>Ga0172382_10008873_pt1 | contig 13862 bp, 5 predicted proteins | sample Leawel138RmetaG_FD_122245 | JGI IMG/M metagenome (GOLD analysis project Ga0172382, IMG submission 122245) | Leachate microbial communities from a municipal landfill in Southern Ontario, Canada - Leachate well 138R metaG | ecosystem: Engineered > Solid waste > Landfill > Unclassified | place...
ATCATTTCAAATTTATGAAAAAAAAATCCCATTTCACGTGGAGATGCCAAAAAAGTGTTCATCTCCGAAAAATCTGGAGGACTATGAAATTAACGCTTATTTTCTTTTTCCTCGCCGTCAGTCAAATGATGGCCATTGACACGTACTCCCAGAGCACCCGGTTATCGCTCAATCTGAAAGCAGCAGCGGTCAAAGACGTCCTCGACGAAATCGAAGAAAACAGTGAGTTTGTTTTTCTTTACAACTACAAACTGGTTGATGTGGACCGGAAAGTCACCATTGACATCAGGGAGCAGAAGATCACGGAAATCCTTAAGACGCTGTTTCAGGGAACAGACATCGTCTATACGATCGTTGACCGGCAAATTGTGTTGACCAACAAAGCGGACCAGAACAGTTTCATGCAGCTTGCAACTCAGCAGGCCGGGAAGGTCATCAAAGGAAAAGTAACCGACGCGCACGGGGGTCCTATACCCGGGGTTTCTGTTGTTTTAAAGGGGACTACATCCGGAACGATTACCGACATGGAGGGAAATTTCTCGCTGAACGAGATTCCGCCGGGCGCCATTCTCCAATTTTCATTCGTCGGAATGAAATCTCAGGAAATTGTTGTGGAAAATGAGACGACAGTGACCGTCGTACTGGAAGAAGAAACGATTGGGATCGAGGAAGTGGTTGCCATTGGATATGGCACCGTTAAAAAAAGCGATTTAACAGGGGCTGTCGGATCCGTGAGCGGCGAGGCGGTGACAAGCCGGAAGACGACTCAGCTTTCGCAGGCATTGCAGGGGGTTGCCTCGGGCGTGATGGTTACCCGTGACAATAATGCCCCCGGTTCCACGGCAACGATACACATCCGGGGAATTACCACGATCGGCGACAGTAATCCGCTGATCATCGTGGACGGTGTTCCGGTAAATGACATCAATGATGTCAACTCGAATGATGTCGAATCCATCTCGATCCTGAAAGACGCCGCGTCTGCCTCGATCTACGGGTCCAGGGCCGCTGCAGGGGTTATCCTCATCACGACGAAAAGGGCTCAATCGAATCAACTGAACATGGAATATAACTTTGAATACGGATTGGAGAAACCAACCGAAAGACCGGAATATGCCAATGTGACCCGCTACATGAGGATGGTCAATGAACTCAGGTGGAACGACCTTGGAAACGGTCCCGACGAATACCCGACATACCCGAAAGACCTGATCAACAACTACAATGCCCTTTATCAGGAAAATCCGGATTTGTATCCAAACACCGATTGGAACTCACTCATCTTTAAAGATCATGCGACGAGGCAAAGTCATGTATTCGGACTGACGGCAGGGTCGAAAAACATCCGGACAAAAGTATCGTTAAGCTACGATAAAACCGGCGCCCTTTACGATCACCGGACCTTTGAACGGATTACCGCCCGTTTTAACAATGACGTGACCATTAACAAATACCTTTCGGCCAAGGTCGATTTTTACGCCAAACGATCCATTTCCAAACAACCGGCAATCTCATCCGGTACCATCATCGATCAGGGAAGAATGGCCGCCCCCATCTATGCCGCGAAATGGTCGGACGGACGTGTCGCCTACGGAAAGGCAGGTGAAAATATCTACGGACAATTACACTATGGCGGTTTCAACAACGACTGGTATAACCAGATTGGCGGGAAACTGTCGATCGACCTCACGCCATTGGAGGGATTAAAAATCTCAGGGATCATCTCTCCCAATTTAAATTTCGATCAAAATAAAACCTTTACCAAACAAGTTCCCACTTACGATTGGGAGGACCCCACCGTAAGAGAAGGCTACCTGATTGGATTTTCATCCAACGCGCTGAACGAAGCAAGAAACAATAATCACCAGGTGACCACCCAATTCTTAACCAACTATGAAAAAGCAATTGGTTTAAGTCATCTGAATATCCTGGCCGGCTATGAGAATTACTACGCATTCTATGAAACAATGGGCGCTTCAAGCAACCAACTTGCCTTGTCATCGTATCCTTATTTGGATTTAAAAAATTCGAACTTTATCGATGCAAGCGGCAGCGCTTACGAAAATGCTTACCGGTCTTATTTTGGGCGGATCATGTACAACTTTGACAATAAATACTATCTGCAGGGAAATATCCGCTACGATGCGTCATCGCGCTTTGACAAGAACTACCGCTGGGGGTCATTCCCTTCATTTTCTGCCGGCTGGGTGGTTACGGAAGAGCCCTTTATGAAGGATGTGGCCAATCTGTCATTCCTGAAAATAAGGGCCTCCTGGGGGATCCTTGGAAACGAACGAATCGGGAATTACCCGTACCAGTCGTCGCTGGCGTTCTCCAACGCCCTGATTTATCTGGATAGCGACATTGTGTCTGCCCTTACCGCGGCACAAACCGCTTACGCGATCAGGGACATTACCTGGGAACAGACCGAATCGTATGACTTGGGATTTGATGCCGGCTTGTTTCATAACAAGCTTCGCCTAACCTGGGACTATTACAGGAAAACAACGAAAGACATGCTGCTCCCGCTGGAAATCCCCGACTACATCGGATTAGGAAACCCTGATCAGAATGCGGGGAAAATGAAGACCAACGGTTGGGAAGCAGACCTGACCTGGAATGATCAGTTCGGCGATGTGAGGTTTTCAGCATCCTTTAATATCTCCGATTTCAAATCGGTGATGGGTGACCTGGGTGGCACAGAATTCATTGGCGATCAGATCAAAATCAAAGGAAGTGAGTTTAACGAATGGTATGGTTACAAATCGGCGGGACTGTTCCAGACTGACGAAGAGGTCAACACCCTTCCCCGTCTTAATCCGTCTGTCAGACCAGGAGACATCAGGTACCAGGATATCAGTGGTCCCGACGGCGTTCCGGATGGGAACATCTCCCCCGAATATGACCGGGTGCTTTTAGGCGGTTCGTTACCCCGCTATATGTATGGAATAAACCTGAACATGAACTATAAAAACTTTGACTTCTCCATGTTTCTGCAAGGAGTAGGAAAGCAAAATTCCCGTCTGACCATCCCCATGGTGCAACCCTATTACGGGCAATGGAGAAACATGCCCATGTTGCTGGAGGGGAAATACTGGAGCAAATACAACAGCGAGGCACAAAACCTGAACGCCGAATACCCCCGCTTTTCGACAGTCAGCCTGAATAATAATTATACCATGTCCGATTACTGGCTGATCAAAGGCGGCTACTTCCGGCTTAAGAATATAACCCTGGGATACACGATCCCCGATCAGTTCATGCAAAGCCTTGGAATCCAAAGTTGCAGGATCTTTTCCAGTATTTCCGACCTGTTCTCCATGAATCATTATCCGAAAGGGTGGGACCCCGAAAGCTCAGCAACCGGCTATCCGATCACCTCATCCTTTATTTTTGGCGTTTCTTTAAAATTCTAATAATCAATCGTTATGAGAATAACTATACTATCTTTACTTATCGGTATCTTTCTGACTTCCTGCACCGATCTCGATATGAATCCGTTATCATACGGGTCGACAGAGAACTGGTATTCCGACCAATCTGAATTTGAAATGGCGGTAAATGGCCTTTATAAAAGCGACCTGTGGGTCAATGGCGACTATTTTGGCGGCTATCCTTTTTTTGACGAATGGACCGACGACTATACCCGAAGAAATGAAACCTGGCCGGTGACCAATGCCACGATCAACGGACAGTGGCCTGTCTTGGAAGTATGCTGGACCTATCGCTACAGGGCCATTGCCCAGGCGAACACCATCGTCGCCAGTCTCGATAAAGCAAAGGATCACATCGATCAATCGCTGATCGAAAAATACGAAGCACACGCCCGGTTTGTCCGTGCAGCCCAGTATTCCTGGTTGATTTCTTATTTTGGCGACGTGATCTTCTCGACGACGGTGATGGATCTGGATGAATCGTTCACCATGGCGAAAACCCCGAAGGCCGACATCTTAAAATCTATTTATGGGGATTTTGACTATGCTGTGGCCCATCTTCCCGAATCCTACGGCAGTTCAGAATTCAAGTGGGCTACCAAGGGTGCTGCCTTGGCTTTCAAAGCCCGTATCGCACTCTATAACCAGGACTGGAAAACCGCCGGTGATGCGGCAAAGGCATGTATGGATCTTGGCCGATACGAACTCTATGATGATTTCGGGAAACTCTTCTTATCCAAAACAAAAAATACAAAAGAAGGCGTTTTCGTGATCCCAAGATCCCTCCAACTGGGTAGTGCGTCAATCGATTGCATTGATGTCATTTCCAGAAATGCATCCGGGCGGGGATGGCTGACGCCATCCTGGGAACTGTTCTGCTCCTTTTTATGCACGGATGGACTGCCTATTGACGAATCGCCGCGGTTCAATCCCAGGGAACCATTCAAAAACCGCGATCCCCGCTGTACCGCCACGATCGTCGAATTTCAGACTCCCTTCTTGGGATATATGTATCAGCCCCATCCGGATTCCGTAACCTGTTACAATTTTAACTCCGGAAAATACCAGAAAAATAACGATTCACGGACAATAAACGCCTATTCCTCTTTTAACGGGCTGCTATGGAAAAAAGGCGTTGACGAGGACTGGTCCGACAACCAACAGGCCGACCCGGACAATCTCCTCATGCGTTACGCCGACGTCCTTCTGATGTATGCGGAAGCCAAAATTGAACTGGGAGAGATTGACGAATCCGTACTTCGTGCAATTAACCAAGTAAGAGCCAGGGCCTACCAGTCCGATGTAGCTGAAACCTCATCCTACCCGGCAGTAACCACCACCGACAAGAACCAGCTTCGACAAACGGTGAGGATTGAACGGAGAATGGAATTTGCCTTTGAAGAACTCCGGTATATGGACCTGATCCGGTGGAAACTTGCAGAGAAAGCGCTCAACAAAAATGTGTACGGAATGCTGGATGTCGCCGATCTGAGAACCAGGGTGGTCGAACCGGGCTTGTGGTTCTTCCCCGAAATTCCGGAGATCGATGAAGATGGCGTGGCCGATTTTTCAGGAATGTACAGTAAAGGATTGATCAAACTCCTGGCCGAAAGGAAATTTGACGCCTCCAAACAATATGTGTGGCCAATCCCCACCAAAGAAATCCTGATCAACCCCAATCTGAGACAAAATACAGGTTATTAATCTGCGTAATGAAGGGAAGGGGATTCCGGTTTCCTTCTCTTCTGCTTCCGCTTTTAGTTGAACATCTGCTTCACCAAATAACAGAATATCACCAAATCCTTACAAAAATGAGTCTGCATAAACTATTTCTGATTGCCTGTGTCATAACCGTCTCCTTCACCGAAATATCCGGTTCCGAAAAAACACGGGAGTCTGATTGTATGAATACCGATGTTTGTGTTTACGGAGCTACGCCTTCCGGTATCCTCGCTGCAGTAGCCATAAAGGAAGAGGGCCATTCGGTGGTGATCGTTGAACCAGGCCGATGGGTGGGTGGTATCCTGGGCGCAGGAATAAAACCCATACAGGATTGTCCGAATTTCAGGGCCGTGGGAGGCCGGACAAGCGTGTACATGAAAATTCTGGGAACGGACAAGACAAACCCCGGCATCACCGACACGGAGCTCAGGAAACTCGCCTTCTCGGTTAGCCCGGCTTTCATCCGCGGTGACTTTCTGGAAATCCTTTCCCGGCATCATATTCCCGTTATCTATGATCACCGGATAAGAAGCTGCACGAAAACACGGGCTCGGCTCGATGAATGTTGTTTCGACTACGCCCCTGTCGATGAAACAGGGTGTCCTGTTGCCCGGCCAAAAAAAGAATTTCACCTGCGGGTGAAAGCGAAAATATTCATTGATGCCGGTTATGAAGGAGACCTGATGGCCAGAAGTGGCGTCTCTTTCCGAACCGGACGGGAGTCTTCGCACGACTTTTCAGAGCAACAGGCCGGTAACTGTGAGCCGACCAACCTGACCCCTCTTGATCCTTTCGTTGAAAAAGGAAACCGGGAAAGCGGACTGTTGCCGCTTGTTGAAGATCAGCTCAATGATCGATACGGAGCCGGTGACTATTATATTCAGGCATACAACTTCCGGTACTACGTCACGTCCGATCCCCAATACCGGGTTGACTTTCAAAAACCCGAAAATTATAACGCAGCCGATTTTGAACTCGTGGGACGGTATATTGACTACCTGAAAGAGCAGGCTACTGGTTCGGCTGAACTTTTTGATCGACTGAGCCGGATATTTCCAGGATGGCTGAATGCCGGTGAATATAACTATCACCGGGAGTCCCTTTTTACCATGGCCCCTGTCGGAATAAGTCATTTATTCGCGAACGGGGATTATGCGCTCAAAGCACAGATATGGAAAGAACACCAGCATTATCTGAGCGGACTGCACCACTTTTTATGTACCGACAAACGGGTCCCCGAAAGTTTCCGAAAACAGACCGCCGGACTCGGGCTGGATATCCGGCATCATCCCGATACCCACGGATGGCCACATCAGCTTTACGCCAGAGAGTCACGCCGACTGGCCGGTCGCTATGTCATTACCACCCATGATGTCTATAACAAGACGCACGTCGATGACCCGATCGCGCTGGCACAATATGGAATCGACACATATCCGTCACGGAGAATATGGCTCCGGAAGGACGGGAAAACCTATGTCGGACTCGAAGGAAACATGTTTATTGGAGAGGCAGAAGGGCCAACACGCATCCCTTATCCGATCCCTTACCGGGCCATTACGCCCCGAAAACATGAATGCACGAATTTGTTGGTGCCGGTCTGCTTTTCGGCTACCCATCTGGGCTACGCCTCAGCCCGCATGGAGCCTGTTTTCATGATGTGCGGTGAATCGGCCGGCGTTGCTGCCGTCCGGGCAATCGTTGAAGATACCGCCGTTCAGGATATTGACATGAAAGCGTATCTGGAAAAATTAACAGCCCTTGGGCAAAAACTGGAATGGAAGTCAAATCAGTAATCCGGATCGCACCTTAAAATACAAATAACCTAAATCGGGGAACCTTCCTATTGCCGAATACCCGTCCGATGTGATAACAAAAAAATGAGACACCTTTATCTCTTCATTTTCTTTCTCGTTTCCGTTTCGTGTTCGCGGTGGGAGAACTCCCGCCTGGGAGAAAACGAGCATTGCCTGTTATGGTACAACCGGCCAGCAAAGGTATGGGATGAAGCGCTCCCGGTAGGGAATGGCCGCCTGGGAGCGATGGTATTCGGACAAACAGACACGGAACAGATCCAACTCAATGAAGAAAGCCTGTGGGGCGGATCCAAGATCAACAGTAACAACCCAAACGCTTTTAAAAACCTAAACAAGATCCAACAGTTGCTGTTGAGTGACTCCATCAACGATGCGATCGGCTGTATTGAAAAAAACATGCGGGGTACGCCACCTCTCATCCGGTCTTACCAAACCCTGGGCAGTTTATACCTGGACCTGGGTAACCGGAATGTCACCAACTACCGGCGCGAACTGAACATGGAACAGGGCATCTGCAAAACCTCCTATACTTCGGAAGGTATCGTCTTCACGGAAGAAGTCTTTTCCTCATCTCCGGACAATGTGCTTGTTGTCCGCCTGAAAGCCTCTAAAGAAAACGCCTTAAACCTCCGGATACGACTCACCCGTGAAAAAGATGCATCTGCCACAGCATTCGGCAACATGCTCATGATGAACGGGCAAATTATCGATGAGGCCGATTCGCTGCGAGGGCCCGGAGGCCCCCATATGCGGTTTCATACGCAACTGATGGCCCTGAACAGAAAGGGAACGGTAACGGCTGAAAAAACAGCGCTGATTGTAAAAAACGCCAGTGAGCTGACCTTAGTGCTCACTGCTGCCACCGACTATCATCCGGAGAAACTGAATTTCGACCGTTCAATCGATCCTGAGTTCAGGTGTGAGGGTATATTAAAAAAAACAAAACCTCTCAACTATAAAAAACTGAAAGCACGACACGAAAAGGAGCATAAAAGCCTGTTCAACCGTGTTTCATTCGGGCTGGAGGGACCCGATCGTTCAGGCGTACCCACTGATGAACGGCTTCGGTCGCTGCAAAACGGGGCAAATGACCCACAACTGGTGGCCCTGTATTTTCAATTCGGACGGTATCTTCTAATGAGTTGTTCCCGCTATCCGGGGGTATTACCGGCAAACCTGCAAGGCCTGTGGTGTAAAGACATTGAAGCCCCCTGGAACTCGGACTATCACACCAACATTAATCTGCAGATGAACTACTGGCCTGCAGAAGTATGCAACCTGAGCGAAACAGCCAAGCCGTTGATCCGCTTCATCACCCGACTGCAGGAGCATGGAAGCATCAGTTGCCGTGAGATCTACGGAGCCCGGGGATGGACCCTGCACCACGTCACCGACGTGTTTGGAAGGACAGGCCTGGTAGGCAATATCCGCTGGGGAACCTTCCCGATGGCCGGACCCTGGATGACGTTGCCCCTTTATGAGCATTATGCCTTTTCCGGCGACCTGGAATACCTGAAGTGCGAAGCTTATCCGGTGATGAAGAAATCGGCCCGGTTTGTACTCGATTTCCTGATTAGGGAGGAAAACGGATATTGGGTAACAGCGCCTTCCAACTCCCCGGAAAACCAATACATCCATCCGGTGACCGGAGAACCTGTTTATACCACCTATGGCACCACGATGGATACACAAATCATCACGGAATTATTCTGTAATTGTATTTCGTCTGCCCATCTGCTGGGAACCGACAAAACGTTTGCAGACACCCTGTCTGCTGTTCTGAAAGACTTGCCCCCCGTCAAAATCTCCCGGACAGGGGGAATACAGGAATGGATTCACGACTACGAACAAGCAGAACCCGGGCACCGGCACATGTCGCATCTGCTGGGGCTTTACCCGGGCAGTCAGATCACCCCTCAAACACCCGAGCTGTTCACCGCAGCCCGCCGGACCATCGAAAACCGCCTCTCCCGTGGAGGAGGGCACACCGGATGGAGCCGGGCGTGGATCATCAATTTCTTCGCCCGTCTGGGCGATGGCGAAAATGCGCACCTGCACGTGATGGAACTATTACGGAAATCAACGCTTTCAAACCTGTTTGACAATCACCCGCCCTTCCAGATTGACGGAAACTTCGGCGGAACTGCAGGCATCGCAGAAATGTTGTTACAATCGCACAACGGGATCATCCAACTTCTGCCCGCACTGCCTGATGCATGGTCCCAGGGACACATAAAAGGCCTTCGCGCCAGGGGCGGCTTTGAGGTCGACCTCGACTGGAAAAATAAAACATTGACAAAGGCCAGTATCCGGTCGCAAACTGATAACACGTTACGCGTACTCTACAACGGGAAACTTTCAGCACACAAAATAAGGGCCAAAGAAGAAATGATTTTAAGAAACTAGCGTTTAGTCCCGGTACATCTCATTTAAGTCGTCTTCAAAAAGCGTATACCCGTCTTCTCTGAACCGGACGAAATCGTCGCTGCTGATTTGTCCCGGGAATGGCACAAAATAATGCGTGGGATTATTGTACGCGTTCCGCCAAACCAAAACATAACTTAATTCCAGTCCTTTGTCTTTCAGCAAAGGAAGCAGGACACCCGTCCACCAGGTGCTGGGAGGTATCCCTTCTATTCTTTACGATGAGGAGCGGACATCCATCAAATCCACTCCTCTGTGCACAGTTCCTACTGCCAGCCTGTATTGTTGGGGCCAAACAGTCTATTGGTATAAATTTCGGTCGTCGGCACCGCATATAACAGGCTTCTCGGTTCACGGACTTTCGATATGGAACGGTTATATTTCTCCAGCACCGTGCCGGTTGCATTCATGACCGGCAGGTACAATCCCCACCGGAGCAAGTCAAATTTCCGGTTGAATTCCTGGGCGTATTCCAGACCTCTTTCCCGGAGGACAAGGCTGCGTATCTTCATCTTGTCGGTCGTGGTTCCTGCTTTCAGCGAAGCGCCGGCACGCACCCTGACCACGTCGAGATCCTCCAGCGCCCCCGCGGGTTTATTGAGCTCGTTGCGGGCTTCTGCCCGAAGCAGGTAGGCATCGACGTACCGGATCATGATCACATCCTGCGCCTCATAGGCATAACCCGGAGATACGGATACCGGAGAAGGGTTGGTCACGTCTCCCTTGTACCACTTCGTGGGGAAAATCAAACTGCTGTAATTGGAATAGGTCGTTGCCTTACCATCGGGACCGGTTCCATATTTGGCGGTATTATTGGGAAACCGTTCATAATTCGCAGACGTGAAACTCCTTTTCATGTAATGAAAAACACCGTAAGTCCCCCTGGTATCCGTTTCCTCATAGAGGTTATAGAGGCCTGATGAGATTCCCGCCCAGGCACGGCCATTAAAAGGAATCGCCGCGTAATAGTAACTCAGGTGTTCCGTTTTAAAGTCACTATGTCCGACAATCGCCCAGACAAACTCGTTATTGCGGGCGTTAGCTGAGCCCCAGATACTTTGAAAGTTTGCCCGCAAATCGAAGGCATTTCCCCTTTCGGCGATCACCGCATTGCAGAGTTCTTCGACCTGGGTGTAGCATTCCTGCGGATTGAAGGACTCATAGCCTGCCACAGCATCGGTTGTAAAGGCCGTGTTCGTTCCTTTGATATCGACCTCCATTTCGACGCTTCCGGCCAATGCTCCCGAAGCCATGGTCGCATACACTTTGGCCAGCAAAAGCTTCGCCGCAGTTTTATTGGCATGTCCCCATCTGGCCGAAGGGGTCCCCCACGCAGTCATCAGACGGTCTGCTTCTTTCAAATCATTGACAATACACTGGAACACGTCTGCCACGGGACTCCTGCCCATATCCTTCTCAGACAGGTACTGCACCCGCAAGGGAACAGGGCCATACATGCGGACTAAATGAAAATAGGCAAAAGCCCGGAGGAAATAGGCCTCTCCAAGAAGTTGGTTCAGCTCCCCTTCCGATATTTCGGTATAGGACGGGACATTCTCCAATGCAAAATTTGCCCTGGTAATGATCTGGTAAAAGGCATTGAACAAATCCGAATTCCCGTTGTAACCCCAATGGGTGGTCACGTTACCCTGTCCGGCGCCCGAGACGACCCAGGCCTCCGCGCTCGCATGGTCATGATCCATGTCGATCCACTCCATATATGTTTTTTTCATCATATACGAACTCCAGAACACGTTATAAATACTGGCAACAATTTGATCCGCCCCGTCCGGCGCATCTTTCAGATTTTCCGTTCCGGCCGTATACGGCACCTCTGTGAGATCACAGCTATTCAAAAAGAAAATGGCCGGAAGGAGATATGCTATTTTTTTCATACGTCTTTTATTAAAAAGTTAGATTTACACCGAATATAAATTCCTTGGCCTGCGGATAACCGCCCGCATCCACGCCGCGTTGTGACGGATCGCTGCCAAACGCATTCACCTCCGGATCATAGCCGGAATAGTTGGTAAACGTCAACAGGTTGTTCAGGGTAAGATAGAACCTGACCGACGAAATATTCTTCAGGATATTGTTCAGCGTGTAACCAACGGAAACATTGCGCAATTTCAAATAGGACCCGTCTTCAATAAAACGCCTGGAAAAAAGGAAGTTGCGGGACGAATCATAGTATATTTTCGGATTTGGGCCAGGCTGCGCTTCTGTCCAGGCATCTTCCACGACCGATTTTAACGTATTCTGCGTATTCCCCAGGTTATGAAATCTCAAACTGCTCATATTGATCAGGTCATTCCCCTGCACCCCTTCAAAAAGAAGATGAAGGTCAAACTTCTTTACGGTGAAATCCATGTGAAAGCCATACGTAAAATTGGGATTGACATCGCCAATATAATCCATGTCACTTTCGGTGATATCGCCCGAATCGTCGAAGTCTTTGTAACGCACTTCCCCGAGCCACTTTTGATTGATGATCAGTTCGGTAGCGGCATTGTTGTCGCTCACCTGGTAGCCGGGATACACGGTCTGAAACTGTTTGCTGCCGATCACTTCTTCCCGGCTGTTCCAGATTCCGTCTTCCACATAACCGATCAGTTGCCCGACCGGTCTGCCTGCCTCAATGACATAAGGCCGGAGGCTGTTCCACAATTCGTTTGGATACAGGCGTTCGCCATCTTCTCCCAACGAAACGACCTTGTTCTTGTTCTTTGAGAAAATTCCGCCGGCGGCCCATTTGAATCCGGCCCGGTCAACCAGATTTGCCTGGACCGACAGTTCAATGCCCTGGTTGGTGACCTCGCCGATATTGGATAATACCCGGATGATCCCGCTGCTTGGGGGCTGCTCCTTATACTGGATCAGGTCGGATGTTCGTTTATGATAATAGTCGAATGAGAATTCAAGCTTTTTCCATAACGAAAGGTCGATTCCGGCATCGTGCTGATAGGTGGTTTCCCACCGAAGCGCAGGATTTCCCGGGTTAAAAGGATCAGGAGCCAGTCCGTTATACACGCTGCTTCCAAACGGATAGTTCGCATTGGTGAGCAAAGCCAGCGACCCGTATGCGCTGATGGCCGCATTTCCGGCGGTTCCGTAACTGTACCGAAGCTTGAGGTTGTCGATTCCGGCATGGTTCTTCATGAAACGCTCTTCTGAAATTCGCCAGCCGAAGCCAATGGAGGGAAAATAAGCCGCCTTGTTGTTTTCGGCAAACTTACTGGAAGCATCCCGCCTGAAGGTCCCGGTGACCAAATATTTCCCCTCGTACGCGTAAGCGGCCCTCAAAATATAAGACCACAGTTTTGAATCCCCCTTGGAACTGACCGGAATCCGGGGATCCGTGCCATCCTGCAAAATCCATCCGTTGGTGGCATCCGTACCAAAACCCTGTGTTTCGATCCTTTTGTTATAGTATGACGACTCCTGCCAGGATGTTCCGGCTGTGGCGTTGACCGAGTGCTTCCCGAATGTCCGGTTGTACATCAGCAGATTATCCCAGGTTAAGCTTTGCCAGGTGTTATCGCCTGCCTGCGACCGCCCGTTGACCGAACGCCCTTCACCCAAAACGGTTGGGAAATACCGGTTGGCTCTGTTAATGGACGAAGAGTAACCCAATACCATGCGGTAGATTAATCCTTTCGCCAGGGTTAAATTCAAATAATTAGACGTATACACGTGATAATTTTCATTCTGATTCAAGGCCTCGGTGTATTGAACCGGATTTGCCACAATACTATATTCGCCCATGGTGACCCGATCCTCTACCGTGTAATTGGCAGGATAATAAAGCGCGGAGCGGATCACCCCTTCGTCGCCGTTATTCTTGTTTTTTGTCGACGTCTTCAGCATGTTCGACATGGCATGTGACACATTGGTGGAGGTCCCGAATTTCAGCCATTGGCTGACCCGCTTGTTCAGGTTAACCTTCACGTTGCCCCGGGAATAGTCGGAATTGATCACCACACCCTGCTGGTCCACAAAACTGCCTCCGACCGAGTAATCAAAATCGTTGGTCCCACCCGAGAAGTTCAGACTGACGTTTTGGGTGATCCCGGTCCGGAACACCTGGTCCTGCCAGTAATAAGGGTCATTGTCAAAGTCGGCGGGCGCCTTCTGATAAACTCCTTCACTGTTTTCCCTCCCCGGGAAAGGAAGCTGATCCGGGTCATAGGATCCGTTGTTGATCGTGTTGGTGTTGATATACGAGGTATTCCGGTACTCGGCATAATCTCTGGCGCCAAGCACATCCAACCTTTTGGTGACCATGCTGCAGGTCATGTTGTAATCCAGGCTGATCTTATCTTTCCCTTTCCCGGTTTTGGTAGTGATCAGCACGACGCCGTTGGCTCCCAAAGAGCCGTATATCGCCACTGAAGAAGCATCTTTTAACACCTCGATGGATTCGATATCATGCGGACTTAAAAAGGAAAGCGCGTTTCTGGAAGTG
>Ga0172382_10008874_pt1 | contig 13861 bp, 10 predicted proteins | sample Leawel138RmetaG_FD_122245 | JGI IMG/M metagenome (GOLD analysis project Ga0172382, IMG submission 122245) | Leachate microbial communities from a municipal landfill in Southern Ontario, Canada - Leachate well 138R metaG | ecosystem: Engineered > Solid waste > Landfill > Unclassified | place...
AATCGACAAGGCCGACATCGAGTTCCCCAACGACCTGCTGCGCGAACTGGACCGCATGGAGTTCCATGTCTACGAGACGCGCCAGACCATCAAGGCACGCCATCGTCCGCTCATCATCATCACGTCCAACAACGAAAAGGACCTGCCCGACGCCTTCCTGCGGCGCTGCTTCTTCCACTACATCGCGTTCCCGGAACGAGACACCATGCAGGCCATCGTCGACGTCCACTTTCCCGGGATCCGGGAAGACGTCGTGCGCGCCGCGCTGGACACCTTCTTCACCCTGCGCGAAGTCCCCGGCCTGAAGAAGAAACCTTCGACGTCCGAATTCCTGGACTGGCTGCAGCTGCTGGTGAGCGAATCCGTGCCCGCCGACCAGATCGGCGGCACCGACGGCGACCTGCCGCGGCTGGCCGGCGCGCTGCTTAAGAACGAACAGGATCTCACCCTGCTCGAACGGCTGGGTGCAATGACGCGCGCCTCGCGCCGCAACTGATGCCGGGCCGCCATCATGCTGCTTGATTTCTTCTACCATCTCCGCAAAAGCGGCCTGCCGGTATCCGTACAGGAATACCTCACGCTGCTGGAGACCCTGCGCACCGACGTCATGCAGCCCTCAGTGGACGACTTCTACCACGTGGCGCGCATGACCCTGGTGAAGGACGAAAGCCTGTTCGACCGTTACGACCGCGCCTTCGCCGCCTTCTACGGCAAGATCGCCGCCCTGTTCCCGGAAGGCAAGGAAATTCCGCTGGAATGGCTGATCAAGGAGTTCCAGAAGAAACTCACGCCTGAAGAAAAGGCGGCGCTGGAAAAGCACGGCTGGGACAAGCTCATGGAAATGTTCCGCGAGCGCCTGGAAGAGCAGAAAGGCCGCCATGCAGGCGGCAACAAATGGATAGGCACGGGCGGCAGTTCACCTTTCGGTCATGGCGGCTACCACCCCGAAGGCATACGCGTAGGCGGGCCGTCCGCCGGCAACCGTACGGCCATCAAGGTCTGGGAACGGCGCGAATACCGCGACTACGACGACCAGCAGGAACTCGGCACGCGCAATTTCAAGGTGGCGCTGCGCCGTCTGCGCCGTTTTGCGCGCGAAGGTGCGGAATCCGAACTCGACCTCGACGACACCATCGCCAGTACCGCCCGCAATGCCGGCCTGCTCGACATCCGCATGGTTCCGGAACGCCACAATGCCGTCAAAGTGCTCATGCTGCTCGACGTAGGCGGCAGCATGGACGACCACATTGCCCGCGTCGAAGAACTGTTTTCAGCCGCCCGCAGCGAATTCCGCAATCTGGAAGTCTACTATTTCCACAATTGCCCGTACGAGAACCTGTGGCGCAGCAATGCGCGGCGGCACGCAGAACGCTTCGACACCTGGGACGTGCTGCGACGCTACAACGAAGACTGGCGTCTGATCATCGTGGGCGACGCCACCATGAGCCCCTACGAAATCCTGCAGCCGGGCGGCTCAGTCGAGCATTACAACAAGGAAACCGGCGCGGCATGGATGCAGCGGCTCCTGCAGGCATGGCCCAAGGCGGTCTGGCTCAACCCCGAGCCACAGGGGTACTGGCAATACCGCCAGTCCATCGCCATCCTGCGCGACATCATGCATGACAGGATGTTCCCCATCACCGTCGATGGCCTGGAACGTGCCATGCGCTCGCTGTCGAAATAATCCAGAAAATCCGCCCGCACGAACCGGTGCATTGCCAACCCTGAAGGAAAACATGACAAAGCACACAGACATCGTTTCCAGGCTGCCGCAAGGCCCCACCCTGCGCCGGCTGCTGCCCTGCCTGGCGGTCGCCGCCACGATGCTACTCGCCACGCAAACAGGCCTGGCAGCCTCCACCTCCGCCGCGCCGACACCGGCAGCGGAACACGTTGCGGTTGATGTTGATACGGCAAAAGTCCTCCAGCCTCTTGCATTGCCCGAAGGGGTCGAACAGGGGCCCAACATCGAAGGCGTGACCGAATACCGCCTGGCCAACGGCCTGCGCGTGGTGCTGGCGCCCGACGCCTCGAAAGCCAACACTACGGTCAACATGACCTATCTGGTCGGCTCCCGCCACGAAAACTATGGTCAGACGGGCATGGCCCATCTGCTCGAACACATGCTGTTCCGCGGCACGCCCAGCCTGCGCAACGCCCTGGCCGAGTTTTCACGCCGCGGCCTGGCCGCCAACGGCACGACCAACCCTGACCGCACCAACTACTACGCCACTTTCGCCACCGATTCCGAAACCCTGGCCTGGTATCTGCGCTGGCAGGCCGACGTCATGGTGAATGCGCTCATTGATGGCGACGACCTGCAGGCCGAGATGCCGGTGGTCCGCAATGAGATGGAGCGCGGCGAGAACAACCCCTTCCAGGTGCTGCTGCAGCAGATGCAGGCTTCTTCCTTCCGCTGGCACAACTACGGCAAAAGCACTATCGGCGCCCGCTCTGACGTCGAGAACGTCGATATCGGGCAGCTTCGCGCCTTCTACCGAGAGTGGTACCAGCCCGACAACGCCGTGCTCATCGTCTCGGGCAAGTTCGATGTCGCCGAGACGCTTGCCACCATCGCAGACGCTTTCGGTCCCATCCCTCGGCCGGATCGCACCCTGCCGCCGGAATACACCGTCGAGCCCGTGCAGGACGGCGAACGCGCCGTGACGCTGCGGCGTCAGGGCGGCACCCCGCTCATCGCCGCACTTTACCGCGCGCCCGCCACGGCCGACCCCGACTTCACCGCGCTGGAGCTGGGCGTCGACATCCTCTCGGATACGCCCTCGGGCCGCCTGTACCATCGCCTGGTACGCGAGAACCTGGCCGCTGAAACCTTCGGCTTCAGCGCCACCATGCGGCGTCCGGGCTATGTCTTCTTCGGTGGCGTGCTGGAACCTGGCATGGACCAGGACAAGGCGCTGGCGGCCCTCACGGAAACGCTCGAAGGCCTGTCCGACGAACCCTTGCAGGAAGCCGACCTCGAACGCTCCAGGAATAAATGGCTGACTGCGTGGGAACGCAGCTACGCCAACCCCGCCAGCCTGGCTTCATCATTGTCAGAGGCCGTTTCAGAAGGCGACTGGCGTCTCTATTTCCTGCGCCGCGACCGAGTCGAGGCCGTTACGCTGGAAGACGTGCAGCGCGTCACTTCGGCTTGGCTCACGCCCAGCAACCGCACGTCGGGACGCTATATCCCCACTGAAGCCCCTCAGCGTGCGCCCGCGGCCGCCGAACTCGATATCGACGCCCTGCTGAGCGACTATACCGGCCGTGAGGAAAGCGCCGCCGTCGACGCCTTCGATGCCACACCTGCACACATCGACGAGGCCACACTGCGCGAGACGATCGAATTGCCCAATGGTGAAGTGCGTCTGGCCCTGCTGCCCAAGCCCACCCGCGGCGATCGGGTAGAAGCCCGCATGGTCGTGCGCTTCGGCAACGAAGACGACATGAAGGGGCAGCGCAGCATCTCCGAGGCCGTCGCTTCACTGCTGCACCACGGCACGAGCAAGATGAGCCGTCAGGAGATCCAGGATCGCTACAACGAGCTGCGGGCCTCGGTCAGCGTGGACGGCGGCGGCAATACGGTATCGGTCTCGATGTCCACGGTCGGCGAGCATCTGCCGGCCCTGATCGAGACTGTATTGCACGTGCTGCGCGAAGCGGACCTTCCAGAGGAAGCTCTCGAGGAATACCGCAAGCAGATGAACACCGCCATCGCCGACGCCGAATCACAGCCCGGCCCACTGGCCTCTCGCGCGCTGGCCCGGCATGACAATCCCTGGCCGGCGGACGACATCCGCTACACCCCCACCTTCGATGAGTGGCGCGATGAAATCAAGGCGCTCGACCTGGCCGCCCTGCGCGCTTTCCATAAGCGTTTCTACGGCGCAGGCCGGATCGAGTTCAGCGCCGTGGGCGCCTTTGATCCCGAGGCCGTGCGCCAATCGCTGGAACAATCGCTGGCTGGATGGCAACAGGCGCCCGCTTACACGCGCATCCCCGACCCCTACCGGCCAGTACCGCCCGAGAAGTTCCAGATCGATACGCCGGACAAGGCCAATGCTGTCCTGCTGTCGGCCCTGCCGCTCAACATGCGCGACGACGACCCTCGCTACCCCGCGCTCTTGCTGGCCAACTACCTGCTGGGCGGCTCCGAGACCTCGCGCCTCTGGACACGGGTACGCGTCGAGGAAGGGCTGTCATACTCGGTCTACAGCAGTGCCCGCGTATCCTCCCACGAACCCGGCGGCTCCTGGTCTCTCTACGCCATCCACGCCCCTGAAAACAGCCGCAAGCTGGAACGGGTCATTGCCGAGGAATTAAAACGCGTACTGGAACACGGCTTTACCGAAGAAGAAGTCAGCGAAGGCATTCGTTCGGTGCTCAACTTCCGCAGACTGGGGCGCACCAACGACGGCTCGCTGGCATCTGTCTGGCTGCGCTATCTCGATCTGGAACGCAGCTTCGCCTGGGCCGCCGAGCAGGATGAAAAGCTCGCCAGCCTCACGCCTGACCAGGTGAACGGCGTGCTGCGCGAACTGCTGAAGCCCGGCCTGTTCAGCACAGCCATCGCTGCCGACCACGCCAAGCAGAAGGAAGCGCGAGGAAAGGCGGCAGAATGAGGACCCCAAGGAATCAGGACTTCAGGGTGGCTCAGGAAACCGCAATCGGCCGTATCCCGCGTTGCGCATAGCAGTCATTGTGCAGGGCGCTGCTGACCGCCGCCGCAGCGCCCTGCACAAGCCGCAACTGCTCGCTGGAAGGAGGACTCGCAATGTCTTCCATGGACCCGATAATAGCGATGGCGCCTTTCAAATCGCCACCTCCAGCCAATATCGGCGCTGCCAGCGTATTGACCCCCGTCCGCGCTTCGCCAGGCGCTTCTTCGTACAGCCTTTCCCGTATGAGCGCAAATCTTTTCCGCAACTTTTCCGGGTCGGTCAGCGATGCTGAAGTGCGAGCTTCCAACTGGCCGGAAAGTACCGCCTCTACGTCTGGATTGGGCGAATACGCCAGCACGATACGTCCCTGCGCTGAGCAATGAGCGGCAGGCCGGTTGCCCGGCCGCACTGTGATCGACACGGCCGCGGACGATTCGGCCGTGGCCACCACCACCGCACGGCCGGCAATGGGAATCGACAATAATGCCGTCAGGCCGCTACTGTCACGGAGTGCGCTCAGATAAGGTTGCGCAATGCGGCGGACATCAAACTGCCGTGTGGCAGCTTCTCCGAGCATCAGGATCTTCCAGCCAAGCCGATAACGCTCGGTGATCGAATCCTGCTCAGCGAACCCCAGGTGCCTCAAAGAGGATAGATAGCGGGAAACACGAGGTTTGGACGTCTCCAACACTTGGGCCAATTGGGTAACGCCCATCGGCTCCTGCGCCCGCGCAAGTTCCTCCAGTAACTGCGCCATCATGACCACCGAATCCAACGCAAGCTCATCGTTGCTGTCTGATGCTCTCGAAGATGAACGGGATGATGATGTCATGGGCATAGCAGAAAGGAAAATGAGTCAATCTGGAAATCCATAAAGACGTGCAGGATTGTCTACCAGAATCTTGTGCCGGACGTCTGCCCGATCCATGCAGCCATCGAGCAGGTCTACCAGCTCGTTATCATAAGGCATCCGTCCCGCAAGCATGGGATGCGGCCAATCGGATCCCCACACACACCGCTCTGGCCAACTTTCTATCAGTCGCCGCGTCAGCAGGCGAACGTCATGATAGGGATGGCCGGTCCTGGAAATCCGGTAGGCGCTCAACTTGATCCAGGTCCGCCCCCCATCCATCAATCTTTGCAACACCCCTGTCTGCTGCGCCATCAGCGCAGGATCGGGGTCCAGCTGCGCCACGTGATCAAGTACGACATCCAGAGGCAGCGCCTGAAGCAGGGGAGCGAGCTGCACCAATGTGTCAGGCGTTACCCAGAGTTGAATGTGCCAGCCGAGGGGAGCGATACGTTCCGCCAATTCGGGCAGATCGTCCATTGCTGCCCCGCCCTGGGTAAGCGCATTGAACCGCAACCCGCGCACTCCCTGCGCGTCCATGTTCCGTAGCTCTTCTTCCGTCACGGAACGATCCACCACCGCGATGCCTCGTGCCACATCGCCCTCGACAGAGCGCAGGGCATCCAGCATGCAACGGTTGTCCGTACCGTAAATACTGGCTTGAACAAGAACCATACGCTCAAACCCCAGACCGGCCAGCATCGCGCGGTACATGCCGAGGTCTGCGAGGTGGGGCGTATAGCTGCGGGCCTCGATCATCGGGTAGCGGTCATCGCCGAAAACATGGGCGTGACAATCACAGGCTCCGGCTGGCACGGCGCGAGCAGGCCGGCCGGTATATGGGCGGGGCGCCGGATAATCCGCACTCATCGTGATTCACCAATGATCTTGCCGGGGTTGACGCGATTGGCCGGATCCAGGGCATGTTTGACTGCCCGCATGAGATCCAGCTCCACCTCGGACTTGTATCGTTCGAGCTCGGATGTTTTGCGCTGGCCGATTCCATGCTCGGCACTGATCGAACCATTCATCCTATGGACACAGGTATAGACAATGTGCGCAACCTCATGCTCACGAGCCAGAAAATCTCGAGGGTTCATGCCTGCCGGCTGAGAAAAATTGCAATGCACGTTTCCGTCGCCAACATGCCCGAACATCAGCGGCCGGACGCCCGGGATGGCCTTCTCGACTGCCCGGCAGACCGAATCAATGAAATCCGGAATGCCTGCCAGCGGAATGGATACATCGTGCTTCAGGCTCGCGCCCTCGAATTTCTGGCTCTCTACCATCCCCTCACGAAGCTTCCACAGATCCTCATGCTGACGCTGGTTGCTTGCGAAAACGGCATCCTCGACGAAACCATCCGCCATCGATTGCTCCAAGGCGGCTTCCAGCGACCCATGCAGCGCCGCGTCATCGCAGGAAGCCGAGGCTTCAAGCAGGATGTACCATGGATGGGAAGCAGCCATTGGATCCTGGGCGCCTGGAATATGGCGGCACGCGAACTCGATCCCCAGCCGCGGTATCAGTTCAAAAGCAGTGATCTGATCGCCCAGGGTCTGCCGCATATATCGGAACACCCCCATTACCTTGAAAAGATCCCCAACTGCCATCAGAGCCGTCTGCCGGCTCCGTGGCATGGGAAACAGCTTGACGGCTGCAGCAGTGACCACGCCCAGAGTCCCTTCCGCCCCAATGAAAAGCTGCTTGAGGTCATATCCGGTATTGTCCTTGCGCAAGGCCCGCAAGCCGTTCCAGATACGGCCATCAGGCAGCACCACCTCCATGCCGAGCGTCAGTTCACGCATGTTCCCATACCGCAGAACCGCGTTCCCCCCAGCATTGGTGGAGATGTTTCCGCCCAAGGTGCATGAGCCTTCCGCGCCCAGGCTCAGGGGAAACAGCATGCCTTGCTCCGCCGCGGCATCCTGCAAATGTTTCAGAACGGCGCCCGCCTGCGCCACAAGGAAATAGCCAGCCTCATCCACATGCAAGACCTTGTCCAGACGCTTGAGGCTCAGCAGGATGCTGCGCCTGCCCCCCGATACGGGAGCAGCGCCCCCGACCAGACCGGTATTGCCGCCCTGCGGAACCACGGCGACGTCGTGAGCGGCACATGCTTTCATGAGCGCGCTCACCTCCTCGGTCGAGGCCGGAAACACAACGGCCAGCGGACTGGAATAGGCACGGCCGGCCCAGTCTCCCAGATAGCCCTGCAAAGCGTTCCAATCATCCCTGACTGCCGCGGCCCCCACGGCGGCCTGCAGAGCCGCTTGCAAAGCAGGCAAATCTTCCAGCGCCGATGAGGACTGCTCCAGCGGCGTCATCATGACTCATTCCCGGCCTGAACCGGCTGGTGCTGTTCAGCGGCCGCCGTATCCGGCGCCAGGGTTTCCGGGGGCACGAAGTTCTTCCAATGCCCGGGCATGCCATGCCGGGCCGATCGTTCAGCATAGCTCTGCACCTTGTCCGCTGCGACACCTATCAGTGAGTTGACTGTGGCTGCACGGCTGTCAACGTAGTCACCGAGATCCTTCAAGCAGGTTTCAAGCGAACCGAAACCCTCCTGCATCACAAGAGAAGTCAGCTCGACCGCACTCGCTCCGGAAAGAATGAAGCGAGCGACATCCAGCCCGCTGCGTGCGCCGTTGGTGCCAATCAGTGGGTAGTTTCCGCCCAACCGGCGCCGGGAAAGCGCGATCCACCGGCAGGCGATGGGCAGCGCCCAGGGGCCGCCATATCCTGCCGATGTATTCAATACCGGCTCAAGCGTCTCGAGATCCGGCAAGAATCCCATCAGCCTTCCCGCCAGGCCGACGGCTTCTGCGCCGCCCGCGCGGGCGGCCTCCGCCAGTTCCGGCAGATTGTTGCTCAGTCCCGTCAGCTTCGCCCACACGATGCCGCCAAAGGCTTCACGTACCTGCTCGACCGTGCGTCGGATCTCCTCTACCTCGGTCACACTGGTGATCGATCCTTTGGCAGCTTCGTACGACAGAGGAGAACCCATATTGAGTTCAAAGACCCGCACTCCAGCCTGACCGGCGGCCCGTGCGATATCGAGCGCGCCCTCCAGCTCGCCATATACCAGGCTCGCCGCAACAAACTGGCCTTGCGTCCGTGCGCGGCGATCAGCACGGGCAATCGTCTCGATCCATTCATCCCGGCCGATCTGCTGCAAGCCCGAACGGCACAGCAATGATGTGCCCCGAGTGCCCGCACTGCCCCATTGCGCAAGCTGCCGGTCGGTATCGATCAATACATAGTCGGCGATATCAAGCTGGGCCGCTGCGCTGCCCGATTCATTGATCGACTTGGCCACGACACCGGCAACGCCCGAACGCAATGCCGCCTCGATGCCCGATTCCGTCATGACGTGCTCGCCCTAACCGCAGATCACAGGATTACGCAGCGAAAGCGTGCCGATTTGAGTTTCAAGTGTATTCATGCGTCAGTCTCATGGTTGTGCAGCAATGTTCAGCCACCGTACTCGGGGCGCTTGGGAGTGAAGACATCCATTTCCAGTACCGGTGTATCGCTCGTGACACGGATGTAATGGATGACATCGGGAGGAACGACCAGCAGACAGCCCGGCGTGAGGTGATGAATCTCGTCGCCAACGTGGAAATCCGCAGTGCCTTCAAGCAGATAAACGATCTGCTCATATTTATGGGCGTGGGGAACCACTTCATGGTCAGGTTGAATCCGGAAATAGGCGAGCGTGGCCCCCTCGCCGGAGAAGGTTTTCCGCTCCATTCCCTGTCGGACGGGCAGCCACTCCACCTTGTTCCAGTCGATCTTGTGTGTACTTTCGGTCATCTTCATGTTCCTTTCAACGAAACCTTGTTTCTCTAAGAGAGACAATATAAACTTGCGTCGAAGCGCCGTCAATCCGAGCGCGACATACGAAAAATGGCTCACGGATTAAAAAAAAGGAGATTCCATGCATCACTTACGTAAGCTGGCCGGTCGCGTTCTGGTGGCTGGCCTGGCCCTGACAACAGCACATGGCGTCCACGCCGCCTATCCGGATCAACCAATCACGATGGTCGTGCCTTATGCTCCCGGCGGCCCGGTCGACGTCGTGGCTCGCATCCTTGGAAAGGGCCTGGGCGAGGTGCTCGGTCAGCCCGTGATTGTTGACAATCGAGGGGGCGCGGGCGGCAACATCGGCACGTCGCATGTTGCACGGGCAAAGCCTGATGGATACACACTGCTCATCAATACGCCCGCCTTCGTCATCACGCCCCTGGTGATGGAACGGGTTCCTTATGATCCTCTTCAAGACTTCGCACCACTTACTCAGGTCGGATACGTACCCGCCCTCCTGCTGACCAGCGCGCAATCGAAGCTGGATTCTGTCGCAGCACTCATTCATCAAGGCAAGAATGAAGCGCAGCCTCTGACTTTTGGTTCACCCGGACCAGGAACATCACTGCATATGGCCGGAGAACTCTTCAGGCAAATGACTGGCATCCACGCCACCCATGTACCGTACAAAGGAAGCGCCCCGGCAATGACCGACCTGATCGGCGGCCGAATCGACTTCCTGTTCGACTCATTCGTCGGCGCCTACCCACAGGTGAAAGGCGAAAACGTGCACGGACTGGCTGTGACGACACCGGAACGATATGCAGGGGCGCCCGACATCCCGACACTCTCGGAGTCAGGCGCTACGGGCTATGAGTTTGCTCTTTGGTATGGTGTATTCGCCCCGTCGGGCATCCCGGACGGCGTGCGAGACCAATTGGGCCAAGCGCTTGCGCAGACTTTGGCACAACCCGATATCAAGCAGCAGCTGGAGGCGACCGGTCTGGCAGTGGTCGGCAACTCCCCATCAGAATTTGGTCAACAGGTCACCACGGAAACCCAGAAGTGGGAAAAGCTGGTCGAAACAGTCGGCCTGCAGGTGAAACGCTGACACGTCACGCCACTGATAATCCCCGGCCCTGTGGGCCGGCACTTCGTCCACGTCGCCCCTTGCAGGCGGCTCCGATTCGACAGGCCCGATACCGATGATGATGCCCTTCACCCTTGCTTCCGACACTCGCACCGTTGGAACATTCGTCAAGACCGACAGTACTCAGACCGTGGAAATCCTGGGGCTCTGCGGACTCGACTATGCGGTTCTCGACGCCGAGCATGCACCATTCGATCGTCAACAGCTGAACGCCATGCTGCTTGCGGCCCGAGCAGCCGGCTTGCCCCTGCTGGTACGCATTCCGGACTGTAGCGACGCAACCATTCTCAATGCGCTCGACCTGGGCGCCGCGGGCCTTGTCGTCCCCCACGTGGATTCTGCCGATCAAGCCCGGGATATCGTCGCTGCCTCGCGCTTCATCGACGGGCGGCGAGGGCTCTCGCTTTCCCCACGCTTTGCAGGGTATGGAACGATGTCCCGAGAAGCGGCGGTAAGCCGTGCCGACCAGACGCCCATTCTGTGTCAGATAGAAAGCCCGCAGGCGATCGAAGCCGTAGAAGACATTGCCGCTATATCGGGCATCACAGGCCTGGTCGCAGGCAGACTCGATCTGGCTCTTGCCATGGGAGCCGGCAGCCCTCACGATCCCGCAGTGGCCATGGCGGTCAAGGCCATTGCCACGGCAGGCGAACAACATAAGAAAGTCGTCGTTGCTGCAGTCGGGCATCTCGACGAAGTGGAAGAGGTCGCCTCTCTGGGAGTCACATCATTCATCGTGGGTTCCGATCAGGCTCTCCTGCGGGAAGCCGCAGCGAATCTTGCCTCGGCCAAGCGGGCCGACCCTGCATCGGCATAAAAGAAATGGACGGACCGGTCTCCCCTTCAATGGCGACTGACAAACTCTTTCGGAGAACGGTTCAGGAACTCCTGCAGCACGAAAAGGAACGCCCTGTCCGCATCGTGCGGTACAGGGCATGGTTGTGCTGAAGCTCGCCTGACGGCGAAAAGCGCAATCAGGAAAAGAAGTTCTTCACCCGGTCGCGCCATGACTGGCTGTTTGGCGAATGCTTGTCGCCGCCTTGCTGCAATGACGTCTCGAATTGCCGCAGGATCTTCTTCTGTTCTTCGTTGAGGCGCACCGGCGTCTCGACCGATACATGGCAGTACAAATCGCCCGGATAGCTCGAGCGCAAGCCGCGTATGCCCTTGCCGCGCAGACGGAAGGTCTTGCCGCTTTGCGTGCCGTCGGGAATGGTGATGGCTCCGCGGCCGGTGAGCGTGGGCACTTCCAGTTCGCCGCCCAGCGCCGCCGTGGTGAAGGGAATGGTCAGCTCGCAATGGAGGTCATCGCCGTCGCGCTGGAAAATGCCGTGCTGCTTCAGGTGGATCTCGACATAAAGATCGCCCGGCGGCCCGCCGTTGACGCCCGGCTCGCCGTTACCGGCGGAACGGATGCGCATGCCGTCGTCGATCCCCGCGGGAATCTTGACCTGCAGCGTCTTGTTGCGGCGGATGCGCCCCACACCGTCGCAAGCCGTGCAGGGATCGGTGATTTCCTTGCCGGTGCCATGGCAGGTAGGGCAGTTCTGCTGCACGCTGAAAAAGCCCTGCTGCATGCGCACCACGCCGGCGCCGTCGCAGGTGTGGCAGGTACGCGGGTGCGTGCCGGGCTTGGCGCCGTTGCCATGGCACACTTCGCAGGTTTCCCAGCTCGGCACTCGGATCTCGGTATCGAAGCCATTGGCAGCCTGTTCCAGTGTAATGTCGAGCGTGTACTTGAGATCGGCGCCCCGGTAGACCTGGGGCCCACCGCCGCGGCGCCCGGCCGCCCCGAAGATTTCACCGAAAATGTCGCCAAACGCGTCCGCAAACCCTGCGTTGCCGCCCATGCCGGCGCCGACTCCCGCATTGGGATCGACCCCGGCATGGCCGAAGCGGTCATAAGCGGCCCGCTTCTGCTCATCGGACAGCATCTCGTACGCCTCTTTGGCTTCCTTGAACTTTTCTTCGGCTTCCTTGCTGTCCGGATTACGGTCCGGATGGTACTTCATGGCCAGTTTCCGATAAGCCTTCTTCAGCTCATCATCGGAGGCGTTCTTGGCCACCCCCAGTATCTCGTAATAATCGCGTTTTGCCATTTGAATTGCTTGCGTCTGTGACGTGCTCCGTGTGAACGAGAACGCCCGACTTCCAGCTGAGGGCTGGAAATCGGGCTACGAGGCGCTACCAGGGAAGCTCTGAACGAATCACCGCATCCCATACGTCTGTGCGGACCCGGGCTTCCCTGCAGACACTACTGATCGCGCTTGACTTCCTTGAAATCGGCATCTACGACGTCGTCGTCCGCCGGCTTGGAAGACGGATCCGCCCCTTCCTGCCCGCCGGCTTGCGCCTGCATGTCTGCGTACATTTTCTCGCCCAGCTTCTGGGAAGCCGTGCTCAAGGATTCCACCTTGGCATCGATCTCTTCCTTGGTGCCGGACTTGATGACTTCTTCCAATTCCTTGACGGCCGCCTCGATGGCTTCCTTCTCGGATTCTTCCAGCTTCTCGCCGTACTCGGCCAGCGACTTGCGGGTGGCATGCACCAGCGCGTCGGCCTGGTTGCGGGCCTGGGCCAGCTCGGCCACGCGGCGGTCTTCGTCGGCGTTGATCTCCGCATCCTTCACCATGCGCTCGATCTCGTCCTCGCTCAGGCCGGAATTCGCCTTGATGGTGATCTTGTTTTCCTTGCCCGTGCCCTTGTCCTTGGCCGAGACGTGCAGGATGCCATTGGCGTCGATGTCGAAGGTGACCTCGATCTGCGGGGTACCGCGTGCGGCTGGCGGGATACCTTCCAGGTTGAATTCGCCCAGCGCCTTGTTGGCAGTGGCGATCTCGCGCTCGCCCTGATAGACCTTGATGGTCACGGCCGGCTGGTTGTCGTCTGCCGTGGAGAACACCTGCGAGAACCGCGTGGGAATCGTGGTGTTCTTCTTGATCATCTTGGTCATGACGCCACCCAGCGTCTCGATGCCCAGCGACAGCGGGGTCACGTCGAGCAGCAGCACGTCCTTGCGGTCGCCCGACAATACCGAACCCTGGATCGCGGCGCCGGCGGCCACGGCCTCGTCCGGGTTCACGTCCTTGCGCGGCTCGCGGCCGAAGAATTCCTTCACCTTGTCCTGCACCTTGGGCATCCGCGTCATGCCGCCAACCAGGATCACGTCATCGATCTCACTGGCCTTGATGCCGGCATCCTTGATGGCGATGCGGCAAGGCTCGATGGTGCGATCGATCAGATCTTCCACCAGCGCTTCGAGCTTGGCGCGCGTGACCTTGAGCGTCAGGTGCTTGGGCCCGCTCGCGTCCGCCGTGATGTAGGGCAGGTTGATTTCCGTCTGCTGGGCCGAAGACAGCTCGATCTTGGCTTTCTCGGCCGCTTCCTTCA
>Ga0172382_10008875_pt1 | contig 13861 bp, 20 predicted proteins | sample Leawel138RmetaG_FD_122245 | JGI IMG/M metagenome (GOLD analysis project Ga0172382, IMG submission 122245) | Leachate microbial communities from a municipal landfill in Southern Ontario, Canada - Leachate well 138R metaG | ecosystem: Engineered > Solid waste > Landfill > Unclassified | place...
CCAATTGACAAGCTCATCCGCATCAGGGTCGATGAACGAGATGCCTGGCTCGGCTCCCGTCGCGCCGGTCGCATCTCCATCAACAAGGAATCGCTGTTTGGCGGCGAATCGCGCGAGGGCGGCATCTCCGGTCAACTCGACTTCGAGACCGGAGAGCCGACACAAGGCGTCAACAGTTACCTGGCTTCAAGACTGGGCGGTCTTGTGCCTGCTTTCCGCGGAGTAGTGGGCATTGTTCTCCGCCAGATGTACGTAGGTATGAACCCCTACCTCAAAAAGTGGGATTTTCGTGTCAGCCGCATCATGCTTCGCCAGGACGGTATTCCGCAGTGGTACCCGACAACTGCGAGCATCCCGACTGTCGAATCGTTCACCGTTCGCCAGCGCATTCTGTTCAGCATCGACGACTCAGGTTCTATGAACGAGTCCGTCGGCGGTGGCCGTACTCGCTTGGATGTTCTAAAGGACAACCTTGTCAATGTGCTGGATGAACTGAAGCTTCTGAAGACCGACGCTTCTGTGCCGCTGGATATTGCCATTCATCGCTTTAATGGCGGCTCTACCCAATATGTCGACATCTCATTGGCAGGCCTCGATACGCTGAAGACTTGGGTTGTCAATATGACAGCTTCAGGAGGCACTGACTTCACTGGGTCCTTCACCTACGCTAAATCGTGGTTCAGCGCAACTGCCGAAGAGCGGCGCAATGTGATGGTGCTTATCACTGATGGCGAGCCTTCGCCTACTAGCACCTTCCCGGCGTCGCTTGCTGAAGCCGCACCTATTCTGCAGCAGACCGGTATCTGGTCAGGCAATAATGCTGTTGATGTCCATGCTGTCAATATCGACTTGGGCAATACCTTCTACTCGGAGCAGCTTGACAATACTGCCGGTGATGGCGTGCCTGTTGTTGATGGCTCCAGTTCTGATGAGTTGTACAACGCCGTCTTCTTTGCTTTCATGGGCAACTCGCCTGCGATGAATATTGTTCACGCGATTCGTGAATGCTTGACCGATCCTACTTGGGGCATGGGTTACGCCGAGAGTGATGTGGATGACGTCTCTTTCCGGGCTGCAGCATTGAAGTTGCGCCAGGAGCGTCTCGGCATTTGTCTTCTGTGGGACCGGCAGAAAACCATCCAAGATATGGTGCAGGAACTACTCAAGCATGCCAACGCTTCTCTGTATGTAGACCGCAAGACAGGCTTGTTCCGCATCAAGCTTATTCGCGACGATTATGTGGCAGGCGACTTGCTGCATTTGACTGAAGCCAATATCCAGAAGGTCGACAACTTCAAGCGGCGTGCTTTTGGTGAACTGACGACCTCTGTCACTGTCAACTACTGGAATGTGACGACCGGCCGCAATGCCCTTGCTTTTACCGAGGATATTGCGCTGGCAGCAATGCAGCAAGCTTCCGTCAATAGCACGATGCAATATCCCGGCTTGCCTGATCCCATCATGGCCCAGCGTGTTGCTCAGCGCGACCTGAAAGCGCTGTCCTCTCAGATGGCGACTTGTGACGTTTATGCTGACCGTACTGCTCGGGTGCTCAACCCTGGTGATGCGGTTCGCATTAGCTGGTCCGACTATGCGCTGGATGAAACTGTGTTTCGGGTGCAGGATGTAGCTTATGGTGATGGCAAGAGCAACAGGGTCAAGCTGACTTTGACCGAAGACGTATTTGGCATGCCTAATGTGGCTTATACCACCCCTGCTCCGCCGATATGGGAAGACCCGCAACAGCCTCCGCTGCCGGCCACGAGGCAAACCGCTTTTGAAGTACCCTATCTTGAGCTTGTACAGCGCCAAGGCCAGACCATCATAGATGCTCTGCTCGCGGATAACCCGGACCTCGGCTATATCGGGGCTGCGGTTGCCACCCCAGGTGGTTCGGCAATCAACGCCCGCATGTATCTGAATGACGGAAGCAGCGGCTATGAGGACTCAGGCTTGGTGGACTTCTGCCCTGCCGCCACCTTGCCACTTGATGTTGATTATCTTGACGACGTGATAGATGTTGCCGCCACCTCAGCATTGGGTCAAGCGACGCCCGGCACATGGGCTCAAATCAACGACGAGTTGGTGGCCGTGGTCGACGTCAATGGCTCGCAAATCACTCTTAAACGGGGCGTATTGGATACTGTACCAGCACAGCATCCTGCTGGGTCACATTTGCTGTGGTGGGATGAATTCGCCACTGCAGACGATACCGAATATGTCTCATCAGAATCGATAGACGTCAAGGTCACACCGGTGTCTGGTTCTGGCGAAGTTGCCTTGGATGATGCCGAGACCATGACCGTGGAAGTGCGCGGTCGGGCTGCTCGGCCTTACCCACCCGCTCAAGTGCGTATCAATGGCCTCTATTATCCAGATGCTCAAAGTGGCGACTTGGTATTGACTTGGGTGCATCGGAATAGGACACAACAGACGGGTGGTGAACTTCTCGGGTTTATAGATGATGGTGTTACTCCGGAAGCAGGCACTACTTATCGGGTAGAAGCGCGTGGGCCGACTGGTACTCTTTTGCATAGCGAGGACGCTATCAGCGGAACTACCGCGACGGTCCCGGCTGCATCGCTGGTTGAGAACCCGGTCACTTTAATGGTATATTCCGTACGTGACGGCCTGGACTGTTATCAGCCTTTCGTTCACGATGTCAGTGGCTTGGTGCCGCCGGCTAATCTCACTGTGACGCAGGTTTAAGGAGCCCAGAACAATGCCACTACGACTAAACTGGGATGCTCTTGCGGCTGCGGCCACCGCACAAAGGGTCTACCGCGACACTGCTCCGATGGACCCAATGGACTTGCCCGAGCCCTTGGCAGAACTTGGGCCAACTGATGAGACTTACCTGGACGACGACGGCCTGGTAGGCTTGCAGACTTACTATTACCGGGTTTCAGCTGTAGATGGCCCCAATGAAGCAATTTCAGCTGAAGTCAGCATTACGTATATTGAGGGTAGTATTGTTGACCCGACACAGCTTGCCGGGTGCATTCTGTGGCTTGATTCTGAAGAGCTTGGCTCACTGTCGGATGGTGCGCCCGTAACAACCTGGGAAGATAAGAGCGGCCTGGGGCACGACTTTACTCAGCCCACCTCAGGTCAAAGGCCAACATTCAAGGCAAGCACACCCGAGTTCTTGGGTAGGCCCACAGTGTCTTTCGCTTCAGCTAGCCCAACGCAAAGCCTTATTGGTAACCATGCTGTATTGCAAGCAGCAGCAAATACTGGGCAGACTATTCTCTATGTGGCTCTACTAGGCGAAACACCCTTTACTGGTTCGGTGTACGCTTGGCGCTCTCAATCCCTTATTGGTTTTCAAGCTCTACAGCAACCCGGCGCCAGGGCAAGCTATTACGGGCATGGCGGTGTTTCTATCCAGCCCACTGAAAACCGTGCTTCAGTGCCGCAGGTCATCACGACATTGCACCCAGCAACGGATAGTGGTTTGCCCAGCACCTTGCGGGCCGAGATGCACGACGTGCTATCTGCCACGCCAACTAACCCTGCGCTAGTATTGCCTGCCAACACAGTCAATGTGCGTGTCGGTGCTCGCGAGGATGACTCTGGCAATCCAGCCTTTGCCCTTAATGGTTTGGTGGGTGAGATAGTAGTCTACAATCGCGTGCTCTCAGACAATGAGCTGCGCGCAGTTGAACGCTATCTTATGGGTAAATGGTTCCCAGCCAAGTCCCCTGCTGACCTGGGCGGCACGTTCCTGCACTACCGCGCGGACGACCTAGCCCTGGGAGGCGGCGACCCAGTGACCTCGTGGCCGGACGCGACGGGCAACGGGCACACCGCCACCCCGACGGGCACACCGCCGACCTTCCGCGAGGACGGCATCGGCGGCAAGCCGTTCGTGGAGTTCGGCGGAGCCAACGGCCTGTCCATCGGCGGCTCGGCCTTTACGGACAATACCTCGGCGAACCACACCCTGCTGCTGGTCATGCAGAGCGACAACCACGCACACCGCTCGACAGCCGGAGTATTCTACAACGGACGCGCGGCCTTCGGGTTCCGCGGCGACGGCCGGAGCATCTCGCTGTCCGTCAGCCCGGCGGGAAAGACGGCAACCTTCCTGACGGCGGACCTGGACCCGGACAGGGTGTACGGGTACGTCGGATCGAAGGCCGGCACCGCGGTCCCGTCGCTGTACTGGACGGGCCAGCGTCGCGTCGCGGACGGGCCAGTGGCTCAGTGGGCTGAAGGAACTGCGCTGCTCGGCTCCTCGTTCACTGGCAAGATTTACGAGGTAGCACTTTTTGATAGGGTGCTTACTCCTACCGAGGTCCAGTGCCTTACAGAATATCTCCGGGACCGGTACGGTAGCGAGCTTTAATAACTAGGAGAATACTATGCCATCACAAAGCGAAAACAGGTCGGGCCTGCAATACGGCTGGGGGTACGGCGAGAACGGTTGGAACGTTGGAATGGATGCCAATATGCTGCGGCTCGGTCGCTTCGGCTTCCATCTCAGTGTAAAGGATCGCGACCTCACATCACCGCCAGGTAGCCCTGCCGCAGGCGACAGCTACATCGTCGCAGTAGGGGCTTCCGATGGTTGGCTCGGGCTTGACAATCGAGTCGTGGTCTGGGACGGCGCAAGCTGGGTCTCTGCTATGCCGCGCATCGGATGGGTGGCGTACGTCGAGGACGAGGAAGTTCTGTCGGCGTTCAAGGCTGGCGGCTGGTCCGCTGGCATAGCAATCTGAGAGGTGCCGCCGTGGACGAGGGGGACAAGTGCCGCAATCCGGACCCAGCGTCGAGCTGGCGGATTCGCCGCCGCTTCATGTTCACGGTGGCGGCTTTCTGCATGTGGACTGTGGCGTACGTGCTTTGGAAGGACCTCTCTTCTGGGCCGGCTGACACGGCCGTGACGATGAGCTTCATCGTCTTGCTTGGCATCGTCGGCTCGTATGTGTTCGGCGCGACCTGGGAAGACGTGAGCATCGCCAAGATAAAGGGACCGGCAGTTGCTGCCAGGCCGGCAACAAAACCCGCTCCGGGTCCAGGAGCATCTGCTAAAGTGGAGGACGCACCATGACGTCTTTTGTACTGGGAATGAAGTCGCGCACCAACCTGCGTGGGGTGCACAAGCATCTCGTGAACGTGGTGGAGCGCTCCATCGAACTGACTTCAGTCGACTTCCAGGTCTTTGAAGGTTTGCGCACGCGTGAACGCCAGACCAAGCTTGTCGCCCAGGGAGCCAGTCAGACCATGAACTCCCGCCACATCGTCGGCGCTGACGGGTACGGCCACGCGGTCGACCTGGTGCCCATGATTGACTTCGACGGTGACGGCCGGCTCGAACTGCGGTGGGACTGGTCCCTCTGCTACCGTGTCGCCGATGCGGTTCGTCGGGCAAGCGTCGAGCTGCAGGTTCCCATCCGTTGGGGCGGAGTCTGGGACAAGACGCTGGCCGACCTCGCCGCCGATGACCTGGAAGATGAGGTCGCGGCATACGTCGCACGCCGCAGGGCAAATGGCTTGAAGGCCTTCCTCGACGGCCCTCACTTCGAGCTGCCCGCCAGCTTGTACCCTTGAGGAGAGGAGCATGACACTCACGAGCAAGATAGGGGTCTGGGCTGTTATCGGGGTTGGCGTGACTGTGGCGATTGCGTTATCATATCGCCACTATGCCGGCCTTGTCGATTCCAAGGCTCAGCTCTCTGCCCAAGTCGCGACGCTTACCGAGGACGTGGCAAGGGAGAAGTCCAGGGCGGACGCTTATGAGCGGTCGATCGACCGTTGGGAGCGTGCCGCAGAAGTCCAGGCTCAAGCCCTGGAAGACAACACAACTGCCCAGCGCGAGGCTGGCACTTACGCTAGGGAGCTGAAACATGTCTTATCAACCCATGACTTGGGGGCGCTCGCGAAGCGCAAGCCGGGTCTTATCGAGCGTCGCGCTAATGATGGCACTGCTCGTGCTTTCAGCCTGCTCGAGCAATCCACCCAAGGTCCAGCCGCCGCAGGAGCAACGCCAGCCACCGGCACCGATTCTGCCAAACCCTGACCCGGTTCAGCTGGAAGCAGTGACCTGGCGGGTGGTGGAGGTGGACGGCGAGGCTTACTTCGCCCTCCCCTCGAGAGGTTATGAGGCGCTGTCGAGGAATGTGGCGGAGATGATCCGCTGGGCACGGGAGGCGAGCTACCAACTCGACTTCTATCGTAGGACCCGCCAGCCGGCGGTTGAACCGGAGGGCACTAAGTGATGAGCGAGCGCGACAGCAGCGGACCAGAAAAGCAGCTACAGAACTTGACGCCTGACGAGGCGAGAACCATTATTCGTGAGGCGGTCCGTGAGACCTTCCTCATGCTGGGGGTCAAGGTTGATGATCCCATTGAAGTCCAGAAGGACTTCCAGCACTTGCGCGAATGGCGCAGCACGACCGAGAGCATCAAGTCAAAGGGCATGCTCACGCTGGTAGGTATTGCCGTCTCAGGCCTTGCCGCCGCCCTGTGGCTAGGGCTGAAGGAACTGTTCAGCCGATAACCCCGCAGCAAACGGCGGGAGTTCTTCCTCCTTCGCCCGCCGTATACTGTAGTCGCCACCTTCGGGTGGCGACTTTTTCATATTCTGACGGACGTCAGGACGCTCGGTCAGTGTCACGTAGCTATGGCCCAGGGCCTAAGCTACCTCGGACGACTCGACCGGCCTGGGTGGCTCAGAATCGGCATCCGGGCTCGAGAACCAGAGGCAGCACACGCCGATCGCGGCTCCCCACAGTACCGCACTGAGCAGAAGTGCCCACAAACAACCACGAGCGGCGCCGAGACCGTCCTCGTCGCCGTCAAGATGCTGGTTATAGTCGCGCATGAAAATGCCTCCTAAGCATTGAGCACAGGAGGCATCATGGCATAGCCGTCAGGCCGGGCGAGCCGTCAGTGGACCCAGACGTGCTCATACCTCTGCGGCAGGTTGTCGCAGGACCACTCAGACTCTCGGCCCTCGTGTTCCGCCTTGAAGTCTTTGACCTCGACACACTCACCGGTAGAGTGGGACACCCACACTTGCGGGCGGTCAAGAACCTCGGCGACCTGCCTCACGAACAGCAAGCCCACCAGCAACAGACCAACGACGATGATGGCGTAGAACAGTCCGGTGAAGCTATGAGTGCGGGTGTCGTAGAACATGGGAATCTCCTTGTCAGTGACGGGTTTCAGTGGAGGTATGCGTCGGCTTGGGCACGTCTGCGGCTTTGGCGGGAGCCTCAAGAACCTCCACCGTGGCCGTACCCGCCTCCTCATTGAAGTGGATGGCGACTGCAAGGCCATTCATCTTCTTCAGCTTCTCGAGCGACAGGACCAGCTTACCGCCTGCCTCAGTAGCAGCAAGGCCTAGGAGGCCCATAACGCGGTCTCGCTGGACTTCATGCGCGCAACGACCTGTCAGCATGGCAATCAGCTCGTCGGGCGTGAAGCCCTCTTCTTCGTCATCATGTCTGCTCATGTCAGACCTCCCAATAAATCATTATGGATGTGGAGTGCGGTGCGCCACGATAGAAGGCACACGAGGGCAAACCGCGGTCGAGCACCTTTGCCACTGTCGGCGCATCAGCACGAGGCACATAGCCAAGCTTGAGCCCCTTGTCGTCGTGCACGGCCACGGCGTTGCGGTCGTGCAGGTTCTTCGGTTCGCGGACAAGCTTGAGCTCCTCCTCGAGCAGAAGGGTTTGGATTCGCTCCTTGGAGCCCTCATGATAAGGGCTCCCTGCGATGTAGGTGTGCATCTCGTTCATGCTTGCCTCACTCGGCTTTGGGGTTGGCGCGAGGGCGGTTCGGGACACGCTCACCACGCTCGCGCATGTGGACGGCGTACCAACGAAGGCAAGCCACAGTGGTCTTGGCCCCGACGAACTGTGTGAGCAGCGTCGAGAGGATGTATTCGTAGGAGTGGCCATAGGGACGGCCGTCCTCGTCGTGCTTCACCACCTCGAGCAACAGCTTCTCGGCTTCGTGGCGGATGACGGGGCCTTTCTCCTTCTTCGGCTTCGGCTCCTTCTTGGCTTTGGGTTCCTTCTTGGCAGTGGCTTTCTCTGCCGCCTTACGTGCTGCTTCCTCAGCTGCCTTGCGCTCGGCTTCAACTGCTTCGAGCTCTTCGATTTTGGCCAGCAGCTTGGCCTTCCCTCGCTTGGCGAGAGTCTTGGCGTCTGTGTTGGTGCCGTTCAGTTCGTTGTAACGGGCGGCGATGTCAGCGATGGCGGATTCGTTGGTCAGCTTCATGGTAGTGCTCCTAGTTGGTTGAGTCGGTCAAAAACGCATTGCGTCGCGTCATGGGTTCCATTATACATGGATGATTGGGATTGGGAGCCCCCTATGGGCCAACATTCCCACTATTTTTCACAATGATGGCGTTACGCCTTGTCGAACATCTCTTTGGTGGAGGAGTTCCACTTGCGTGGATCGCCTTCCCACACACGGCCATTATAGGAGATGAAGCCGATGCGCTTGCCGTCCTTGAAGAGGTGACCATCGGAGGCCTTGAGGTTCGAGGCACCGAAGTCGTTCAAGTCAATCCAGTCGCGGAACATCTTGGAAGCTTCTGTCAAGCTGCCAGCGGTCTTCTTGGTGCCGTCAAATTTCACTTCGTAGTTCATGTTGGTGTCCTCAGTTTGTTGGTGTAGGTCCATTATAAGGGGTGTCCCATCAAATGGGAGCCCCTTGTGGAAAATTATTTTCTCAAGGAGGGTATTGAGCTCAATTGAGCTCAAACCCCGTCGGGATGCAGCCGTCCCCTTCAATCACAAATTGACGACCATCTTTCATGATACGAGTATCGAGAGTTGAACTCATCTCACGGCCCCACAAGGAGTATTGAAAGACGCAAAGTTGGAAAGCAATCGTGCCGTCGACTTGCTCTTCAGCAGGCACATTCACACGAGCTTGCTTGATGATGGTGATGTTCTTAGTAGTCATGATTTTGTCCTCAGTTGTTCGTTGGTATGGGTCTATTATATGGGGCAATTCGATCGCTGGGAGCCCCTCTGAACAACTTTTTTCTCAAAAAGATAGAAAAAGGGCCTCGGATTGTCTCCGAGGCCCCTAAGCGCTTGATTCTATTGGGGTCGAACTTGAGAGGAGTCGACGGCTTGCTCGAGAAGCTCTGCCGCCGAGTGTCCTGGCGGGAGGACCGAGACACGGGCCAGGTCTGCCTCGGTCATGCCCTCCTTGACTTGCCCGGTCAGGTTACCCGGCACGAGATACCGCCGCACATCACGCCCCTTGCCCACGCGGATATAAAGCCAGATGTTGCCGCCGCACTTCCAACGCCGTCTATGCCATATCACCTGTGACTGTCGGACGTCGAAGTTCAGGGAGCCGTCTTTTGCTGGCCGATCGCATCCCTTAAGTTCCAGCTCGAAGTAGCGACCCTTCCAACATCCGTCGACGTCCGGATCGCCATCACCAACCATGTTCTCGACCCGACGCATGTGGAGTCCTTCCGTGCCTCGCAGGTTGTCACGAAGCCACTCCCACAGTCTTACCTCCCGGGCCACGTTTGATCCTCCGTGAAGACCCGCACGCGAACATCGCCCACTTTAATGGTGAACTCTGAATCAGTGTGCGGCAGATAGCGGGACAGCTCTTGCGCATCGATACCGTCACCAAGCTCAACAGGTGAGATGCACATGAAGGCGCGACTGACCAGCCCGAGCTTCAAGGCTTCAACGGCGACAGTCGGCCCGCCGATGAGCCAAGCATCAGGCCAGCGACCTGCCGCCATCTCCAGAGTCATACCGTCACGAGACAGGCGTTCCATCTGGCGACCTGGAAGCTTCGGCATCTGGTCAAAGGTGCGGGAGCCGGCGAGGAGCACGTCGTTCCCGTTGGACAGCGTGAGCAAGCGGAAGATGGCCTTGTCGACAGGGCCAGTCCAGCGCATGTCATCGTCTGGGCCTTTGGCAAGGAAGCCATCGGCGGATACTGCAAGGAGTAGTCTCATTGGTCTACCTCCGAAACTAGGATGCCCTTGAGGGCGAATATGGCTTGCGACACTGCCCACGACTTACCCCAACGAGGATGAGTCAGGTCAGGTCCAGGCCCGACAATCCGAGCCACTCCTGCATCGCGCAGCTTGGCGGCGCAGGGGCAGCACGGAAACCTGGTCACATACAGGGTGCAACCTTCCGGCGGGAACGGGGCCTGCCGCAAACAGTTGTCCTCTGCATGGACCATGTTCTCCAGCTTGAAGTCGCGGTCGGCCAGGAGTGACGGCAGGTCCTCGACTTCAGGAGGGAACCCATTGAAGCCGATTGACATCTGCCGCCGGTCTGGCGTGACGAGCACAGCGCCCACCTGACGGTCAGGGTCCTTGGACATACCGGCGACATCCTGGGCGAACCGCAGGAAGAACCGGTCCCAATCTTCCTGGGTGCGTTTGATGGGCAGTTCCATGGTCTACTCCACCACTTCCGGTTTCGGATTAAAGGCAGGCCAGGTCAGCCGTTTGGCCTCCTCTGCGAACCGCAGAACGTAGTCGTCAGGGTCACGTTCAATCTGCGACACGCTCCAACCCGGGAGCTGCAGCTTCGGCAGAACAGGCTCCTGGTGCAAAGCCTCCATGGTCATCTGCCAGTGGAATTCATACAGGTGAGCATGGGCAAGCGTCACGTGCATGACACCGGGCTTGATGCGCAACTCCGCCGCTACTGCGTCCATCAGGAGCGCATGGCCCATGACGTCATACGGCAGACCGACGAATACGTCCGAGCTGCGGAGCATAAGGGAGGAGTGGAGTTCCCCGTTCAGCGCGCTGAAGGTGAAGGCAGCGGGGCAAGGAACGTTCCGCTGGCCGAGCTCGCCCAGTCCATCTTCAGACGGGTCCCAGGCGGACACGAAGCAACGGCGGTCGCTCGAGTCCTTGCGCAGGGCTTCGATAGCCAGCCGAATCTGGTCCCGACCGAAGTGACGACGCCAGCGATAGCCGTATGCTGCTTTCACCCCATCGAAAAAGGGCTCACCAGCTGCCATGCGAGCTGTGCCAGGTATGACTTCCTTGCGATAGCGCAGACTCTCTGGCACAGGATCGCTGCCGCCGAATGGAGGACCGTCCAAGTCGAAAGGAATCTCTTCAACGAACTTGTCCCACAGTGGAGCATACTTGCGGATGAAGGAAGCATCCTGTGTGCCCTGCAGGTACCATGCGACCTCGGCTGCCGCCGACTTCGGGAAGGTCTTGCGGAAGCCTACCGTGGGGAGCATGCCATCCGACAGGTCCACACGGAAAGATGTACCGCCACGACCCACACGCACGCGAACCTTGGTGCGTTCGTTGGTCTCAACCTGGCCCTCGAAGACCCAGGTCAGGATTGCCCCATAAGCGTCGAAGAAAGGAATCATGCCTTGTCCTCCAGACGACCGTCACGGATGGCTTCGGCATAATAGGTGCCATAGTTCACGAGGTCCTTCACCGTGTCATAGATGCCCTCGAAGTTGACAGGACGACCCTTCTGCATGGCGCCGAGCAGCGACTGCAGGCGGAGGTTCTTGGTGTGGATCATGTGAGCATAGGACAAATGCCCGAAGGGGAAATAGGCATCACGCCCGCCAGGCACATCGTTGTAGTCCTGCCCCTTGGCTTCGCGCAATTCCTGAAGCTCCAGCCACACCGGGCTGATGCTCTCACGGGTTGCTTCCTGTTGGCGCAGATGCTGAAGCTCCACCACGTCCGAGATGTTGAAGCACAGCAGGAAGCCGTGGTCAGGAGGCATCCAACCTTCCGGCTTGATGGCGTCATGACCGAGACTGCCGGGACGCTTGGACAGCTCACCCTTCTGCTTGGCCATGTTGGCGTGCTGCACGCCGTCGAATACCGCTTGCGCCGGAACACCCATCTCGACGAGACGGCCGAGGGCGAAGTAAGTCAGGTCGATGAGAGCATCCGCCGCCTCGAGCACATCACCTTCATGCACGGCAGCAGTGAACTCGTCGAGCTCTTCCTTCAGGGCAGTGATGGCCCAGTTGTGTCGTTCGGCCGAAAGCACAGTCGGCGTCTGCGGGATAGGCAAGCCCACCACGTCAGCATTGAACTGCTCAACCTTGCCGAGCATGCGAGCGACGAGGGCAGCAGCGAATGCTTCCCGCGAGCTCAGGTCCAGAGTGTCATCCATTTTTGTTTCCTCGATTGTCTAAACAGGAACTACATCTTGACGTGAACAGGCGCCCTCTCGAGCCACCAAGTCGGCCACGGTGGAACCGTCACGCCTCTATACCCGAGGCCCGCAGAATTCGTCGGACCTCGCAACGACAGTTCTCCAATGCGCGCCAGTCGCCCGGCGTCTTTGCGCAGGAGTAGGAGAACCGTCTACCCTCAAGCTCCCATTTGACCTTGACGTGTTTCCGCCCTATGTGGACGGTGTAGGGAATGCCTGCTGCCGCGAGCACGGAGCTCGCGACTTCGGCTTGAGTTCGTCGGGCCATCACGCCTCCCGCTTGGCTCGCGACACCTTGGGCCCGAAAGCGACATGCCCTTCAGGCACTAGCAGGCGAGCACTGGTACTGTCCTCACTCAGCTCATACCCCAAGCCGTTCTCCTTATTGATAGTGAACAGGTGGGACAGAACTGCCGAGCGGTTCAGGTCGAGGGTTGCCATGGCCTCGGCGATGGAATGCCAGCCGTTGATGAAGAGCCTCGCCACCGCGGCACGTTTACCGGGCTCGGGAATCGGCGAGAGAGCCGCTTCATTGATGGGTTTGCCGGAGGTCCGCTTCTTCGGCTCATAGGGAGTGCCGTCGTCATTCAGCTTGACGGGCTTCTCAGCCTTCGCCGGCTTCTCGGGCTCCACATAGGCGAACAGGTCGAAGCCTTCAGGCACCAGCAGGCGGGCGCAGTCACTCACCAGCTCATAGCCGACGCCGTGGTCTCGGTTCAAGGTGAACAGGTGAGACAGCACACCCGACCGAGTAAGCCCGAGTCGTGCCATGGCTTCATGCAGAGACTGCGGGTCGTCCTGCATGAAGAACGCCGCGACTTCACCGCGCTTGCTGGTAGGACGGCATGGACGAAGGCGCTCCTCGTCAATGGGCTTGCCGCCGCGCTTGGACTCTTCACCCTTCGTCGGGTCAGGAGGTGGTGGGATGAACTTTGGCACCGGCTGGCCGAGCTCGGTCAGTACCATCGCAGCGATGCCAAAATCTCGCTGGAAGCCTAAATTGACACATTGCTCCCACGCTTGGTTGATGAAGTGGGCCAGTCGCTCAGGTGTCACCTCAACGTCAACAGCTGAATGGAGCTCGCCACTCTTGTTGCTGACCTGGTAGGCCTCGAGCGTGAATGGGCACAGGATAGTGGATCGCTTCTCACCCGGAATGATGGCCACATGGCCATAGCCGCTGGTAGGTGGGTCAGTTATCTCGTACTTGTGCTTCCAGTAGTTTGGCGCTCCGCCTCGAACGAAGTAGCAGCGCGCGAATCTGATAGCCATGGCAGACCTCCTGGGTCGTATAAAAGAAGAGGGGCGTGCTTCTCAGCACACCCCTCAATCTTACAGCTCTCGGGTTACCCCGTGAACCATCACTTCCTGCGAGTTACTCGAGGAAGTCCTGGCCCTTGCCATCGCCGCCGTCACCGTCGGTCTCGGCAGCTTCGGCTTCCGCCTTGGCAGCTTCCTTCTCGGCCTTGGCCTTCGCCTTGGCTTCGTCAGCGAGGCGCTTCTTCTCGGCCTTCTCAGCGGCCTTGGCTTCCGCCTTGGCAGCCTTCTCGGCGTCCTTCGCAGCCTTGGCTTCCGCCTTGGCAGCTTCCTTCGCGGCCTTCTGCTCGGCCTTGGCTTCCGCCTTCAGCTCGCGAGCCGTCGGGACGTTCTCGCCGTCGCCACGCAGCTTGTTGCGGTACCAGTTGATGCTGGCCATC
>Ga0172382_10008876_pt1 | contig 13860 bp, 12 predicted proteins | sample Leawel138RmetaG_FD_122245 | JGI IMG/M metagenome (GOLD analysis project Ga0172382, IMG submission 122245) | Leachate microbial communities from a municipal landfill in Southern Ontario, Canada - Leachate well 138R metaG | ecosystem: Engineered > Solid waste > Landfill > Unclassified | place...
CCCGGGGTCTATGTGGAGCGGACAGACTACAAGATCGAACTGCTGCTGTGGGAAAAATAGCGACGCGGCAAAGCGGCAAAGCGGCAGGGCCGCAGGGTGGTAGGGCGGCAAGGCCGCAGGCCGGTAGGGCAGTGGGGCGGCAGGGCAGTATGGCCGCAGGCCAGTAAGGCAGTAGGGCCGCAGGGCGGACCCGCCAGCGCCGCCGCGTCCGTGAATCAGCCTCGCCTTCCGTCCCCCGGCTGCGCGCCTGGACGGGCCCATTCCAGGTGCGTCATTTTCTCATCTTGCGTGACCGGGTGCCCCGCCCGCCGGGCCGCGCGCCTGTCCACCGGCCAGCCAGACGAAAGCAACGGGTTGCGGATACGGTCCGCAACCCGTTGAAATTTTGGCGCGCCAGCCAGGATTCGAACCCGGGGCCGTCGGCTTAGAAGGCCGATGCTCTATCCGACTGAGCTACTGGCGCGCGCTGGGGGATGCGTCTTATATGCCACGACGCGCCGGGCGGTCAAGGGAAGGGGCCGGAGCCGGGGCCGGGCCTGGGGCGAGTGGTGCTGTGCAGACGGGGGGCGGAGGTCGCCGGTAGGGGCTGAGCGCGGCCCGAGGCGCGAGCGCGGGCGGCGGCCCGGAGCGCGGAATTGGCGGGGGGCGAGCGAGGCGCGGCGCGGGTGGAGAGGCTTGCCATGTGCTGTTCGTGCACCCACGCGGCCCGGGCCCGGGCGCGGGGGGCACCCGGCCCCGGGAGCGACCCGGGCCGGGGGCTGGCGGCGGCTGGCGGGGCGCGGGGGAACGTGGTATTGCCCCGGGCCATCGGAGGAATCATGTCCGCCAGACCCGTGTCCAAGACCCCGGCCAAGTCCGCATCCGCTCCGGCCAAGGCCGCGCCCGCCCCGCCTTCCTTGCAGGCTCCGGCCGACGACGCCCGGGTGGCCGCTTCGGGTGATTCCGCACAGACCCTGGCCGACGTCACGCTGGCGCCTGCTGCGGGCACTTCCGCACCCGCCTTGGGCTCGTCCGCTTCCGCTTCGCCCATTGCGCAGGCCCTGGCGCCCGCCGTCGCCCCTGCGCATGGCCCGGGCGCCCCTGCGTCCGCCTCGGGCAGCGGCCCGGCCGGGGCGGCGCCCGCCGCCTCCGCGCCCCCGGTGCCCCTGGCCTGTTTTGCGGACCTTGCCGCCCATCTGGACGCCCGGGGGCTGTTCCACATGGATTTCGGCCTGGGGCGGATGCGCGCGGCCCTGGCGGCCCTGGGGCTGGCGGAGCGGACGGGACGCCCGGCGGCGGCGCCGGGCGCCGGGGCGGGCCCGCGCCCTGCGGCCGTGCAGGTGGTGGGCACCAACGGCAAGGGCTCGGTGTCGCTCATGCTGGCCGGGATCATGCGCGCCCACGGGCTGCGCGCGGGGCTGTACTCCTCGCCGCATTTCGTGGACGTGCGCGAGCGGGTGCTGGTGGACGGGCGCAAGCTGGACCAGGCGGCCTGGACGGAGCTGGGCAACGCCGTGCTGGCCACTTCCGGCGGGCCGGAGCTGACTTATTTCGAGTGCGTCACGGCCATCGCGGCCCTGGGGTTCGTCCGCGCGGGGTGCGACGCCGCGGTGCTCGAAGCGGGCCTCGGCGGCGCCCACGACGCCACCACGGCCCTGGACGCGGACCTGACGGTCTTCACGGCCCTGGGGCTGGATCACATGGCCGTGCTCGGCCCGACCCTGGAGGACATCGCCCGGGACAAGGCCGGGGCCATGCGCCCGGGGGTGCCCGCCGTCAGCGGGCCGCAGCCGCCCGAGGCCCTGGCCGTGCTGCGCGCCCGGGCCCGCGAGATCGGCGCGCCGTTCATGACCGTCGACGAGGTCCCGGGGCTGCCCGCCGCGGCTCCGGCCCCGGCCATGGCCGGGGAGCACCAGCGCGAGAACGCGGCCCTGGCCCTGGCGGCCTGGACGGTGCTGGCCCGCTCCCGGGGCTGGGCGTCGGACCCCGCCGCCTGCGCCCGGGCGGTGGGCGCGGCGCGCCTGCCGGGGCGGCTCCAGCGCGTGCCCGGCGGCCCCGGGCGTGCGGAGCTCTGGCTGGACGGCGCGCACAACGTGCCCGCCCTGGAGCGCCTGGCCCGGGCCGTGGGGCGCGCCGTGCCCCGCCCCGGAGCCGTGATCTTCGCCTGCATGGCCGACAAGGACCTGGCGCGCATGGCGCCCCTGGTGGCCGGACTGACCGACGGGCCCCTGTGGCTGCCCGCCCTGCCGGGGGTTTCCCGCGCCCTGGCCCCCGGGGCCTGCGCCGCCGCCCTGGGGCCACGCGCCGTGCCCCTGCCGGGGCTGGAACAGGCCCTGGAGCTGGCCGACGGCCTTGGGGGCCGCGCGGGCGCCCCGGGGCCGGTGCTCGTCTGCGGATCGCTGTATCTTCTGGGCGCCTTTTTCGCCCTGCGGCCCGAGGCCCTGGGCAGCCCGGGCCCGGACCTGCCCCTGCCCCTGCCCCGCACCCCGGGCGCCTGAGCCCTGGGGAGGCCCCGCGCGCGTCTTTCGGCCCGGCCCCGCGCGCCGGGAGGGCGCCCGGGCTTGCGGGGCGGGCCCGGGCAGGGTAGCATCCCCGATGCGCCGAGGCCCGCCGCGTGGCGGCCCGGCGCCCCGCGCACCCGAGCAACAGGACAAGGCCGATGCACGAACTTTTCCGCCGCCTGCCGAGCATGGACGCCGCCCTGGCCGAGCTGACCGCCGCCCCGGACCTGGCGGCCCTGCCGCGCCCGCTGCTGCGCGAGGCGGTCACGGCTTTTCTGGATTCCCTGCGTCGCGACATCCGCGAGGGCCGCGTGGCCGACGCCGCCGCCCTGGAGCTGGCGGTCCTGCGCCCGGCCCTGGCGGCCTTTGCCCGCGCGGCCTGCCGCCCGCATTTCCGCCGCGTGCTCAACGCCACGGGGGTGGTGGTGCATACCAACCTCGGCCGCTCCATCCTGGCCCCCGAGGCCATGACCGCCGTGGCCGACGCCTGCGCGCGCTACTCCAACCTGGAGTTCTCCCTGGCCACGGGCGAGCGCGGCAGCCGCTACAGCCATGTGGAGGCCCTGCTGGCGCGCCTGACGGGCGCCGAGGCCGCCCTGGTGGTCAACAACAACGCCGCCGCCGTGATGCTCGTGCTGGACACCCTGGCCAAGGGCCGCGAGGTGGTCGTCTCGCGCGGGCAGTTGGTGGAGATCGGCGGTTCCTTTCGCATCCCCGATGTCATGGCCCGCTCGGGGGCCGTCCTGGTGGAGGTCGGCGCAACCAACCGCACCCACCCGCGCGACTACGAGGACGCCATCACCGAAAACACCGCCGCGCTGCTCAAGGTCCACTGCTCCAACTACCGCATGATCGGCTTCACCAGCGAGGTGGGCGCGCGGGAGCTGGTGGAGATCGGCGCGCGCCACAATCTGCCCGTGGTCGAGGACCTGGGCAGCGGCAGCCTGGCCGAGCTGGGCGGCGGGCCCCTTGGCGAACCCACGGTGCAGCAGGCCGTGGCCGCCGGGCTGGACGTGGTGACCTTCTCGGGCGACAAGGTCCTGGGCGGGCCCCAGGCCGGGATCATCGTCGGCCGCGAGGGCTGGATCACGCGGCTCAAGAAGAACCCCCTGAACCGCGCCCTGCGCATCGACAAGATGACCCTCGCGGCCCTGGAGGCCACCTTGCGGCTCTACCTGGAGCCCGAGGCGGCCCTGCGCCGCGTGCCGACCCTGCGCATGATCACCGCCACGCCCCAGGAGCTGCGCGTGCGGGCCGGGCGGCTGGCGCGCCGCCTGCGCCGCGACCTGGGCGCGGCGGCGGAGGTGGGCCTTGCGCCGGGCATGTCGCGCGTGGGCGGCGGCGCCTTCCCCGAGCGCGATCTGGCCACGACCCTGGTCACGGTGGCCGCTGCCGACGGCACCGGCGCCGAGGAGCTGCGCCGCAGGCTGCTGGGCACGGACCCGCCCCTGGTGGGCCGCACCCAGGACGACCGCTTCTGCCTCGACCCGCGCACCCTGGGCGACGACGAGATTTCCCTGGTGGCCGCCGCCCTGCGGCAGGCCCTGGTTCCCTAGCTGACTGGTGAAAGAAGCGAACTTCGCAGGCCGTTCAAGGATGGCGAGAAGCAGGGAAGCGGAAAAAACCGGAACGCGCGGAGTGCCTCGCATGCGCGGAGGTTCCGGCTTTTTCGCTGACGCGGCGGATCGCCGTTTCGGGGCGGCCTGCCAGCAGACGACCCCCAAGGAGACCCCATGTCCGAGAAGAAGACCGACCTGACATACGAAACCCGCAACTGCTGGGACGTGTACGCCGCGCCCAAGGACCGCAAGGCCATGGACGCCCTGGCCGCCCGTTACCTGGAGTTCCTCTCCGCCTGCAAGACCGAGCGCGAGACCATCGAATATGTGCGCGCCCAGGTGCAGAAGGCCGGATTCAAGGACGACCTGGGCCACGACAAGGTCTGGCGCGACATGCGCGGCAAGACCATGTTCCTGGCCCGGCGCGGCAAGCGGCCCCTGTCCGCCGGCGTGCGCCTGGTGGGCGCCCACGCCGACGCCCCGCGTCTGGACCTCAAGCAGCACCCGCTCTACGAGGAATGCGGCGTGGGCCTGGCCAAGACGCACTACTACGGCGGCATCCGCAAGCACCAGTGGTTCGCCCGGCCCCTGGCCCTGCACGGGGTGGTGGTGCGCGCCGACGGCCAGGCCGTGGCGGTCAACATCGGCGAGGACGCGGGCGACCCGGTGTTCACCGTGCTCGACCTTTTGCCGCACCTGGCCTACGGGCAGATGGAAAAGACCGTGGCCAACGCCTTCGAGGCCGAGAAGCTGAACATCGTCTTCGGCCACGAGCCCCGGGCCAGGAAGGCCGCCAAGGGCAAGGACGGCGCCGCGGCCGACGAGAAGAACCGCGTCAAGGGCCGCGTGCTGGACATGCTCAACGCCAAGTACGGGCTGGTGGAGGAGGACCTGTTCTCCGCCGAGTTGCAGATCGTTCCGGCGGGCCCGGCGCGGCCCGTGGGGCTGGACGGCTCGCTCATCGGCGGCTACGGCCAGGACGACCGCATCTGCGTCTTCGCCGCCCTGGAGGCCCTGCTGACGGCCAAGGCCCCGGAGCATACCCAGGTTGTGCTGTTCTGGGACAAGGAGGAGATCGGCTCCGAGGGCGCCACGGGCGCCAAGAGCCTGTTCTTCGAATACTGCATGGACGACCTGGCCCGGGCCTGGGAGCCCGGCGCGCGGCTGTCGGAGATATTCCTGAACACGCGCGCCGTGTCGGCGGACGTGCACGGCGCCCTGGACCCGGACTACCAGGACGTGCACGAGAAGCTGAACTCGTCGCTGCTCGGCCACGGCCCGGTGTTCTGCAAGTTCACCGGCCACCGCGGCAAGGTCGGCGCCAACGACGCCCACGCCGAATATGTGGGCTTCTTGCGCAACCTGCTGAACCGCGCCGGAATCCCCTGGCAGATGGCCGAGCTGGGCCGGGTGGACCTGGGCGGCGGCGGCACGGTGGCCAAGTATCTCGCGGCCTACGGCATGGACATCATCGACTTCGGCCCCGGCGTGCTCTCCATGCATTCGCCCTTCGAGATCAGCTCCAAGGCCGACCTCTACGCCACCACCCTGGCCTACCGCGAGTTCCTGCAAAGCTAGGGCGGGCTGGGACAGGACGACAACAGGGCGCGGCGTCGCAAGCGCCGCGCGGGCCAAGGACGCCCCCCGCCCCGGCGGGGGGCGTCGTCGTTTGCGCGGCGCCCCGGTCCGGCCCGCGGCAGCTCGGCCCCCGGCGGTGCGCCCCGCCCGCCGGAAACGTTTGCGAAGCGGCCAGGGCCGCCGCCCGGCTGGCGCCCGGGCAGGCCGCAGCCCCGCACAAGGGGGCGCCGTTTTGGGCGTTGACAAACGTATGGAGTCGATACAATATGCGGCTTATGGGCTCGATCGTTGAACAATACATGCTGCTCGTGGAAAGGATTTCGAACACGACCAGGGCACACAAGTCCTTTGGCACGGACGTGGACATCTACCGGAGCGAGATCCACGTCATCCAGCTGATCGGGGACCGGAAGGAGGTGTTCATTTCCGAAATCGCAAGGCTGATCGGCATAACCAAGGGAACGGTCTCGCAGATCGTGAACAGGCTGGAAGCCAAGGGTTTGGCGGTGAAATCCGTGGATGCGGACAACAACACCCGCCAGCTGGTCCAGCTGACGGCAAAGGGCATGGCCGCCTACGAGGCCCATGCCGACTACCACTTGCGGGAGCACCAGGAGATGGAGCGCTTCCTCGCTTCCCTGAGTGCCGAGAACCGGGAGGTTTTGGGGCGATTCCTCAGTCTGGCCTACGAGATGATTGAAGACCACTAGTGTTTTTTTTGTTTTAAACGTATGGACTCCATACAAAAGAAGGGACGATGAACAAGAGACAGGAAAATCTCATTGTCTGGGTCGCGGCGATGGTGCAATTCGTCAATATCGTTGATTTTATGATGGTCGTGCCCCTGGGGCCGGACATATCGAGGGATTTGCCCATCACCAGTTCGGATATCGGGATAATCTGCGGGTGCTACACGTTGGCGGTGGGCATCTCGGGCATTGTCTGCGCGAAATTCCTGGACCGTTTCGACAGGAAGCACGTCGCCCTCGTCACCGTGTCCGGCCTTTCCCTGGCGACTTTGGCGGCGACCTTTTGCTGGGACCTGCCCTCACTGGTCGGGGCGAGGGTGCTGGCCGGGCTCTTCGGGGGGCCGGCTTCCGCCATTGCCTTTTCCATCGTCTGCGACGTTGTGCCCCCCGAGCGGAGGGGACGGGCCATGGCCATTGTCATGGGGACGTTCTCGGTCTCGGCCGTGGCGGCCATCCCCTTCGGGCTGGAACTGGCCGAAAGGGGCACCTGGCGCATGCCTTTTTATGCCATATCCATCCTCGGTTTCGCCGTGTCCTGGCTCATCCTTGCCTTCACCCCGTCGATGAAGGAGCACCTGAAGCGCGAACACCGGCCGCTTGCGTCGCGGCGCCTGTTCACCAACGGCAGGTTCCTGCTGGCGTTTGCCATGATGGCAACGGCCATGATCTCGTCCTATGCGATTATTCCGAACATTTCCGCATACTTTCAGTTTAATCTGGGGTTCCCCCGGTCTTCGCTGGGTTTTCTCTACCTCGTCGGCGGGGTGTTCAGCCTCCTGCTGATCCAGATCGGCGGCCGGGCTTCCGACAAGATCGGCCCGCTTCCGACAAACGTTGCGGGCACAGTCTTCCTGGTGTTTTTCCTGTACGACGGATTCATGCATGACCCGGCATCGTCGCCGCTCTTTGTGTTCATCATGTTCATGGGCATGGTCTGCATGCGGAACGTGTCGGCTACGACAGAGGCGTCAAAGATCCCGGAGCCGCACGAGCGGGCCGCGTTCATGTCGCTGTTCGCGTCCGTGCAAAACCTGAGTAACGGTGTCGGTGCGTTTCTGGCCTCGGCCATCCTGTCCACCGGCCCGGGAGGGGAGCTGCTGAACATGAAATGGGTGGGCCTTTTGTCGATCGTCATGGCCCTGTTCCAGCCGTTCATCCTGGTTCTGCTTCGCAGGGGGGCCCCTGCCCGGCAGGCGTCGGCCACGGCGTGACGGGCGGTCCGGCCGTCGCGGGGGGGGGGGCTTTGCGGCCCCCCCTGGCCTTTATGCCCCTACACCCCCAGCCACTCCAGCAGGGCGGCCACGCGGTGGGCGTAGGTGTGGCGGGTGAGGATTTCCGTGCGCCAGGCGGTTTGTACGTCGTGGCGCAGGGGGGTGCCCGGGGCGAGGCGGCGGGCCAGGGCGGGCAGGTCGGCGGGGGTGGCGAAGCGGATTTCGCGGGTCAGCTCCTCCGGGAAGAGGGCCAGGCCCGGGGTGGCGTCGGTGAGCAGCAGGCCGCCTGCGGCCCAGACGTCGAAGTGCCGTTGGGTCAGGCCGTGGGGCAGCAGCAGGCTGGTGGCGTTGAGGGTCCAGGCGGCCTGGCGGTAGATGGCGGGCAGGGCGGCGTAGTAGTCCACGGGCGGGCGCAGGGTGGCCCCGGCGGGCAGGCGCTCGGCCCAGCCCTGGTCGCCGTAGACCGTCAGGCCCAGGGGCGCGGCGGCCTCCAGGCAGGCGGCGCGCAGCTCGCGGCCGGCGGCGTCGGCCCCGGCCCCGATGCGCCGGGCCTCGGCCCCGGGCCACAGCGGCCAGATGTCCAGGCGCTCGGCCCACCAGTGGTAGTCGGGCCGCCCGCCCGCGCCGAGCATGGCCCGGGCCGCGTCCCACTGCCAGCGCGGCACGGTGCTGCCCGCGAAGAATTTGTCCCGCCCGGGGAACTGCGAGCGGCCCACGAAGACCATGCGCTGGCCAAGGCCCAGGTCCGGCTCCGGGGTCGCGCCCGTCGCGCCCGGGCCCGGGGGCCCGCTCCGGACCGGCGCCGGGGCGCTGTGGCTGCCTGGGGCCGCGCCCCCGCCGCCCGGGCGGCCCGAATCCGCGCCGCCCCCCCCGATCCCTGCGGCCCACCCGCCCCCCCGGGGCGCGAACAGCTCCGGACAGGCCGCCAGGGGCAGGTGCAGCACCTCGCGCGCGCCGTGCAGGCGCAGGGCCGGGGCAAAGGACGCGTCGGTCACCGCCAGCCGCGTCCGGGTCCAGAAGGGCGAGCGCAGGCCGCTGACCAGGTGGAACGGATTGTCCACGCACCAGACGCATACCGGCACCCGCGCCGCGTCCAGCAGGTGGAACAGCTCGCCGAAGGGGTCCAGGCCCTTGAAGTTGACGCACAGGAACAGGGCCGGGCGCCGCTCGCGCAGCAGGGGCGGGACCAGCTCGGCCGTGCGCCGGGGGGGCAGCACGCGCACGTCCAACCCGGCCCCGGCCAGGGCCGAGGCCAGCTCGCGCACCAGCAGGTCGCCTTCGGAGCCCGGCAGCAGCACCGAGCGCTCGGGGCAGGGCAGGGCGGCCCCGGCCCCCAGCCCGGCCAGGAACAGGCAGCGCCCCAGCACCGGCCCCCAGAACGACGGGAACAGACGTACCCCGGGGCGGTAGACCCACAGCTGCGCTCCGGTTATGAGGAACTCGTCCAGGTCGGCGGGGTCCAGGAAGCGCCAATGCCCGGGCAGGGCCGCGTGCCACTGGGGCGGCATCTGGGTCTTGAACCCGGGGGCCTCCATGACGTATACCGCCCTGCCCGGCGGCAGCATGGCCGCCGCCTGGGCCGGGTCCGGCCCGACGCCCAGCAGCAGGACATGGGCGCCCCGGCCCTGGCGGACGAACTGCGCCGGGCCCTCGGGGGGAGTCTGGAGCATGCCCAGCTCTGGTGATGCGCGCGCGCTGCGGGCGTGTGGTCATGTCGCCGCCGGGGGGGCACGCGGGTGTTGCGGGCCCCGGGGTTCGCCTGTTACAAGAATTGCTTCCCTGCGGATCGCCAATCACATGAAGAAGTACCGAGACCACTATTTCGAGCGGGCCAAGCGCGAGAACTATCCCGCGCGCTCGGTCTACAAGCTCCAGGAACTGGACAAGCGCTTCGGCCTCTTCCGGCCGGGCATGACCGTGCTCGACCTTGGCGCCGCCCCGGGTTCGTGGACCCTGTGGGCCGCCAAGAAGGTCGGTCCGGGCGGCTTCGTCCTGGCCGCGGACATCCAGTCCACCGAGACCGGCTTTCCCGGCAACGTGGCCTTTTTCCGCGAGGACGTGTTCGAGCGCTCGGAGTCCTTCGAGGCCGAACTGGCCGCGCGCGGGCCCTTCGACGTTGTCATGTCCGACATGGCGCCCAGCACCACCGGCCACAAGGCCACGGACCAGGCCCGCTCCATGAACCTCTGCGAGGAGGCCCTTGCCGTGGCCCGCATGACCTTGGTAAAGGGCGGGCACTTCGTGGTCAAGGTGTTCCAGGGGCCCGACGAGCAGGCCTATCGCGAGGCCCTGCGGGCCGGCTTCGCCAAGGTCAGGACGTTCAAGCCCAAGAGCTCGCGCCCGGAGAGCAAGGAAATCTTCTATGTGGGCCAGGATTTCCTGGGCCGGGAATGACCCGGCGCTGCGCCCCCGGGGGCGCGGCACAAGGACCATATCACCCATTCATCGCATTCGGAGGACACCATGGCCGGTCATAGCAAATGGGCCAACATCCAGCACCGCAAGGGGCGCCAGGACGCCAAGCGCGGCAAGGCCTTCACCAAGGCCGCAAAGGAAATCATCATCGCCGCCAAGACCGGCGGCAACCCGGAAATGAACCCCCGGCTGCGCGCCGCCATCCAGGCCGCCAAGGCCGTGAACCTGCCCAAGGACAAGATCGAGAACGCCATCAAGAAGGGCACGGGCGAGCTGGCGGGCGGCGAGATGTTCGAGGTCCAGTACGAGGGGTACGGCCCCGGGGGCATCGCCATCCTCGTCGAGGCCGCCACGGACAACAAGAACCGCACCGTGGCCGAGGTCCGGCACATCCTTTCGCGGGCCAACGGCAACATGGGCGAGGCCGGGTGCGTGGCCTGGATGTTCGACAAGAAGGGCCTGCTGTATTTCGACAAGTCCAGGTACGCCGAGGAGCAGATCATGGAGGCCGGCCTGGAGGCCGGGGCCGAGGACGTGCTGGACGACGACGAGGCCTGGGAGGTGCGCTGCGCCCCCGAGGACTTCGCCGCCGTGCAGCAGGCCTTCGACGACGCCGGGCTGGAATACACCTCGGCCGAGATTTCCATGGTCGCCCAGAACAACATCGACGTGGACGTGGACACCGGGCGCAAGCTGGTGAACCTCATCGACAAGCTCGAAGACAACGACGACGTGCAGAACGTCTTCCACAACGCCGAGCTGCCCGACGAGCTGTTCGCCGAGCTGGAGCAGGGCTAGCCCGCCCCGGTCATGGCGGACGACGGCCTGCTTGTGCTGGGCATCGACCCCGGCTCGCGCGTCACCGGCTTCGGGCTGGTGCGCGAGGTGTCGGGCTGCGCCCGGCTTGTGGAGGCCGGAACCATCTCCACCGGCGCGGAGAAGGACCTGGGCCGCCGCCTGGGGCGCATCCACGCCGGGGTGGCCGAGCTGGTGGCCCGCCACGGGCCCGACGTGGCGGCCGTGGAGAACGTGTTCGTCTCGCGCAACACCATGAGCGCCCTCAAGCTCGGCCAGGCGCGCGGCGCGGCCATCGCCGCCGTGGCCGTGGCGGGCATCCCCGTGGCGGCCTACGAGCCCACGGTGGTCAAGAAGAACCTCGTGGGCGTGGGCAACGCGCCCAAGGCCCAGGTGGCCTGGATGGTCGCCCAGTCCCTGGGCATGAAGAACCCCGGCTGGGCCGAGGACGCTTCCGACGCCCTGGCCGTGGCGCTTTGCCACCTCAACCAGCGCCGGTTCGACCGGCTGGCGGGGAAACGCCCATGATCGCCTATCTGCGCGGCACGGTGGTGGCGCGCTCCGAGAGTTCCTGCGTGGTGCTGACCCCGGGCGGGGTGGGCTACGAGGTCGGCCTGACGGCGCAGTCCGCCGCCGGGCTGCCCCGCCAGGGCGAGGTGGAGCTGTTCGTGCAGACCATCGTGCGCGAGGACGCCCTGGAGCTTTACGGCTTTCCCACCTGGGACGAGCGCGAAACCTTCGCCGTGCTGCTGTCCATCACCAAGCTCGGGCCCAAGACGGCCCTGGCCGTCCTGTCGGTCTTCGCCCCCGACGACCTGCGGCGGCTGGTGCTGGGCGAGGATTTCATGCCCCTGGTGCAGGTGCCGGGCATCGGCAAGAAGAGCGCCCAGCGCATCTTCATCGAGCTGAAGTACAAGCTCGACCCCGGCGGCGTGGCCCCGGGGCCGCTGCCCGGGGGGCTGCCCGGCCCGGCGGCGTCGGTCTTCCGCGACGCCCTGGCGGGGCTGACCAATCTGGGCTATGATGAAACCCAGGCCCGGGGCGTGCTCGAAGCCGTCCTGGGCGAGGAACCCGACCTGGATGTGGCCGGCGCCCTGCGCGCGGCCCTCAGGCACATCTCCAAGGCGCGTGAATGAACATGGCCCCCGTTCCCCCTCCGGCCTGCGGGCCCGGGCCCGACGACGGCATCCGCCCGCGCAGGCTCGACGAGTTCATCGGCCAGGACGAGCTGCGGGCGAACCTGCGGGTGTTCCTGGCCGCCGCGCTGGAGCGTGGCCAGGCCATGGACCATTCGCTGCTCTACGGCTGCCCGGGCCTGGGCAAGACGACCCTGGCCCAGATCCTGGCCAGCGAGCTGGGAGTCAACCTGGTGAGCACCTCCGGCCCCGTGCTGGAGCGCAGCGGCGACCTGGCGGCCATCCTGACCAACCTCGCGCGCCACGACATCCTGTTCATCGACGAGATCCACCGCATGCCGCCGTCGGTGGAGGAAATCCTCTATCCGGCGATGGAGGACTTCAAGCTCGATCTGGTCATCGGCCAGGGCCCCGGGGCGCGCACGGTGAAGATCGACCTGGAGCCCTTCACCCTGGTGGGCGCCACAACGCGCATCGGCCTGCTGACCTCGCCCCTGCGCGACCGCTTCGGGGTCATCGCGCGCCTGGAGTTCTACGCCCCGGCGGACCTGGCGCGCATCGTCACCCGCGCCGCGGGCATCCTGGGCGTGCCGCTCACGCCCGAGGGCGCCCTGGTCATCGGGCGGCGTTCGCGCGGCACCCCGCGCATAGCCAACCGCCTGCTGCGCCGCGTGCGCGACTTCGCCCTGGTGGAGGGCGACGGCACCGTGGACGCCGCCGCCGCCGAAGCCGCCCTGGAGCGGCTCGACGTGGACGGCTCGGGCCTGGACACCATGGACCGCAAGATTCTTTCCGTGCTCATCCATCACTACTCGGGCGGCCCCGTGGGCGTGAAGACCCTGGCCGTGGCCTGCTCCGAGGAGGTGCGCACCATCGAGGAGATATACGAGCCCTACCTCATGCAGTGCGGCTTCCTGAAGCGCACCCCGCGCGGGCGCGTGGCCACGGCCAAGGCCTACACCCACCTGAACCTCATCGCCTCCGGCCAGGGGACCCTTTCGTGAAAGTAGTCGACGCGAGCTTCCAGATCATGGCCCTGCCCGATCCCGAAAGCGTCCTGGCGCATATCGAGGCCGCCGGGCGCACCTGCTACAAGTCCGAGGACAGGACCACCCCGGACTCGGGGCGCGAGTTCGTGGCGCGCATCCTGCGCTCGGGCCACGAAAGTGTCATCGAGCACGCTTCGGCCACGGTGCGCTTCGTCTGCGACCGGGGCGTGACCCACGAGCTGGTGCGCCACCGGCTGGCGTCCTACAGCCAGGAGTCCACGCGCTACGCCAATTATTCCAAGGACCGCTTCGGCGGCGAGATCACCGTGATCCGCCCGCTGTTCTGGGCCGAGGGCAGCCCGGCGTACGCGCGCTGGGAGCGGGCCATGCGCGAGGCCGAGGCGGCCTACCTGGAGCTTTTGGCCGCCGGGGCCAAGGCCCAGGAGGCCAGGTCCGTGCTGCCCAACAGCCTGAAGACCGAAATCGTCATGACCGCCAACCTGCGCGAGTGGCGCCACGTCATGCGCCTGCGCTGCGCGGGCGCCGCCCACCCGCAGATCCGCGAGATCATGCTGCCCCTGCTGGACGAGTTCGCCCGGCGCATCCCCGTGGTCTTCGACGACCTGCGCGAGCAGTTCGCCGCCGACATCGCGGACTTCGCGGCCCGCGCGGCCGGGGGCGCGGCGTGAGCCTGCCCGAGGCCCCCCCGTCGGCCCGGGCGGTGATGGACGATGTGCCCGGCGCGCGGCCGTATATCGACGAGGCCGGGATCCTTGTGGTCCCGGCGGACTGCGAACCCCGCCACCGCTGGTGGACCCGCGAGGGCATGAAGCTCTCCGCGCTGCTCACGGAGCTGCACGTCTCGCGCAGCGTGTGGGAGCGCTACCTGCCCGATCCCGAAAGCGTCCTGGCGCATATCGAGGCCGCCGGGCGCACCTGCTACAAGTC
>Ga0172382_10008877_pt1 | contig 13860 bp, 9 predicted proteins | sample Leawel138RmetaG_FD_122245 | JGI IMG/M metagenome (GOLD analysis project Ga0172382, IMG submission 122245) | Leachate microbial communities from a municipal landfill in Southern Ontario, Canada - Leachate well 138R metaG | ecosystem: Engineered > Solid waste > Landfill > Unclassified | place...
CCAGTTCAAGAACCACATCCTGCCCGACAAGGTGCACGTCCTGAACGTCTCCTTCCTCGTGCCCCGGATGCGCCGCGAGTTCGGCGGCTGCGCCGGAAACATCGCCTACAACCTGAAGCTCCTGGGCGGCGAACCGATCCCGATGGCCACCGTCGGGCAGGATTTCGCACCCTATCGCGAGCACTTCGAGGCCTGCGGCATCACCCTGGACAAGGTCAAGGAAATCGACGGCCTGTTCACCGCGCAGGCGTTCATCACCACGGATCTCGACGACAACCAGATCACCGCCTTCCACCCCGGCGCGATGATGCGCAGCTACGAGAACCACGTGAAGGACGTGCCCGACGTGCGCTTCGGCATCGTCGGGCCGGACGGCTATGAGGCGATGCTGCAGAACGCGCGCGAGTTCGCCGAATGCGGCATTCCCTTCATCTTCGATCCCGGCCAGGCGATGCCGCTGTTCAACGGTGCCGAGCTGACGCAGATGATCGAGGAGGCCACCTACGTCACCGTCAACGACTATGAATCGAGCCTCCTGGAAGAGCGCACCGGGCTGTCGGCGCGGGCCATCGCCGAGCGCGTCGAAGCCTACATCGTCACGCGCGGCAGCAAGGGCTCGGAGGTCCACACCCGCAAGGGCGAGCTGACCATTCCGGCCGCCAGCGCGATCCGCGTGGTCGATCCCACCGGCTGCGGCGACGCCTATCGCGCCGGCCTCATCTATGGCCTCATGAACGGCATGGACATGCCCACCGCCGGGCGCATCGCCTCGCTGATGGGCGCAATCAAGATCGAGCACCTCGGCCCGCAGAACCAGCGCTTCGATTTCGACGGCTTCACCGAGCAGTTCCGCCAGCAGTTCGGCTATGCGCTGGGCTGAGTTGCCTAGCGGCGCGAGATGAAGGGGCTGCCCGCGACGTAAAACCGCAGCGGCTTGAGCGCCCATTCGCCGGCGTAGTCGACGCCGATGCGCGGGCGCACCACGATGTCGGCCGCGTCCACCGCCGGTGCCGCCGCGATGAAGAGGTCCGCGCTGCACAGGTCGTGGCCGTAGTGGCGGCGGTCGATGCCCATGGCCTTGCACAGCCGGCCCGGCCCGTTGCTGGCGAAGGGCAGTTCGCCGACGGGTTCGAGCGCGCGCAGCAGCACCGCGGTGCCCGAACCTTCCGCCCCGGTCACCACGTTCATGCAGTGGTGCATGCCGTAGATGAGATAGACGTAGGCGTGGCCCGGCGGGCCGAACATGGCCTCGGTGCGCGCGGTGCGCCCTTTCGATGTGTGCGCGGCCAGGTCCGTCGGGCCCAGGTACGCCTCCACTTCCACGATGCGGCCCACGCGCGTCGTCCCGTCCCCCCGATGCACCAGCCATTGGCCCAGCAGGGCGCGGGCCACCGCTACCGTGTCGCGGTCGTAGAACGCACGCGGCAGCGGCGTGAGGCGGGCGGGCGCAGGCACGGCGATCAGACGCCGCGTGCTTCCAGCGCCGCGACCGCCGGCAGGGTCTTGCCCTCGCAGAATTCCAGGAACGCGCCGCCGCCGGTGGAAATGTAGGAAATGCCGTCGGTCACGCCGTACTTGTCCACCGCCGCCAGCGTGTCGCCGCCGCCGGCGATGGAGAACGCGGAAGATTCCGCGATGGCCTGCGCCAGCGCCTGGGTGCCGCCGCCGAAGGCGTCGAACTCGAACACGCCGACCGGGCCGTTCCACAGCACCGTGCCGGCATCCGTCACGATCTGCGCATAGCGCGCCGCGGTGGCGGGGCCGATGTCGAGGATCATTTCATCGCCGCGCACCTCGTCCAGCCCGCGCACGATGGGCGTGGCATCGGCCGAAAACGCCGTCGCCACCACCGCGTCCAGCGGCAGCACCAGGCGCTCGCCGGCCTCGGCAAGAATGGCGCGCGCGCTGTCCAGGAGGTCGGCCTCCATCAGCGAGGTGCCCACGCCGTGGCCCTGCGCCGCCAGGAAGGTGTTGGCGATGCCGCCGCCCACGATCAGCCGGTCCACCTTTTCCAGCAGGCTGGAAAGCAGGGTGAGCTTGGTCGAGACCTTGGAGCCGGCGACGATGGCCAGCAGCGGGCGCGCCGGATTCAGCAGCGCGCGCGTCAGCGCATCGAGCTCGGCCATCAGCAGCGGGCCGCCACAGGCGATCTTGGCCTCGCGGATCACGCCGTGGGTCGAGGCCTGGGCGCGGTGCGCGGTACCGAAGGCGTCCATCACGAACACGTCGCACAGCGCGGCGTACTTCTTCGCCAGTGCGGGATCGTCCTTGCCTTCGCCCACGTTCATCCGGCAGTTTTCCAGCAGCACGATTTCGCCGGGAGCCACGTCCACGCCGTCCACCCAGTCGCGCATCAGCGGTACCGGGCGGCCGAGGAGTTCCGACAGGCGTCGGGCCACGGGCGCGAGCGAATCGGCCTCGGAGAACACGCCCTCCTTCGGGCGGCCCAAGTGCGAGGTCACCATCACCGCCGCGCCCTTTTCCAGCGCCAGGCGCAGGGTCGGAAGCGCCGCGCGCAGGCGCTGCTCGGAGGTGACCTTGCCCGCGGCGACGGGTACGTTCAGGTCTTCACGGATCAGCACCCGCTGGCCGGAAAGATCGAGGTCGGTCATGCGCAGGATCGCCATGGGGCAGGCTCCGTGAAGGAAACCCGCATTGTCGCCGATCCCGCGCCGAAGCGTCAGGCCGGGCCACCTGAATGAAGCCGCCATCTTTGATCCGCATCAAGTGCGCGCCCCGCCGCCGCTGGCAGACTGCGCCCCATGGCCACTCCTCTTTTCTTCAGCGACGAACTGCTGCAGCGCTACGACCGCCCCGGTCCGCGCTACACCTCCTATCCCGCCGCCCCGCGTTTCCACGAGGGCTTCGGCGACCGCGAGCTGCGCGAGCACATCGCGTTGAGCAACGAGGATCCGGTGCCGCACCGGCTCTCGCTCTACGTCCACATTCCGTTTTGCGAAAGCCCGTGCTTCTACTGCGGCTGCAACCGCATCATCACCCGCGACCACCGCAAGGGTGCCGCGTACCTCGCCGCGCTGGATCAGGAGATCGAGCGCGTCGGGCCGCTGTTCGACCGCGATCGCGAAGTCATTCAGCTGCACCTGGGCGGCGGCACGCCCAACTTCATGACCCCGGCCCAGCTCGGCGCGCTGCTCGACAGCCTCGGCCGGCACTTCAGCTTCAGCGCGACCGCCGACCGCGACTACTCGATCGAACTCGACCCGCGCCACGTCACCCCGGACGAGATCGGCGAGCTGGCGCGGCTGGGCTTCAACCGCGCCAGCCTCGGCGTGCAGGACTTCGATCCGGTGGTGCAGGAGGCGGTCAACCGCATCCAGGGCGTGGAAATGACCCTGGACCTGATCCGCGCCTGCCGCACCCACGGCCTGCGTTCGGTCAACGTGGATCTCATCTACGGCCTGCCCAAGCAGACCGTCGAAGGCTTCGGCCGCACCCTGGATACCGTGCTCGAAGCCCGGCCGGACCGCCTGGCGATCTACGGCTACGCCCACCTGCCCGAAGTCTTCCGCGCCCAGACCCAGCTCAAGGCCGAGGATCTCCCCAGCGCCGCCACGCGCCTGGCGCTGCTGCGCCTGGCGATCGAGAAGCTCACCGCCGCCGGCTACGAGCACATCGGCATGGACCACTTCGCCCTGCCCGAGGACGAGCTGGCCAAGGCGCGGCGCAGCGGCAGCCTGCACCGCAACTTCATGGGCTACACCACCCACGCTGAAACCGATCTGATCGGTCTGGGCGTGAGCGCGATCAGCCATATCGGTGCCAGCTTCAGCCAGAACCCGCGCGACCTGGGCACCTGGGAAGCGCGCCTGGCGCACCAGCCCGACGCGCTGCCGGTGTGGCGCGGGCTGTCGCTGGATGCCGACGACCGCCTGCGTGCGGACGTGATCGGCCAGATCATGTGCCTGGGCGAAATCGATATCCGCGAGGTGGAAGCAGGCCACGGTATCGACTTCCGCGAGTATTTCCGGGCGGCGCTGGCGCGCCTCGAGCCGATGGTGGCCGACGGCCTGGTCGAGATCACCCGCGAGCGCGTCCGCGCCACCCCGCGCGGCCAGCTCCTGCTGCGCCACGTCGCCATGGCCTTCGACGCCTACCTGCACGAACGCGCCGAAGCGATGGCGCCGGCGCGGTTTTCCAAGGCGATTTGAGTTACGGAGCGCACGGATACGGCGCGGGTCAACAAGGCTTCGAGAAAGCCTGTGTTCCGCATTCGGCAGATCTTTCTCGCGCTTTGTCAAAGGGCCCGGGGCGGTGGGAAACGTCCTGCTGACGCTCGTAATGCTCTGATTTCGCTGCTGGACAATGACCTGAGCAACGGTCTGTATGGCTTCTCAAGCCATGTCTCTGGCGGGCACGGCGCGCCTCTCTTCATTGTCCCAACCGGGCAGTTGACAAGCGAGGCGTTTTGATGTACTGGTCAAAAGTGGCGGGCTGATCAACCATTGGATCACTGATTGTGAGATCGGGCTTCAACGGCTTGCCATGACAGCGCGGTCTCCAGGGAGCGAAGACGCAAACATCTTGCAGCGGCACGAGGCGGCTTCCAGGCGGCCTCTTTCAGTGATTCGGGCAATCTACCGGGGGCGAATTGTCTTGTGCCATTCGCTACGCTTTACAGCAAAAGGAGGTGTTTCGATGAAAACCATCATTTCTCTCTTGGCACTGCTGATGGCCGCCCTCATTCCTGCAGGCCAGGCTGGCGCTCAATATTGCGAATACACCAATGCGCCAGATATTGATGGAGAGTATAAGTGCGGCAAATGCGCATACAATCCCGTTGGCTACCCAAAATATGAGCCGTTTCTTTTTATAAATTGTTTCTACGGCTGCCTGAGGTGCCAGGTTATCGCCCCCCGTCCGGGAGAGGATTCATCGTATTGCGATGAGGGTAGGCGGGATAGTTTTGCCATTGAAGATCCAGCGAACTCCGTATTGCTTCGTCTCACCGATGCGTTGGAAGGTGCCGACTGGGACGCACTCGTGAATAAATCACCGGCACATGCCATGTTTTTTGTTGGTGCCAAGGCGAAAGGTGATGCTGGAGAGCGCGTCGATGTGCGCGATTGGCACATAGCGATTCCGTTCATTCCGACGGAAGCCGTCGTCCGGATGTTCCAGGACGGCAGCGCCTCTCCCGCAAGTGTCGAGCGGGCGTCGGGAGCATTGAATCCCAATCAGAGCGTCAAGGTGGAAGCGCGCGGCAGGTCGCTCGACGGTGCAACGATCGAGCTGAATCTTGCTACCGTGATGGAGGTTGCTTCCGGCCTGGATGAAAAAATCCAGCGCGTGCTTGAGTCGGAAACATATTATTTGACGAGAAATGAGTCGCTGGATTATTTGAACAATTCTGCTGTCGGAAGCTATTCCATTGACTTCAGCATTGCCAAAAGCGCGGCTCACCCCGAAAAATAAGCCGCGCACTTCCGGTGCCCTGCGCCCCTGAAAACCGCGCCACGCTTGTAGCGTTCGCACGATTTTCCAAGTGGCCCGCGTCGCGGCGCGAGTACGATGACGCCCGCCGCTGCGAACAGCATGCGCAGCCGCGGGTGAACGCAGCAGTCGGCAGTCAATCCAGGAACAGATCCGGCAGCAGCGGCCGGCCCGGATCCACCGCGTAGCCGGAGAAGTCCGTCACTCCGGCCTCGCCCAGCACCTCTTCGTCGATCAGGAAGCGCCCGGTGAAGCCACTCGCCGGGCGCACCAGCACGGCGTGGGCGGCGTCGGCGACGATTTCGGGGGTGCGGCAGCCGCGCGTGTCCACGCCGGGAATCATGTTGAGCGCGTCGGTGGCGATGATGGTGCGCGGCCACAGCGCGTTGATCGCGATGCCGCGCCCGGCCAGCTCCGCGGCCAGGCCCAGGGTGACGAAGCTCATCCCCATCTTGGCGAGCGTGTAGCCGGTGTGCGGGGCCCACCATTTGGGATCGAGCGAGGGCGGCGGCGCGAGCGTGAGCACGTGCGGGTTGGCGGCCTTCAGCAGGTGCGGCAGGCACTTCTGCGTGACCAGGAAGGTGCCGCGCGCGTTGACCTGCTGCATCAGGTCGAAGCGCTTCATCGGGGTTTCGGCGATGCCCTTGAGCCAGATCGCGCTGGCGTTGTTGACGAGGATGTCGATGCCGCCGAAGCGCTCCGCCGCGGCGGCGACCGCGGCCTCCACGCCGGCTTCATCGCGGATGTCGCACTGGATCGCCAGCGCCTGGCCGCCGGCTGCTTCCACCTCGGCCGCGGCGGTGTGGATGGTGCCCGGCAGCCTGGGATTGGGCACGGCCGACTTGGCCGCGATGACGATGTTGGCACCGTCGCGCGCGGCGCGCCGCGCGATCGCCAGGCCGATGCCGCGCGAGGCACCGGTGATGAAGAGGGTCTTGCCGTCGAGGGAGTTCATGGGGATGCCGTGAATGAAGCAGGAACACGCCGGCACTCTAGCCCAGAAGCCCGTACGCGGGTGCCTTCTATACTTCGCCGATGAATTCGCAGACGCTCGACGCGCTGATCGCCTGGGTCGGCCACCATCCCACCGCAGCAGGCGTTGCGATCTTCCTGATTGCGTTCTTCGACGCCGTGGTGATCCTGGGGTTCGTCGTTCCGGCCATTCCGCTGCTGTTCGCCATCGGCGCGTTCATCGGCTTGGGTACCCTGGATGGCCCGTACGCAATCGCCTGTGCCAGCGCCGGCGCGTTCGCCGGCGACGGACTGAGCTACCTGTTCGGCCGCCACTACGGCGATCGCCTGCGGCGGATGTGGCCGTTTTCGCGCTATCCGGGCTGGCTGCCGCAGGGCGAGGCGATGTTTCGTCGCCACGGGCTCAAGAGCATCCTGATCGCACGCTACGTGGGTGCGGTGCGGCCGCTGGTGCCGGCCATCGCCGGGATGCTGGAAATGCCGGCGCGACGCTATGTCCCGGCCAGCGCGGTGGCCTCGCTCAGCTGGGGTGCGGCGTTCCTGCTCGCCGGCTGGGCCTTTGGTGCCTCGATCGACCTGCTTGCCGCCGTCGCGGGGCGGCTGGCGATCGTGGTGGGCGCGCTGCTGGCGCTGCTGGCGCTGATTTATTTCACCGTTTACCAGACTTACAAGGTGCTGGCACCGCGCACCTCGCTGATCCTGTCGCGGCTGCTGCGCTGGTCGGTGCGGCATCCGGTGCTGGGGCGTTTTGCCAGCGCCCTGATCGATCCGCGCCGGCGCGAATCGTCTTCGCTGCTGGCGATGGCGATCCTTCTCATCGCCGGAAGCTGGGCCTTCTTCTCGGTGCTGCTGCTGGCCGCCGGCCACGACGACCCCACGGCGCTGGATCTGACGGTTCACCACCTGATGTTCGGCCTGCGCACCCCGCTGGCCGATGTGCCGATGGCGGTGCTGGCCAGCCTGGGCGACTGGCAGGTGCTCGTGCCCGGCGTCACCGTAGTGGCGCTGTGGCTGGGCTGGCGCCGGCGCTGGGTGGCGCTGGGGCACTGGATCGCCGCGTTCGTGTTTGCCCTGGCGGCGGTCTGGGTGCTGGATCGCCTGATCCAGGTGCCGCGCCCGCCGGCGGCCATGGCGGTGGCCGGCTTCGATTTCCCCTCGGCGCAGGTCACCATGGCGACCGTCGTGTTCGGCTTTTTCGCCGTGCTGATCGCGCGCGAGCTGCCCGGTCGCCGCCGGGCGTGGCCCTACGGCATCGCGGCCATCGCGGTGGCCACGATCGCCTTCGCGCGCCTGTACCTGGGCGCGCACTGGCTGACCGACGTGCTGGGCGGCATTTTCCTGGGCGTGGCCTGGATCGCGGTGCTGGGGCTGGCCTACCGCCGCCGCGCGCTGCGCTCGTTCTGGATGCGTCCGCTGGCGCTCGGGTTCTATCTGTGCGTGATCGGCGTCGGACTCTGGCACGGCCACCGCAGCGCGTCCGACATCCTGGGCCAGTTCGCACCCCCCGAGCTGCGCACCGGAATACGCGCCGATGCCTGGCGCGACGGCGCCTGGGCGGAGCTGCCGGCGCGGCGCAACGATTTCCTGAGCAAGCGCGCCTGGCCGATGAACCTGCAGTACGCCGGCCCGATCGGTCCGCTGCGCGATCGTCTGCAGGCCGCCGGCTGGGAACCCGGCCCGCCGGCGAACATCGAAACCCTGCTTGCCATCCTCGACAAGACCGCGACCCCGGACAGCCTGCCGGTGCTGCCGGCCTCCCACAGCGGGCATGGCGATGCCTTGCTGATGACCCGCCCCGGCCCGGAGCCTGACACCCGCTTCGTGCTGCACCTGTGGTTCGCGCCGCTGTCGCTGGCACCGGACGAAACGCCCGTCTGGCAGGGCGCGGTCGCACTGCTGCGCGTTGGTACCGAGCTTTCGATCTTCCGCCTCTGGCGCGTGCAGGGTGACGATGGCGCGGCGCTGGAGGCCGTGTCCGGCGATCTGCCGGATCTGCCGCAGCATCGCGTCGCGCGCGGCGAGGACGGCACCCGGGTGCTGCTGCTGGGGCCGGATCAGGCGCGCTGAGCGCGCGGAGCCAGGGCCGTTGCGGTCCTAGGGATCGTCCAGCACGCGCAGGCGGCGTTCGCCATCGCTCAGCCGCACCGCGACCTCCTGTCCGCGCGACAGCGAGGCGGCCGATCGCACGCTGCGCCCGTCGGCATCCAGCACGATCGCATAGCCGCGCTGCAGCGTCGCCAGCGGATTGACCGCGTTGAGCGCGCGCGCGAGCGCGGCCAGGCGCGTGGCCTCGCGCGCAAGGCGCAGGGTGATGCCGCGATGGTGCGTGTCGATGAGCCGCGCGCTGGCTGCCGCCAGCGCCTCCACGCGCGGCCGGGGGTGGACCGCGGAGAGACGCCGCACGAGCGGGCCGAACCGCGCCCGGCGCGCGGCCTGCGCCTGGCCGATGCCCAGCCCGAGACGGTGCCACAGCATGGCGAGGCGTTCCGCGCCGCGCTGCAGCCGGGCCAGCGGCTGCTGCGCACCCAGGCGGTGCTGCAGTGGATCCAGACGCAGCCAGCCGCGCTCGATCCCGCGCCGCACGGCGATGTCGATCTGCTCACGCAGGCGGTGCAGCCGCCGCCGCAGGTCGCGACCGTCGGGGCTGAGCAATTCCGCGGCGGCAGAAGGGGTGGCGGCGCGCAGGTCGGCGACGAAGTCGCTGATGGAGACATCGATTTCGTGCCCGATCGCACTGACCACGACGGTGCGCGCCGCCGCGATGGCGCGCGCCAGCGCTTCGTCGTTGAAGGCGGCCAGATCTTCCAGCGAACCGCCGCCGCGGGTGAGCAGGAGCACGTCGTAGCGCGCGCTGGCGTCCGCGCGCGACAGCATCCGCACGATCTCGGCCGCAGCCTGTGGACCCTGCACCGGCACCGGAAGCAGGTCCACTTCCAGCAGGCCGAAGCGCCGCCGCAGCACGGTCAGCACATCGTGTACCGCCGCGCCGCCGGGCGAGCTGAGCACGCCGATGCGGGCGATGCGCGCCGGCAGCGGCCGCTTGCGCGTCGCGTCGAACAGGCCTTCCGCGGCCAGCTGTGCCTTCAGTGCCTCGAACGCGCGCCGCAGCGCACCTTCGCCCGCTTCCTCCAGGTGGTCGACGATGAGCTGGTACTCGCCGCGCGGTTCGTACAGCGTGACCCGCCCGTGCGCGAGCACTTGCAGCCCGTCGACCGGGCGGAAGCCGAGCCGCTGGCTCTTGGGCTTGAACAGCGCGCAGCGCACCTGGGCGCGCGCGTCCTTGAGGGCGAAGTAGAGGTGGCCCGACGCCGGGCGGGAGACGCCACCCAGCTCGCCTTCGATCCAGACCTGGCCGAGCGCGTCCTCCAGCAGGCCGCGCGCCAGCGCATTGAGCTGCGCGGGTGCAAGGACCTGGCGCGGCGGGGCGGGAAGAGGCGGTGTCACTGTGGCGTACGGTGCGGCGTGGGCATGGCATGATTTTCACACGGAATCGAGAAAGTGTCCGCAAATACACTGATTCACAATGCCTTGTGCCGAGTCGCGACGCGCCCGGACTTGCGATCCGGCGCGCGTCGCGGGAAGCTGCGTCCTGTCCGTCGGCCTCGCCTGGAGCGCGCATGATCAATCCCTACCGCAGCCTGAGCGCGAACCTGCCGGAGCGCCTGCCCGCCGGTCGCGACGCGCTGCCGGCCGATGCCAAGCGGCTGCATGCCTGGGTCGATGCCCTGCCGCGTGCCAACCAGCAGGCCTATCTGCTCCAGCTGTCCGGCGCGCTGGACGCCTTCCACGCGCGCCAGCTCGAGGGCTTCACCCGGCTGGAGGTGATGGAGGTGCTGCGTACGCCGCTACTGGAGGCGATCACCCTGCTGACCAGCCGCCTGCAGGGCAGCAGCTTTCCGCTGGCCGGGAGCAAGGCCGAGACGGCCGCGCAGCTGATCCACCTGCATCGCCAGCTTGCGCTCGGCTATCGCATGGCGCTGGTGGAAGCCTGCGCCCCGGCCGGCAAGGTGCCGTTCCTGCGCGGCAGCACGGTGGCCGTGGCCCTGGTGCGTGCGGTCTACCACCACGTCCGCTGGCTGGCCACGAGCTACTTCCTGTATCGCTCGCCGGAACCGGACGTGTGGGCGCAGCTTTACGCGCTGGCTGCGTTCGCCAGCGCACGCGGCCTGGACGACAAGGCCGTCGAGGACGCCTCCGAGCGTCGCTCGCTGACGGTGGCACTGCTGCAGAACCAGGCGGTGCTGATGGCGCTGGCCAATCCCTACCGCTTCAGCCAGCGCGAGCTGGTGGAGCTGTGGTCGCTGTGCCGCGACGTGGCGGCGACGGTGGAGATGACCCCGCAGCGCTTTGCCGCGGCCGGCGTGCTGGCGATGATCGACACCGACCTGCCGCCGACCTTCGTTTCGCGCGCGCCCGATCCGGATGAAGGGGACATGCTGTGGATCGACCTGCGCAAGCTCGAGGCGCTGGTGCGCGGCACCCTCTCGCGCAGCGGCGAGGGCGGCGAGGCCGTGCTGCGGCTGTCGCGCGACTACCGCCTGACGGTACCGACCAGCCTGCTCGAACGCGCGCTGGAAGGCTGGAGCCAGGATGTGACCCGCGCCAGCCCGCGCCTGGAAGGAGGCTACGCGCTCGACACGATCGTGGGCCTGAGCGGCCTGCACTACCAGCTCGCCGGGGGCCAGGATTTCGACTCCTTCATGCGCGAAGTGCGCGGCGTCTCGGCGGTTTCCCTGAATCGGGCGTCCTGGGCCCAGGCCAGTGCCGATGCCGTGCACGCGACGCTGGCGAGCGCACGCATCCAGGACCAGAGCCTGGGCGGCTACCGGCTGCGCTGGGAGGCCGCGCAGGGCGTGCGTGCCCGCATCGGCGAACTGGTCGGGCTGGGCCTTCCGGCCGAGGGCGGTCCCTACGACTGGATGGTCGGCCTGGTGCGCTGGCTGCGCTACGACGAAGGCGGCATGGAGGCCGGCGTCGACCTGGTTTCCCGGCGCGCCCACGCGGTCGGCCTGCGCTCCCTGGACGAAGCCGGCGGCTCCGAGGCCCCGATCCGGGCGATCGGGCTGGCACCGCTGTCGGGCGAGGCGAGCGGCCCCGAGCTGTTCCTGCTGCCTGCGGTCAACGATGTCGACGCGCCCCGGCTGGAAGTGACGCGCAGCAGCGATCGCTGGGATGGGCCGGGCGCGAAAGGCTCCAACGTCTATGCCTGCGGCGCGCTGCGCACGCTGCGTCGCACCGGCGACTATCTGTTGGCGGAGGCCGACCGCGCCTGAGTCGTGCGTGCGACGGCGCGCTTGCGCGATAATGCGAGGCTGCGTGGCACCGTACCGGTGCCCCGTTCCTGCAGGTGAGGCATGAGCCGCGTATCCACTCCGATCCGTCATCGCACCCTCGCCGCCCGCGTGGGTGGTGTCGCGCTGGGCGGGGATGCACCCATCGTGGTGCAGTCGATGACCAACACCGACACCGCCGACGTCAACGCCACCACGCGCCAGGTGGCCGAACTCTGGCGCGCCGGCTCCGAGCTGGTCCGCATCACCGTCAACAACGCCGAGGCCGCCGCCGCCGTGCCGCGCATCCGCGACCGGTTGGCGATGATGGGCGTATCGGTGCCGCTGATCGGCGATTTCCACTACAACGGCCACCAGCTCCTCACGGATGAACCCGCCGCCGCCGAGGCGCTGGCGAAATACCGCATCAACCCGGGCAACGTCGGCTTCGGGCGCAAGCGCGACACCCAGTTCGCCACCCTGATCGAACTGGCCCTGCGCCACGGCAAGCCGGTGCGCATCGGTGCCAACTGGGGCTCGCTCGACCAGGACCTGGCGGCGCGCCTGATGGACGAAAACGCCGGGCGCGCCGAACCCTGGGACGCCGCCGCAGTGCTGCGCGAAGCGCTGATCCGCTCGGCGCTGGATTCGGCCGCGCGTGCGGTCGAGCTGGGCATGGCGCGAGAGGACATCATCCTGTCCTGCAAAGTTTCCGGCGTGCAGGATCTCATCGCCGTCTACCGCGACCTGGCGTCGCGCAGCGACTACCCGCTGCACCTTGGCCTGACCGAGGCCGGCATGGGCAGCAAGGGCATCGTGGCCTCGTCCGCGGCGCTCGCGGTGCTGCTGCAGGAAGGCATCGGCGACACCATCCGCATTTCGCTCACGCCCGAGCCGGAGCAGTCGCGCACCGCCGAGGTGATCGTGGCCCAGGAGCTGCTGCAGACCATGGGACTGCGCGCCTTCACCCCGATGGTGACCGCCTGCCCGGGCTGCGGGCGCACCACCTCCACCTTCTTCCAGCACCTGGCCAAGGTGGTGCAGGACCATGTGCGCGAAAAGATGCCGGTATGGAAACTGGCCCATCCCGGCGTGGAGAACCTGACCCTCGCCGTGATGGGCTGCATCGTCAACGGCCCCGGCGAATCGCGCCACGCCAACATCGGCATCTCGCTGCCCGGCACCGGCGAAGCGCCCGCCGCGCCGGTCTTCATCGACGGCAAGAAGGCCATGACACTGCGCGGGGAAAACATCGCCGAGGAGTTCGTCGGCATCATCGACGGCTACGTGCGCGAGCACTACCGGATCGCGGGCGACTGATTCCGCGCAGTCTGCCTTGCGATAAAAAACAAAGGGCCGCATTTGCGGCCCTTTGCCTGTACTTGCGGGAAATGGCCGGAATCAGCCCTTCATCCGCTTCGCCAGGGTGCTGCCCAGGTCGCCGGGCGACTTGACCGTGGTGACGCCGGCTTTTTCCAGCGCCGCGAACTTGCCTTCGGCCGTGCCCGAGCCGCCCGAGGCGATCGCGCCGGCGTGGCCCATGCGCTTGCCCTTGGGGGCCGAGGCACCGGCGATGAAGCCGACCACCGGCTTGGTGACGTATTCGGAAATGAACTGCGCGGCTTCTTCCTCGGCGCTGCCGCCGATTTCGCCGACCATGATGATGCCCTCGGTCTGCGGATCGTCCTGGAACAAACGCAACGCGTCGATGAAGTTCATGCCCTGGATCGGATCGCCACCGATGCCGATCACGGTGGACTGGCCCAGCCCGGCGGCGGTGGTCTGCTTGACCGCCTCATAGGTCAGCGTGCCCGAACGCGAGACGATGCCGACCTTGCCCACGCTGTGGATGTGGCCGGGCATGATGCCGATCTTGCACTCGCCCGGCGTGATGATGCCCGGGCAGTTCGGGCCGATCAGAACCACGTCGTCGTAGCCGGCGAGGGTGTGCTTGACGCGCAGCATGTCCAGCACCGGGATGCCTTCGGTGATGCAGACGATGACCTGGATGCCGGCGTCGGCCGCTTCCAGGATGGCATCGGCCGCGAACGGGGGCGGCACGTAGATGACCGAGGCGTTGGCACCGGTTTCCTCGACCGCTTCGAGCACCGTGTTGAACACCGGCAGGCCGATGTGCTGGGTGCCACCCTTGCCCGGCGTGACGCCG
>Ga0172382_10008878_pt1 | contig 13859 bp, 12 predicted proteins | sample Leawel138RmetaG_FD_122245 | JGI IMG/M metagenome (GOLD analysis project Ga0172382, IMG submission 122245) | Leachate microbial communities from a municipal landfill in Southern Ontario, Canada - Leachate well 138R metaG | ecosystem: Engineered > Solid waste > Landfill > Unclassified | place...
AGTGCGACCTTGGCTTTCTGCTGACTACTAAAAATCTTGCGCTTCCGTTCACTCACAACCTGCTCCTTATTTACAGCAGGTTACCATCTTAAATAACCGTCCGGAAATTGGGGTCCACTATACCCCTCTACAACACGGATTTGAATATTCTCCAGTTCCGTGGTCAGTTCCTGTTCTGATCACTTAAAATCAGGCCGGGCTATGCCCGGCTTCGGAGGGCTTCTATGAATTCACAATGGATATTGCGTAGCCTGGGTGTATGGGCGCTGATACTGGGTTTGCCGGCCGGCGCTGCGGATTTGGCTGCTGCAGATTTGCAAATTCCCCTGGCGGATGTGTCCGTGGCCGGTCATCCTCTACACCTGACGGTGGGAATGGGGAGTGGCTTGACCCATGCTCAGGGTGCGCCGGAGGATATTTTTTATGGGCTGACAGATCGTGGTCCGAATATAGCGTGCAAGAAGTCGGCGAAAATATTCGGATCACAAATTTGTCAGGGTGATGGTATGGTCTTTCCGTTTCCGACTTTTACCCCCAGCATTTATAAACTGCAGGTTGCCGGTGGGCAGGTAAAAGTTCTTCAGTCCCTGCCTTTGCATGCGGCCAATCAAACGGCGATGACGGGACTTCCTCCCGCATCGATGCATTCAGAACACGCCCTGAATGCTGATCTGCAGCCGCTGGGCAGCAGCCCGAACGGGATAGACAGTGAGTGTATTGCTGCGCTGAAGACGGGCGGGTTCTGGGTTGGTGAGGAGTATGGCCCGAGTCTGCTGCGCGTCAACGCCGCAGGGGTGGTGCTGGAACGTCTGGTTCCCAAAAGCAGTGAGGGCGATTATACAGGCAGTGCAGTGCCCATTCGGGCGGTACTTCCGCCCCTTTTGGTCAAGCGGACGGTGAACAGAGGTTTTGAAGGCATTGCCCTGGCACCGGATCAACGCGCTCTTTTTGTAACCTTACAAAGTCCCTTTTCCAATCCGGACAAGGAGACTTTTAAGCATTCCCGCAATGTGCGCATTCTGAAAATCGCCCTCGATGAGCAGGGCAACTTTGCGAAAATGGCGGGGGCCTATGTGTTTCAGGTGCCCAGGGCGGAGCAATTGGCACCGGGTGAAAAGCAGAAGGATGTGAAGGTTTCAGCGCTGAGTGCCGTCAACGATCATGCAGTTTTGGCCATGGTCCGTGCCGGTAAAGGAGTTCAGGTCTATTTGCTGAATTTTGCTCATGCCAGCAGTTTGTTGGGTACTGCCTGGGCCAAGGCCGCAACTTCGCCGAGCCTGGAGGCGCAAGATGATCTGGAGCAGGTGGGTATTACACCGGCCAAGGCAACCCTGATTTATGATGCTTCTGCGGGACATGCACGGTTGCCGGAAAAACTTGAGGGCATGTCCTTGATCAATGACCGGGAACTGCTTTTTATCACCGATAATGATTTCGGTATTCGTGGCGAACAGACCCAAATGCTGCGTGTTCCTCTGGATGCCAAGGCGGTGGCATTGTTGCGCCAGTCGGTCCGTTAGAAAAAGGTTTTTATCCTGAAGATGGTGCCGGGTCTGGAAGCTTTGCAGCGACTGTGGCCCGCGCCGTTGTTGTTCCTGGTGCAAAAAGCGCCCTGGCCAACGGTCTTTTTGGAATTATGGATTCCTCCTTTATCCTGTTTCTGCTGTAGTCGATATATATAAAAGGTAATAACGTCACAAAAGGTTCATAAAACTGTCATCATCTTGTCACATAGCCTCGTTATTATGCCCACAGTGTTGCAAAGAACCCTAAATCGAGGAGGTCACATGTTGAAGAAAAACCGCGTTGCCGTTGCACTGTTTGCTGCCCTGAGTGGCTTTGCTGGTGTCGCCCATGCCGACAGCAGTTCCACAGGAAATACCCTGGCTGACTTTTTTATGCACAGCAAGGTGGATGGACAAATTCGTTCTTACTACTTTGATCGCTTTTTTGGAAAGAATGCCACAAACCTCAGTGCCTTCTCGCTGGGTGGCTACATTAATGTGCATACGCCTTCTGCGGCGGGTTTCAGTGCTGACGTAGGTTTTTATACAGCCAACAGTCTGGGCGCCAATCGCGTTAATCCTGATGTGACCTTGATGGGCAAGGCCGATTCCATCAATGCCTTGGGTCAGGCTTATTTGCAATATGCCATTCCCGATGTGGTGATGATTCGTGCCGGTAACCAGGAAGTGAACACGCCTTTTGTCAACGGTTCTGATTCCCGCATGATTCCGGCTACTTTCCAGGGCATTTTTGCACAAGTGACCCCTTACTGCGGCTGGAACATTTACGGTATGCGGATGTTTCGCTGGAAGAGCCGTACCTCCGGTGACTATTACCGCGATAACCTGTATTACAACACCGGTTTCGACGGTGACCCCATTTATGGTGGCGCCGCTGACCTGCCCGCAACTACGCCAGCTTCTAATGGTATTTTGGCGTTTGGTACAAGTTACAAGAGGTACGGTATCAACGCTCAGGCCTGGTATTACAACTTCTATAATTTTACCAATATGTTTTACGGTGATGCCAGCTATACCCTGAAAACTGGCATGGGGCTGGATCCATTCCTGGGCGGTCAGGTGGTGCGTGAGTGGGATGCCAATAGTCGTCTTAATGGTGTCTACGGAGCAGGTAAAGTAGATGGTTTCCAGGGCAACGGCGTCAACAGCACTGCCTGGGGTATAAAAGGTGGTGTCAAATATAACCTGGATAACGCTATTTTCGGCAAAGGGGCACTGACAGCCGCTTACAACGAAATCGAATATCATCCTGGAGCCATCGGTGGTGGTGCCATTGTTTCGCCCTATACCGTCGGTTATGCGACAGATCCCCTCTATACCACTTCCATGATTCGTGGTCTGGTGGAAATGGGTCCCGGTCATGGCTTTAAAATTGGCCTGAGCCAGCATTTTCTTAACAACAGCTTTTTGTTCCAGACGGCTTACGCCCAGTACCATCTCCAGGCGGCAGGTTATGCCAACGATATCTATGGTGATCTGACTTACTTCCCCAAGGGCTTCCTCAAGGGTTTGTCCATTCGTGACCGGGTGGAAGTGGCCCATGGTGATCTTTCGACCGGTTACTTCATCTACAACCGCGTGATGTTGACCTACGCATTCTAAGCGGACGCAATCTGCGAAACTCAGGGAGAACAATGATGATTGCCAAAAAACATGTATTACTCGCGGTAATGGTGATGGCGGCCGCCGGTTGTGCGGAAGCCCCCTTTCAGGGCTGTCCTGCCAACAAGGCACCGGTAGCGGCGCCTGTGGTGGCCCCGGCTCCTGCGCCCGTTCCTGTTCCGGCCCCCATTGCACCGGTGCAGCGTACGGTTCTGCAGAGCAAACCCATTACCATCACGGGTATCAACTTCAAGCTGAATTCTGCCAAGCTTATGAGTCATGACATCCAGGTTTTGGATCAAGTGGCGGATTTTGCCCAAAAGCACAGCAGCGCGGTACTGGATGTCAATGGTTACTGCAGTAAGGTAGGCAGCTACGCCTACAACCAGCGTTTGTCAGAACAGCGCGCTGACAGTGTTGCTCGGTATCTGGAAGCGCACGGCGTGTCCCGTTCGCGGATGGTGCTGAAGGGCCATTCCTATAATGATCCGGTCGCCAGCAATGCAACGCCGCAGGGTCGTTTTGCCAACCAGCGGGTGGAAATCAATTCGACCATTCAGGTGGAAAAAACCGTCAACTAACGGTCAAGGTATCGCCTGAACATGTAACGATTTTACCTCTGCAATGCTCATGGCATTGCTCCTCCTCTCCTCGCCCCGCTCTGCGGGGCTTTTTTATTCCGGGTATTTCGGATTATCGAGAGGAGAGCTGCTGGAGAACCTGTTCGGGAAGCAGATCTTCCATGCAGCGGTGGTGCTTGAGAGGGCATTCTCTTTTGCCGCAGGGGCTGCAGGAAAGTCCCAGACGCAGGGCCACGGCGCCGGGTGATAAGGGCGGAGTCATTTGCAGGTGGGTTGATCCATAGAGGGCTATGACCCGGCTGCCGACGGCCCCGGCAATATGCATCAGACCCGAGTCATTACTGACGGTGATTTCTGACATAGAGAGCAGGTCGATGACTTCTGTGAGGCTGGTACGCCCACCCAGATCAAGCACTGTAGGGACAGCTTGCGCGATGGCCTGGGTGATTTCGGTGTCTTTCGGACTGCCGAAAAGCCACACCGGTCGTCCTGCCTGAGTCAGTTGCCGGGCCAGACTGATCCAATGGCGTACAGGCCAGCGTTTGGCCGGGCCATATTCTGCCCCGGGTGCGAGTGCCACCAGTCCTGCACCGGGATTTTGGATATTCAGACGTTGCAGCGTGACGGCAAGTGCAGCATGATCCACCATCAGACGCGGTGCGGGTAAATGCTTGGGTTGCGGCAAACGTCGTGGTAACCCCAGGGCCACAAAACGATCTACTGTCCGTGGCAGGCGTTTTTTATCCAGGTGGTGGCGGTCATTGAGCAGCATTTTTCGGGCATTGCTGCCAAAGCCGCTGCGGTTGGGAATCTGGGCCCAGTAAGGAACCAGTGCGGATTTCAGGCTGTTGGGCAAACAGATAGACCAGTCATAATCTTCTTTCTGGAGGGTTTCGGCGATACGGCGGCGTTCTTTCCAGCCCAGTTTGCCGTGGGGAATATCCAGAGGAATGCCGCGCCGCACTTCTGCCATGCGCGAGGCAACCGGCAGGCTGGCCAGCGGGGCAAGGACATCAATCTGCAGCTTGGGCCAGCGCCGGCGCATGACCTGCAATAATACTTGCGCCATGACCATGTCGCCTACCCAGGCAGGACCCACCAGCAGCAGGCGGGCCGGATCATAAGCCCGGGCCAGGCGGGTATTATGGGCGGCAAAGGCGTCTTCTTCGGCGTAAGGCGGTTCGATGGTTTCCGGTAAAGCCTCTGACATGTTCATTTGCCCAGAAGCATGATCAGCGCTTCCGCCGTAATCAGGATGATGATGATCCATTCCAGAACGGTCTCACGATTATGGCGACTGGCAACAATCATGATTTCCAGTCCTTCATGAATGGCATCGAGTTTTTCATCCAGGGCGCGGAAACGGCTGGTGAGTTCCAGATCGGCGGAAAGCTCCCGGGAGAGTATTTCCAGCCCTGGTGTTTCCCAGACAATGTCCGGATTATCCAGCACCGCAAGACGCGACAGGATTTCGGTGCGGGTCGCCGAGGTGGAGGCCAGAAAACGCAGATGACTACCCCGGCGTCCCGGAAGGCGACCGGTACGGGTGACCTCGGAGAGTAAGTTCAAGGTGGTTTCCAGAAGAGTTTCGACGGCTTCCTCGTGGAGTTCGAGGGCGAGGCTTTGGGCCAGGCGCAAAGCCACCAGGAGGATGCGCTCTTCATCCAGATGCTTGAGGGTTACGCCATCCCGGCCGACGGCATCCCGCTCACCGGTTTTGATGAATAATTCTTCGACTTTCGGATTGCTGATGGCGGTGAACTGAGCCTGGACGCTGGCAATAATCCGCGCCTGCAGGGCCGGTCCTGCCCCAAAAAAACAAAGCACCCCGGAACGGAACATGGCTACCCAGGCATCTCCGTCGCGGAGCAGGCGGTGGGCGGGATTATTATCTACCAGATCCATGTCGAAGGTTTCGTCCCAGTTTTTCAGGGCAATATGGCGCACGGGTTGAATGGCGTGAAGAATACTACTCATACATTTATCCTTCGGGGAGTAATTTGCCAGGATTCAAAATGCCCTCTGGATCAAACAGTTTTTTGATGGCACGCTGAATACTGAGATTTTCGGGGCTGAGTTCCAGCGGTAAAAATTCCCGTTTGGTAGAGCCGATGCCGTGCTCGCCGGAAAGCGTGCCGCCCAGGCGGAGGACCGTCTGAAAGAGTTTTTGCAGACCCTGACGGGCATGGCGCATTTCCTCATGGTTTTCGGGGTGCACCAGAAAATTGACATGAAGATTGCCGTTCCCGGCATGGCCAAAGCTGACAATGTGCAGGGATTGTTCTTGGGCAATGGCTTCAATGGCTTCCAGTAAATCGCGCAGACGACTGACCGGGACGACCACATCTTCGTTGATTTTCAGAGGGGCCATGGCTTTGGTGGCTGGCGACAGGGATTTGCGCGCCGCCCAGAGTGCTGCCGTGGCCTGGGCATCTGTGGCCTCCAGGATTTCCAGATTACCGTCTCCAGCAAGGGCCTGGCGCACGGCTTCCAACTGGGCGGGGATGGTTTCGCTTTCGCCGTCGACTTCGACCATCAACAGCGCCTGACTGGCAGCTGGCAGGTCTGTTGCGGCGCCCATACTGCGTACGGCCGCCAGGGCATGAGGGTCCATGAGTTCCAGGGCGCTGGGTGTATGTCTTTGTGCCATGACCCGCTGGACCGCCGCGCAGGCGCTGGCGGTATTGGCATAGGCCGCGCGAAGCGTGGCTTTGGCCATGGGCAGGGGCAGCAGGCGCAGGGTGACTTCGGTAATCAACGCCAGCGTACCTTCACTCCCCACCAGTAAACGGGTCAGATCATAACCGACCACGCCTTTGCTGGTACGCACTCCACAGCAGAGCGTTTCCCCGCAGCCGGTGACGGCGCGCAAACCGAGCACATAATCCCGGGTCACCCCGTATTTGACAGCATGCGGCCCCCCGGCATTCATGGCGAGATTACCACCAATCCGGCAATAGGGACTGCTGCCCGGATCAGGAGGATAAAAAAGCCCGTCCTGAACAACATGGTCATTGATGGCGGCGGTAATCATGCCTGCTTCTACCGTGATGGTCCGGTCTGCCGGGCTGTAATCACAAACTTCCTGCATGCACTCAAAACTGATGACGGCGCTGCCGGGTACCGGTTGCGCGCCGCCGACATTGCCCGACCCGGCCCCTCTGGGGATCAGCGGTAAATGATGGCGACGGGCGATGTGGACAATAGCCTGCACTTCTTCATGACTCCGGGGAAAAAGCACCAGGGCTGGGAGACAGCTTCCCGGGGTGTCATCACGGCTGTAAATGGACAGGGTATCGCTGTCATCCCGAACTCTCTCGGTGTCGAGAGCTGCACGCAGTGCCGGAAGAATGACGGCGATGCTCATGGTCGGGAATTCCGGATTTTCTGTAAGAGGGCGGTGGTGCTGCGTTCGTGCCGGAATGGAATGCTGAGCACGCGACCGCCGTGCGCCTGGACCTCGCGGGCACCGACGATGCGTTCCACCGGCCAGTCGCCGCCCTTGATCAGGACGTCAGGCTGCAGTTTTTCGATGAGTTGCAAGGGGGTGTCTTCATCAAAAGTGGTGACGAAATCCACGGACTGCAGGGCCGCGAGTACCGCCATCCGATCGTCTTCCGGATTGATCGGGCGATCAGCACCCTTGCCGAGTCGACGCACGGAGGCATCGCTGTTCACGGCGACAACCAGACAGGCGCCTTCCGCGCGGGCTTCGGCGAGATATTGGACATGGCCACGATGCAGGACATCAAAAACCCCATTGGTGAACACCAGTGGACGACGATAATTGCAGGCCTGCCTGAGCAGCTCCCGGTCGTGCAGAATCCGTCCGGAAAATGACGCGACGCTATGGGGCGGAATTGGATTTTCGGCAAAGGCTGCGTCCACATCGCTGCAAAGGGCATGAATGATGACCAGATGGACTTCCTGGATGCGCGCCGTACTGGTTTCGGGGACACGCAGTTCAATATCTGCGGCCCCTAGCAGGCCGGCAAGTTGTCCGCCATCCTTGCCGGTCATGGCCAAGGTCCACATGCCCCGAGCCCGGGCCGTACGGATGGCCTGCAGGACGTTTTCGGAATTGCCGGAGGTACTGAAAGCTACCAGACAATCGCCGGGTCGGCCCAGGGCCTCCACCTGACGGGCGAATACCTGCGGGTAGGCAGAATCATTGGCAATGGCGGTCAAGACGCTGCTATCCGTGCTGAGGGCAACGGCGGGAAGGGCCATGCGATTACTTTCAAAGCGGTTGACCAGTTCGGAGGCCAGATGCTGGGCATCTCCCGATGAACCACCGTTGCCGCAACATAAAACCTGGCCGCCGTTCTGCAGTGTGGCTATCAGTCTTGCACTGGCGTCGGCGAAAGGTGCGGCGAGACTCTGTGCAGCATGTTCCTTGGTGGCGATGCTGGCGCGCAAGGCGGTATTTATCCGGTTAGGCATGGTCATGGGCTGGGCACTCTAAAAGCATCGCGAATCCACTCCGGCGCTGCGTCACCGTCAATGGCAATCACGTCAAACCGGCAAGGACGCAGACCATGCCGGGGATTACGCAATAAAAAATATTCGGCAGCGCGAATCAAACGCTGCTGCTTCCGATGGTTGACGCTGGCGGCGGCAGACCCTTGCCGATTATGGGTGCGCTGGCGCACTTCCACGAACACCAGCGCCTCATTATCGAGTACGATCAGGTCGATTTCCCCGGAACGGCAACGAAAATTGCGCAACAGCAATTTTAGTCCGGCCCTCAGCAGCAAAGCTAAAGCGCGATCCTCACCTTGCTGACCGAAATTTTGGCGCGGCGAAGGCATGCGTTAATTTAGCTGCCGGGTTTGGGAATGGCTGGTAAAGGCACAATAGCGCCATTCTCTACTTCCATCCATTCCATGTCACGCACGATGCGGCCCTCTTTACCAAAATGTAAGGTTCCGGTGGCGCCTTTGAGAGGCTGGCTAAATTGTTTGGCGAGGATTTTATCGGCAAGCTGGTAGGCATCCAGACCAAAAGCGGCCATCCGCCACTGCGCATCACTGGCATTGGGCAGGCTCGTGTGGAGGAGTGCAGCGGCCTGTGGCTTGGTCGTAGCCGGTTGAATAATCCAGGGCATATCCACGGACTCGATTCCGGAGAGATTTTGCGCATTGCTCGGGAGGGTGGACCCATGTAAAAGCGCCGGACTGAAAATCGGGATATGACTGTTGATGGAACGGATAGCAGAGACTGCAGCGTTGGCATTTTTGCTGTCTGCGACCAGGAAAACAAAATCATGCGTTGAGCTGGTCCCGCTGAGCAGTTGCTGCGCCTGACCATTCAGAGAATGACCAGGTAGATAGGTGGCGACTCCTGCGACACTGCCACCCAGTTTTTTCCAGGTATCAATAAAATCGGCCTGAATGGCAGCGCCACTGGAATCCTGCGGATACAACACGTAGACCCGTCGATAGCCTGCTGCATAGCCCTGATTGGCAATTTGACGCGCCGCAACATCCCGACTCAGACTGAAAGTATATAACCCCGGTTGTTGTACCCCGGCATCGGAACCCAGAGCAATAACCGGAGGATCTGAAGGTTTGCGTACACTGGCCACGGCATTGATGTCCTGCGGTAACAATGGCCCGATAAATATCTGGCAACCTTCCTTGACTCCGCGCTCAAAGAGTACGGCGGTATAACTGGGATTCCCGGTACTTTGCAGCAGCTTGACGGCCGGCCCGGAGGTCAGCTGTGCCGCCGTTTCCATGCCGGCACTGAGGGCCTGGGAAAGTCCCGCATAACTACCGGTGGAGGGAAGCAGTGCACAAATACTGCCCTCCTGACTGCTGGTAGTGTCGGCGACGTTCAGTTCGTCATGGCTGGTAAAATTGATGGGCGGGTGGCCAGGATGCGCGGCCATCCAGGCATTGATAGCGGCTTTGCGTTGATCCGGATCAGGATTATGGCGACTGATCAGGGCAATGGCGAGCCATTCCTGTACCAAAGGATTACCACTGCGTCCCTGCCAGTTTTGAATGCGCGCCGATGAAACAGAGTCCAGAAGAGCATGAATACGCTGATGGTTTTTGTGGATGGCAGCGCTGCTGAGCAGGCTGTCCCGTTCTATCAGAAAATTCAGGGCGGTCAGTTCATGCCCCTCTTGCGTGTATAAAGTGGCCAGGGTTCCCATGGCCTCGGCCCGCACCTCCTGCGGTGTGCTGGCGATGGTCAGTAATTCTTCGAGATTGCCTTTGGCTCTGGGTGTCTGTCCCTGATCCATCAATCCCTGGGCGCGTACCCACAAGGCTTGTCCCCGTAAACCGTTATCGTCATGTTCCAGGCGCAGGACTTCATTGGCGAGGAGTACCGCTACTGGAGCCCTGTTGCCCTGCAGGGAGGCTTGGGCAGCCTTCAGCAAATACTGGAGTTGTGTCTTGCCCTGAACGGCCGCCGCCGCCTTGATGTAGTCTTTGGCGGCTTCCAGGTCATGCCCCTCTGCGAGTAACGCATCTGCTTGCCGGGCACTTGCCGCTTCAGGAGCGTTTGCCGCAGTGGCTACAGGAGCCGGAGCGGTACTGAGCACGGGCGCCGGCTTATGTGGCATACTCGCGCAGGCGCTCAAGGCGGCGGCGACAGCCAGGGTGGCGGTCAAACGCGGCAAATGGAATAAACTGGTCGGCAGTTTCATGAGCAGAGTGTATGGAGAATGGAGCAGTGGTTCAATGACTGAAATGCATTCCGGGCTGTTGACGATTATCGCCACCCCCATCGGCAATCTGGAGGATCTTTCGCCACGGGCCGGGCAGGCCATTGCGGGTGCCAGCCTGATCCTGGTGGAAGATCGCCGTCATGCCCAGCGCTTGTTCCAGCATCTTGGTGTACAGCCCAAAACTATGGCCCTGCACGAACATAACGAGCGGGCACTGGCCCCGCAAATTGCCCAGCGCATAGCCGCCGGTGAGCAGATTGCCCTGCTTTCTGATGCCGGGATGCCGTTAATTTCCGATCCTGGTTTTCCATTACTGGCGTTGCTGCGCGAACAGCAGTTACCGGTCACCATTATCCCCGGACCCAATGCTGCTGTAGCGGCGTTATCCTTGTCCGGCTTGCCCAGTGATCGCTTCAGTTTTGAAGGATTCTTACCCGCCAAAGCGGGCGCCCGTCGGGCGCGTCTTGCGGTGTTGCAGTCGGAATCACGAACCATGATTTTTTATGAGGCCCCCCATCGCATTGTGGCAACCATAACGGACATGGCGGAACTTTGGGGTCTGAATCGACCTGCAGCGCTTTGCCGGGAGCTGACCAAAATCTACGAAGAATGTTTGCGCGACTCTCTGGGCGGGCTGCTGGAGCAACTGTCTCAGCACCCCGATAAGGTGCGCGGCGAAATGACCCTGATACTCGGCGGGGCACCTGAACAAGACCCCGGTGAACAGGAAGCAGATCGCTGGCTCGCCCCTTTGCTCGATGAGTTGCCACTGACTCAGGCGGTGCGAATTGCTGAAGCGCAAAGCGGAATGGCCCACCGTCTTTTATATCGTCGCGCCCTGGCCTTGACTTCCGGGCGTGAGCCCGCTTAAATACGCGCTCTTGGCCCAGGTAGCTCAGTCGGTAGAGCAGAGGACTGAAAATCCTCGTGTCGGCGGTTCGATTCCGTCCCTGGGCACCATATAAAACATTAAGTTGCGTTTTAACTTGAGCAGCCAACGGAAAGAGGACACAATGGTCGTGTCCAAAACGTGTCCACTAGAGGCTGTGACATGGGAACGATCAACAAACTCCCTTCAGGCGCTTACAGGGTCCGCATCCGCAGGCTAGGATCGCCTGTTCTTTCCAGAACCTTCCCGACAAAAAGGGAAGCCGAGCGGTGGCAATCGGAGCAAGAGAGTGCTCTCGCCCATAGCTCTACCCTCCCTTTGTCCGTCCGAGACTACAAGGTAGCTGCACGCGTTACACTGGCAGATCTCGTGGAACGCTATCTTGGCTCCGAGCACTTTGCGGCAAAACGACCTAAAACCCAGCGAGGCGAGCGGATCAAAGTACCGCATCTCATCCGGCATCTTGGGGAGTACGGTATAACAAAACTGAACGCATCGTTAATTGCGGCATATCGGGACACGCGGTTAAAAGAAAAAACCGTCAAAGGCACTCCCGTATCACGCGATCAGGTGCGTCTAGAAGTGGCACTTTTATGCGTTATCCTTAACCTGGCTGCTGGGGAATGGCAGCTCATTCCTGCAAATCCCTGCAAGGGCGTGCGCAAACCCAAGGGCATGGAACGAGACCGGCGCCTCGATGAAGCCGAAGAAAAGGCATTGCGATTGACGCTCATGCGACGCAAAGATAACCGACTTTTACGGTTTTTCTTGGTGGCTTTTTATACGGGGATGCGGGCGGGTGAAATAGCGGAGCTCAAAAAAAGCTATTTTAATGTTGAAAGAAGATGTTTGGATCTGCCACCTGCAGCTACAAAAAGCAATAAATCAAAGAGAATCGTGTTAACGGATCATGCCTATAATATACTCATCCAGGCTGCCAATGATGTGGAAGAAGCGTCACCATTTATCTTCTCTTCCAAATCTAGGAATGGGGAATATCATCCATTTGATTACGGCTGCGCTTGGCATAGAGTGCTACGTAAAGCGGGGATTTCCGATCTGCATTTCCACGATCTTCGACATGAATTTGTGAGCCGTCTATTCGAGAACACCAAACTTTCCGATGGACAGATCGCTTCACTGACCGGACATAGTGACCCTAGAAGTTTATGGCGGTATAAGCACCTCAGGAGTGAGCTTCTGCGTCCGGATGTCCAGGAAGTCAGCGACATGTTGGTAAATCGTCGGATTATGTCGGAGATTGCGCAGGAAATGGATCCACGACAGGATGACCAGAACTATGCAAAAGATAGCTGGGCACTGCGTTTGTTAATGGATGCAAATCCGGATTGGGCGTTTTACCGTCTGCATCTTGATGCGGACGATATCGCCGAGTTGAAAAAACTAAAAGAAGAATATTCACAAAAGCCATCCAAATCCAAGAATCCGAGCGAGAGCACCATCTCTACCCAAGCGTTCAAGATTTGATGCCGGAGCGAATCAGCAAGCATGGTTGTGTCGTCCAGCTTTGACTTGAGAGCGGGAGGTGCAATAACAATATTGTCTCATCAGGGGATCCTGATGAGACAATATTGTTATTAATAAATATTTAATAAATCAGTATGTTGTATATCTCTCTCGATATGTATCTGATAGCAGTTTCCCAAGGTGCGCCAATTATCTTTAAAAAACATGCCTCTGAACCCTTCTCATCATTCATTGTCTAATCCTATATAAGTCATATGGTTGGATGTTCATAGATGAAAGCGGAAGCCATGAATTTGCTGCAATGGCAGGCGCAGTTTGGTACAGAGGAGAAATGCGCCGAAGCATTGAAACACCAGCGCTGGCCCAATGGTTTTCAATGCCCGCATTGTGGGCACGATCAAGGCCACTGGGTAGCCTCTCGCAAGGTCTACCAGTGCAATCACTACCGACGCCAGACTTCGGTGACGGCTGTCACACTCTTTTATTCCACCAATTTGCCCTTGGTGCAGTGGTTTCTGGCCATCTATCTGATGGCCTGCGACAAAGGCGGCTTTTCGGCCCGGCGGCTTTCCAAGCAGATCGGAGTCTCCTAGATTACCGCGCATCGGATGCTGCGCAAGATGCGCCACGCCATGGTGGACCGGGACAGTATCTACCGGCTGGGTGGATTGGTTAAGTTGGATGATGCCTTGCAGGCTGCAAGCCTTCGTGGGAGGACGCCGATCCGGAGGCAAAAGCGGACGCGGTGCAGAAGGGAAAACACCGATCCTGGTAGCTATTGAAAGCCGGGATAAGAAGTCGGGTTTCATGGCCATGGAAACCATCTCTTCGGTCTCCGCTGGAAATATCCGTCAGTTCGTTCAGTGTTATTTGCTCCCCTGGCAGACTACCCGCACGGATGGCTTGAAGGCGCTGCGCGTTCTAGGCGAAACCCAGCACCATGAAGGCCGTGTTACACCGCCGGAACGGGTAGATGAATGGCTGCCCTGGGTACACATCGCTATTGGCAACCTTAAAGCGTTCTTGTTGGGAACTTACCATGGAGTCACCGGCAAATATCTGCAGGAATACCTGGATGAGTTCGTCTATCG
>Ga0172382_10008879_pt1 | contig 13859 bp, 11 predicted proteins | sample Leawel138RmetaG_FD_122245 | JGI IMG/M metagenome (GOLD analysis project Ga0172382, IMG submission 122245) | Leachate microbial communities from a municipal landfill in Southern Ontario, Canada - Leachate well 138R metaG | ecosystem: Engineered > Solid waste > Landfill > Unclassified | place...
CAGAGGTCGGCAGCGCGGTACCCGAAGGCGGACATCACGCGGAAACGGGAACGGTGAACTGCAGGGGCTTCTCCGGGTTGAGCACATGCTTGGCTCGTCCCTTGTTTCATATGCGGCTACATCCTGCGCAGCAAGCTTCCATACCCCTCGATGGCATCCGTCTCGTCGATCATCCGCAAGGCGGCCCATATGCTGACCTGCGTCGTCGAGATGACCGGCTTCCCCAACTCTTGCTCGAGCCGTTCCAGTACGCCCATGGTCTTCCAATTCGTGCATGCAAGGACGATGGCCTCGACTTCGGGGCCGTCGATCTGGCGCGCCAGCTCATAGGCGCTGCTTTCATCCAGCCGACCGACGACCAGGTTGTCGACCAGACCCAGCCCTTTGGCACGCACCACTTCAAAGCCATTGGCCTCAAGAAAACCCTTGGCAATATTGTTGACGCGGTCATCATACGCGGCGCCCAGCGCCACCCGCGACACCCCGAGTTCACTCAACGCATTGATCAAAGCCGTCGAAGTCGTGGTAGCAGGCTTTCCGGCAGCCTGCTCGATGCGCCCGGCCACCTCCCGGTCGTAGCCCAGGCCCTTCAGAAAACTCGGCGCAGTGGCCCCCAGCACAAGAACATCGACGTCAGCGCTGGCCAGGTTGCGGGCCTGGGCTTCAATGTCGCTGACAACCTTCTCGATCGAATCCGTCGCGATCTGCGTCAGATACAGCCGGGCAGTATGCAAGGTGACATGCGGCGGCAAAGCGCGATAGAACTCGGGCTCAATGGTGGTATTGGAAGAAGGGACAAACAGACCGATTCGGCTCATTTTGAAAACTCACTGGATAGGATGGAAATCAGAAAGACCCATGGGCGCCTGCGCCGCGTTGCGGCCCGCAATGCGGCCGGAGACGAAGGCCCACCCGAGGTGGTGCCCATGCCCTTCCAGCAGCAAGCCGCCCTGTCCGGCGGAGCCCGCCGCATACAGGCCGGGCAAGGGGCTGCCATCGGCGCTCAGCACTTCCAGCCGTTCGTTGACAGCCAGGCCGCCGTCCGTGAACACGACATAGCTCTTTACCGGACCGAGCGCGTAATACGGGCCCCCCTCCAGCACCGGGCGCTCCCCGCGGTCGGTTGACTGGTTGTAGGCTGCGATAGTGTCGACCAATGCGGCAGCGGGAACGCCCATGCTGTCGGCCAAGCCTTGCAGCGTGCCTGCACGATGGAAGATGTCCCGGCGATTGCGTTGGTAATCCTTCATGTACGCATAAGCCACGCCGGGCGCTGTCGAAACGAAATACGGCCATTGGCTGAATTTACTGGCGAGCGCCTCGTCCATGACGAACCATGCCACCTTCTCGGGCTGAAGCGCGACATCGCCAGCCGGACTTCCCAACTCATCGGTGAATCGCTGCCCCCGTTTGTTGACCAATATGGCGCCTTCTCGCAGAAGATCGGGAGAAGGACCCAGCGCGGTGGTCAGGAAACTCATCAGGAAGGGCCGCAAGATCACTTGTGGAAGATGCCCCATCGACCACGCAATCAGTCTGGCGACACCCCGGAGCGGTGGCAGCCGCTCTATGGGATTGCGACGCGAAGGAGGAACGAATCGCATGATCGGGCCACGCACGATATCCCCGTTGATCACTTGAGCGCCAATCTGCAAGGCCATTCTGTGGCCATCGCCCGTCGCGGTGGGATTCACCGGCTCTACCGGTACGACCGCGGCTGAAGCGAGGCTGCCCTTGAGGTCTTCCGCGGCGCTATAGTCTCCCGACGCCAGCACCACGCCGTGTCTGGCCAGAAATCGCCTTTTGCAGCCGTCGAGCCCAATGGTCTCGGCACCGCACACTCGCCCATTCTCGACAATAAACCCGACGGATCGGGTATTGACGACGATTTCCACGCCCAACGACTTGCAATGGCGAGTAAGGTGATACGCAAACGATTTGGCGTTGGGCACCACGTTGTGCATGCGGGCCACACGATGAGGCGGCTCTTCCTGTGGGCCGACAAAGACGACGCCCAGGTCCATCAGCCACTGGAGCATCTCGCTGCTGTTGTCCACCAACAAGCGGCGCAACTTCAGATTATCGCGCGAGGCCAGATGACCGGCATGCAAGGCGAGATCTTCAAAATGAGCATCGGCATCGTCCTGAATACCGGCACGCCGCTGATGAGGCGTATTGGTCGCAGTGACGGATCCCACCGACCATGAGGTCGACCCGCCCGGCGCAGAGTTCTTTTCCAGCACGATAACGCGACGCCCGGACTTGGCCGCCTCGTAGGCGGCGGCAAGACCTGCGCCGCCTGCTCCGATGATCAGAACATCTGTACAGACATCTGCTCTGCAGCTGGACACTTCTCCACCACTATCGGCAGGGCCCGCCAGCTCCATCACTCGCTCGCCTTGCTCGACCTTCCCCTGGCGGACGAGACGCTCGCCCGGTCGCGCTGCCACCCTTTCCTTCGCGTACATGCCTCTGACCTTATTGCTCTGATACTGTTGCCGGATACGCCGCCACATGCCTGCTGCTCAATCTTCCCGGAACCGCGTTGAACGATCGCTTTTCTGTATTTTGCGGGCTGGAATATTTTTCAACGCCACACGAACGTCATCAAAAATCATGACAACAGTTTGTATGTTTAATTGAACAGTGACAATTTAAGAATCCCAAAGCAATGCTTTAACATTCTTAAATTTCAGCAAGAACCAGAACAGAAAATGATCTGCGCTCCATGCGCACGCCTGTCGGCATGCCTCATCGATCGAATCACGTATTTTGCAACGCAATCCATTGCCCATTGGCGCGCCAGTGACGTTTTCCGGAATGCGGGCGCGATTCAACAACTTTTCGCAGTATCAGAACTTCCTAGAACGAAGCCTCAAGCATCTCCCGGTAATCCTCGGCTGTCGCTCGACGAGGGCTGGTCATATGCGAATGATCAGCCAATGCGCCCGCGATGACTCTGTCAAAATCCTTCCGGGAGACGCCCATCGCAGCCAAGCCGGGCGGCAATGCAAGACGCGCATTGCTTTCACGCAGCGCATCCGCCAAATCTACGCCTCGATCATCACAACCCGGCAGGCCGATGGCATGCGCCATGCGTTGCAAGCGCCGTTCGCGCCGAATCGACTCCGCCCCGGCGTTGAAAAGCATGACGGCAGGAAGAAAGACTGCGTTCAACGTGCCATGATGCAAACGGGGATGGACACCGCCGACGGCATGGGAAAGCGAATGCACACAGCCCAAGCCCTTTTGAAAGGCCAACGCCCCCTGCATGCTGGCGCTCATCATCTGCCAGCGCGCTTCGCGATCCCCGCCATCGCGAACCGCTCGCTCGATATGTGTCCAGCCGCGTTCCAGCCCGTCAAGGGCGATCGCATCGGCAGGAGGATTGACGGCTGGCGACAGATACGCTTCGATGCAGTGGGCGATCGCGTCCATGCCGGTGGCCGCAGTCAACCTGGGCGGCAGACCCAGAGTCAGTTCAGGATCAAGAATGGCCGCTTTCGGCAACAGATGCCAGGAGTGGAAACCCAGCTTGCGGTGATCGTCCAGTATGACGATGGCGCCACGCCCTGCCTCACTGCCGGAACCCGCGGTCGTGGGCACGGCTATCAGGGGAGCAACCCCCGCAGTGATTCTCTCACTGCCCCCTTCAATCGTTGCGTAGCGCGCAAGCGGGCCCTCGTGAGTCGCAGCGATGGCAACGCCTTTCGCCAGATCCATGCTAGAACCGCCACCGATGGCGATCAACCCATCACAGCCATGTTGCTGATACAGGGTACTCGCCTCGCGAATGGCCGCTTCGGTGGGATTGCTCGGTGTCCCATCAAATACCGGATAGGCTTGATCCCCCAAAGCCTCCACCGCCTGCTCGAACACCCCCGCCGCCCGCACTCCTGCATCCGTTATCAGAAGCGGCCTGGCAATACCGACTCTCTCGCACTCTGACGCCAGTTTCCGTACCGCCCCAAAAGCAAATTCCATCTGCGTAAGATAAAAAATTCCGGCCATCGTCAAATCCTGTTCGTTGAATGATCCAATCATGACGTATCTTTGTGAGCTTGACCATGATGCCCAACACCGCTCAGTACATTCTTCTGACTTGAAGCCCGATAAAAGCCTTTCAATTTCATTGGAAAGCCCATGAAAACAGACAGCTTTCACATGATGACGATTTTTGTTTTTGAAATGGCAAATCATCTGTTTAATAAATCAAAATTGCGATCTTCTCTGAGATGGTCGATGCTCTTAGAATCAGTCCGGCACATGGAAAGCATCACACAGCAGGCTCGAATTCCTCTTCATTCTGATCGGGGAAAGAAAGGGTGCTCTGAATAATTCGAGCTGCAAGCAGGCGCCGCGGATCAGGATGAGATGCAAGGCGCAAAGCGCAGCGATAGCCGTAGCTATCGCGAGCATTTGCAACGAGGCAGATCGCCTACGTCCGGGGATGCATGCGGCGCGGTGAATTGTTCAGAGCATCCAAAGGGCTCTCATTCAATCAGAAGAACCATCAGGAGAAGGCATGGGAAGCAGCAGTCAAAGCCGATTCTCAGGAAAAGTCGTGCTGATTACCGGCGCTGGCGGCGGCCTGGGAAGCACGCAAGCGAAGCTGTTCGCTCGCGAGGGGGCGACAGTGATCCTGGCGGATATATCCGCCGACCGCGGCGAGTCCGTGGCCGCCTCGATCCGGAACGACGGCGGAACAGCGCATTTCGTGGAAGTCGACGTGGTGAATGCCTCAAGCTGGGCGTCCATGCTGAAGCACCTCAGACACGAGACTGGCGAACTGCATGTTCTGGTGAACAACGCCGGAATCATCAGCCGTACAGGAGTCTCGGCCATCTCGCTGGCCGAATGGCAATCCGTGATCGACATCAACCTGACAGGAGCCATGCTCGGCATCCAGACCGTAGCGCCGCTCATTCGGGATTCCGGAGGCGGCGCGATCGTCAATATCTCTTCAACGGCAGGACTCATCGGGCACCCTGGCGTCGCTTATGCTGCCAGCAAATGGGGGTTGCGCGGTATCACGAAAAGCGCCGCCCTGGATCTTCTGAGTTGGGGGGTGCGGGTAAATTCCGTGCACCCGGCACAGGTCTCCGATACACTCATGACGTCGGCGTCGAGCCCGGGCTGGCGCCGTGCCAACCAGCGCATCATTCCGGAAGGGCGCCTGGCCAGCATGAACGAAGTCGCCCAAGCCGTGCTGTTCCTGGCCTCGGATGATTCAAGCTACGTCAATGCCTCCGAAATTGTCGTGGACGGTGGCACGGTGTCCATCGGCATCGCCCGGATCTGCTCCGTCCTTGCGGACGACTTCAACAGATCCCTGGATATTGCCTAGCACGGAAACACATCGCCATGCCGGTGCGCAACGTGGAGCAGCCCCTTTATCGTCAAAACGCAGCAAGCACTTCCACCCTGCATAAAACACGGGGCTTATACTGTCACTTATCGTAATCAGTAAGGGTGCAATCGTTATTTGCACCGTGTGCCAGAGCGCTGCGTCATCGGCACTTCCGGCCCGATTGCGACAACTCCATCAGGCTTTTGAGCACGATTAATGACAACCATCCCTCGTTTCGACTTGGTCGATCTCAGGCTTTTCGTAATGGTGGCGCAGAATCACAGCCTGACCAAAGGCGCCGAAAAATCATTTTTATCGGTAGCTGCGGCCAGCCTGCGTATCAAGAGTCTTGAAGACAGGCTGGGGGTCCAGCTGTTTTATCGAAACAAGCGCGGGGTATCACCGACCAAGGCGGGGGACGTGCTGCTGGAGCATGCACTTCGGGTACTTGACGAAGTGGAACTGCTGCAGGGGGAGATCCAGCCCTTTTCCAAGGGAACCCGCGGCCATGTACGCCTGTTTGCCAATGCCACGGCAATCTGCGAATTCTTACCGAGCGTTCTGGCCCGTTTCTTCGAGCTCCACTCCGACATCACAATCGACTTGCAGGAGCGGCTGAGCGCTGAAGTTGTCCAAACCGTCCTGGACGGCGTCGCCGATATTGGCGTGATCTCGGGGCGGGTCGTTGCAGATGGGCTGGAAACGCTACCGTACAAGAAAGACCAGATGGTGGTCGTTACGCCGAAGAACCACCCTTTGGCAGAGCTGGATTCCATCTCTTTCTCGGAAGCGCTTGAGTACGAATTCATTTCGCTGGATTCCCGCAGCGCTTCCTACTCATATCTGAAACAAGAAGTGAAGCTGCTGGGCGGCGGCATGCATCACCGCATCTACGTCAACAGCTACGATGCAATGTGCCGCATGGTCGAGGCGGGCGTCGGCATCGGCGCGCTTCCCGAAACAACGGCACGTCGCCACGCCAGGCTGGCGAAAATCGCAATTGTGTCTTTACAGGATGAATGGGCGAATCGCGAATTACGCATCTGCGTTCGCAAGCTGGCAGAACTGCCCATTTTCGCCCAGGAACTCATAGAATTCATACTGCAACACGACTAGGCGGCAACATCAGCACGCCGGCCTGGACGCGATGCGGATCCAGGCCGACGGCAATCAGAAATCGGCAGCCAGCACAATGCTGTCGCCTGTGAAGAACTCCGGCCGTATCGGCCGGAGCTTGTCCACCTCGCGGCTTGCATGATGAACTGCACCCCGGGGCATTTTCAAAACACGATCGCAGTCTTGCTGCCGCTTTGCGAGTCGAGATCCCGATAAGCTTCTTCGGCTTCATCCAGGGACCAGAGACGCCCGTAATGCTTGTCGAGATCGACGCCGTGATCAGCCACGAAGCGCGCGCAATCGGCCTGCCCGACGATGGAAAATGTATGCGAGCCGATAATGGTCAATTGCTTGAGAATTACATCAGGCGTCACATTGAGCGTCACGTCTCCGCTCACACCGACAAAAGCCACTTTGCCCCAGCGAGCCGCACTGCGGACTGCCTGCTGGCGAGCGACGGAATGCCCCGCGCAATCCATTGTCCGGCTTGCCCCCTTTCCGCCGGTCAAGGCCAGGATCTTCTCTACGGGATCATGCTGGCTGGCATCGATCAGTTCGCTCGCTCCGAACTCGGCCGCCCGATTCACGCGGTCAGCCACGATGTCTACCGCGATAACGCGGGCGCCCATTGCTGCACCGAACTGGACAGCGGACATCCCTACGGGCCCCAGACCGAAGACTGCAAGCGTATCGCGGGCACTCAAGTCCAGCCGGACCAAAGCGCCATACGCCGTTCCGATACCGCAGGAGATCGCCGCGCCGCCAGTAAAGCTGATCTCGTCGGGCAAGTGCACGAGGCTGCTGACCGGCACCTTCATGTAGTCTGCATGTCCGCCATGGCCATTCAGACCAAAAAGCGTCGAGCCATGCTCGCACATCTGCGTCCATCCCGTCTGGCAATGCGGGCAATAACGGCAGCCTTCATAATGAAAGACCATGACTCGATCGCCTGGTTTGAACGCCTTCTTGTCCACGTTTGAACCGACTTCCACCACAACGCCGCAAGGTTCATGTCCTGCAATAATGGGGTCTGTCTCTTGATAACCGGATGCCACCAGATCCCGGAAACCGAGGGTGCGAAGGGTCTTGTGCACCCCTTCGCGATAGAACTTCAGATCGCTGCCACACAGCCCCGACGCTTTCATCTCGATGATCGCGTCATCGGGACCAGGTACCGGATCATCGAACGTAAGAATATCGAGCTTGCGGTCGCCCCTGAACACCACTCCACGCATATTTATCTCCTGCTTGTTCCGATCGCAGCATTACAGCCGCAGAATAAAAGGGTTGGCCGGCTTGGCCGTCGAGGTCGAGATCCAGGTGCTTTTTGTTTCGAGAAATTCGCGTATCGCCTCGATCCCGTTTTCTCTGCCCAAACCTGAATGCTTCATTCCGCCAAACGGAACCGAGCAACTCATGCCACGATAAGTATTCACGAACACGGTGCCGGCCCTCAGTGCCTTGGACATGCGCAATGCCCGGGACAGATCCTTCGTCCAGACACCGGCAGCCAAGCCATAGATGACATCGTTGCCGATGCGGATCGCCTCTTCCTCATCATCGAATCCGATCACCGACAGAACAGGGCCGAACACTTCCTCTTGGGCAATGCGCATATCGTTCGTGATGTCCACGAAAATGGTCGGCTCCACGAACTGTCCGCCGGGAAGATGGCCGACCGGCTCGCCACCAAAGACGCAGCGCCCCCCTTCCCCCTTGGCGATATCGATATATCGCAAAACCTTCTTGTACTGCTCGGGTGTCGCAATCGGGCCGATATTGGTATCGGCTTGCATTGGATCGCCGATCCTCGCGGTCGCTGCCATTTCAACCAGTTGCTCAACCACACGATCTTTGATGCTGTTCTGTACCAGCAGGCGTGATCCGGCCACGCAAGTCTGGCCTGTGGCCGCAAATATCCCTGACACGGCACCTGCCACTGCCGAATCGATATCGCAATCGTCGAAAATGATGTTCGGCGACTTGCCCCCCAGTTCAAGCGACACCCGCTTGATCGTGGCCGCTGCCGCGGCATAGATCTTCGCGCCGGTGGCATCCGAACCGGTAAAGCTGACCTTGGCAACATCGGGATGCGACACGAGCGAGGCGCCCGCCTCGGGCCCGAGGCCGGTCACCACATTGAAAACACCGTCGGGGAAACCCGCCTGGCGGGTGAGTTCCATGTATTCTAGCGTACTGGCAGACGCGAACTCTGAAGGTTTGATTACGACGGTGCATCCTGCCGCCAGTGCCGGAGCGCATTTCATGGCAACAAACAGCAAGGGAGAATTCCAGGCCGTCAACGCCGCGACCACGCCAACCGGTTCTTGAGTCGTGAAAGCGAACGTATCCGGTTTATCAAGAGGAACCACCGCCCCTTCCAGCTTATCGGCCAGGCCGGCATAGTAGTACCACCATTCCGGGTGATAACGTAGCTGGCCCTGCATTTCGCTGAGCAGCTTGCCATTGTCCTTGACTTCGATCTCGGCCAGCCGCGTAGCGTTTTCCAGAACCAGATCGCCCAGCCGCCGCATCAGCTTGCCACGCGCGGTCGGACTCATCGTTGCCCAGGGCCCGTCCCTCAACGCCCTGGATGCCGCCGCGACAGCCCGATCCGCATCCTGACCCGTCCCGCGGGGAATGCGCGCCCAGACTTCCCCCGTATACGGATTGACCGTATCTATCCATTCACCTTGAACCGGATCGACATACTCGCCATTGATGAAAAGTTGATATAGCTTCATATGATTCTTTGTCCTCATTCACATAATACGTTCCGGATCCGGCATCGTCCTTTGCCGCTACCCGTTCCGGATATCACATCTTTGACGGCAGCCAGGTCGCCAGTTCGGGCACGAGGTACAGCAGCGCCACCATGGCAATCATCAGCAGAAAGAACGGGAAGGCGACACGCGATACCCAGGTGATCTCCCTGCCGGTCAAGCCTTGAATCACAAAAAGGTTGAAACCCACGGGCGGCGTAATCTGCGCCATCTCGATCACGATGATGATGAAGATTCCATACCACAGCAGGTCGATGCCTGCCGCCTGTACTGTGGGCAGCAATACACCCATGGTGAGAACCACCATCGAGATGCCATCCAGGAAGGTACCCAGCACGATGTAGAACAACAGCAGGACGACAAGCAGCATGAAGGGCGACAAGCCAAGTGAACTCACATATTCTGCAAGGTTGCGGGGCAACCCGATATATCCCATTGCCAAAGTCAGGAACGCAGCCCCCGACAAAATCAGGCCGATCATGCAATACAGGCGTGTAGCGCCCAATAGTGCATCACGAAAACTGGCCCAATTCAACGAACCTTGCACCGCAGACAGTATCAAGGACCCTATCACGCCAACGCAGGCCGCTTCAGTTGCCGTCGCAAATCCGCCATAAATCGATCCCAGCACAGCACCGATCAGCAGCACGACGGGAATCAGGTGACGCGACTCACGCAGTTTCTGCCAATAGCTCAAGGTTTTATCGCGAGGCGGAATACGGTCTTTGTTCAGAATGGACCATAGGGCGATGTAGCCTGAGAACAGCCCGGCCAGAACAGCGCCAGGAATGATGCCCGCAACAAACAGGCGTGCGATGGAAACATCCGCCACCACGCCATAGACGATCATGATGATCGACGGCGGTATCAGCAGACCGAGCGTCCCTGCGCCCGCCAAGGAACCGATCGTGATACTGTCTGGATAGCCGCGCCGGGCCAGTTCGGGGAGCGTCATCTTGCCGATGGTGGCGCACGTAGCTGCAGAAGAGCCGGACACGGCTGCGAAAATGGTGCAGCCGACCACATTCGTGTGCAATAAGCCGCCGGGCAACCGCGACACCCAGGGCCCAAGACCGCGGAACATGCTTTCGCTGAGCTTCGTACGGAACAGAATTTCTCCCATCCAGATGAACAAGGGCAAGGCCGTGAGCGTCCAGCTCGATGCGCTCCCCCATATTGTGACTGCCATGGCATCGCCTGCCGGCTGACTGGAAAAAAGCATCATGCCGATCCAGGCCACACCGGCCAGTGCGAGACCGATCCACACCCCTGTGCCCAACAGCAGAAGCAGCGAGACAAGCAACAATACAATGATGAGGACTTCATTCATTTCTCAGGCCCTCCTGGTTCACCGACCTGTTGCGCCGCCCCTGCAGTTCCAGTATCAGCTCATCAAGCAGGGCGATAAACAGAATCACCGTACCCACCGCCATGGTGAGCTGCGGAATCCACAACGGAGTCGCATCGTTGTCGCTGGAAATATCATTGATGATGTAGGAAATCCAGACCTGCCGCAGCGAGAAATAGGCAAACACACCGGCCAGCAACAACCCTATCGATAACGCCCAGATCTCCATGGCGCGTTGCGCATTACCACGCAGCCGGCCCACAAGCAGGGTGACACGAATGTGCTCATTCTTTTTCAGCGTAGAAGCGAGCGCCAGAAAGCCTGCTGCTGCCATGCTGTAACCGGCATATGCATCGACACCCTGGATGTGGAAGCCAAACTGACGGCTGACAATGGCCAACAGCACCAGAACCAGCAACGCAACCATCGAGAATGCGGCAAGCCAGACGCTGCTGTCGTAAAGTGAATCCAGCATCCGGCGCATAAAGGTAGGCCGTGCCGCAGAACCGAACATGGGTAAGGTGCTCATCTGGTTAATCCTCGGATTTCGATGCCAAACGGCAACGTACTCACCAGCAAGGTGCGCTGACGTTGCCATACGATCGAGATGCTATTGACGGTAGGCGTCAACAATCGCCTGACCGTCCGGGCCGGCACTCTTCAACCATTCGGCCAACATGGTCTGCCCGACCTCCTCAAGCTCACTCTGTAGCTGCGGCGGCACAGGCAATACCTGCATCCCATTCTCGGCGAGCGTGGCAAGATTTGCTCTTTCATCTTCTTCGGCCATCTGCCAACCCAATTTTTCAGCCTCGGCCGCTTCCCTGAGAATAATCTGCTGGGTTTGTTCGTCCAGGGCGTTGAAAGCCCTCACGTTGACGATCACCATATTTCTTGGAAGCCAGGCGTTCATCACGTAAAAGTGAGACATGGTTTCGTACAGTTTCAACTGGACGGCCACGGAGCTGGCAGTCGCCAAACCGTCGACGACCCCGGTAGCGACGGCCTGCGAAAGGTCTACAGTCGCCACGGTTACGGGCTGAGCGCCGATCAATTCGCCGAACCGGGAAGTGGCCGGGTTATAGGCCCGCCACTTGAGCCCCTTCAGGTCGGCAAGAGACTCTATCGGCCCCTTCGTAAGCAGCGCATTGGGTGGCCAAGGAACGGAATAGAGCAGCTTGAGGCCCTGCTTGGCCAGATAGGCCTCGTACACTGGCTTGGAGGCTTGCCACAATGCATACGCTTCAGAGAAGCTGGTCGCCAGAAACGGTACTGTATCCGCGCCAAAAGCCTTGTTTTCATTTTCCAGCAGGCCAACCAGCATTTCGCCCATCTGAACCTGACCGGTCTGAACGGCGCGCTTGATCTCATTCAATTTGAATAGAGAAGCATTGGCATGCACAACAGGATTCAATTGCCCGTTTGATGCTTGCCGGATATTCTCTGAAAATTTCTCCAATACCTTGACCTGATAAATACTGGAAGCATAGCTGGTAGGCACATCCCACTTCGTTTGGGACCATGCCGAAGTTTGCGTGAGGGCAGCACCTACGAAAGCCCCGGCCAACAACAGGCTTTTGAATGGTTTCATACCGGTGTCTCCTTGTGTAAAAATTCTGATCGGCGTGAATGGATTAATAAATCAGGCCGTTTTCTGGAAATTTCCGTTATATCTACGGAAGATTTATTCTTGTCAGATGTGTGTAAATTATGTTCGGTTCCACCAGGCGTGGCAATTTAGAAATCACAAATCACCACTTTGCGATTCTTTAACTGCCACTTGCGACAAGAAAGAAGAACGCCTGCGATCCGCAAAAGATCGCAGGCGTTCGGAAACCGGGCGCTCGCCGCCCGGCCGCTGTTTCGGGGTTTATTCCCCCGTGCTCAGCACATACTTGCCCCGGCCCTTGCCGCTGGCGAGGATGTCGAGCGGCGTGGCAGCCTCTTCCAGCGGATAGACCGCTGTGATGTCGGGACGCAGGGCACCCTTGGCATGCAGCTCGAACAGGCGTTGCTGGGCTTCTATCACCTTCTCGGGCTGGCGGTCGCGGTAGTCGCTCCATTGCAGGCCCGAAACGGCGATATTCTTGACCAGCAGATAGTTGGCCTTGAGAGTGGGGATGCGGCCCGCCGCGAACCCGATGACCACCAGCCGGCCGCACCATGCGACGGCGCGCAGCGAGGCGTCGAAGATGTCGTCGCCGAGAGGATCCAGAACGACATCGGCGCCACGGCCGTCGGTGCAGGCGTAGACTTGTTCGCGCAGGCTGTCACGCAGGTTGTCGGCAGACAAGTCGATGATGTGGTCGGCGCCGTGGGCGCGTGCGGCTTCGGCCTGTTCGGGGCCCGAGACGCCCGCCAGCGCGATGCCGCCCAGTCCCTTGACGAGCTGGATGGCGGCACTGCCCACGCCACCCGCCGCGCCGTTGACCAGCACGGTTTCGCCGGGCTTGAACTGGCCCCGCTCCATCAGGGCGAAGTAAGCCGTCTGGTAGACCAGGCCCATGGCCGCCGCATCACGATCCGGCATGGTGTCCGGCAGCTTGTGGCAGTTCTCGGCTTCGGTCACCAGCCGGGTCGCATAGGCGCCGTTTTCAACGCCGGCCACCACGCGATCGCCCGGTTTCAGACTGGTGACGCCCTTGCCGACCTCCAGCACGGTTCCCGCGGCGTCTTTGCCGGGCACGAAAGGCAGTGGCGGAAGGATCTGGTATTTGCCTGTGACCACCAAGGTATCCGGATAGTTGACACCAGCATGGGTCACGGCAATCAGGACCTGGCCCTGGCCGGGCGAAGGGTCCGCCACGGTTTCGACTTTCAGATTGGCGGCAGGACCGAACTCACGGATCAGAACAGCTTTCATGATTGGGATTCTCCTGGAATCGGGTTGAAGGGCGCGGCGGTATGCTCGCCCAACACTGGCGCGGAGGCTGCTTTTTCGGATGAACGGAAGACCTTGTTCACAGGCACCGGCAAAGCGGGAATGACCTGACCGTCATCAGCCTTCACCTTGTAGTCGAACACGCCCCGGCCGACGAAATGCGGGTCCTGGACGGCCTGCTCCAGACTGACGATTTCCACAGTGCAGACATCCTGCCCGTCGAAACGCGCCAGCCAGTGCGACAACGGCTGGCCAGCGATGATGTCGGCGATACGTTGTTTCAACGCCGCATCGTCCGGCTCATCGCGCAGCTGGGGCGCGCCGATGAGTTCGACGAAGTTGGTCCAGAACTTGTCTTCCAGCGGTGCAGCCGCAAGATAG
>Ga0172382_10008880_pt1 | contig 13858 bp, 11 predicted proteins | sample Leawel138RmetaG_FD_122245 | JGI IMG/M metagenome (GOLD analysis project Ga0172382, IMG submission 122245) | Leachate microbial communities from a municipal landfill in Southern Ontario, Canada - Leachate well 138R metaG | ecosystem: Engineered > Solid waste > Landfill > Unclassified | place...
GCGCTGGTGCTGGCCGCCAATGCGCTGCTGCGCCTCGTCGCGCTGGGGGCCAGCCGGGTGCGGCCGCCGCCCGCCCCCGACGGCGAGACCCCGCTCGCTCCCGCGCGGCTGCCGGTGATCTCGCTGCTGGTGCCCCTGTTCCACGAGCGCGAGGTGGCCGCGCATCTCCTCGCCCGGCTCGCGGCGCTCGACTATCCGCGCGACCGGCTCGACCTGTGCCTGATCCTCGAGGAGGAGGACGATCTCACCCGCGCCGCGCTGCGCGAGGCCGCGCTGCCCGCCCATGCCCAGGTGATCGAGGTGCCCGCCGGCACCATCCGCACCAAGCCGCGGGCCCTGAACTTCGCGCTCGACTTCGCCCGCGGCTCGATCATCGGCGTCTATGACGCCGAGGACCGCCCCGATCCCCACCAGCTGATGCAGGTCGCGCGGCATTTCGCCCGGGCCGGGCCGAGGGTGGCCTGCCTGCAGGGGGTGCTCGACTACTACAACCATCGCTCGAACTGGATCGCGCGCTGCTTCACGCTCGAATATGCCTCGTGGTTCCGGGTGATCCTGCCGGGGCTGCAACGGCTCGGCCTCGCGATCCCGCTCGGCGGCACGACCCTGTTCCTGCGCCGCCACGCGATCGAGGATGTCGGCGGCTGGGATGCCCACAACGTCACCGAGGATGCCGATCTCGGCATCCGCCTGTTCCGGCGCGGCTACCGCACCGAGATGCTCGCCTCCACCACCGGCGAGGAAGCCAATGCCCGCGCCTGGCCCTGGATCCGCCAGCGCACCCGCTGGCTGAAGGGCTATGCGATCACCTGGGCGGTGCATATGCGCAACCCGGCCCTGCTGTGGCGCGAGCTCGGGCCATGGCGCTTTCTGGGGCTGCAGGTGGTGCTGCTGGGCACCGTGGCGCAGTTCCTGCTCGCGCCGGTGGCGCTGTCGTTCTGGCTCCTGCCGCTGTCCGGGCAGGCGGTGTTCGGGGCCCCGTGGTCATGGGCGCTGCTGTCGCTGTTCCTGCTGGCCGAGGCGGTGAATGCGGTGGCGGCGGGGCTGGGGGTGATCCGCGCCGGCAAGGCGCGGCTGATCGCGACGATCCCGCTGCTGCATCTCTACTTTCCGCTCGCCAGCATCGCCGCCTGGCGGGCGCTGGGGCAGGTGTTCGACGCGCCCTTCCACTGGGAAAAGACCGCGCATGGCATCTTCGGCCCGGCGGTTCAGCCGGACAGCGCATCCCCGGAGGCGGAGCCGGCGCCCGGGCCGGCGGCATCGAGCTTCAGCCGGGTGATGAAGGCGCGCGAGATGTGATCGCGCAGCGCCGCCTCGGCCGCGGCGCCGTCCCCGGCCTCGATCGCGGCGACGATGGCATCATGCTCGGCCACCGTGGCCTCGGGCCGCCCCTCCGCCGCAAGCGAGGTCGAGGCCAGCAGCGCCATCGAGCGATGCACGAGGTCGAGCTGCCGGACCAGAAAGCGGTTGTGGCTGGCAAGGTGGATCTGGCGGTGAAAGCGGCGGTTGGCCCGGGCGAGCGCCGGCGGCTCGCCGACCAGCGCCCGGTGGCCGTCGGCCATCTCGCGCAGGAGCCGCACCTCCTCGGGCGTGGCATGGCGCGCGGCCAGCCGTGCCGCCAGCCCCTCGAGCACCCCGCGCACAACGTAAAGCTCGGCCAGCTGGTTGTGGTCGAGCGAGGCCACGATCAGGCTGCGCCCGTCGCGCACCAGCAGCGACTGGGTCTCGAGCCGCTGCAACGCCTCGCGGATCGGGGTGCGCGACATGCCGAACCGCTCGGCCAGCTCCGATTCCACCAGCCGGTCGCCGGGGCGATAGACATGGCTGTCGATCGCCTCGAGGATCATGGCATAGGCATCCCGCTGCCCCGGGGCCGGCTCGTCCGGTATGCGCGTCTCGGTCATGGCCAAGGCTTGCCGCCCGCGCGCGCGACAATCAAGCCCGGGGTGGGGGGGGCCGGTGTCCCGGGGATTGCGGGCGGCGGGCGTGACCGACGGGCCGGGGCCGGCTTCCGGAGCGGCCTGCCCCGCCCGCGGCCGGCAATGACGAGGGGAAAGATGACGGCCGCCCCGCGCTGCGGGCCGGATCAGCGGGGCGCAGCCCCGCCCGGCCCGTCCGGCCGGAGCGGGAGCGGAGGGCGGGGAAGCTGTCCGCCTGCGCATCGTTCAGGGCACGGACAGGGCCCGCCCGGCGGGTGCGATAGCGCCCGCCCCCCGCAGGGCGGGCGCTGGCCGTGCGCCGGGGCCGCACGGCCGGTTCTTGCGGACAGGGTAGTGAGCGGCGCGAGGCGATGGCCTCGCGCCGGCCGGGCACTGCGACCCCCGTCATTGCGAGCCGCAGGCGAAGCAATCCACGGGCTCCGGGCGCTGCGCCCGCCGCCATGGATTGCCACGGCGGCTGCGCCGCCTCGCAATGACGGGGCTCTCGAGAACGGGGCCCTGCGAGAACGGCGCCCCGCGGGCGATTGACGCGGGGGCCGGGCGGGAAGGCCGGGGCTGCGCCTTGCTGACCCGGCCCGGGGCGGGACGGCCCGCCGCTCCGCCTGCCACCGCGGGCCGGAGGAGCGACAGCCCCGCCTTGCACCGGCACCACCCCGGGGCTAGGCAGGGGCATGTCCGCCTCCCCCGCCATTTTCGCGCAGGTGCGCACCTGGGTCTTCGACCTCGACAACACGCTCTATCCGGCCGCGGCCGACCTGTTCGGGCAGATCCGGCCGCGGATGCGCGACTGGCTGATGCGCCGCTGCGGCATCGACGCCGCCGGCGCGGCGGCGATGCGCGAGGATTACTGGACCCGCTACGGCACCACCCTGGCCGGGCTGGTGGCCGAGCACCGGATCGACCCGCTCGAATTCCTCGCCTATTCGCATGACATCGACTTTTCGGTGCTGGCCCCCGACCCGGGGCTGGCGCAGGCCATCGCCCGCCTGCCGGGGCGGCGGGTGGTGTTCACCAACGGCGATTCGGCCTATGCTGGCCGGGTGCTGGCGGCGCGCGGCCTCGGCGGGGTGTTCGACAGGGTCTACGGCGCCGAACATGCGGGCTTCATCTCGAAACCCGCGGCCGAGGCCTTTGCCCGGGTCTTCGGGCAGGAGGGGCTGGCGCCGCGCGAATCGGCCATGTTCGAGGACGATCCGCGCAACCTGATGGTGCCGCATGCGCTGGGGCTGCGCACGGTGCTGGTCGGCGGCACCGGCAGCGAGCCGCATGTCGACCACCGCACCGACGACCTCGCGGGCTTCCTTGCCCCCCATGCCGCACCTGTCGCCGCCGTGGCGCCGGCATGAGCAGGCATGAGATCCTGGTGTCGGGCGGCGGGGTCGCCGGGCTGACCGCCGCGGCGGCCTTCGGCGCGGCCGGGTTCTCGGTCCTCGTCGTCGATCCGGCGCCGCCGGTGACCGCGGCCGAGACCCCGGGCGCCGACCTGCGCACCACCGCCTTCCTGCAACCGGCGCGGCGGCTGCTGGAACGCGCCGGGCTCTGGGACCGGCTTGCCCCGCATGCGATGGAACTCGCCACCATGCGGATCGTCGATGCCGGCGGCGCCGATGGCGGCGCGCGGGTGACGCGCGACTTCCTCGCCCATGAGGTGACCGAGGGCCCGTTCGGCTGGAACCTGCCCAACTGGCTGCTGCGGCGCGAGATCGCGGCCCGGCTGGCCGGGATGGAGAATGTCACCTTCCGCCCCGGCACCGGCTTCGCGGGCATGGTCGCGCGCGAGGCCGAGGTGCTGGTGCGGCTTTCGGACGGCACCGGCGCCCGGGTGCGGCTGGTGGTCGGCGCCGACGGCCGCAATTCCGCGGTGCGCCGGGCGCTGGGGATCGACACCACGGTGCTGCGCTACGGGCAGAAGGCGGTGGTGTTCGCGGTCACCCACGACCATCCCCACGGCGGCATGTCGACCGAGGTGCATCGCGCCGGCGGCCCGTTCACGCTGGTGCCGCTGCCGGATCTCGACGGCCGGCCCTGCTCCTCGGTCGTGTGGATGGCCGAGGGGCCCGAGGCGCTGCGCCTTGCCGCCCTGCCCGAGGATGACTTCGCGGCCGCCGCGACCGACCGCTCGGCCTGGGTCTACGGGCCGCTGCGGCTGGCCGCCAAACGGCAGGTCTGGCCGATCATCAGCCAGATCGCCCATCGGCTGACCGGGCCGCGCGCGGCGCTGGTGGCCGAGGCCGCGCATGTGGTGCCGCCGATCGGCGCGCAGGGGCTGAACATGTCGCTGGCCGATATCGCCTGCCTGCTCGACCTTGCCGCCGCCCGGCCCGGTGAACTGGGCAGCCGGGCGATGCTCGACGCCTATGCAGGCCGCCGCCTGCCCGAGGTGGCGCTGCGGGTCGGCGGGGTGGACCTGCTCAACCGCGCCTCGATCGCCGGGTCGCAACCGCTGCGCGACCTGCGGGCCGCAGGCATCCGCGCGCTGCACGCCGCCGCGCCGGTGCGGCGCGGCCTGATGCGGCTGGGGCTGGGTGCAAGGGGCTGAATCCCGGTCTGGGCAACCGGGCGATCAATATATCGCCGTCATTGCGAGGAGGCGAAGCCGACGCGGCAATCCCGAGGGCATCGAGCAGTGAGGTCGGGATTGCTTCGCCTGCGGCTCGCAATGACGGAGCTTGCGGGCGGCGGTGCCCGGCCAACCGCCGCAGGGTATATCACTCGACCGCCCTGCCCCCCCCTCACATGATCCGGTCGACCGCCGTGCGCAGCCGGCCGACCGTGCCCTCGACATCATACAGCTTGTCGAGGCCGAACAGCCCGATGCGGAAGGTGTGGAAATCCGCGCCCTCCTCCACCGCCAGCGGCACCCCGGCCGCGATCTGCACCCCTTCGGCAAGGAACTTCTTCCCCGACTGCACACCGGGATCGGCGGTATAGCTCACCACCACGCCCGGCGCCTCGAACCCCGGCGCGGCGACCGAGCGGATGCCCTTCTCGGCGAACATCGCCCGCACCGCGCGCCCGAGCGCCCATTGCGCCTCGCGCGCGCGCTCGAAGCCCCAGTCGCGGGTCTCGTGCAGGGCATCGCGGAACTGGCGCAGCGCGTCGGTGGGCATGGTGGCGTGATAGGCATGGCCGCCGCCTTCATAGGCGGCCATGATCGCGCGCCATTTCTTCAGGTCGAGCACGAAGGAATCCGACTCGCCGGCCTCGACCCGCTCGAGCCCGCGCGCGGACATCATCACCACCCCGGCTGAGGGCGTCGAGGACCAGCCCTTCTGCGGCGCCGACACCAAGATATCGACGCCGGTGGCCTCCATGTCGACCCAGATGCAGCCCGAGGCGATGCAGTCGAGCACCATGACCGCGCCCACCTCATGCGCGGCCGCGGCCATCGCGGCGATATAGTCGTCGGGCAGGATGATCCCGGACGAGGTTTCCACATGCGGCGCGAACACCGCGTCGGGGCGGGAATCGCGGATCGCGCGGGTGATCTCCTCGATCGGCGGCGGCGCGAAGGGCGCGCGGGGGTCGTTGCCGGCGCGGCGCGCCATGCGCACCGTGGCCTCGGCGGCGAACCGGCCGGCATCGAGGATCTGGCTCCAGCGATACGAGAACCAGCCGTTGCGCAGCACGAAGGCATGGCGCCCGGCGACCAGTTGCCGCGCGACCGATTCCATCGCATAGGAACCGCCCCCCGGCACCAGCGCCAGCGCCTGCGCGTTGTAGACCGCCTTCAGCCCGGCCGAGAGGTCGCGCATCACCTGCTGGAACGCCTGGCTCATGTGGTTGAGCGAACGGTCGGTGAAGACGACCGAGAATTCCTGCAATCCGCCCGGATCGACCGCATCGCGCATGGGATGTCCTTTCCTCTCCTGCCCGGGACGAGAGAACCACATTCGCGGCCGGCTTGCCCAGAGCCTTCTTCGCCGGGCCGTGCTTCGGGCGCCATCGTCATTGCAATCGGCGGCGCGGGCAGGCATGGACCACATGTCGCGGCCCCCGGGGCCGTTGTGGCATTTCTCATCGCCCGAGGGCCAGACCCCGGCGCAGCAGGACAGGAAAGGAGCGCGGGATGCGCGTCTATTACGATCGCGACTGCGACGTGAACCTCATCAAGGACACCAAGGTGGTGATCCTCGGCTACGGCAGCCAGGGCCATGCCCATGCGCTGAACCTGCGCGACTCGGGCGCGAAGAATGTCGTGGTGGCGCTGCGCGAAGGCTCGCCCTCGCGCGCCAAGGCCGAGGCCGAGGGCCTCAAGGTCATGGGGATCGCCGAGGCCGCCGCCTGGGGCGACCTGATCATGTTCACGATGCCGGACGAACTCCAGGCCGAGACCTACCGCAAGCATGTCCACGACAACCTGCGCGAGGGCGCGGCGATCGCCTTCGCCCACGGGCTCAACGTCCATTTCGGCCTGATCGAGCCCAAGCCGGGCGTCGACGTGATCATGATGGCCCCCAAGGGCCCCGGCCATACCGTGCGCGGCGAATATGTGAAGGGCGGCGGGGTGCCCTGCCTTGTCGCCGTCCATCACGACGCGACCGGCAAGGCGATGGAACGCGGCCTGTCCTATTGCTCGGCCATCGGCGGCGGCCGTTCGGGGATCATCGAGACCACCTTCCGTCAGGAATGCGAGACCGACCTCTTCGGCGAGCAGGCGGTGCTGTGCGGCGGGCTGGTCGAGCTGATCCGCATGGGCTTCGAGACCCTGGTCGAGGCCGGCTACGAGCCGGAAATGGCCTATTTCGAATGCCTGCACGAGGTGAAGCTGATCGTCGACCTCATCTACGAGGGCGGGATCGCGACCATGAACTACTCGATCTCGAACACGGCCGAATATGGCGAATACGTCTCGGGGCCGCGCATCCTGCCGCGCGACGAGACCAAGGCCCGCATGAAGGCGGTGCTCGAGGACATCCAGAGCGGCCGCTTCGTGCGCGACTGGATGGCCGAATGCGCCGTGGGCCAGCCGATGTTCAAGGCCACCCGCCGCCTGAACGACGAGCACCAGATCGAGCAGGTCGGCGAACGCCTGCGCGCGATGATGCCCTGGATCGGCAAGGGCAAGCTGGTCGACAAGGCGAAGAACTGACGCCAAAGGGGCGGGGGGCGGGGCCCCCTGCCCTTCCCGGCCGGGCGCCGGGCCGCGATATGCGCCCCGTCATCGCGAACGGCGGGCGAAGCGATGCCTTTCCGATCCCTCGTCATTGCGAGCCGCAGGCGAAGCGATCCACGCCGGCACGGGATCGGGGCCCGTGGATTGCCACGGCGGCTGCGCCGCCTCGCGGGTGACGGGGAAGTTACCCGCCCCCTTTTTTCCGTCATTGCGAGCCGAAGGCGAAGCAATCCATGGCCCGGGCACATCGCCTTGCCTCGTGGATTGCCGCGTCGCCTTCGGCGCCTCGCAATGACGGGGAAAGGTGGCTGGCCGTGTCTCCCCGGGCCGGATCAGCGGGGCACCGCCCCGCCCGGCCCGCCGCCCGGAGCGCGAGCGGAGGGCGGGGAAGGCTTGGGGCAGCGTGACGCTCAGGGCACGGACAGGGCCCGCCCGGCGGGTGCGATAGCGCCCGCCCCCCGCAGGGCGGGCGCTGGCCGTGCGCCGGGGCCGCACGGCCGGTTCTCGCGGATAGCTTGGTGAGCGGCGCGAGGCACTGGCCTCGCGCCGGCCGGGCCGCCCCTCTTCCGTCATTGCGAGCCGCAGGCGAATCCATCCATGGCCCGGGCACATCGCCCATCGCCACGGCGGCGCCGCCTCGCGGGTGACGGCGAAGCTGCGGCCCCCTGCCCTCAGGCCGCGCTTTCCACCGCCGCAACGATGCCGCCCACGACCTCGGCCAGCAGCCCCTCGTCGGTGCATTCGGCCATGACCCGGATCAGCGGCTCGGTGCCCGACTTGCGGATCAGCAGCCGGCCGGCGCCGTTCAGCCGCGCCTCGGCATCGGCGATCACCCGGCGCACCGCCTCGGCGTTCAGGGGCTCGCGCCCGGCCTGATAGCGCACGTTCTGCAAGAGCTGCGGCACGGTCTCGAACTGGCGGGCAAGCGCCGATGCCGGCTGGCCGGTCTCGATCATCGCGGCGAGGAACTGCAGGCCCGCCAGCAGGCCGTCGCCGGTGGTGGCATAATCGGTCATGACGATATGGCCCGACTGCTCGCCGCCGAGGTTCCAGCCGCCGCGGCGCATCGCCTCGACCACATAGCGGTCGCCGACCGCGGTGCGCTCCAGCCGCAGCCCGCGGGTGGCGAGGAAATGCTCGAGCCCGAGATTCGACATCACCGTGGCCACCAGCGTGCCGCCGCGCAGCCGTTCCTGCGCCGCCCAGCGCGCCGCCATCATCGCCATGATCTGGTCGCCGTCGGCGACGGTGCCGTTCTCGTCGAGGATCATCACCCGGTCGGCATCGCCGTCGAGGCTGATGCCCAGATCGGCGCCATGGGTGACCACCGCCTCGGCGCAGGCGCGGGTATCGGTCGAGCCGCAGCCGCGGTTGATGTTGAACCCGTCCGGCTCGGTCCCGATCGCGATCACGGTGGCGCCGAGTTCCCACAGCACCTCGGGGGCGACCCGCCAGGCGGCGCCGTTGGCGCAGTCGATCACCACCTTCAGCCCGTCGAGGCGCAGCCCGGGCGGGAAGGTGGCCTTCAGCCGCTCGGCATAGCGGAAGCGCCCGTCGTCGATCCGTTTCGCATTGCCGATATTGTTGGAATCGGCCGGCTCGACCCCGGCCTCGATCAGGCGCTCGATCTCGGCCTCGGCCTCGTCCGAGAGCTTGAAGCCGTCGGGGCCGAAGAACTTGATGCCGTTGTCGTGATAGGGATTGTGGCTGGCCGAGATCATGATCCCCAGATCGGCCCGCATCGAGGTGGTGAGCATCCCCACCGCCGGCGTCGGCACCGGCCCGAGCAGCAGCACGTTCATCCCGGTCGAGGTGAGGCCCGCGGTCAGCGCGTTCTCGAACATGTAGCCCGAGCGGCGGGTGTCCTTGCCGATCACCACCCGGTGCGCCATCGAGGAATCGTTGCGGAAATAGCGCCCGGCCGCCGCGCCGATCCGCAGCGCCATGTCGGCGGTCATCGGGTGACGGTTCGCGGTGCCGCGCACCCCGTCGGTTCCGAAAAGCTTGCGTGTCATGCCTCGATCACCTTCCCTCGCCACCGCACAGCGCGGCGTGCAGGCTCAGCGCCTGTCTTGTTTCCCGCGTGTCGTGGACGCGCAGGACCTGCACGCCCTGCGCCGCCCCCTGCAACGCCGCGGCCAGCGAGCCGGGCATCCGCGCCTGCGGATCGCCGGCGCCGGTGAGCGCACCGATGAACCGCTTGCGCGAGGCGCCGAGCATCACCGCACAACCGAGGCCATGATAGATCGACAGATGGCGAAGCAGACTCACATTGTGTTGCAAAGTCTTACCAAACCCGATCCCCGGATCGACCACGATCCGGGCCCGGTCGATCCCCGCCGCCCCGGCCGCCGCGACGCGGGCCTCGAGCCAGTCGTAGACATCGAGCACCACATCGTCATAGCGCGGATCGGCCTGCATGGTGGCCGGCAGGCCCTGATGGTGCATCAGCACCACCGGCACCCCGGCCCCGGCGACCAGCGGCGCGAGCGCCGGGTCGTAGGTGAGCGCCGCCACGTCATTGACCACATCCGCCCCGGCCCCGAGCGCCGCCTGCGCCACCGCCGCCTTGCGGGTGTCGATCGAGAGCGGGATGCGCGATCCCGCGCGGATCGCGGCGATCACCGGCGCGGTGCGGGCGATCTCGTCCCCCTCGGGGATCGGCTCGGCGCCGGGGCGGGTGCTCTCGCCGCCCACGTCGACAAGGTCGGCGCCGTCCACCTCGGCCGCCCGCGCCATCGCCAGCGCGGCGGCCGGGTCGAGATGCAGGCCGCCGTCGGAAAAGCTGTCCGGGGTCACGTTGAGGATCGCCATGATCCGCGCCCGGTCGAGCACGAGCCCGGCCAGCGGCGGGCGCCGCGCGCTCAGCGCCGCGAGCCGCTCGTCGGGGACCTCGGAGAGCGGCACGATCTCGCGCCGGCCGCCGCGCTCGATCCGCTCCACCCGGTCGAACCACAGCGCGGTGCCGGCGAGCGGCAGCGCCGTCCCGGGCCGGGCCGGGTCGGCCATGGCGATCGGCCGCCAGTAGCTCACGGCAGGCGGTCCAGCACCGGCAGTCCGGCCGCGGGCGCCGGCGCGCCGAGCACCACCAGTTCCGCCGCCTGCATCTCGGCCGCGAACCAGGCGGCAAGGGCCGGACCGTCATCCGGGGCCGGCGGGGTCGAATCGACCGCGTCGAGCACGATCTTGGACGGCGCCCAGACCGAAATCCGCCCGTGCCGCATCGCCCAGTCCAGTTCGGTGCGGGTGCCGGTGACAATGCAGCGCGGATCGCAGCCGGCCAGCAGCCAGGCGTTCTGCTCGATGGCCAGCAGGTCGATCCGCCGCTGCGCGAGCGGCACCGGCGAGCGCGGCCGCGCGCCTTCGGGCAGGCCCAGGCACAGGACCAGCGGCCGCCCGCCGGCCGCCAGCCGGTCGATGAGCGCGGCAAGGCCGTCGCCCGCCACCTCGGCATTGCCGAGAAAGCAGATGCGCGGGTTCGGCGGCGGCGCCAGGTCGCGGTGCGGGGTCGCGGCGTCGTCCTGCGCGCGCACGATCTCGACCCCCAGATCGCCGGGGCCGCGGTCGAGCTTTTCGATGCGCAGGAACACCCGTTCGGCCTGCGGCGCGGCCAGGATGCGCTCGGCCACCCGGGCGGCAAGGGTCTCGAGCAGGTTGATGCGCTCCTCGCCCAGCTCGGCCTCGATCGCCTCGGTCAGGCGGTCGTAGGACAGGATCCGGTCCACATCGTCGTCGAGCGCATCGGCAACCGGCGTCACCTCGACCACGATGTTGAAGCGCAGGCGCTGGAGATGGCCGCGCTCCTGCTGGAAGGCGCCGATCTCGACCTCGCGGACATGGTCGCGCAGCGAGATGCGGTCGAGCGGCCGCCCCGGCTGGGCGGTGGCACGCGCGCGCTCGCCGGGCGGGGCGAAGGCAAGGGAGATGTCGTCGGTCATGGGCAGGCCCTCGGCTGCACGGCGCATACCGCCGGGGCGGGTGGCGGGCAAGGGGGCGGCTGGCGGGTCGTGCCGCATCCTGCCACTGCGGGGCGGCACGGCCGCCGCGGCGATCCACTCGCCCGGCGCGGACCGGTTCACCTCCTCGCCATGACGACGGCAGGGCCGTCAGACCCTTCCCCCGATCAGGGCGCTGATCTCGGCCACCTTCTCGTCCAGCAGGGCGCGGTCGCCGCGGGTCTCGAGGTTGAGGCGCAGCAGGTTCTCGGTGTTCGAGCGCCGCAGGCTGGCCCGCCAGTCGCCCATGTCGATGCTCACCCCGTCGAGCCGCTCGACCGCGCGCGCCTGCGGCACGAGCGCGGCCTCGACCCGCGCCACCGCGGCGGCGGTATCGTCGGGGGCGAAGTTGATCTCGCCCGACGAGGGGAAATGCGCGCGCATGTCGGCCACCAGTTCCGACAGCCGCCGCCCGGAACGGCTGACCAGTTCGGCGACCAGAATCCACGGGATCATGCCCGAATCGCAATACATGAAGGCGCGGAAGTAGTGATGGGCCGAAATCTCGCCGCCATAGACGGCATCGACCTCGCGCATCCGCGCCTTGACGTGGTTGTGGCCTACGCGCGAGGCCACCGGCTCGCCGCCGCCGCGGCGCACCACGTCGATCAGGTTCCACATCACCCGCGTATCGTGGACGATGCGCGCCCCCGGCTCCTTGGCAAGGAAGGCCCGGGCCAGCAGCGCCACCACATATTCGCCGTCGATGAAGGCCCCGGTCTCGTCGAAGAAGAAGCAGCGGTCGAAATCCCCGTCCCAGGCCACCCCGAGATCGGCGCCGGCGGCGCGGACCGCCTGCGCGGTGCGCGGCTGGTTCTCGGGCAGCAGCGGGTTGGGGATGCCGTTGGGAAAGGCGGAATCCGGCGCATGGTCGAGGCGGGTGAAGGCGAAGGGCACCTCGAGCACCTCGAGCCGCTCGGCGATCGCGTCGAAGGCCGGGCCGGCGGTGCCGTTGCCGGCGTTGACGACGATCTTCAGCGGCCGCAGCCCGGCCGGATCGAGATAGGACACCACCCGGTCGGCATAGTCGTCGCGCGGGTTCTCGCGCCGCAGCGCCCCGGCGGGGCGGCGCACCGGGCCGAACGGGCCGCCGGCGACCAGATCGTGCACGGCCTCGAGCCCGGTCTCCCACGAGATCGGGCGCGCGCCCTCGCCCACCATCTTGATGCCGTTCCAGTCGGCGGGGTTGTGGCTTGCCGTCACCATCAGCCCGCCGCCGGCGCCGTAATGGGCGGTGGCGAAATAGACCTCTTCGGTGCCGCACAGGCCGAGGTCGATCACGTCAACGCCCTCGTCGCGCAGGCCCTGGATCAGGGCGGTCTGCAGCACCGGCGAGGATTCGCGGATGTCGCGCCCTACCACCACCTGCCCGGGCGCAAGGGTGCGGGCGAAGCCGCGGCCGATCCGGTAGGCGAGCCCCTGGTCGAGATCGACCCCGAGGCGGCCCCGGATGTCGTAGCTCTTGAAACAGCTCAGCTCCACCATATGCCGCACCTGCATCGCCCGCCCGCTCCGAGCGCCAAGCTAGCCGGACAGCGCGGCGAAAGCCAAGGACAATCGCAATCAGCCACCGGCCTGTGCAGCCGCAGCAAGCGCGGGCAGGAACCGCTGCTCGTAGTCGCTGCCGACCAGCGGCCCGACGAAGCGGAACAGCACCCGGCCGTCGCCGCCGATGATGAAGGTCTCGGGCGGGGCGGTCACGCCCCAGTCGATCGACACCCGGCCCGAGGCGTCGAACCCCTGGGCGAAGAACGGGTTGCCGGCATTGCCCAGATACCGCTGGGCGGTGTCGTAATGGTCGCGGAAATTGATGCCGGCGACGCGATAGCCCCCCTCGGCCAGCGCGGTGAGGGTCGGATGCTCGGCCCGGCAGGGCGGGCACCAGCTCGCCCAGAAGTTGAGGATCGTGATCTCGCCCGAGCGCAGGTCGTCCGGGGTCAGCAGCGCGTTCACCGGCAGGCCGGTCTCGGGGACTCCGGGCGCCTGAAGGCCGATCAGGGTCGAGGGCAGCTCGTTGCCGCGCCCGTTATACATCTGCACCGCGGCCAGCCCGATCAGCACCACGAAGAACGCCCATGGCAGCAGGAAGAACAGCCGGCCCCTCATGTCCCGCCCCCCTCGATCCGCTCGAGCTCGGCCTTCACCCTGCGGGCGCGGGCGATGCTCTGCCAGATCAGGGCGCCGATCAGCCCCAGCCCGATCCCCCACGAGGCGAGGACCGCCCCCGCATACTGGCCCAGCTCCGGCATCACGCCACCGCCTGCGCGCGCTCGGCCCGGGCCAGCAGCGCGGCGATGCGCCGGGCGCGGATCTCGGTCACCGTGCGCATGAGCACGAGGGCCACGAACAGCACCACGAATCCGGCCATGGTGACGACAAGGGGCAGCCAGTAGACATTCGCGACATTCTCCTGCCGGTCGAGCGAGAGCGAGGCCCCCTGATGCAGCCCCTGCGCCCAGAACAGCACCGCATAGCGCGACAGGACCGCAAAGACCGAGCCGACGATGCAGATGGAGGAGGTGAGGTCGGCCGCGGTCTCGGGCTCGGTGACCGCGTTCCAGAGCGCGACATAGCCGAGGTAGAACAGGAACAGGATCAGGAACGAGGTCAGCCGCGGCTCCCAGGCCCACCAGGTGCCCCACATCGGCTGACCCCAGATCGCCCCCGTGGCCAGAGCGATCACCGTCATGACCAGGCCGACCGGCGCGGCCGCACGGGCAGCAAGCGCGCTCACATGATGGCGGCGGATCAGCCAGACGAGCGAGGTGGCCAGCATCATCACCCAGGCGTTGATTGCGATGAATGCC
>Ga0172382_10008881_pt1 | contig 13856 bp, 13 predicted proteins | sample Leawel138RmetaG_FD_122245 | JGI IMG/M metagenome (GOLD analysis project Ga0172382, IMG submission 122245) | Leachate microbial communities from a municipal landfill in Southern Ontario, Canada - Leachate well 138R metaG | ecosystem: Engineered > Solid waste > Landfill > Unclassified | place...
CATCGGCCCGTTCAGCGCCGCAACCGCGGCGGCCTGGCTGACGGAGCTCGGATTCGACGTGCTTTGCGATTGCAGCGTCGCCATCGCCTTGATGAGATCGGCCGGGCCGCCGGCGAAGCCGATGCGCCAGCCGGTCATCGAATAGGCCTTGGACACGCCGTTGCAGGTCAGGGTCCGGTCGAGGAGCTTCGGCTCGACCGCCGCGATGGTGGCGAACTCCCAGCCGTCGTAGCGGATGTGCTCGTACATGTCGTCGGTCATGACGAGGACGCGCGGAAACTCCAGCAGCACCTCGGCCAGCGTCTTCAGATGCGCGGCGGAATAGCCGGCGCCGGTCGGGTTGGACGGCGAATTGAGGATGATCCACTTGGTGCGCGGCGTGATCGCGGCGCGCAGCGCCTTCGCCGTCAGCAGGAAATTATCTTCCTCGGGGCAGGAGACGATGACGGGCACGCCGCCGGCAAGGCGCACCATGTCGGGATAGGACACCCAGTAGGGCGCGGGGATGATGACCTCGTCGCCGTCGTCGAGCGTGGCCAGAAGCGCGTTGTAGAGCACCTGCTTGCCGCCGGTGCCGACGCTGATCTGGTCGAGGCCGTAGTCGAGCCCATTCTCACGCTTGAACTTGGCGGCAACCGCCTGCTTCAGCTCGGGCGTGCCGTCGACATCGGTGTAGCGGGTCTGGCCGGCGTCGATCGCCGCCTTCGCGGCCTGCCTGATATGTTCCGGCGTGTCGAAATCCGGCTCGCCCTGCGACAGGCCGATGATCTCCTTGCCCTGGCGGCGCAGCTCGGCGGCAAGCCGGGTCATGGCGATGGTGGGCGAGGGCTTGACGGCCTGAAGGCGCGAGGAAAGACGTTGTTCGGGTGTGGCGGTCATGTCTCTCTCATGGTCCTTTGCGGCCGGGGCCGCGTCAAGTCGCGGCGACGATCTGGATTTCCACCGGCGCGTTGCCGGGAAGCGTGGCCACGCCGACGGCGGCGCGGCTGCCGATCCCGCCCTCGCCCAGCTCGGAGCGAAGATGGGCCGAGGCGAAATCGGCGAGCTTCGAATGAAGGGTGAAGCCGGGCTCGGCGGCGATGTAGACGGTCATGCTCAGGATCGCGGCGATGCGCTCGCCCTCGCCGAGCAGGCCGCGCGCGGCGGCGAGCGCGTTGGCGCAGGCGAGCACCACGGCCTCGCGATACTCCTCCACCGGCGCGGCGGCGCGCACCGGGCCGGCGAACAGAAGTTCGCCGTTGCGCCGCGGGGTCATGCCCGAGGTGAAGATCAGGCCGCCATGCCGCCTGGCGGGGACGTAGTCGCCCTGCGGCACCGGCTGGCCGTGAGCGGCGATGCTCACGCGCGATACCTTTCGACCAGCGCGGCCAGACGCTCGACCGCCGCGACGGCGGCCTTGTGGTCCTGCGAGAAGTTCAGCCGCACGCTGTCGCCGGCATGCGGGCTGAATTCGGTGCCGGGGGTGACGACCACGCCGGCCTGAAGCCGCAGGATCTTGACGAAATCGGCATGGGAGACCGAAAGCGCGGGCAGGCGCGGGAACAGGTAGCTTCCCGCCTGCGGCGTGCGGGCGAAGGCGCCGTCGATGGCGCGCAGCACCCTCAGCAAATCGTCGCGGATCGCCTGATGCTGGCGGATGCGATCCTCCATCCAGCCTTCCCGTTCGTCGAACCAGCTGCGCAGCACGGCCTGCGAATAGCCGGCGGCGCGCAGGCTGACGATGGCCTGCAGCTTCTCCATCCGCGCGATGACGGCTTTCGAGCCGAAGGCGACGCCGAGCCGGTAGCCCGAGAGCGATTCCGTCTTCGACGGCCCCATGATGGTGACGACGTTCTCGGCGTCGATGGCCTGGGCGCGCAGATGGGTGTAGGTGACGCCGGTATAGAGCAGGCGCGAATAGAGCTGGTCGGCGATGACGGTGGCGCCGTATCTGCCGGCAAGCGCCGCGATCTGGCGGATCTCGTCGGCGGAATAGACGACGCCGGCCGGATTGTTCGGGTTGGAGAACAGGAAGACCTTCGCCCCGGCCTTGAAGGCGTCCTCGAGCTGGGTCAGGTCGAGGCCGGCGCGGCTCTCGTCGGCGTTGACGTAGTCGAGCTGGACCGGGACCATCTCGCCCTCGAAGAACTCGACCAGCTTGCGGTTGGCGAAATAGTCGGGCTGGACCACGGCGACCTTGTCGCCGCGCGTCACGGTGGCGGCGACCGCGAGGAAGAGCGCGCCTTGCGTGCCGGGCGTGATGATCATGCCGTCGCGGGCGTCGACCGGCGCGCCGGTGAAGGCGGCGAGCCGGCCGCCGATCAGCTCGCGGATGGCGATGTCGCCGCGGTATTCGGTGTAGGCCTGCGCGCCACCGAGGGCCACGCCGGCCGAAAACAGCTCGAACGAGCCGGGGGTCGGCTCATGCGCATCGACATCGCCATGCGAGAAGTCGACGGGACGGCCGGCGATGGCCTCGCCGCGCAGCCGGCTTTCGATGTCCGCCGTCTGCTGGCGCACTTCCTGACCGGGCGCGTTGTCCGTGCCCAGTTTCCTGAATTTGGCTTCGATCGACATGCTGGCTGGTCCCCGGAAAAAGGCGGATGCACGGAAAGGCGGTTGCGCGGCCAGCTGGCCGGAACTCGCGACCGCGACTTTATGCCCGCGACAGAAGCGATAAAATCTGGTCTTTTACAGTTTCAGAAGATAGAAAAACTTCTCTATGGATATCCGGTTCCTGGAAAGCTTCGTCGTGGTGGCGGATTGCGGCTCGATCGCCGAGGCCGCGCGCCGGCTGAACCTCACACCGGCGGCGCTGGCGCAGCGGCTGCGCACGCTGGAGCAGGATCTCGGCCATTCGCTGGTGACGCGGGTGGGGCGCACGGTGCGGCCGACCGCTTCGGGGCTGGCGGTGCTGCGCCATGCGCGGCAGCTGATCGAAGGCGCGCGCGACCTGCGCGCCATCGCCGCCAATGACGAGCCGGCCGGCCAGCTGCGCCTCGGCGCGACGGCGACGGCGCTGACCGGGCTCCTGCCCGACATCATCGCGCGGCTGAGCCGGCGCTATCCCCGGATCGAATATTTCATCCGGCCCGATTCCTCGGTCGATCTCTATCACGGCGTGCTGGCCGGCGACCTCGATGCCGCGCTGATCGTGTGTCCGCCATTCCCGATGCCGAAATCGACCGGCTGGCTCACGCTCAGGCAGGAGCCGCTGGTGCTGATCGCGCCGGAGGGAACGGAGCTGGGCGATCCCCACGCCGCGATCCAGCGCCATCCCTTCATCCGCTACGACCGCAACCAGTGGGGCGGCCAGATCGTCGACCGCTATCTGCGCCAGCACGCGCTGACGGTGCGCGAATGGCTGGAACTGGACGCGCTCGACGCGATCGCGGCGCTGGTGAACCGGGGCATCGGCGTGGCGATCGTGCCCGACTGGGCGCCGCCATGGCCGGAGGGGTTGCGGCTGGAGAAACTGCACCTGCCCGCCGGCGGCGTGCGCCAGACCGGCGTTCTCTGGAACAGGTCCGGCCCGCGGATCGCCGCGGTCCGGGCCTTCGTCAGGATGTGCGGCGGCGGGGCCGCCGCCGCAGGCTAAGGAAGGCTCAGGCCAGCCGGGCCTCCAGCCGCTTCATCAGCCGCTCGACCTCGGCGACATCCACCGGCGCGAGCTTGGGCCCCGGCGCGCGGGTCGCGGCGGAAGCGATGGCGCCGCGCCGCATCAGCACGTATTTGCGCAAGGCCAGCCCGAAGCCGGGCTGCTGCTCGTGGCGCAGGATCGGCAAATAGCGGTCGAACAGGTCCTCGGCCTCGTCCACCTTGCCCGCGCGATGCAACGCGACCGTCTGCACCAGCGCTTCCGGGTAGGCGAAGCCGGTCATGGCGCCGTCCGCCCCGCGCTGCAATTCCTGCGGCAGATAGAGCCCGCCATTGCCGACGAGGATCGACAGCCGCGCCACGCCCGGCGTCTCCTCGTCCTGGCGCAGCTTCGTGATCTTGGTCAGGCCGGGCCAGTCCTCGTGCTTCAGCATGACGATCTGCGACCGCGCCTCCGACAGGCGGCGGATCAGGCCGGGCGACACCGGCAGGCCGGTCGACAGCGGGAAGTCCTGGAACACCACCGGCACGTCGTTGCCGAGCGCGTCGCAGACGGCGTGGAAATAGGCCTCGATGCGGTCCTCGCGCGCCGGGCCGGCATTGGGCGCGACCATGACGCCGGCGGCGCCGCGGTCCATCGCGTAACGGGCGAGGTCGGTAAGGTTGCGAAGGCCGGCATCGGAGACGCCGACCACGACCGGCACGTCGCCGGCGCGGTCCAGGACCGTGTCGATGACGGCGCGGCGCTCCTCGGCCGTCATCTTGTTCGCCTCGCCCATCATGCCGAGGATGGTCAGGCCGCTGACGCCGTGGCCGATGTAGAAATCGACGAGACGGCGCAGGCTGTCATGGTCGAGCGCGCCGTCATCCGTGAACGGCGTGGCGGCGATGATGTAGACGCCGCTGGTCTCGCGGTCGATTTTCCGGGCCAAGGCTTCCTCCCCTCAGATCGCCGCCGCGCGGCGCGTTTCGATGTAATGGCGGCGCAGGTCATGCGTCAGCGCGCCGGGCTTGCCGTCGCCGACGGCCGTGCCGTCGATCCGCACCACCGGCACGACGAAATTGGTGGCCGAGGTGATGAAGGCCTCGCGCGCGGCGAGCGCCTCGGCCGGCGTGAAGGCGCGCTCCTCGATGCGGACGCCGTGGCCGGCCGCGAGCTCCAGCACGGAGGCGCGGGTGATGCCCGGCAGAAGCGCGTGCGAAAGATCGCGCGTCACCAGCACGCCCTCGGCGGTGACGATATGCGCGGTTGCCGCGCTGGCTTCGGTGACGTGGCCGTCCTCGACCAGCCAGGCGTCGTCGGCGCCGCGCGCCTTTGCCTCCATCTTGGCCATCGAGGGGTAGAGGAGCTGGATGGTCTTGATGTCGCGCCGGCCCCAGCGCAGGTCGGGCAGGAGCGCGACGGCGATGCCTTCTTCGGCGGCGCGGTTTTCCAGCACGTTCCTCGCCTGCGTGAACAGCACCAGCGTCGGCGGCGTATCCGCCGGCGGATAGGCGAAATCGCGGTCGGCGACGCCGCGCGTCAGCTGGAGATAGACCATGCCCTGATCGACGCGATTGCGCGCCACGATCTCGCGATGGGCCGCAAGCAGCGCGTCCTCGTCGAGCGGCACGGTCATGCCGAGCTCGCGGGCCGAGCGATGGAGCCGCGCCGCATGGCCGGCATAGTCGATCAGCTTGCCGTCGAGCACGCAGGTCACTTCGTAGATACCGTCGGCCATGAGGAAGCCGCGGTCGAACACGGAGACCTTGGCGTCCGGTTCCGGCAGCCACTCGCCGTTGATGTAGATGATCCTGGTCACGATCTTTTCCCTCAGGCCTTTGCGAATGGCGCGATCTCGACGCCGTTTTCCTCGAGCGCGGCGCGCAGGGCGCGCGCGATCTCCGTTGCGCCCGGCGTGTCGCCATGGACGCAGAGCGTTTCCGCCTCGACCGGCAGCTTCCGGCCGCCGGTGGTCGGGATGCGGCCGTGGAGCACCATTTCCAGCACCTGATCGAGGCTCTGTTTCGGGTCGTGGATGACGGCGCCGGGTTGGCTGCGCGGGGTCAGCTCGCCCTGATCGGTATAGCTGCGGTCGGCGTAGATCTCGCAGGCGACGCGCAGGCCGGCATTCTCGGCCGCGCGGTAGGTCTCGGAATAGGGCAGGGTGATGAAGGTCAGTCCCGGATCGACCGCGTGGATCGCGCGGGCGCACAGCGCGGCGAGGTCGGGATCGACCGCGGCCATGTTGCCGAGCGCGCCATGGGTCTTCACATGGGTCATCGGATGGCCTTCCAGCTCGCACATGCCGCGCATGGCGACGATCTGGAAGATCAGCTGCGTCTCGAGGTCCTCGGGGCGCTCGCCGGATATGCGGCGGCGGCCGAAGCCGTAGAGGTCGGCGAAGGACGGATGCGCGCCGACGGCGACGCCGTTCTCCTTCGCCATCCTGATCGTGCGGCGCATCACGACCGGGTCGCCGGCATGAAAGCCGCAGGCGACATTGGCCGTGGTGACGAGCTTCAGCATCGCGGCGTCGTCGCCGATCGTATAGGCGCCGAAGCTCTCGCCCATGTCGCAGTTCAGGTCGATCTTCTTTCTCATTCCGCTTCCTCCCGCGGTATAATTTTCATTATTTTCAGTAGCTTGTCAGGTTTGTTCAGGCAACCCCGCCTCAGAGGATTGACAGGCGCCGAATTTGAAGCTCATAAATCGAATACAGCTGGTATACCCAAATTTCAAGAACAATCAGCCAGTCTCGATCCGGCGTCGATCATGAGAGGAACGATCATGAAAATGGGAAATGTCATCGCATTCACCGCCACCTGCGCGCTCGCCTTCGCGGCGACGGCGGCTTCCGCCGAGACGGCCTGGGACATGTCGATTGTCTGGCCTGAAGGAAATTTCCACACCCAGAACGCCATGGCCTTCGCCGAGGGCGTCAAGGAAGCGACCGACGGCGAGGTCGTCATCACCGTCCATTCCGGCGGCGCGCTCGGCATCAAGGGTCCCGAGGGCATGGCGGCCGTGCGCGACGGGCTCGTGCCGATCGCCGACATCCTGCTGAACCAGCAGGTCGGCGAGGCCCCGGTGCTGGGCATCGAGACGCTGCCCTTCATGGCCCCGACCATGGCGGAGCTGGCGCTGCTGCACAAATTCTACCGGCCGAAGCTGGAAGAGATCGCCGAGAGCATGAACCAGAAGGTTCTGTACATGGTGCCCTGGCCCGGCCAGGCGGTCTACTCGCCCAACAAGATCGAGACGCTCGACGACATGAAGGGCCTGACGATCCGCGTCGTCGACGCCAACGGCACCGCCTTCTTCGAGGCGCTCGGCGCGACGCCGATCCAGATGCCGTGGGGCGAGGTGGTTCCCTCGCTCGCGGCCGGCACGATCAAGGGCGTGACCACCTCGTCCTCCTCGGGCGTGGACGGCGCGTTCTGGGAGTTCACCAAGAACATGAGCACCTTCAACTGGCAGGCCTCGTCCAACATGGTCTCGGTCAACCTCGACGCCTGGAACGCGCTGGAGCCCGAGACGCAGGCCGCGATCGAGGACGTCGCCGCGCGCCTGGAAGGCCAGTTCTGGCTGAACAGCCGCGCCGAGGACGCCAAGAAGATCGCCACGCTCAAGGAGCACGGCATGGACGTGAGCGCGCCGTCGCCGGAATTGCAGGCGGCGCTGCTGGAGAAGGCGCTTCCCCTGTGGGAGGAGTTCAAGACGCGGGTGCCCGACGCGGCGCCGGTGATCGACGCCTATCTCACGGCGCGGGACTGAAAGCCCTGATCGTCGAACGCCGGCGGAAAGGTCCCGCCGGCCGGCCGGAAACCCGGCGGCGTCCTCCCTCTCCCTCCTTCCCGTTTTTCTTCGGGGAGGGGCGGGGCGTCCGCTCACCAGTCGGATTTCGCTCATGACACCTCCCGCCTCGCGGCGATTCCATCGTGTGATCGCGGCCATAGACAGGCTGACCGAACTCGGCGGAGTCGCCGGCGCGCTCAGCCTGCTGGGCATCTTCATTTCCATCGGCGGCGAGATCGTCGCCCGGAACGTCCTCGGCGTTTCGCTCCACTTCTCGTGGGACCTGGCGGGCTACCTGATGGGCGCCTGCTTCCTGTTCGCGAGCGCCGCGGCGCTGAAGGGCGGAAGCCATGTCCGCGTCACCGCGCTGCTCGAAGTGGTGCCACGCGGCGCTGCGCGCGTGCTGGAGCTGTTCGCCTGCGTCGTCGGTCTCGCCATCTGCGTCCTGTTCAGCTGGGCGCTGATCGACATGGCCTGGCTTTCCGGGCTTCGCGGCTCGACCGCGGCCACGGCCTTCCGCGTGCCGCTGGTCTATCCGCAGGCCGCGCTTGCCGCCGGCGCGGTGCTGCTGACCCTGCAATGCCTGGCGCAGTTGCTGCGGCTGTCGCGCGGCGAGGCGCTGGCGACCGGGCCGGGCCTGGAATAGGAGCGCGAGATGGGAAAGACGATAGGCGCCCTTCTCGGGCTGATGACGCTGCTGCTCGGCACCGGCATGTGGATCGGCGTCGGCCTGATCGGAACCGGGGTCGGGCTTCTGGAAATGTTCCGGCCGAGCATGCCGGCATTGAAGCTGATCGCGCAGCAGACGTGGAACACGGTCGTCTCGCCGGAGCTGCTGGCGCTGCCGCTGTTCATCCTGATGGCCGAGATCCTGTTCTGCACCAGGATCGCGGAGGCGCTGTTCACCGGCCTGTCGCCGTGGTTGAGGCGGGTTCCGGGGCGGCTGAGCCACCTGACGGTGATGGGCTGCACGCTCTTCGCCTCCGTGTGCGGCTCGTCGGCCGCCACCACGGCGACGGTGGGGCGCATCACCGCCAAGGAGCTGATCGGCCGGGGCTACAACCGCGACCTGGTGACGGGCAGCCTCGCCGGCGCCGGCACGCTCGGCTTCCTGATCCCGCCCTCCACCATCATGATCATCTACGGCGTGATGGCCGAGGAATCCATCGTCCGGCTGTTCATCGCCGGCATCGTGCCCGGCTTCCTGCTGGCCGCGTCCTATATGGGCTATCTGGGGCTGCGCGCCTGGCTTAACCCGGCGCTGGTGGGCGATCCGCCGCCCAAGACCACCCTGTGGGAGAAGCTGGTCGCGCTCAAGGATCTCGGCCCGCTGATCCTGCTGATCCTCGGCGTCATGGGCTCGATGTATGGCGGGATCGCGTCGCCCACGGAGGCGGCGGCCGTCGGCGTGGCCGGCTCGATGGCGATCGGCTTCGCCCAGCGCACGCTCGACCTGCGCAAGATGATGCATGCCGCCCGGCAGGCGGCCGAAAGCTGCGCCATGATCGGCCTCATCATGATCGGCGCGATGTTCCTGTCGACCGTTCTCGGCTATCTGAGCGTGCCGCGCTACATCGCCGGCGAAATCCAGAGCTGGGGCATGTCTCCGGTCATGCTGATCTTCGTGTTGCTGATCTTCTATGTCATACTCGGCACGGTGATGGAGGGGCTCGGGATCATCGTGATGACGCTGCCGATAACGCTGCCGCTGGCGCTCGCGGCCGGATACGACAAGGTCTGGTTCGGCATCTTCATCGTCATCGTCGTCGAAATGGCCCAGATCACGCCGCCGGTGGGCTTCAACCTGACCGTGATCCAGCGGCTGACGGGCGACAGCATGGGGCGCATCACCCGCGCGACGATGCCGTTCTTCTTCATCATGGCGGCCTTCGTGTTCATCATCGCGCTCTTCCCGGGCATCATCAGCTTCCTGCCCGACACGATGCGGGGCGGATGATGGCGAGGCCGGCAGGACCGACGCGGCGGCTCCGACGGGCCGCCGCAACCCGATACCACGAGTGACGATGACCCCGACCGTCCTTCCCTGCGGCGATTGCGCCCTCGTGTTGCAGATCGGCGAGACGGTCGACGCCGAGGCGAATGCGCGGATCATCGCGCTCGCCGCCGAGATGGAGGCGCGCGCGCTTCCCGGCGTGCGGGAGATCGTGCCGACCTATCGCTCGCTGCTCGTGCGCTACGAGCCGGAGGAGGTGCGGGGCGCGGAGCTGGAAAGGCAGTTGCTCGCCGCCTACGAGCATCCCGCGCGCGCCGGGGCCGAGGGGCGGCTGTGGACGGTGCCGTGCCTTTACGGCGGTGCGGTCGGCCAGGACCTCGAAGAGCTGGCGGCGATGAAGGGCCTGTCGCCGGACGAGGTGGCGGCGCTGCACTCGGGCGCGGAATACCGCATCTACATGATCGGCTTCGCACCAGGCTTCGCCTATCTCGGCGGCCTGCCCGAGATCCTGCATACGCCGCGCCTGCCGAAGCCGCGCCAGAACATTCCCGCCGGCGCGGTCGGCATCGGCGGCCAGCAGGGCAACATCAATTCTGTCGCCGGCCCTTCCGGCTGGCGCTTCGTCGGCTGGACGCCCGTGCGCACCTTCGATCCGGGGCGCGCCGAGCCGTTCCTGTTCCGCGCCGGCGACCGCCTGCGCTTCCGCCCGATCGGCGCGGACGAGGCCGCCGCCCTTTCCGCCCGCGCCGAGGCCGGCGAGCTGCTCATCTCGCCTGAGCCGGCGGGGGAGGCGTCGCGATGAGCGTCGAGGTCCTTTCCGCCGGGCCGATGCTGAGCGTGCAGGACGCCGGCCGCTTTGGTCTTCGTCATCTCGGGGTATCGTCCGCCGGGCCGATCGACATGGCCGCGATGGCGCTCGCCAACGCGCTGTGCGGCAACGAGCCCGACACGGCGGCGCTGGAGTTCGCCGGCCTGGGCGGCAGTTTCAAGGCGACGCGGCCGCTGCGCTTCGCCGTGACCGGAGGCCTGTGCGACATCCGCGTCGACGGCCGGACGGTGCCGCCCGGCGAGAGCCACCGGCTGCGGCCGGGCGAAACCCTCGCCGTCGGCGTCGTCCGCGGCGCGGTCTGGGGCTATGTCGCGTTCTCCGGCGGCATCGCCATCGCCCCGGTGCTCGGCTCGCGCTCCACCCATCTGCGCAGCGGCCTCGGCGGCGTCGAGGGTCGCGCGCTGCGGGCCGGCGACGTGCTGCCGCTGGGCGAGGAGGCGGCGGAGGGGCCGTGCCTGCGGCCCGCGAACCCGGCGCGCGCGGCGGCCATCGGCCGCGGCGACGGCCCGATCCGGCTCATCCTCGGCCCGCAGGACGATTACTTCGCGCCCGAAATCGTCGCCCGGCTGACGCGGGAGCCCTTCACGGTCACGCCGCAGCGCGACCGCATGGCGATGGTGCTCGGCGGCGTCGAGCTGCCGGCCGCCCGCGGCCACGACATCGTCTCGGACGGCACGGTCCCGGGCTCGATCCAGGTGCCGGGATCAGGCCTGCCGCTCGTCCTGCTGGCCGAAAGCCAGACGACGGGCGGCTATCCCAAGATCGCCACGGTCGCCTCCGCCGATCTTGCGCGGCTCGCGCAGACGCCCGTGGGCGGCGAGGTGCGCTTTTCCGTCGTCGGCCGGGAGGAGGGCGAGGAGATCTGGCTGGCGCACCGGCGCAACCTGCGCGCCGTGCTCGGCGATCTGGTGGCGAAGCCGGAAGGGGCGCTGCGCTCCGATTACCTTTTGTCGTGCGACCTCGTGGGTGGTTTCTTCTGTCCTGAGGAGATCGTACAGGTTCCGCTGTCTCAGGATGGAGGGATCGCGGGTTGACCGGCACGCCCAATCTTGCCCGCATGGCGCACAGGCGCATCATCGGCATGATCTTCGAGGGTCAGCTGCGGCCGGGCGACGCGCTGCGCGAGGCCGCGCTCGGCGAGGTGCTCGGCATGTCGCGCACGCCGGTGCGCGAGGCCATCCACCGCATCGAGAGCGAGGGCCTCGCGGTGACGGAAGGCCGCTTCACCCGCGTTCGCCGCCTGCGCGCCTCGGAGGTGGAGGAGATCTTCTTCCTGCGGCTGGAGCTGGAGCCCTTCGCGGCCCGCGCGGCGGTGCGGCTGCCGCCGGCGAAGGTCGACGCCATGGACGCGCGCGTCAGGGCGCTGATGGCGGCCGGGCCGGAAGTCGACGACGCCCAGTGGCGGACCGACAAGGATTTCCACAACATGCTGGCGCAGGAGGCCGGCAACAGGACGATCGCCGCGACGATCGAGGCGCTGCATCGCCGCACCTGCGTCTTCGACCACACCCAGGTGCCCGACCGCTTCGTCAAGGGATGCGAGGAGCACCTCGCCATCCTCGACGCCGTCCGCTCCGGCGACGCCGACGCGGTCGTCGCCGCTCTTACGCGCCACCTGGAAAATGCCCGCGACGCCGTGCTCGAACGGATGCGGCGGCTGCCGGTGACCCCTTGAGCCAACGGACAGCGACGCCAGCCATGAAGTGCCTCATCATCCAGCCGATTCACGAAGCCGGCCTCGCGCTGCTCCGGCGGCACGGGATCGAGCCCGTGGCCTGCCCGGCGCCGGACATGGCGACGGTGGCGCGCCACATCCCCGGCTGCGAGGCGGTCATCACCCGCAATGCCGGGCTCGACGCCGGCGCCTTCGCCGCCGCCGACCGCCTGCGCGCGGTGGTGGTGCACGGGACCGGGCATGACCCGATCGACAAGGAAGCGGCCGCGCGCAAGGGCGTCGTCATCGCCAACACGCCGGGCGCGAATGCGCGCTCGGTGGCGGAACTCGCGCTCGGCCTCGCGCTCGCGGCGGCGCGCCGCATTCCTGCCGCCGACCGCGCCGTCAGGAGCGGGCGCGAGGGTTTTCGCGAATCGGCCAGCTTCACCGAGTTCTCCGGCAAGACCGCGCTCGTCGTCGGCTGGGGCGCCATCGGCCGCGAGGTCGGCCTGATGCTGGACAAGGCGCTGGGCATGCACGTCCTCGTCCATTCGCCGCGCGTGCCGGACACAAACGGTTACGAACGGGTGGCGAGCCTTGCCGCCGGGCTTGCCGAGGCCGATCTGGTCTCGCTGCACACGCCGCTGCGGAAGGAGACACGCAACCTCATGGACGCTTCCGCCTTCGCCGCGATGAAGCCGGGGGCGATCCTCGTCAACGTCGCGCGGGCGGGGCTGGTCGACGAGGCGGCGCTGCTTGCCTCCCTCGCCTCGGGCCATCTCGGCGGGGCGGGGCTCGACGTCTATTCGCACGACGCGCCGCACGGGCCGCTCGCGGCATTCGAAAACGTCATCTTCACGCCGCATCTCGGCGGGACGACGGAGGAGGCGCTGCGCCGGACGGCCGAGGCGGCGGCCGCGCACGTCGTGGAGGCCCTGTCCGGGCGGATGCCCGCGACGGCGCTGAATCCGGAAGCATGGAAGGGAGCCTGCGCATGACCGTTACCGCGACCGACACGATGGCGGCGGACCGCGCAAGTCATGTCATCGGCGAGACGATCGCGCGCGTCCTGTCGCGGGTCAACGCGCTGTCCGCGGGCGGGCCGGGCTGGACCCGCCCGTCCTACAGCGACCTCGAAAGCCGGGCCCACGCCATCGTCGAGGACGAGGCGCGCGCGCTCGGTCTCGACGTCACCCGTGACGCGGCGGGCAACCTCTTCGCCCGCATGAAGGGCCGCGACGCGGCCGCGCCCGCGCTCTACACCGGCTCGCATCTCGACACCGTCAGCCAGGGCGGCGGCTATGACGGGCAGGCGGGCGTGGCCGGCGCGCTGGCGCTGGTGGCGGCGCTGCGCGACGGCGGCGTGACGCCGCCGACCGATATCGTCGTCACCGTCACCCGCGCCGAGGAAAGCGTGTGGTTCCCCGTCTCCTATATCGGTTCGCGGGCGGCGCTCGGCCGTCTTGCCCCCGCCGATCTCGATGCGCGGCGCGCCGATACCGGACGCAGCCTCGCCGACCACATGCGCGAGCAGGGCTACGACCCGGAAGCGGTGATGCGCTTGACGCCTCCCGCGCCCGCCCGCTTTCTCGAGTTCCACATCGAGCAGGGCCCGGTGCTCGACGCCGCCGGCGAGGCTTACGCGATCGTCACCGCGATCAGGGGCGGGTTGCGCTATCGCGCCGCCCGCATCCACGGCGCCTGGGCGCATTCGGGCGCCGCGCCGCGCGCTGGCCGCGCCGACGCGGTGGTGGCCATGGCCGACCTGATCATGGCGATGGACCGCGTGTGGGAGGAAATGCTCGCCGCCGGCGCGGACCTGACCGTCACCTTCGGCAAGGTCGATGCGGCCGGCCCGGCGCATGCGATGGCCAAGGTCGCTGGCGAGGTGGGCTTCTGCCTCGACCTGCGCTCGGAGAACGTCGCGACGCTCGAGGCGGCGGACGCGAGGCTGCGGGCCGAGATCGCCCGGATCGAGCGCGAGCGCCCCGGCATCCGCTTCGAACTGGGCGACCAGAGCCGAAGCCAGCCTGCCGGCCTCTCGCGGGAGATGGCCGATTGGGTC
>Ga0172382_10008882_pt1 | contig 13856 bp, 12 predicted proteins | sample Leawel138RmetaG_FD_122245 | JGI IMG/M metagenome (GOLD analysis project Ga0172382, IMG submission 122245) | Leachate microbial communities from a municipal landfill in Southern Ontario, Canada - Leachate well 138R metaG | ecosystem: Engineered > Solid waste > Landfill > Unclassified | place...
CGCGCCAATTTCTGCCTGGCCGATTTCGTGGACCCGGCCGGGGACTGGATCGGCGGCTTCGCGGTGGGCATCCATGGCAGCGAGCCGCATCTGGAGCGGTTCAAGGCGGCGCATGACGACTATTCCGACATTCTGCTGAAGGCATTGGCGGATCGCTTCGCCGAAGCCTTCGCGGAGCGGCTGCACCTGCATGTGCGCACCACGCTATGGGGCTATGCCCCGGGCGAACAGCTCACCAATGAAGCGCTGATTCGCGAGGAATATCGCGGAATCCGCCCTGCCCCTGGCTATCCGGCCTGCCCCGACCACAGCCTCAAGCCGATCCTGTTCGACCTGCTCAAGGCGCAGGACAACGCGGGGATCATCCTGACCGAAAGCCAGGCGATGCTGCCCACGGCCGCTGTCAGCGGGTTCTATTTCGCCCATCCCGAATCCTCCTATTTCGGGGTGGCGCGGATCGGGCGCGACCAGTTGGAAGATTATGCCCGGCGGCGCGGGATCGATCTGGCGACGGCGGAGCGCTGGCTGCGGCCCAATCTCGACTAAGCGCCGTTTGCGCGCTAGCCTGCATCCGGAACAGCCCTTGAGGAGACTGGCCATGCAGGGAATGGGTGCCGGCGGCGAGAACTGCCCGTTCGATTTCAACTTCGATCCGGCCACCTTCAAGGTGGGCGATACGGTGAGCTATCGGGTGACGGGCGATCTGGCCGACTGGCCTTTCGTCGGCACCTTGCTCGAAGTGCATGACGATCACGTCATCATTGCGGGCGATGCGCTGGACCCGTCGGTGCGCTATCGCGGCACGCGGGAAGCCCGTCCCATTGTGGAGCAATCCGAAATCGGCTGAAACGGCCTTCGCCCCTGCTTAACCTTGTCGCGCTATAGGGCGCGCATGAAAAACGCTGAAGTCGCCAAGCCCGCTCGCCCCGCGCCGGCCGCCCTGCTTGCAATCGCAGGGCTTGCGCTCTCGCTCGTTCCCGCCGGAGCCTTGTTCGCACAGGGCAGGTCCGGCCCTTACACCGTCACCGAAACCGGCCGCTCCTACGGCAAGCTGCAGGATGCGGTCGATGCGATCGGCGGCAAACGCGGAACCATCGTGATCGCACCGGGGCGCTATATCGATTGCGCCGTCCAGCAGGCGGGCGATGTCTCCTATTTCGCGAGCCAGCCGGGCGCGGTGATCTTCGACGGCGACATCTGCGAGGACAAGGCGGCGCTGGTGCTGCGGGGATACAACGCCAATGTCTCCGGCATCACCTTCCAGAATATGCATTCGAAATATTCCGGCAATGCCGCCGGCATACGTCAGGAGAGAGGCAACCTGACCGTCACGCAAAGCTGGTTCAAGGACAGCCAGCAGGGCATTTTGGCGGGCGATGACCCGGCCAGCCGCATCGTGATCGACAAATCGACCTTCACCAATCTCGGCACCTGCGCCTATTCCGGCGGCTGCGCCCATTCGATCTATATCGGCAATTACGGGCTGCTGCGCGTCACGCGCACCCGATTCGAGAAAGGCGCGGGCGGGCATTATGCCAAGTCCCGCGCGATCAGGACGGAGATCGCATCCTGCAGCTTCGATGATTCGGAAGGCTCATGGTCCAATTACATGATCGACCTGCCCAACGGTTCGACCGGCCAGATCACCAATAACTGGTTCGTGCAGGGGCCGGACCACGAAAACCATTCCGCCTTGATCGCGGTCGCGGCGGAGCGGCGCGCCAATCCGTCCGCCGGCCTCAGGATCGAAGGCAATGACGCGCGGCTGGCCCCGACGGTCAAATGGACCACGACCTTCGTGGCGGACTGGTCCGGCGAGCCTCTGGCGATCGGGCAGAACAGCCTGGGCAAGGGCATCCAGAAATTCGAGCGGCGATAGGGTAGGCAGTCAGCCTAAGGCGGCTACCTACACGCCGTTCATATGAGCAAATGCCCCGCGCGGTCGCGCTTGGTGTCCAGATAGCGCGCATTGTGCGGATTGGGCGGAAGCTGGTGCGGCACTCTTTCCGCGATCTCGACCCCTTCGGCCTGGAGCGCCGCGACCTTGGCCGGGTTGTTGGTCATCAGCCGGATCGAGCGCACCCCCAGCAATTCGAGCATCCGCGCCGCCACCGGGAAATCCCGCGCCTCGTCCGGCAGGCCGAGCCGTCGATTGGCGTCCACCGTGTCGAAGCCCTGGTCCTGCAGGCGATAGGCGCGCAGCTTGTTGATAAGGCCGATGCCGCGCCCTTCCTGCCTGAGATAGAGTAGCACCCCCCAGCCGCCCCGCGCCGCCTCTTCGGCCATGGCCCGCAACGCGGCATCGAGCTGCGGCCCGCAATCGCATTTGAGGCTGCCCAGGATGTCTCCGGTGAGGCATTCGGAATGCAGGCGGACCAACGGCGGACGTTCCGCGATCTGCCGCCCGATCACCAGGGCGACATGCTCGCGCAAGTCATCGGCGCTGCGGAAGGCCACGATCTCCGCGTCTTCCGACGCGGCAATCGGCAGATGAGCGCGGGTGGCGATGGCGAGGCGCGTGCTGTCCTGCCATTCCGCCACATCGGCGGCGGACAGCTGCTGCGCTTCCCCGGCATCGGCCGGGTCGACCATAAAAGCGGGCAGCACCCCGGCGATCCGGGCGATTTCCAGCGCCGCCTCCGCCTCCGCCCGCCAGGGCAGCTCGTCAGCGCGGAACGGTCCCTTCATCGGGGCCGCCAGATCGAGCGCCGGATCGGCGATGGGGCGCGCCGTCTCCAGCGAGAAAGGCTCGGCCCCATGGATCAGGACGGGAGCATGCGGCTCGGCGGCTTCCCGCTGATTGGCCAGCTTGAGCGTGGCGGCGCGCGCCGCCGAAATCAGCATGCGGCTGGACCGCGTCGCGCGGGCGATGGCGGTTTCCACCGGCAGCAGCACCGGCGCGCCGACGATGGCAAGCGGCCAGCCGTGGCGCAGCGCATCGATGGCCTGCGCCGCACGCCTGGCCGGACTGCTCAAAGATCGAACTCCGTCACCAGCGGAACATGGTCCGACGGCTGCTGCCAGTCGCGGCATGGCTCCAGCACCCGGTGCGCGGTCGCCTGCGCGGCCAGTTCGGGCGAAGCCCACATGTGGTCGAGCCGCCGCCCCCGGTCGCCCACCTTCCAGTCCTTCGCGCGATAGCTCCACCAGCTGTAGTAGCGGCCGGGCGCGGCGATGTGCTCGCGTCCGATGTCAACCCAGCCATGCGCATCCTTGAAGCGCTGCAGCGTGTCCACCTCGACCGGCGTGTGGCTGACGACCTTGAGCAATTGCTTGTGGTTCCACACGTCGCATTCCAGCGGGGCGATGTTGAAATCGCCCACGATCAGGGTGGGCCGGTCGAGCCGGTCGGCCCAGCGGGTCATGCGTTCCAGAAAATCCAGCTTCTGGCCGAATTTCGGATTCTCGGCGCGATCCGGAATGTCTCCCCCGGCCGGGACATAGACATTCTCGAGAATCATGCCCTGGCCCGGGCCGAGCAGTTCCACCCCGACATGGCGCGCCTCGCCATTGTCCTGCCAGTCATGGCGCGAGAATTCGCGAATCGGGATCCGGCTGATCGTGGCGACGCCGTGATAGCCCTTCTGCCCGTGAACGATCTGATGGGCATATCCCAGATCCTTCAGCGCGTCGAACGGGAAGGTTTGCTCGATGGTCTTGATTTCCTGCAGGCACAGCACGTCCGGCTGCTCCTCCTGCAGGAAGCGCGCGACGCTCGGCAGGCGGAGCCGAACCGAATTGATGTTCCAGGATGCGATAGAAACCATGGCGGGGGCTTTAGAGCGATTTCGAAGCAAGTGGAATCACTTGCTGACTCGGAAATCGCGGAAAACAGGCAATTCCAGACTCGCTCCGGCTCGACCTGAACTGGGACGAGTCCAGGTGGCCATGACAAGCACAGCAAGGGCCGCCGCACCCGGCATGGCCGGAAACAAAAAAACCCCCGTCCCGGGGGCAACTGGGACGGGAGTTCATTCGAGCGTTCGTCACGCTTGGCAAGGCGCTCTTGGGGAGAGGCTGGGGCAACAGGGGGGAAACCCGCCTCGTTTCGCCTTGTGGGACTATTTTTAGCGGGCGCTGGCTTTCTATCAAATGAACGGCCGCAAGAGTTTCATCGCAACGGCGCCACGGGCCGTAGGCGGACCGTTTCTCCTCAGCGACGACCGGTTGGGCGAGGGTCCCGATACCTGAATGCCGAGTCGGCCACGGGCACGCCATATTGCTGGTTGGAGAGGCGGATGGTGGTGCGGTTGTTCTGCGAATCGAGCGCCACCCAACTGGAGAGTTCCCATCCCCCGGGCGCCCCGGCATCCCTGATGAAGATGAGCGTGATCATCCCATATTCCGGCTTCTTCGGATCGCGCACTTCCACGCTGATCACATTGGGATTGCCGGTGGGCTTCAGCGTGCCGAAGCGGGCCACGTCGCGCTTGGGATCGAGCAGCGCGCCCAGCGGGCTGTTCTTGATCGGCCAGCGCTGCACCTGATTGACCTCGTAATCGATCATGGTCAGCGCATTGCCGTCCGCCACGATCAGCAGCGGCACGCCCTTTTCATACTGGAAGCGGATCTTGCCCGGCTGCTTGAGCGTGACCACGCCGGACATCCGCTGGCCCGAACGGTCGGTCTGGATGAAATCGGCCTTGAGAGTGGAAATCGAGCGCAAGGCCGCGACCGCGCTGTCCAGCTCGGTCGCCGCGGCGGCGACAGGCGCGGCAGCCATGAAGGACGCCGCAGGCACGCCGGCCGCAAGTGCGGCGGCAGCAACGGCGCGGATCGGGAGTTTGATCGAAGAAAAGCGTGTGTTCATGCCCAGTCCCTTAATATCGGGGCTTGAACTCACGCTGAACCTGTCCGGTTCCTTACTTGATCTTGGCTTCCTTGAACTCGACATGCTTGCGCGCGACCGGGTCGTATTTGCGGAAGCTCATCTTTTCCGTGATGTTGCGCGGGTTCTTCTTCGTCACATAGAAGAAGCCGGTATCGGCGGTGGAGACCAGCTTGATCTTGACGGTTGCGGGCTTCGCCATGACGCTTTCCTAAAATCTCGATGCGGGCTGCGCGGGCCGGAACCGCGCGCGGGCCGAAAATGCGAAAGCGGCGCATGGCTGCGCCGCCCTTTCAGCGGCCGCCATTGGGCCAGGCGATGGGAAAAGTCAAGCGCCGCTACCACTCCACCTTGCCGCGCCCGGCCTTGATCGCGCCCCGCTTCTTCTTGGATTGAAGCCGCGATTCCTTGCCCACCCGGTTGAGGCGGGACTTCTTGCGCAAGGCCGGCTCCTGCTGCGCGGCTTCGAGCATTTCCGCCAGCCGGGCGCGGGCATCCAGCCGATTCGCTTCCTGCGTGCGGTGGCGGCGCGCGGTGATGACGATCTCGCCCTTCGCGCTCATCCTGCTCCCGGCCAGCGCCTTGAGCCGGTGAAACACCGATTGCTCCAGCCGCAGGGCGAAGACATCCAGCCGCAATTGCACGGTGGTGGCGACCTTGTTGACATTCTGGCCGCCCGGACCAGCCCCGGTGATGAACCGTTCCTCCACCAGCGCCATTGCGCGCTCGATCAGGCCGGGGTCGGGATCGGCCATGGCTCGGGCTGCTCTACGCCGAAGGCGAGGAAATCCGCCGGCAGTGGCGCGGTCGCGGCCACCGGCGGCTTGCTGCCGCGATCGAGGGACAGACCGGCGGCGTGGAGCATGGTGCGCCGCGCGCGCGAATCGGGCTGGCCATAGACCGGATCGCCGAGCAGCGGAAAGCCCAGCCCGGCAAGGGCATGGATCCTGATCTGGTGCGTGCGCCCGGTGACCGGCAGGAAGCGCACCACGGAAAAACCGTCGCCTGCCGCCAGCCTTGTCCAGTGGGTGATCGCGGGCTTGCCCTTCCTCGCGGCGATCATCCTCCACCCGTCGCTGGCCGAGCTGATCTTGCTCAGCGCCAGTTCGATGGTGCCTTCGGGCTCCGCCACCTCGCCCGCGACAAGGCCGATATAGCTCTTGGCCACCCTGCGTTCCTCGAAGGCGGCGGCGAAGCGCTTGAGCGCCTTGGGATTGCGCGCGAGCAGCAGGCAGCCCGAAGTATCCGTGTCCAGCCGATGGACCGGCGCGGGGGCGCGCTGGAAGCCGAGCCTGAGCGCATCGAGATGATCGCCCAGCGATGCGCCGCCACTGCGCGGGCGGTCGACCGGCAGGCCTGCGGGCTTGTCGATAATCAGCGCTTCCGCGTCCTCGAACAGAATCGGGATGCCGGTCATGCCACCGCCCCCGCAATCCGGCGCAGCGCCTCGCGCAGCGTGTCCTCGCTCGCGGCGAAGCTGATGCGGAACCCGTTGGCGCCGCCGAAGGCGGAAGCGGCCACGATGGCCACGCCATGCTCGAGCAGATGCATGGCCAGTGCTTCGTCATCACCGAATCGTTCCATCAGGGGGGTGGCGTCTACGAAGCAGTAGAATGCGCCATCCGGCACCGGGCAGGACAGGCCCGGAATGGCATTGACCGCCTCCACCACCAGATCGCGGCGCGCGCGGAAGATTTCCCGCCATTCGGCAAGGAAATCCTGCGGGCCTTCGAACGCGGCCACGGCCGCCGTCTGGCTGATCGAGCAGGGATTGCCGGAGCTGTGCGATTGCAGCCGCTCCATCGCCTTGATGAGCCATTCCGGCCCCGCCGCCACCCCGATACGAAAGCCGGTCATGGCATGGCTTTTCGATACCCCGGAGACGGTGAGGATGCGGTCGGCCAGATCCGGGCACAGCGCGGCCAGCGAGGCATGGCGCGCGCCGGTATAATCGAGCGGCGCGTATATATCGTCGGACAGCACCATCACGCGCGGATGGCGGCGCAGCACCTCCGCCAGCGCCAGCAGCATTTCCGGCGGGTAAACCGCGCCGGTCGGATTGCCGGGGGAGTTCAGCATCAGCCATTGCGTGTGCGGGCCGATGGCGGATTCGAGCTGCCCGGCGCTGAAGCGGAAGCGGTTCGCGGCGCCGGTCCTGATCGGAACCACCTTCCCGCCAGCAAAGCGGACGATCTCGGGATAGCTGACCCACCAGGGGGCGGGCACCAGCACTTCCTCGCCCTGGCTGACGGTGGCCAGCAAGGCGTGGAAGATCGCCTGCTTGCCCCCCGCGCTGACCGTGACCTGCGAGGCGGGCACCGCGATCCCCAGATCGCGCCTGAAATGCAGCGAAGCGGCTTCCTTCAGGCGGAGCGTGCCGCCCACCGGCGTGTATTTCGTCTGCCCGGCATCGAGCGCGGCCTTCGCCGCATCCAGCACATGCCGCGGGGTGGCGAAGTCCGGCTCGCCCACGGAAAGGGAAATGATGTCGCGGCCTTCCGCCCGCAGCCGGGCGGCGCGGTCGGTCATGGCGGTGGTGCGCGAGGGCGCGATCCGCTGGAGCGCTTCGCTGATCATGGCTGGACGAGTTCCGCACGGATCAAACCGCGCAGCGCGTTGCCCACCAGGAAACCGCCCGCGAGATCGTCTATCGCCAGAGGCTCCTCGCGCGCCTTGCCGCTGGCGAGCAGCGAACGGCGCAGCACCCCCGGCAGCAGGCCCAGCGAAACCGGCGGGGTCAGCAGCTCGCCGTCCCGTTCCACGAAAATGTTGGTGAAGCTGCCTTCGGTGACCTGCCCATCGTCGCGCGCCAGCAATGCTTCCTGCGCCCCGGTGCTGCGGGCGACTTTCAGGGCCGCCTCGTAGAAGGAGCGGTCGCTCGTCTTGTGGCGCAGCCGCCAGTCCCCGCTGTCGACCGGCAGCGGCAGGATCACGCAGCGCAGCGGCTCGCCCGGCGTGCCGGGCTGCGGGCTTGCCTCCAGCGCGGTGGCCCCGCTGCGCCCCAGCACCAGCCGCACCCTGGCGGGCGTATCGAGTTCGAAGCACAGCGCCTGGATCTGGTTGCGCGTGGCATGACGGTCGAAGGAGAAGCCCAGCTCCGCCGCGCTGGCCTTCATCCGTTCGAGATGCAGCTCGAGCAGGGCAATACCGCTGTCCGGTTCGAAGAGCATGGTTTCGATCAGGTCGAAATCCGCTGCCCTGGTTGCCGGCAATGACTGGCGCACGAAACCTCCCTTTATCAGGCACTCACGCCATTCGGGCATGATCCGGGAATCCGCCACGATCGCCGAACCCACGCCGAGCACCGCGCGCCCGCGCCCATTATCCCCGGGCGCGAGCCGCAGGGTGCGGATTGCCACATTGAAGGCGGCGCGACTAGTTCCCGATGCGCAATCCCGTTCGATCCGTCCGATCGCGCCGCAATAGGGGCCGCGCGCATCGCGCTCCAGGTCGCCGATCAGTTCCATCGCCCTGATCTTGGGCGCCCCGGTGATGGAGCCGCAGGGAAACAGCGCGCGCAGCATGTTCGCCGCGCCCTGGCCGGGCCGCAGCCGGGCCTGCACCGTGGACACCATCTGGTGGACCGTCGGATAAGTCTCGACCGTGAAGGGGCGCGTCACCCGCACGCTTCCCGCCTCTGCCACGCGGGAGAGATCGTTGCGCATCAGATCGACGATCATCAGGTTTTCGGCGCGATCCTTTTCGGAACCGGCGAGATCCTCCGCGAGGGCGCGATCCTCCGCTTCGCCGCGGCCGCGCGGGCGAGTGCCCTTCATCGGCTTGACCTTGGCCTCGCCATCGGAAAGGGCGAAGAACAATTCGGGCGAAAAGCTCAACAGCCAGTGCGATCCGTCGAAGATCGCCCCGCCATAGCCCGCGGCGGCGGCCGGCCGGAGCGCGGCGTAAAGCGCCAGCGGATCGCCGCGCCACGATCCGGCCAGCGGGAAGGTGAGATTCGCCTGATAGATATCGCCCGCATGGATCGCGTCCTGCAGCCGGGCGAAGGCGCGGCCATAGCCGCCGGGGGAAACCTGCGGCTCCAGCGGCCCGATCCCGCATGGCGCGCCCACTTGCCCCGCCAGCCAGACCGCGACTTCGCCGGGCGGGATGATCTCGCAGCTTTCGAAATGGCCGAGCCAGACCAGCGGCCCATGCGCGCCCCAGCGCGATTCGGCCAGGGGAGCAAGGCGCGGCTCCAGCGCCAGACCGGCTTCATAGGCGATATAGCCCGCCAGCACGCCGCCATCCCGCGCCACCACGGCATCGGCCCGCTCAAGCGCGCCGCGAACCTCGTCCGGGCGCCGCGCCACGAATATTTCACGAGGGCTGCGATACAGCCGCGCATCGCTGGCACCGTCCGATCGTGCATCGTCGAGCAGGACAAAGGGTTCTCGCGCCACCATTCCAATCGCTCCAGGGTCAGGACCTGTTAATGGCGTGAGCCGTGGTGGCGCTTCGGCGGGATGAGATGCGAGGAAGAGCGCGCAAGGCGGGGTACTCCCCCGGCTTAGCGGTCTGACGAAGCAGCTCGCCCGCCGGGCGCCATCCAAGGGACTTGGCCGGAAGGGCGCAGGGCGGCGTCGATCGGTTGTCAAATAGAACCACTATTCTCCGCCCTCTCTTCTGGCCCTGCGCCCTTCCGGCTCAAGCCACGGCCATGCCATTAACAAGTTCTGACCCTAACGTCTCGCGCGGCCAAGTCGAGCGCTTGACCGGACGGGTGCGCCTGTTCCACACATCGAAGCGACCGAACGGCTTGGAGGTAGGTGGATGGGTGAGATCTTCATCGGGCTTGGCGCGAATGGCGAAAGGCAGGTTCTCAATCTTGGCCGGGCCAACCGGCATGGGCTGATCGCGGGGGCCACGGGCACCGGCAAGACGGTTACCCTGCAAGGTATTGCGGAAAGCTTTTCGGCCAATGGCGTGCCGGTGTTCCTGGCCGATGTGAAGGGCGATCTTTCGGGCATTTCGATGGCGGGTTCACCCACTTTCAAAAATGCCGACAAGCTGGAAGCGCGGGCGAAGGAGCTGGGCATGACCGATTATGCCTATGCCGACAATCCCGCGATCTTCTGGGATCTCTACGGCGCGCAGGGCCACCCGATCCGCACCACGATCAGCGAGATGGGGCCGCTGCTGCTGGCGCGCCTGCTCGATCTCAACGAGACCCAGGAAGGCGTGCTCAACATCGTCTTCCGCTTTGCGGACGAACAGGGGTTGCTGTTGCTCGATCTGGGCGATCTGCAAGCAATGCTGGCCTACACAGCTGAGAATGCATCGGCGCTGACCACCAAATACGGCAATGTCACCAAGCAGAGCGTGGGAACGATCCAGCGCCAGCTGCTGTCCTTCGAAAGCCAGGGCGCGGACAAGTTCTTCGGAGAGCCGGCACTGGAAATCTCGGATTTTCTCAAGGTGGACGACAAGGGGCGGGGCTATATCAATATCCTCGCCGCCGATCGCCTGATGCAAAGCCCGAAGCTGTACGCCACCTTCCTGCTGTGGCTTCTGGCCGAATTATTCGAAGTGCTGCCTGAAGTTGGCGATTCCGAAAAGCCGAAGCTGGTCTTCTTCTTCGATGAAGCACATCTCCTGTTCGACGATGCACCCAAGGCGCTGCTGGACAAGGTGGAGCAGGTGGTCCGCCTGATCCGCTCCAAGGGCGTGGGCGTCTATTTCGTCACTCAGAATCCCATCGACATCCCGGAAAATGTCGCCGGGCAGCTCGGCAACCGGGTGCAGCACGCGCTGCGCGCCTTCACCCCGCGCGACAAGAAGGCGATCAAGGCGGCGGCGGACACATTCCGCATCAATCCGGACCTGAATGTCGAAACGGCGATTACCGAGCTGAAAGTGGGCGAGGCGCTGGTTTCCACGCTGATGGAAGACGGGGCGCCCTCCATCGTGCAGCGCGCATTGATCAAGCCGCCGCGTTCCCGCCTCGGCCCGGTCGAGCCGAAGGAGCGGGCGATCATCCAGTCGATCAGCCCGGTCGAAGGGAAATACGACCAGCTCGTCAATCGCGAATCGGCCGAGGAAGTGCTGGCGCAGAAGGCGGCCGACGCCGCCGCGACAGCCGAGGAAGTAGCCGAGAAGGGCTCCGAGGAAGTCGCCCGGCAGGAGCGCAAGAACACCAGCATCTGGGACGGGCTGGGCGGCAAGGTGGCCAAGGCGGCGGCGGGCGCGGCGGCCGCCAGCGCCGGCTCGATCCTGGCCAGCACGCTGCAGGGCAAGAAGAGCCGCGCCAACCCCAAGGCGTCCGCTGCCAGCGCGGCGGCGGGCACGGTGGCCACCGAGGTCGGGAAGGCATTCGGCTTTCCGGGGCTGGGCCGCTTCGCCCGCAACCTCATGGGCGGCCTGATGCGCTAGGGCCGGGGCGCTCTTCTTTCGGGGATCGGTGCGGACGAGGCGGTGATGCGGCTCAGGCCGGCCGGAATGCTCCGGTCAGGCGAGCGAGGTTTGCGCGCCTGTCGCGCTGACGGGCGGCGCCAGATGCGGCGCCTGCAACCGCGCGACGAGCAGGGCGAGCTGGTCCATGCTGAAGGTCTGATGGAAGGAAAGGCCGTATTGATCGCCCTTGCGCCAGCGGACCTTGGCATCGAGATCGGGCAGCAGACGCGCCGACAGGATGAGCTGCTGCTCGATCGCCAGGCGCTCCCGGCACTCCACATTGGCGCCATATTGCGAAAGATTCAGGATCGTCGCGTCGCTGGTTTCCCCGCCGGCCCTGAGCCGGGCCGGTAGCTGGAGCATGATCCGCAGCGAGCGCTTCGGATAAGGCCCTTCTTCGCGAATGAGGCAGGCGACGTCCTGCTGCTCGAGGAACCGCAGGCCCATCTGGCCATCCTCGGCCCACACCACGGAAACCCCGTACCGCTCGCCGGTCGCCATCTCCAGATATTCCGGCTGTTCGTCAGGAAGCGCGTGAAAGACCTTTATGCGCAGGCCGGTGGCGGAGACATCGCGGATCACGCACAGGAATTCGCCGCAGGGGAATACGATCTTCGCATTGCGGATCAGAAGCGTGAACCGCTGCGCAGCGCGCTGATCGCTGTGGTCTGGCCCGGCCTGCCCGCTTTCGGGCAGCTGTGCAGGACTTCGTTCAGACATACTCGCCTTGCTCCACAACCGGCGCACGGGGGCGCTCACCCCCGCCGACGATTTCGCTTCGGTTCTGCCAATCTGCCGGATTACGGTTAAATTCAGGTTATCGACGCATCCGGGACGGGAATCCTGCATGGCTCTGGCCATCCGGCGCGGGGTCCATTAGGCGGGCGGCAGGAAGGAACGCTCGATGTGCGGCATTGCCGGATGGTACAGGAGAAGCGGCAGGCCGGTGCCGCCCCATATCCTTGAACAGCAGTGCGACCGGATCGTTCATCGCGGCCCGGACGACAGCGGCATCCTGAGCGATGGCGATTTCGGCTTCGGCATGCGGCGGCTCAGCATCATCGACATCGCGGGCGGGCACCAGCCGATCCACTCCGCCGACGGGCGCTATGCGATCGTCTTCAATGGCGAAATCTACAACCACCCCGAATTGCGCCGCGAACTGGAGCAGGCGGGTTTCCCCTTCTCCACCCATAGCGATACGGAAACCCTGCTCGCCAGCTTCGTCCATTGGGGCGACGATGCCTGGCTGCGCCTGCAGGGCATGTATGCCGCGGCGATCTGGGACAAGGCGGAACGGAGCCTGACCCTCGCCCGCGATCCGCTGGGCATCAAGCCGCTCTATATCACCGAGCAGCGGGGCGGCCTCGCCTTCGCGTCCGAGATCCGTTCGCTGCTGGTCCTGCCGGAGCATGAATTCGACGTGGACGAACGGGCCGCCCATGATTTCTTCATGTTCGGCCATGTCCAGCGGCCCCGCTCGATCTACCGGCAGGTGCGCACGCTGGAGCCGGGCCAGGTGCTGCGTATCGGCCCCGCCGGGCAAGCGCGCATCCGCACGTTCTGGGAACCCCGCTTCCATGCCCGCCACGATCTTTCGGAAGCGGAATGGATCGAGGAAACCCGCAGCCGCCTGCAGGATACCGTCCGCAAGCATATGCTGTCGGACGTGCCGGTCGGCGCCTTCCTCTCGGGCGGCGTCGATTCCAGCGCGATCCTGGCGGCGATGGTCCGGGAGACGAGCCAGCCGATCAAGGCTTTTACGGTGGGCTTTCCGGGCACCTCGATCGACGAGACTGCCGCCGCCGGGCGGATCGCGGCGCATCTGGGATGCGAGCATATCGTCCTGCCGCTGGAACCCGCGATGGCGGGCGACCTTCTGCCGGCCGTCCAGTCCGCCTTCGACGAGCCATGCGCGGCCACCGCGGCCGTGCCGATCTGGCATTTGTCCAAGCTGGCCGCGCAGCACGTCAAGGTGGTGCTGGCGGGCGAAGGATCGGACGAGATCTTCGCCGGATACAAGCGGCAGCGCACGGCCCTGCTCGCGGCACGATGGAAGCCCGCGCTCAGGGCGCTCGGCCCGCTGCTGGCGCTGGCCGAAAATCTGCCGGGCGGATCGGCCCGCTGGAACTACCTGAAGCAGAACGCCCGGCGCTTTTCCGATGCCGCCACGCTCGACAACGGCTTCCAGCGCTTCTTCGCCGCCACCCAGATTTCCACTCCGGACGTGCGGGCGCGCCTGTATGAGCCGGGCTTCCTCGCCCGGCAGGACGCGCCGGGCCGGTTCAGGCGGCTCGAGCAGGAGTATTTCGGAGCGGCGGATGCGCACAGTCTCAGCCCGCTGGAGCAATTCATGCTGGCGGATATCGCCGTGCATATGCCGGGGTCGCTGCTGCACCGCTCCGACCGGGGCAGCATGACCCATTCGCTGGAAGCGCGGGTGCCGTTCCTCTCGCACGATTTCGTGGACTGGACCCTGACCATGCCGACGCGGATGAAGCTGCGCGGCAAGGTCGGCAAATATGCCCTGCGCAAGGCCATCGAGCCGTGGTTTCCCGAAGGCACCTTCGCCAAGCGCAAGATCGGCTTCCAGCTTCCCTTCGGGGAATGGTTCAGGGGCGACTTCAGCAGCTTCGCC
>Ga0172382_10008883_pt1 | contig 13856 bp, 8 predicted proteins | sample Leawel138RmetaG_FD_122245 | JGI IMG/M metagenome (GOLD analysis project Ga0172382, IMG submission 122245) | Leachate microbial communities from a municipal landfill in Southern Ontario, Canada - Leachate well 138R metaG | ecosystem: Engineered > Solid waste > Landfill > Unclassified | place...
GATTTAGCCAATGCTTTGAATTTGCTGAAAGTCAGTCCCAGAGATTTGATTTCAATCTTTCAGGCACTGAAAGAAGCAGGCTCCTTACAAGGCGAACTAATAGTACAGTAATGAATGATTTTAGCAAAAATATTGAACTTCAATCCATGAATTCCTTGCTTGGAAGTAGGGCAAATGAGCTTATACGAAATTCACAGAAGAACTCTGAAAAGTTAACGGAATCCGAGAGGAATAAATTTGCTAAAGTTTCAAGAGGATTCGAAGCTATGTTCGTTAATATGCTCCTCAAGGAAATGAAGTCTTCGCTGAATAATGAGCAGGATTCCGAATTCGGAGGTCCTTTGTTGGAATATACCGATATGTTGTTTGCCGAACAAATATCTAATCAAGGTAAAGGTATAGGTATTGCAGAAAAAGTATATGAATTCCTCACAGGAGAAGAGTTACCATCACAAAGGATAATTCAGAATTCTTATCAAGCCGATACTGATATACATTCAATTCGTCCTACACGTGGAATTAATCCAACTGATTTAATGGACAAAAATGATAATATATCTGCAAAAAAAGTAAATGACTCTCCTTCCCTGATAAGCGGAAACTTCATGAATAGGGTAAAGGACAGAATAGAAATTTACGAGACGATAATCAATGAAGCATCCGATAAATACGGAATACCCTCAGAACTGATTAAGGCAGTGATTACAGCTGAATCTGCCGGCAGAAATATTGCTAAGTCAAAGGTGGGTGCAAAAGGTTTAATGCAACTAATGGATGCTACTGCAAAAGAACTCGGTGTAACTGATTCGTTTGACCCTTTGCAGAATATCAATGGTGGTACACTGTATTTAAGACGTATGCTCGATAAATTCAATAATGACCGAAATCTCGCCCTGGCTGCATATAATGCGGGACCTGGAAATGTCGAAAAATACGGTGGGATACCGCCCTTCAAAGAAACTGAAAACTATATAATTAAAGTAAATAAATACCTTAATCTCTACTTAAATGAAAAAAGCGATAAACAGGAACTTATGTTATGATTGAAAAACTGATGGTTTATCTTCGTTACGAGGAACAATTGCTTGAAGAACTTGTCGGACTTGCTCAAGAACAGCAAAAAGCATTAGTCTTACTAAATCTTACTGATTTGGATGATATAAGTCGAAAACAGGAAGAAATGCTTTCAAATCTGAAACAAGCTGAGGATGCAAGAATTAAGTTTATGATGGATTGGCTGAAAATAACCAGAACTTCTGCGTCGAAAATGACAATGTCACAGATATTAAACTTTTCGGATAAAAATAATTATAGTGTTCTTCAATTAATGCAAGAATCAATGAACTCGTTGTCAAATCAGTTGGTTAACCTGAATATGGCAAACCGTGTTCTCTCCAACAGAGCTAAAAATTCAGTCACTGAATTAATAAGTATCCTAAGAAATGGCACGAATAATGTATGTAATGTTAGAGTATAATTCTGTGAATTATTATAAGAAATATGATATGAGTATATCTAAGTCGGTTGCTGATTCTGCGTTTATGCAGGCTGTGATGATTAAATCACAAGTTTTTGATATTGCTGCTTCTCTGCCTGAAAACGAGTTATATCAAATAAGAAAGCGCATGCTCGAAACCGTTAAAGACCTTGATGTTACAGTCATTGACGGATTTTCAATTAAAAACAGATTAGAACGTGTTCGCCTGTTTGTTAATGTTGTCGGCAGGCTTATGGAGTGTATGGATTATCTGGATTACGTAAGAAAAACCTCTAATTATGAGGTGGAGAGAGTGTATAAAGAGATAGATGAATTATCCAATTTATTGCTTGTTAATAGTGGGACACTAAATTAATTATGGCAAATTTCAGCACACTTGAAATAGGGAAAAAAGCATTAATAGCTCAGAAATTCGGTCTTGATGTTACAGCAAATAATATTGCAAATGTCAATACACCCGGATATTCGAGACGCAATGCAGTTTTGTCTGAAGACACATCTGTGCAGAGAAACGGTTTTTTCTTGGGTAATAGTGTCGTTGTTAAGCATATTCAATCTTTCAGAAGTGAATACTATGACCGTGAAATACGGTCATTGACTTCAAGGAACTCATCTTTTGATATCGAATCACAATTGTTGAAACGAATTGAAACAGTTTTGGGTGAGCCTTCCGGTGATGATTTAGACACAATGATTACTGACTTCTTTAAAGCATTCGAACAAGCTGCACAAAATCCTGAAAGTGTCACTTTCAGAGCCTATATCATAGATAAAGGTGCGGAATTAACAGGAAGATTTAACCGGATATCGTCCGATCTAAACGATCTGAGAAGAGAAGCTCAAACCTCACTGAATTCATCAGTCAAATCAGTTAATTCGTTGTTGAAAGATATTAGTGATTTAAATAGACAAGCATCATATAACAACAATACCTCAGGCGACTCCTCTCAACAATATATAGATGAAAGAGAACTTAAGCTCCAAGAATTATCAAAATTTATTGATATTAAAGTTACAAATAATCAAGATTCAACGATAAATGTATTTGTTAACGGCATCAACCTTGTATCAGGCATATATTATTCGGAACTTGGTATTGATGATACAAGCAATGAAGGTTTGATATCATTAAGTAAAACAGATATTAGTAATGGTTCGCTTACTGAATTGAATGTCCAGTCCGGAGAAATTTTCTCGAATTTGAAAGTTTACAATGAACTCCTAAACCCGAATACAAGCAACGGAGTATATTCAATTTCAAGTCAATTTAATGATTTTACGAAAGAATTTGCGAACAAAATTAACAATGCCTTGTTGTCGGGCTACGGTCTGAATGATAATGATTTATCTGCTCCTCCAAACGGCAGATTGTTCTTTTATCCACAAGACACATCAAATTTAAATGCCGGAAATATTAGTATAAATCCCTTCTTTCTGACTAATCCTTCCGAGCTTCCTTTGTCATCGTTGCCGGCAGAACCGGGCAATACGGATATCGCCAGATTAGTGGCTTCGCTTGTTGATGACAAAACATTCTCAAATAATCTGGATTACAAAAATTTAACACCGATAGAATATTACTCTTTATTTGTTTCTAAAGTAGGAAATTATGCTCGTGAGTCCCTGAATGGCTTGGAAAACAGTAAGCTTGCTGAGAGTCAATTGTCCAACATGAGAGAATCAATAATGGGAGTTAATCTTGATGAGGAAGCTGTTAATCTGATTAAATATCAAAAAGGATTCGAAGCTGCTTCAAGGATTATAAATGTGACAAATGAACTTTTAGGTACATTGATTAATCTTGGGAAATAGTTTATGAGAATTACAAACAAATCGGCTTATTCTAAGTTTTTAGGACAAATTGAGCAAATTCAGAATAATAAACTTAAAGAAGAGACAAGATTAATTACCGGAAAAAAAATTGTAGGTATTGAAGATGAACCCGAACGTCTCGCGGAAGTTAAACTTTTAAGCTCGAAAATCAGCAGGAATAACGGATACCATCTTAACTTGGAGCAGAGTTTAGCCGAGATGAGAACTGTCATGGACAATATCGAAGCTATGTCTGATAAAGTTAAAGAAATCAGACAATTGTCAATTGATGCAATACAACCCGGAGCAGTCCATACTTTGTCAACTTACTCATCACAAATTAAGGGGCTGTTGAATGATATTATCAACATAGCCAACAGTGATTTCAATGGAAAGACTTTATTCTCGGGTACAGCAACAACTCCGTTATCGTTGAAAATTGCCCCAGATGATGCTGTATATTCGTCTAATAATCTTCCGTTTGAATTGATTGTGGTAAATCCGCCAACTGCTGAGAATCCATCGGGTATGAAGGTGATTTTCAAGGGAAATAATCAAGACAGGATAATAAACAAAGATGCTAATTCGCCTGAAATAATTAATGTTAAGTCTAAAGAAATTTTCGGTGAGAATCTCGAACTGTTCAACGATATCATAGGTATTTACAACCGACTAATGTATAATTCAGACGGCACAATCAGAAACGATAACGACTTTATCACAGAACAGGATTCAGAATTAATCGAAAATTTTCAAAAAACTTTATTTGATAAAGACAGCCAAATAACAGGAGCAACTTCTCTGTTCGGAGCAAAATATAATCGCCTCGATTCACTTTCTCGACAAATCCAAAATGAGAATGTAAGACTGAATGAAATCAAATCCTACAAATCTGATACTGACGTAGCTAAGACTACTATTGCATTAAAAATGGAAGAAACAGCCTTAATGTACAGTCTGCAAGTAGGCTCTCGCATTATGCAGAACTCACTTTTTGATTTTCTCAAATAATTTAGTTATATTGCTTCTATGAAAAGCAGTACATTATTCGGAATCATAATAGGCACTATTGCAATTCTCGGCTCATTCCTCTTGGAAGGTGGCAAAACAGAGTATTTATTTTTGTTGCCTCCAATGATAATTGTTATAGTTGGAACACTCGCAGCCGGATTAGCCGGACATTCATTTCAAGTGTTTCTTAACATACCCAAGCTGATAAAAATAAGTATTTCTCCTCCTGAATATGATGTAAAAGGGATAATCACGCAAATTGTTTATTTCGCTTCAATTGCAAGAAAAGATGGTTTGCTTGCTCTTGAAGAGCAAATGAAAAATGCCAAACATCCCTACTTAAGAAAATGGATGGAAAATCTCATTGACGGCGCTGACCACGAAGCTCTTGATACTCTAACAGATATCGAACTTCAAGCAATTGCTGACAGACATTTTCAAAATATCGGTTTCTTTAATAAATTAGGTGGATATTCTCCCACTATGGGTATTATCGGTACTGTTATGGGGTTGATTGCCACTCTTGCTTCAGTAGGCTCGGAACCTGCAGTTCTTATTGCTAATATTGCATCCGCATTTATTGCTACTTTGTGGGGTATATTCATGGCAAATATTGTGTGGTTGCCTACTGCCGATAAGTTGAGATTCTTGCATGAAGAAGAGGTTAAGATTCTGAATATTATTATCAATGGTGTGAAATCAATTCAGAAGGGAGATATCCCGCTTGTTATACACGCTAAATTAGTTTCATCCTTGCCTTTGAATGCCCAGAAAGATATAATTCTGCCAAGTAAATATAAAATTGAAGCTCGTGAATTGGGCAAAGAGTTGAATAATAATTCGGAATCAGAAACAGCATAAAATATCATTATTCTTAATATCTGTTCATATCACAAATCAAAGTAATCCTCTACTCAATCTCAAACCTACAATAATAAATTTGTTTAACCCTGAATTAATAGCTGTTATTAATATATTAATTTACTATGTTGATTTAATTAGTCAAATATTGTACCTATTTATTGTATAATACATCAAGATGTTACTCATAAATTACTTAGAAATTAAAAAACTTGCAATAAATATCAGTACTTATACTTATATGGATTTGATTAATTTGTTATAAGTAAAAGTAAAAAATATTTTCAAATACGGATTGATATAAATATATGGATAATCTTACGGCACCTCCAACTGAAATATGTTTGAGCCGCTATGTTAATTCTGAATTCGATTTCATGAATGACCGAATTCTTATTAGATTGATTAGTTTAGGATTAATTGAGCCAAATTTGATAGGTGATGATGAGAACATAAGTTTTAATAAAACACAGTCAGGGTTGCGACTTAGTATTTTAATGAAGGAAAACATCAAGTTTATCGAAGACTTAAAATCACTTGAAAACATAATCAACAGTAGTAAACAGATTGAAAATATCAGTATTTCAAGCCAACCTTCATGTGATATAATTTTTGACTTAGCTGTGCACCTCCAACGTCTGTACGAATAGAAATCATATCAAAAAATAAGTTTCTCAGAAAAATTGGGACTCCGGGGAAAATGAATCGTCACTACAAACTAATATCCAAAACATTGCGCATGTTCATTAGGATATGAAAAATTAGAGGGAAATAATTAAAAATAGACAATTAAAGCTAAGATTATATTGTAAAATTAATTAAATTTGTAAGATTTGTTTTATGAAATTAACGAGAACTATTTAAATGAGTGTAAATACAGTTTCACTTAAAGAATCGAAAGCAGCCAGATGGACAGCATTGGTGGTAGTGGCATTCACAATGTTTGCCGGATATTATTTAGCAGATGTGATGGCACCGTTAAAGGGTCTGTTAGAAAATCAGCTTTCATGGAATAGTGTGGAATACGGATTTTTTACAAGTGCTTATGGTTGGTTTAATGTATTCCTGTTTTTTCTGATTATCGGTGGTATCATTTTAGACAGAATGGGTGTGAGGTTCACCGGCTTGGGAGCAGCCTTAATCATGGTACTGGGTACGGGTATAAAGTATTGGGCTATTACAACAAGTTCATTAGACGGTACAGAGCTTTTCGGATGGAAGTCGCAGGTGATGGTTGCAGCAATAGGCTATGCAATTTTTGGAGTAGGTGTTGAAGTCGCCGGTATAACTGTTTCTAAAGTAATAGTAAAGTGGTTCAAAGGCAAGGAATTAGCATTAGCAATGGGATTACAGGTGTCAATTGCAAGACTGGGTACTGCCTTGGCATTGTCATCATCACTTCCGATTGCATTGAAATTCAATGATGTATCTGCACCGATTCTAATCTGTTTAATTCTACTTTGCATTGGTTTTATTGCCTACTTTATTTACACATTTATGGATAAGAAATTAGACGCATCCATTATTGCTTCGGGTAGTTCAGAGCCAAGTGAAGAATTCAGAATGAAAGATATATTATTGATAGTTAAAAATAAAGGTTGGTGGTATATTGCATTATTATGCGTGCTGTTCTACTCGGCAGTATTTCCATTTTTGAAATATGCAACCGATTTGATGATAAATAAATTCGGAGTAAATGCTGAATGGGCTGGAGTAATACCAAGTCTTTTGCCGTTTGGAACGATTCTGCTGACGCCTGTGTTTGGGTCAATCTATGACAGAAAAGGGAAAGGTGCAACAATCATGATGATAGGTGCCGGATTGATTACAGTTGTTCATCTTTTGTTCTCCGTTCCTCTATTTAATAATTGGATGTTTGCTATCACACTCATATTGCTCTTGGGAATTGGATTTTCCCTCGTTCCGTCGGCTATGTGGCCCTCAATACCGAAAATAATACCGGACAATCAATTAGGTACTGCATTTGCATTGATATTTTGGGTGCAAAATTGGGGCTTGATGGGTGTGCCGCTCTTAATAGGTTGGGTGCTCGAAAAATACTGTATTACCGGCACAGAAATGATAAACGGTACGACATCAACAACCTATGATTATACAATCCCAATGCTGATATTCACTACTTTTGGCATTTTGGCGATAATTCTTGCATTTTTATTGAAAATCGAAGATAGGAAGAAAGGATACGGCTTGGAATTGCCAAACATCAAAAGGTAATTTGTTGCATGAAAATTGATTAGTTGAGCCCGATGTAATTTGAAAAAAACATCGGGTTTTTAATTATTAAAGTGAATGGTATATGTGTCATTTGTTCACTTCAAAAATATAAATTATTATTCAAAAAAAGTACTGTTATTTCCTCAGTTCTACCGATTCAAATAAATCCAAAGTCTCCGGATTATAAACATCGGTTCTTACTTCTTTTCCATCAATATTAAATATGCAGAGTACATGTTCAGCTGTGAAAGCCTTAACTTCCGAGCTCCAAGGAAGTACTTCTTGACCGTAGTAAGGTGCTCCGGCAGCACCATTAACAATTTGCCACACACCGCGTTTCAGCTTTAGCTTAGGTTTATCATAGGATTCGGGATAACGCTGCATTTCATCACTGATGAACATCCTTGAATAGTTATGCTCATCACCGGTAAGCACAGCCAATACCTTAGTGGATTTATTACAGATTATGTCGAGGAATTCATCTCGACGTTCAATTATTCCTTTTTCGACAGGTTTACCGTAGAGCCATGGTCTTTTATCGTTGTCGCCCAGATACCACATACCGTCTCGTGAATGCCCTCCGTTAGGAAATATTGGAGTGTGAATTGTAACAAAAATATGGTCTGTCATGTCGTCTTGCTCATAATCGGAAATAATTTTTGCGAGCCACTTCAATTGATTATCCATTATGTACCCGTGCAGGTTTCCTCCAATTTCCTCGATTGCATTAATAGAAGCAGTATAAAGATAGTTCGAATTAAGGACAATAACAGCAACATTATCATAAGTATAATGATAAACTTGCTCAGAGTAAGGAGGATAATCATTATGTTTCAAATCAATATCATATTTTGAGGAATCTTCGGTCACCGGTCCATTTTCAAAATTTACAAATGATTCTATGAATGCTGATTCAGATGAATTGTTCTCGAACGGAAAAGAATTGATACTCAGTCCGTATTTTGAATTGTCCGGAAAGTTTATGAGCATGCTCTCATGATTTCCCATACCCACATAATAAGGTGTTTTTGAAGCAAATGGTTCTATTGTTCGTTTCCAATTTGAGTATTGAAGTAGTGTTTCAGAGTATGAAGTCGAGTAACCGCTAATCATGTCCCCTGTAAATTGGAAAAATGCAACATCGAGGAAATCTGCAAGTGCCGATGACTTTTTCATTATATATGAGTTAACGCCGTGGATGTTCCTTTCTCCTCCACCGAAACCGTGTCGGCTGTCGCTCGAAAAAGCAAAACTAAATTTTTTCCTACTACCTCTTGCAGGATTCGTTTTGAAAGAAAAATTCTCGCTAATCTTACCGACTCTAATAGTGTAGTGATTCTGTGTATCCGGGATTAGTCCGCCGATATTGATTTCATGTTTATTTGAGAAATTGTCATATTTTACTTGGATTCCGTTGACGATTATTTCCGGTTTAGTTGATTCATTTGTTCGAAAACTTATAACAGCACCGTATTCGGTTACACAATTTATGAATGGTCCTTCGACTATACCCGGTAATACACTGAAAGGACCGACTCCTGCAAAATTCAATTTACCGTCATATAAAATTCTTCCTTCATTGTCGCAGATTCTATATCCGAGTTTTCCGAAGCCTTTAGTTTGCCACTTGCTGATGTCTTTCCTTCCTGATAAATTTTTTAAAATATTGATGTTTGAAATTCCTGAAATAATTTTAGATGATTTATCTAAGTAAATCGGGTATTTACTGCTTTTACCGTTGCTTTGATATAGACCGTAGTAAAGTGTACCATTTAATTTACTGTTTTGAAAATCTAATTTTATACCGGTATCTGTGCCGGATGCAGGATTTTGCACATTTTCAAATTTCATCACAGGATCAAAGAAATTATTTCGTGTTTTCTGATGGGTTTCGGGATTTATATAGTATAGTATCCCGTCAATTATCTTGAGATTATGGTATAAATTCGGTACATTTTTATAAATAGTTTGAGATTCAGCATAAGCACATTGAAAGAACATTATTGCGATTATGACAAGTATAGATGTAGAGTTCATATAGCGATTTTATGAAATTGGTGTTACAACAATGGCAAAATTAAACAATAATAGTAACAAAACATAGCAAGTGGAGTGAATTTACACTTTATTTGTTTATTATTTTTTTTTCCTTTATTTTAGGCAGTTTAAATGTTTGACTTTTTGAATATAGAAGTTTAGAAGATAAATACATTTTTCAAGAACAGTTTCACGGATGAATATAATTAAAAGGATTTGACATGATTTTCATAAGCAGAGACAGTGAACCCTTACTTGACAATCTACCAATAGGAGTGTATAAGACCGATTCCAATGGAACTTTTATATATGCCAATCTTAAACTTGCATCTCTATTAGGTTTTTCGAGTGTTCAAGAGTTGATGCAATGCAATTCCAAAGACTTTTTTTCAAATCCTGAAACCCGACGAAACGAACTTATAAATACAAAATTTGAAACAGTTTATACAGAAGAAGTAAGTCTGGTACGTCGAGACGGTACGAGAATTTATGTGATTGACCGATATACAAGATATATCGAAAACTCCGGGAAGGTATTCTTTGAGGGTACGATCGAAGATATTACAGAAATCAAAGAGTTAGAGATAATTAGAAAGAGTGAAAATGCTGACTTGAAAGAAAGATTCCTTAGTCTATACCAATATACAAATGATGCAATTTTTCTGCATGATTTTGACGGAGCATTCATTGATGCAAATCCTGCAGCTTTGAAGTTATTAGGTTATGACCGTGACGAATTTATGAAGTTAAAGTTCAGTGATATAATTTCTTCAGAACAGATTGATTTTGCATTCCGATTAACAAGTCAGGTCAGACTTGCCGGAATTCAACAGGAGTTGTCTGAGTTTAAGTTATATAAAAAAGACGGAAGTACTGTATGGGTTGAAACCTTTACCAATGCAATTTATCAATCAGGTAAGCCGATAGCTGTACAAGGAATAGCAAAAGATATTACTCATAGGAAGCTGGTCGAGCAGAAGCTCTCGGAAAGCTTGGAACAGTTTAATAAACTTATCCTCTCTATGCCTAATTCGGCATTTATCTTAAGGGATGACAGAATCCAAATTACCAACGAGGCAGCACACAGATTCACGGGATTTACTGATGAATATTTGCTTGGCAGGAGTTTCTTTGATATTTGTTCGAAAGAATATCACCATAAAATAGCCGACAATATCTATAAGACCATATCAACAGGTAATACAAGTACAAATGAAATAGAACTCGTGGTCTCAAACAATCAGATAAGGTATGCAGAAGTTACTTATGTCTCAATTGATTATGCTGATATGAAGGCTGCTCTGGTGATTTTAAAAGATATAAGCGAGCTGAGAAGTAAAGATGAACAACTAAGACAAAAGGAAAATTTCCATGACAATGTCATTAATTCAATTGGGCATTCTCTTGCAGTTATTTCATCTGATGACAGAATTTTGAGTATGAATAAGAATTTCATAGAATTCTTTTCATCTCGTTACGAAATAGACGGGAATATTCGAAATTATAAATTTACCGAGTTAATTTCCCCCTTTCTCGTATCTGACCCACTTGACAAGGAAAAAGAAATTAAACAAGCAATTGATTTGCTTCTGACAGGAAATAGCACGAATCAAGAAATTGAGTACTCATTATATGTGGATAATGGTCAAATTAAGTGGTACAGATTGACCTTGAATAAACTCTCAAACGGGACTGAAGGTATAGTTATCTCTCAATATGATATAAGTGAAAAAAAGAACAGAGACTTGAGTCGTGATGAAACAAGAATAAAGATGCAGACAATACTTGATAATTCAATCCAGTCGTTTATTTTAACCGATGAAAATGGAATAATTGTCTCCTTTAATGATGTTGCAATGAGGTTTATTGCAGATATTTTCAGGTTTCAGCCGGAAATCGGAATGAATATTGAAAGTATCCTCGAAGCAGGGGAGCCCGAGAAATTTGTAAAATTATTCAGAGATGCATTAAAGGGTCAGAGCCATGCAGTTGAAAAATCATATAAAACTTTAGATGGTAATGAATATTGGTTCATTATTAATTTCCTGCCGGTTAATTCAGGTGGAAGGATTACCGGAGTCGTTCTTAATGCTGTGGATACGACAGAACGAAAACTTGCTGAACAAAAATTGTCGGAATACAGGCAATCATTGGAAAAACAGGTCATGGAATTAAGGCAAATCAAAAAAGCCGTCGAACAATCAGCCAGCTCAATAATGATTACCGATCAGGAAGGTATTATTACTTACGCTAACCAAACATGTGAGCTAATGACCGGATACAAAGCTGATGAAATTATTGGTGTAAATGTAAATATTTTCAATTCCGGATTCACCAATCCAAATGTTTTTAAAGAATTATGGAGCACAATCAGCAGCGGTAGAAGTTGGAAAGGTGAATTTATCAATAAAAAGAAAAATTCTTCAGAATATTGGGAGTATGCAAGTATATCCCCGGTTATTGATAAATCAGGAAAAATAACCAGTTATATTGCAATTAAAGAAGATGTTACAGAGCGTAAGAAAATCGAAGAAAAAATGACCGGTAAAGAGGAGAAATTTAACGCTCTATTGGAAGCTATTCCTGATTTCATGTTCATATTTGATGAAGAAGCAAACTATCAAGAAACTTATTCATTACCAAAGGATGAAGAATCTTTTGTTTTTCCATCAGAATTCATAAATAAATCAGTTTATGATGTATTGCCGAAAGATATAGCTGATTTGACAAAGCTGAATATTGAACTTGCATTGAAAACAAATGAAATTCAGCTGTTTCATTATGAATTGAACAAAAAGGACAGAAAGGAAAATTATGAATGTCGTATGGTCAAATGCGGTAAAAACAAAGCACTTGCGATTATACGAAACATAAGTCGTAGCCGTGAAAATGAGAATCGTATCAGAAAACAGGAGAAAATCAAGGGGATTTTATCCAAATGGGCTGGTGAGTTTATTAATGTATCGCCTGAATTGTTTGATGTTAAAATCAATGAAGCTTTCGCTGATATTGGTAAGAGTCTTGAAATTGACAGAGTTTACCTCTTCAAGTATGATGAAAACGAAAACATTGCAATTAATACTCATGAATGGTGCAACGAAGGTATTAAATCCGAAATAAATGATTTGCAATCAGTACCTCTCGAAAAAATTGTGGATTGGCACCAAACACACAAGCAGGGCAAAACTGTGCTTATTGAAGATACTTCTAAGCTCCCCAAAAATGATTCCGTCAGGTTAATTCTCGAAGCACAGGATATAAAAACCGTAATGTCAATTCCGGTTATTAATAACAACAGATGTGTCGGCTTTGTAGGATTCGATTCTTGTAAAACATTTAGAATATGGGATCAGGAAGAAATCCTTGTATTAAAATTTCTATCTGAATTAATATATAATTTACTCGAAAGAATAGATACACACAAAGAGAAGAAAGCCGCGGAAGAATCCATCAAAAGACTGACTCGTATTAAGGACACACTATCCAAATGGGCAAGGGAGTTCATCAATGTTTCTCCTGATATGTATGATAGAGCCATGAACCAGACACTTGACGAATTAGGCAGAGTGGTGGATATGGACAGGGTTTATTTGTTTAAATATGATTTCGACAATAAACTGGCGATAAATACCCATGAATGGTGCCGAGACGGCATCCGTCCCGGAATTGATATGTTCCCGGTAGTACCGTTTGAAAACCTGATGGGTTGGATGGAACACTTTTTGAAAGGTAAACTTATATTGATTCAAGATGTTGATACAATGAGTGATGATGATAACTTAAAGAACTATCTTGTGTCTCAAGGGACTAAATCAGCTCTTGGTATTCCGATTTATAACAATGGTAAATGCTTGGGTTTTGTAGGATTTGATGCCGTTAACAGAATAAAAGTATGGAATGAAGAAGAAGTCATGGTTCTGAAAGTTCTAGCCGACCTGCTTTATAATTTGCAAGACAGACTACAGACTCAGTTAGAGCTTATATCAGCTATGAATAAAGCTGAAGAAAGTGAAAGATTGAAGTCTGCATTCCTAGCAAATATGTCTCATGAAATACGAACTCCTCTGAATGGTATAATTGGATTTTCCAAATTACTGATGAACAATCAATTATCAGATAAGGAAAAACTTGAATATGCCGGACTTATAAAATCATCAAGCAGGAGATTAATAGAACTTATTGATAATATTCTCGATATTTCACAGCTTGAATCCGGAAAAATGGATATTGTTAATTCTCCCGTAAATATCAATGACTTAATGAAAGAGCTTTACAGTTATTTCGAACACAAAGCTTTTGATAAAGAGTTGGACTTTAAAATAAGTGTCAACAGTGAACAAAATCCAATAATTGTAACAGATAAGAATAAAATATCTCAGATACTTTCGAATCTTGTTGATAA
>Ga0172382_10008884_pt1 | contig 13855 bp, 24 predicted proteins | sample Leawel138RmetaG_FD_122245 | JGI IMG/M metagenome (GOLD analysis project Ga0172382, IMG submission 122245) | Leachate microbial communities from a municipal landfill in Southern Ontario, Canada - Leachate well 138R metaG | ecosystem: Engineered > Solid waste > Landfill > Unclassified | place...
ACCCCGGTACCAGGACAATCCGCATTGGCCACACCTGGTGGCCATCGAGAACGCCAATCTGTGACCACCTACCCTTGGTCACAGATCCAGCTCGCCGGCATCACAATTCAGTGACCAAAAAAAGCCCCGCAAATGCGGGGTTTCTATTGCTCCAGAGCGGCCAGCTCGGTTTCCAAATTGCGCCTTATGCCAGCAATCGCTTTCACCAATTCAACGGTGGTCAGGGTGTCCGCGACAGCTCCATGAGCGGTTCCCTGCCACATTACCCCGGCAGAATATACAGCATTGGCCAAAGAGATTGAGCCGTGACGGTTTGTCGGGCCAAACACATCGGCGGCCAGGTACATTGCGCAATATGTTTTCAGTTCGCTAACCCACTCTACAGGTTCACCGAACGCAGCAGCGGTTTGACGGAACATGCGGGTATCAAAATCAGAATTGAAGATAATCAGTGACCGGCCACAGAGGATTTTTCGAACCTGGGCCGACACTTCCGGCCAGGTTGGTGAGTTTGCTAGAGACTCGGCAGTTATACCGTGTACGCCTTCGGCTTCAGGATCTATCGGCACAGTTGGCCGTAGTCTCGTCTCAAATAAAATTGTACCCTGGGCGTCACTGATAGCCAGCTCCAAAATCTGCGCTTTGTCACCAAGGCCGGTTGTCTCGGTGTCCAGGAAAAGCGGGTTTTCACTAAGCCAGTGAACTGCCCTGCTGGACGCTATGGCTTCGTTGCTTTTCAGCTTCGCCTTGATGGCCAAGATTGCCCTGGCAAGCATTTGTTTCTCGCTCGGCGGTTTGGTACTACGGGCTTTCATCGGTACGCAATCAGAAATCTTATAAACACCAAACTCGCCGCCGTAACCGTTCTTATAGAACGCCACCGGCTCGGCGTCAGGCTTAGGCTTCATCCTAAATTCATCCCGAAGGCGGCCTTTTGAAAAGCATTGATTCTTTTCGATGGCTTCAGCACGGGCCGCTTCCAACTCGTCTTTGCATGTTTCTTCCACATCGCCCCCTTTATTGGTCACGGAAACGCTTACCTGGTTGGCCAATATTGTGACCACTATTCCAGCTCTGCCAATGCTTTGTTCAGTGTTACCCGCGACACGTCGAAATGGTTGGCCACATCTGTTTTCGTCATTGTTGGATCGAGCAACATTGCTTTTGCTCTTCGCACATCAGCCTTGGTCATCTTAGGCTTACGACCACCTTTTCTGCCTCGCGCTCTTCCAGCGGCTAACCCCGCTTTGGTTCGCTCCTGGATCAATGTCCGCTCGAATTCGGCCAGCGCTGCAAAGATATGGAATACCAGCTTGCCCCCGGCAGTTGTCGTATCAATCGCTTCAGTCAATGATCGAAAGCCTACGCCTTTGGCTTCCAGGTCGGAAATGATGGCTACCAGGTCTTTCAGGCTTCTACCCAACCGATCCAGCCGCCACACGGTTAAGGTATCCCCTTTCCTGAGTGTATCAAGGCACCTTGTAAGCTCTGGCCGATCTCTCGATGCACCTGAAAATGATTCCTGATATATCCTCTCACAACCTGCCTTTTCCAAGGCGTCAGTTTGTAGGGAATTATTCTGATCAGCAGTGGAAACACGGGCATAACCAATAATCATAGATATTCCACACTATCACCGGAAACCCGAACCACCTTGTTATTTACCAGATGGTTTAAATAGCCCTGAATGGCTGCATCGTTGCCTTTAATACGCAATAAAGCTGCGACATGGTTCCGAAGTGATTTCAATTTTTGCGGACGTTTGTTTGCGGGTGCTGAAGTGAGACTTTGAATCAGTTTTTGCAACTCACCTGAGACACCTGATACCTTGACCTGTTTACATTGTCTTCCCGTACTTTTGATATGGGAGATAAGAGGGGAAAATCCTGAATCATTACTTATCACATCAAAAGCAACAGCCTCTGCTGCCTCTCCGTCAAACTTTCCAAGGTAATACGCAAGATGGAAATCCAAGTTGTTACTTTGAGAGGTTTTAACTTGTATCAGAACTAGGTCTATCGGCTTGTCATACCGACTTTCGTTGAAATCTATCTTTGATTGCTTAGCACCCAGAAAAACCACAACCTTTTTATATGGTGATATATCAACTTTCCCAAGACTACCGATATTTTCATAATCAATAAAAGCCCACTTCATTAATTGTATACCCCAAAATCTACATCACATTCGCCGCACTTAATGAATATTTCTGGTTTACCCCAAACATTAACGCCACACGATGGGCACGAATATTTCACCTTATTCCGGCTTTCTTTTACTCCTTCAGGCAAAACAAAAGCCTCCTTATCGAAGAACTCAACCACTGCCGCTGTAAGTTTAACGGCTGAACTGCTGGGCAATTGGTATTCCTCAACCAGCTCAGGTACAGGAACGCTACATCCTTGAGCAAACCGATCTACCCACGGCAAATCGAAAGTACCACCCGAAACCAAGGAATCACACTCCTTAAGAAACCTGCCGCCAGGTATCGGGTAATCACTCATTTTCTCGCCGGTCTTTCGGCCTCCTGGTCGCCCGGTAGTCGATGGCATCAACCCCACTGCCTCCATCATATCGCCCCACTCTTTATTGTGATAACCGCGACGGCCAGGCTTTCCATAACAGAATTGAAATAGATGGCATTGCTCATGAACCAGAGTCTGAAACACCTCGATCAAAGCAGATTTACCTACATAGGTTGGGTTAATGGCAATCTCATGGCATGTTTTACCATGCTTCGATACCCAACGCTCAGGTGAGAAGTACCCCATCACTCCCTTTTGTCTCTGCGCTGTGAAAATCACCAAAGGCAACTTCCCATCGAACAATGTTTGATTGAAGTGCTCGTATGCAGCCTGCAATGCACCGTACAGCTCACTCGTTGGTTGCATAATCTTCTCCAATGGATTGTACGATCCAGTTAGTCAGACAAGCCTTTCCATGTGCAATAGGTCAACCATATTGCACGCAACACGCTTAGAAAGATAAAAAAAAGACCAATGTAGCCAGTAACATCCTTCAGGGTATGCTGCAAACCATCGAACATCCCAAAATTTAATGAATCAAAAAAAGCAGGCAAAACGCCCATAAACACGACTGCTATAACCGCTGCTGATATAATATTTGCTTGCGCCTTTGGGCATTCCACAAAAGCTTCTAAGAACTCTCTCCACATATTTTAACCGCCATTCTTCAAGCGAATGACAGCACGACGAACGGCAGATGTTTCATTACTCATATTCATCGACTGGCACTGCTCCTGAGAATAAACCCGGATGTTCTTTGCCGAAGGCAAGGAACGAATAAACTCCACTAGATTTTTGGTATCTTCAGATACCACACCGTTTCTTGTCATGGCCACGCCTCCTGTACCCTTGTTGGCTAACGTAAAGTAAAGGTACCTATACTTTACATAGATAACTTTACGCGAAACTTTACAATAATCAAGTAAAAAAAACCGGAATATTCTCTCCGGCTCAAAACGTAAAACAAACGGTCGTTAACTTTACAATCCGTATTGGTCACTGAAGCAGCTCGCCGGCGAGCTGGATCTGTGACCAAGGGTAGGTGGTCACAAAGTAGTGTCCTCGATGGCCAACCCATGTGACCACTTGAAAGTATTAGTCAAGTGATACAGGTCATCATCAAGCCGCCTCAGCGCCTTTTCCAGCGATACCAGCCGACCATCCAGCTCGTCGTACTCCTTACCCCGTTCAATCGCACTGAGCACAACCTGCTGCTTTTCAGGATCAGCACCAATGTACTCGAACTGCCGCCCCCGCTCATCGGTCGCGGGTCTTACTATCCGAAGGTACCGGCCCTGTTTGTAATTCGGTGTTCCGTAATCAATACCGGCCTTCTTCAAAGCCTTCTGCTTAACCTTCAGGCTTTCTATTTCCCTGACAACCGCTTCGTACTGAGCTTGTATTGATGCTAATGATTTTAAGACTTTCATGCTTCACCGCTGGTCACAAATAAAAAAGAGCTCAACAACAACTGTGACCATTATAGCCATTGGTCACACAAAGCGCAACCTGGTTATTAAAGCTGTGACCATTTATTTTTGATGGATTATTCTGGGGTTCTGGGCTGCTCGGTCGGTCGCGTCGGTCGTGGCAACCGGCCAGCCGGGGCGCGAACCAGGGCAAGGGTTTAAGCGTAGCGTCCCTTGCGCTGGTGTGGTAATAAAGTTGGTAACTAAATCGCGCTGGAAGCCCCGTAGCGTCGTCTGGGCGAAAAAATAAAGATGGTAACTTTCAGGCCCATTCCTGCCCGTGGGTAACGAAACATCAACCACTTACGTGATTAGTTACCAACTTTATTATCTTGTTACCAACTTTATTACCACGCCACAGCTGGATCGAGTTTCGGCTAGGTTCGCCACACAAAGACCGGCGTGGCTGATCGAGTTGACCAGGAAGGGCTGCTTGGGCGTGAGCTGAAGGAGTGGGCTTTTGTTTAGGGTGGCTCGGCGAAGGCAAAACCGTAAATTTCGGTTCAAATGCCCCCGCTAGTCCATGTTGTAACCAAAGAGCTAAAGTCAAACCCTCTTCTAACGGGTATGGCTGCGCGCTCTTCACAATTTGTTACAGGGTGACAGCGGTGCCGAAAAACATGGACACATCTGGTCCAGGTAAACCAAAGAAAGCGGTGACGTTCATCGGTCGTATACATATACATCCAACACTCATGATCGCTCTCTGTATTTAAAGCAACAGTAGGATCGGGCAAATATTTATTAATGCGGATTTTTGCCAACTGCTGCCACAAAAGCTTATGCTCTGGATTATCAGGCATAACAACCTGTAAAGTCAGTTTCACAGTTTCTTTAGACATACCAACATCCTCTTAGGAGATCAGCTTGATAGCGGTAAGTCTTCCGGCCATGCGAGAAATTTACCAAACCTTGGGTGCGCCTTTTCTTCTCCACCCACGTTTACCCCGAACTCAGTGAGCTGGTATTCGTCACCAATCTTTTCAACGTACATTGAATCTACCAGCTTCTGCATGAACTCATCAGTTGAGCAACCATGCTTTTTTGCCATTTTCGATGTTGATATTTTGCAAGGCTCCGGCGTGCTGTCCATTTTAGGTGGATATACTGGTTTACCCATAGTGCCCACTGGCGTGAGTTCTGGCGCGGGCACTGGTGCAGGCTTACCTGCAATGGCGGCGAGAACCTGGGAGCGCAGATCGTCTACTACATAGCTTCGGCTGTTCTTCACTTCCAACAATGTTACGTTTGCCGCCTGGCAAGCTGCTCTGACAAACGCATCACGTTTAGCCCTATCTGCTCTTTTATGCGAAGCGTCATTCAACTCGATGCAGCAGGCAACGCTCATATCATCTTTCCGGCAAACCACAAAATCAAAGTGCTTCTGCTGGATCTTTCCTCGCATGATTAAAGCCTGCTTTTTCTCAAGGCCTTTGCGCACCTTCAGCACATCACCAATACGCACTTTAAACGTTACCACGTATCCGCTTGGGATAACTTGCTCCAGGGTCGAATAGAAAAATCGCTCAGCGGCGGTCAGCAAAGGGCCAGCAGCTTCGTAAGGGTAGCTACTGGAACGTGCTGAAGTTGCTATAAGGAATACAAGAAAAAAAATGGCCGCGATCAACAATGCGGCCAACAACATAAACATATCCATTAACAGTCATCCAACCATTAAAACCAGCTCATCGGTGCCACAGGTTCAACAGCTTTATCAGCAGCTCGTAATACGTCTGCCACCGCTTTGGAACCGGCCACCTCTGCGCAACTGTGAATAGAACGAATCCGCTCTAACGGTTCTTCCATAGACTCATCCAAAGGGCCATGACAGCCCTTGTGATAACCGGCCACCTGCTCTAACCGGGACGGGTCACTCCCTGCCCAACTAGAAAGATAAGCCTCCCGCACACTGTCAACAGCTTTGATGTATTGGGTCATCTGGCCAACGACAACAACAACCAATAACAAAACAGCAATAGCCGAAAACTTTAAGGTTGCTCGAATGGTACTGCCAACTGCTAAACCGGCCTTACCGGCAAAACTATCGCCCCCGTAAAAAAACTCATGGGCAGTATCAATTATTTTGTTTCTATTCATTTTTGCATTCCGTCATAACTGGCCAACCCACCTTTCTCAGCAGCTCTTGGTGTGAGTGACCAACGTAGCATCCCGGCATGGAGCCAGACTTCACGGCCAATCAGTACGCACCCGGAGACAGAAACAACAACCAGGACAAAAACTGGCATCGAGGACTGATAAATACCAACAATCAATACCAGGAAGATACCTATCAGCAGATTAAGCAACCCATTAAAATCACGCTTCACATTTCCCCCTTGCATCCTTTTTTGCCAGCTCCACTATCTCCGCCTTCTCTTTATCAGAAAGAAATGCGATTGCTGAACTCACTTTAAAACCGGCACCGTGCAATGACGGTTTTCCTGGAAAACCTACAGCAGGCAAAGCAACTGATACTTTCCCTGCTTCCCACTGACTCTTAACAAACCCATAGAACATGACCTACTCCTTCTTTCGTAATCGAGGCCGGTACTCTCCCCGACGAGTCACACCACTAGGCAGGTGTCGCTACCGCGAGGCCTGGGCGAGCGGTAATCCATTACCGCTAATCGCTCAGCGAAATCACCACACTGCGAATATCGTCCACACTTTCAAGCCAGGCTGAAACACCATAGTCACCGGCAACAGCCAGCGTATGTTCGGTACCTGAGTTGAAGCACGATCCGCTAATGACTGCGCTGGGCATACAGAATGGTTGAGTAACGGACTTCCACCCTTCTCCAGGAACATACTCTGAATACTTGGTATGACTGGTGAACCACTGAGCATACATTTTGCCGTCACCGCCATTAACAAGGACAGGGTTTGCAGCACCTGAATCAAACAGCGTTTGCACGTCACTTATGCCTGTGGCGCTGTATGTCACGCTCTTCAGGTCGTGGAATACGGCCACGGAAGAATGTTCTTTATGGCGCCAGGCGATATGCAATTCATCATCAATGCCTGATACAGCGATATGGCCAACATCATAAGGAAGGTCTTCAATCTGAGGCACTGCCTGCCACTCGCCACCCGAGCTGGCTGCCGCCATGACCGAGTAATAGCTGTACTCATCCAGCTCTGCCCACACCAGTACATCGTTACCGTCAAATGCAGTACCAACCACACTGCCTTTCAGCCCAGCCGAATCAACCTCTTTGGTCGTGGCCATCAAACTGGTTAGATCCAGGTTTGCCACAGATAGGCGGTCATTGTCTGCGTCTACTGAGGCCAGATAACCAACGAACACAGAGCCATCACGCTCCCAAATAGCGACATTTGCGTCTGCCTTAACATCCCCTGCCACGTCAAACACAGCACCCCAGCTACCAGTATTTGCGTAATACGCAACACCCTTTAACGCTATAGTGTCCTCACCTGCTTGCTTCCACAGCAACACCGCGTCGCCGTTTTCCAAGGCCATCAATTTAATTTCGCTGCATGGCTCATCAGTTGATTCAACAGAGAAAGCGGCAGACCATGATCCGCCCTGGGGAACATAATCAGCCACATAAACCGAGGTCGTAACGCCATCATTCTGCAACCAGGCAACGTGGCCCACACCGTCTGCCGATACAGCCAATTGAGGTGATGGTGTAAACCGCTCCACTTCACCAGTAAAGTTCCAACGGGTATTGACGAGAACCGAATCAATACCGTCATCGAGCTGACTAATCTGAAGGGCATCCCGTTGACGTTCAGCCTCCGGCAAATCAGCTCGCAATACCGAAGCAAAGACAGCCGAAGGCTTGTCGTCGGTCGCAGCTTCAGCCCATGCGGCCAACACAGTGCCGTTACTTAAAACACTAACAGTAGGGTTATGGGCCTGCCTGTTGGGGTTGCTTAACTGGAAACCCGGTGTCCAGGAACGAGCCTGATAAGGCGGCGGATTCTCCGTTCCTGGATTACCAGGTGGGTTTCCACCACCGGTACCAGTACCGGGTGAAACTGAAGTAGAGTCTGAATTGCCGCCACCGCTGCATCCTGCCAGCGCCATCGAAATAACCAATGACAAAAAAGCTTTTTTCATTTAAAAGATCCTACGAAAAAAACAAAACTAAGCGGCAACCACTGAAGCCGACAAGGCCATCAAAACCGCCATCCATACGTTTGATGTTCCAACCTTCAATCGTTGTAGTGATTTAAAGGGTGCCAGAACATATTGGGGTCATAGACAACATTGTCGTCATCTTTGACATTGGCCCGGCTAGGGGCCGTTACTTCCCGCCCCTGGTAATTAACAATCACGCGATAAAGCATGAATGCCAGGAACAGACCAAAAAATATTGCAATCTTCAGCATGATAAACCTCCATCGCTTTTATCCGGCTTAACTCAGCGGAACACATAGCGATTAGAATATGAGCAAAACGCTCCTAAACCGTACCAGGTGGCCAAACCAAACATTACCGGCAAAAGAACTAACCGGCCCTGATCAAGTACACTGAGGCTTGTCCACAGGCTTTCAAATGGCAGTAACTGCGAATAAACCATATACATATCGACAACAATCAATGCCGTAGCCACACCGTAAAGAACCATCAACACTACAGCCGTCTCGAACACCTCTCTCAACGCTACTGCAAGCTGAATTACCGCTTTAAAATCATTCATAAAAAACTCACTGACTTGTTGTTTATTGTTGCCAGCTTCTTCGGTGGTCAGAGTGTGGGCTTGATGTGGTTGGCAGTGTGGTCATGGCTGTGGTCAACCAGTGGTCGGTTTACCGTCCACGGTTGTCCATCAGTCTGTCCATACGTCCGAAGGCCATCCACACTAAACCCATACGCCTCAACGAGCTGTCCACCGCTATTGATCAAGATGACCGATAGTAATGGCTTCCAGCACTCCGCGACTGCTGAGAACCGGCTTACCCTCATAAATACCTGGTGTGAATTTCAGATTACGAATCACGAAAGTCACCCGGATACCAGAAAACGGGTCTTTGAATTGCTTCATTGACTCTGCCCACTTTTTCAGAGTAGAGCCAACCAACAGATCACAGTTCGTAATGTCGCCTTCCCATTCACCCTGTCCATTTCGACGCGACCCTTGTATCAATCCCGCCCGAACAAAAAACAGCGTGTCGTTATCTTTTACATGACTGCGAATCTCATTGATAAACCCGCTACAGGTCGTCACTGAGTCATTCGGAAAAACCGGATTTTGAAAACCCTTCCGGTCATCCTTTTTCTGTTGCTGTTCGCCCGCTTGAGGCTGGCTACCCACTTCCGGGAAGTCGTCATAGGCGTCAATCGGGGGCTGATTCATATCGTTCATCTTTGGTCTTACTCCTATTTAGGTTGCTTTACTTTTGCAGCCGCTTTTCGTTTTGGGCGACTGCTTTGGTTCACATATGTGTCGGGTTTCCAGTTACCCAAACCATCAATCACAACACGTTCAGCACCCAATTCCGCCAGAAAGTTAATCGCCGTATTAGGTGATCGGAAAACTCTTGGCGACTTCCTCTGTGTGTACAGCTTGAAAAGGGTTTTACCCTGCTCCACTAACACCTCAAAGCCACTCGGTGTGCCTTTCAGAATGACTGCCGGCTTCGCTTTCACATTCAGCAGCAATGCCTTGAAAAGGCGCTGCTCTATCGGTTCAAATTCGTCACACATTGCGCGGCTGAAAAACCAGGTATTCCTTCGCTTGGCGCGGCTTCTTGCTGCGATTCGCATGAGTCGGGCGCTGGATAAAGTAACGCTCCCCGTCACGTTCAATCAGCTCACCGGATTTCACCTGGCCAAGCATTTCCAGGCATTCTGTGGCTTTTTTGCGGTACGCATCAAAATCCACATCACTGGGCACCCGCATGGAAATGATGCCCACAACGTTTTCGTTGCGCAGTGCTGCCCAGCACTTCCCTAAGCTCACACTGTTGTCCGCCGGTTTATCTTCACCATAACTTGCATTCTGTTCTGACATTACTTGCTCCAATTCTTCGCAATATCGTCTTTCAACGAAACGACTGTATCCGCCTCAACCCTGAAGCTCAGCTTTTTATTGCCCAGCTCTACGGTCAACATGAATTCGTCCTTATCCAGCTCCAGGCGCACCGCTGAGGCCTTTTTCGGCTTGGGCGGCACATCATCGCCCTTGGGCGGCTTGTCTCCCTTTTTACCCTCCGCCCTGGCTCCGCTGTCCTGGTTCTCTTTGGCCTCCTTCTTGGCCTGTTTTGCCTCGCCAGCCAGCTCTGTGCTGGCCTTACGAAGGTTTGTTTCAAGCTCCCCGCTACGCCACTGATCAATCAGTTCAGCCACTTCTTCGGGCTTGCTTTCGGCGGCTTTAGCCAGGTTGTACAGCACGTCAACATCCTGTGTTTCACCATGCGTAGAAAGCCCTGTAACCACAGACGGCGCATCTAACAATGCAAGGTGCTTTGATAGCCGCCCAGGGCTGACATTCAACAGCTTTGCTGCATACGCCTGATCCTTACCTTCAGCTCGGCATATATCGGCTACCCGCTTCATGGCCATTGCATTTTCAATTGCTGGTATCTGCTCACGCTGGTTGTTCTCGTCGATCTGCATTAACAGCAAATGCAGCTCGTCAACATCACCGCTACGAATGATTGCATCAACAACGCTGACCTTTTCCGAATCCCGGATTGCTCGCCACCGGCGCTCACCCGCAATGATCGGATAGGTACCATCTGGCAGGCGATCACCTACCAGTATCGGCTGAAGCTGGCCATTGCTCTCAATGCTTACCCGCAGCTCATCAATTCTTTCCTGGTCGAAAGTCTTGCGAGGCTGGTTCGGATCTGGCACGAACGCCTCAGCAGGCAACGACAAATAACGGCCCTCAGACTTTGCGCGGCTTACCAGCTCGTCAGTACCAGAATCGGCCAATAGGTCTGTAATATCGACCTTTGGCTTCTGGCCACCCTTGCCTTTGCTCACCTGCTGAGAAAACTTATTGGTCATTACCAACCTCGACACGCTCAATAAATTCCTTCGTGAAAGCCATGTACTGACGGGCTTGGTCAGAATTTTGTTTGTACTCCGAGATAGACTTACGCATCGCGTGAGACTCTTTCACTTTTGCCGACTTGGTGATCTTCGTCTTAAAAAGATATTCACCATATTTCTCAGCCAATTGGTTGTAGAAATGCTCTTCTACAAGCACTCGCTGGCTGCTCACCTCGTTCGCCAAAATGCCCAACAAAGACAACCCTGGATTCAGACGGCGCTTGGTGTTAGTGGCCGTCTTCATCTGCTCATCAATACCAGCCACACTGAAATCGTCCAGGTGTGTTGGAATCACCAGGTAGTCTGCTGTCATATGTGCCGCAGTTTGCAAGGTACCAAATGACGGCAAGCAGTCGATCAGGATGTAGTCGTACTGATCACGAAGCGCTTCAATCTTCTCTTTGAAATCGAAAATCACCTCAAAAGGCTTCGTAGAAATCTCCGAAAGGTGCTTACTCGCTCCAATGACATGCAGATTTTCAATAGCCGGTACCGGCTTAACTTCAGCCCCCTCGATGTACAGGTTATAGCCATTCGAGCCGCCAGGCGCTGACGCCCCGGCACCATCCCACTCAACAATTTCAGACGGCAGCTCATCTCCAAAAATAGCCATCGTCAGATTACCTTGAGGGTCATTGTCGATCAGCAACACCCGCTTGCCCATGTAAGCTAGGTTTTTGCCCAGGTTAACCGTCACGGTAGTTTTACCAACCCCGCCCTTCTGATTTGATACCGCTGCAATTTTTGCCATTTGTGAAAGTCCTCAATGTTGATTAGCGACCCCACACAGCAGTTGGATTACCAACAACCCCTGACCTTGCCGAGGTGCGCTGTATGATGATTGCAGTATAGGCCTTTTGATAAATCAAAGCAAGCACTTTTGATAAATCAAATATACTTTATTTGATAGCCCGAATAAATGGTACTACCACACCTTGCCTGATCGGTAATCCGTCTTCAGGCAGATCAATGATACCTTCGATGAACCGGCTTTCCTCCACGATTGCTGAAAGATCCTCAAGACGTTTCACGCACTCAACCACTTGCGGCCACTGACGATACAGCTCTACCAGGTTGCCCCAGTACGGCGGCACCGCCATATCTGGCACGGTAGCCCACTCCTGCGGTAGATTTTCAGGGCACTCAACAAGGCATGTCATTGCCTGCACCCCTACCCTGGCGTATTTCCAGGCTTCATAAACAGCATTTGCATACTCTGTCCGGGAACCAACTTCAAAGATTAGATCTTCGGGAATCCCGCTAAATCGAATGGTTATAGCCATTGAACCCTCCTGCCAAACCGCCTGAATATACCCCATTTTGACAAATCACAACAGGGGTAAATGACAAAGCAAAAGAAATAAAAAAAGCCACCCGAAGGTGGCTTTTTTGAAGGTTAAATTCCACTACGGGACGCTAACCTTAATACTCACTTGGCAGAAGAAACGTAGTCACGCTCCGATCTGCTTCAGTGATAACCCATAACCTTGATTCCGGCATATCCGAAAGGTTGTAGGCTGAGAAGATACGGCCTCCGTGAATAACCGCCTCTTCATTTGTTGCCTTGTCCTGGTCATCCAGATCACCCCAATCGCCATGAGCATGACGACGAAGATATTGAATGGGTTCAAGACCATGCTCCTTCATCAACTCAGAAACACCGCGAGTCATCACGACTGCACCAAGTTTGAATTTCAGAACATCTACAGGCTTCTTTACTGCGTTTTGCATAGCTTCATCCAACCCCTGAATAGGCCGAGGTGCGCCTTGCGCAAAATTGCGCGATTGCAGTGAGTACCAGGCCGAAGCCCACCCCACTAAACGAGTAACTTCACTACAGGCAAGTTACAGAAGCCGCTTCGTGCCGATTTGCCGGTTAACTCGATGATTTTGGCTTGAACCAAAACATCAAGTATTCCCTCATTTTCGCTATAGTCTTTAATTGCCGTCTCTCCCTCTTGAAAAGGGAAATCTGGCAGGCAGGCTGTAGCGGTCAGAACTGGCGCACCGTGATGGATACCCATTTCACGATTACCAGGGCTATCAGCGGCGAACAACTGCAAAGCAGATTGCTTATTGCGAGGATAAGCACGCTTGTCAATCTCGCAATCTATGCCCATGAAAGTAACTGTAGTCATATCTATCTCCAACCCCTGAAAGACCGAGGCGCGTCTTGCGCGAAAGCGCAACAGGTACCAGGCCGAGGCCCACCCTGCATGAGGAACTATCTTACTCGCCCTCAGCAATAACGCCAACAGTGGCTGCTTGAATTGGGCAGAACGTAGCTTCCCAATCAGTGCAAACCGCGCCTGAAGGTTTAGTCTCATTCACCCGGTTCAGATGAGCCAGGTGGTGAGCCACCTTATGGCTTGTCAGGATGTATTCGACGGCTTCAAATAGGTCGGTACCTGCCGGTACCGGAAACCACAAATCAGCCACATCGACCACGCCCAAGGCTCCGCTGGGAGAAGCATCAACAACCTTAGCCCCTCGTTGCAGAATCTGGCAAAAATGAATTTGCATCCACTTTGAGCCATCCTTCTGCACTACTATCAATCGGATTTTATCTCGATTCATCATTCAACCCCTTTAGGTAGAGGTGCACCACCGGCCATAAGCCAGGGTACACTGGCTTATGGACATTAGCGCTACGCAAGGCAGCACTGCGGTCAATAATAGCCGACGTTCTCTTGTCGGACAATGGAAACTGGTCACAAGGCCTGCGCCTGGCCATCCAGGATCTGTGACCACAACTATGGACACAACCAAACCCCGGCCGATCGCGCTGCGTGTGACCAAATACCTATGGGCACAACCTTACCCGGCCCGGG
>Ga0172382_10008885_pt1 | contig 13853 bp, 11 predicted proteins | sample Leawel138RmetaG_FD_122245 | JGI IMG/M metagenome (GOLD analysis project Ga0172382, IMG submission 122245) | Leachate microbial communities from a municipal landfill in Southern Ontario, Canada - Leachate well 138R metaG | ecosystem: Engineered > Solid waste > Landfill > Unclassified | place...
ATATTCCCTTTTCCTTTAACAAGGATAGAATTAGGTCATAGAGGGACCTATTGTAGCTCCTGCTAAATTCCTTGCTCATGCCGTGGTCAACTATCATGTCTATGGTTGACTCCCTAATGGGTAGATTTTCTATATTGCAGCACAAAAATATTATATTATTATATTGATAGTTGGATTCGACATTCTTTTTCATATCCATCAACCTTTTTCTGTCCTTGCAGGTTAAGATATATTTTGATGATGGATGCAAATGCTTCAGATACTGCATTAGAAACGAACCAACGCATGTGTCCAGCTCCAGAATGAGTCCAGGTTCCTCCATATACTTGTCCATGTAACCTATTAATTTTGCCATGCCATTATAGTAAAAGTTGATAAACTTGGCAGATGCCATGTGAAGAAATTCCCTCTTGCTAGGGAGCTTCCTCTTGTCCGATAGTTCTGTATCCACAAGACTCCTGTCTATGTATGTGCCATTGTCTATGGTAGCAGAATAGCCACATTGGCACTCTATTTCCCCAGATATAATCATGTTTTTTTCTAAACTTCCATTGCTTATCTCCAGGTCCCTGTGGCATTTGGGGCAGGTCAGTATTTCTAGGAATGAGAGGGGTATACCTATCCTAGTGACCTCATCTAATTCCGATTGAAATTTCATTATCTTGTCGTCGATTAGGGCCTCCATATCCCTATATCTTGACAGCTCGTCCTGAAAATGATCCTTCTGAGACATCAGTAGTGATACATAATATTTCCTGTACTCCGCATTACTATCACCTGCCAGACGGTGATAGGACAGCAGTTCCTGTATTTTAGATAGGGGAAAATCCAACTGCTTTAGTTCAAATATCTTTTCCAAGTCCCAACTGTCATTATGATTAAACCTGTAATGGCCCCCTGCTTTTTCTGATACCAATAGGCCCAATTCCAAGTAATATCTAATTGTATCTATGGTTGTATTATGCTTGCTGGCAAATTCACCAATTCTCATTGTCTTTTCTCCCCTCCTGGATTTGTCTATATTATATCATAAACAAGTCCATATGAAAGAGTCAAAATTTTCAAGCTAATCACATGACTTCTAAGGTCATCTTTCTATTAATTCTAATCCCTTTATCTTCGTACTCTTAAGGTATTCCACTACCCCAGCAGATGTATCATCCATGTGGTCACTGTTTAGAATAGTAATCGTCAAACTGCATTTATCCCCAATGCAGTTGATTAGTTTTATAAATGCATTGATTATACCTACGTCCATGACATCTTGTTTGTATGGGTCTTCTACAGATTTTTGCTTATTCAAACGGTTTAAAATATCTCCTTGTATACGTCCCAAGGCGTATATTTCGTTTTCATTTAGTTGCTCTATACAATTTAAATCTGTATTTTTTACTATTTTCCCGACGACATCTGAAATCCAGAAAAATTCTACATTTTTTATGCAATAGGATGTCAGACTTAATTTGCTCTCCTTGCTCCCTGTATACTTGTGATTTTCTAAAGACGATTTTATCTCCATGTACTTGTTTCGGAGTTTTTCAGAGGGAAATACTCCTAGTCCATTGGCTAAAATGTCGTTGAAGTCATTATAATATGCCACTGCTGCCACGGGCTTTTCTAATTCTACATATGTATTTAAAACCTTGAGGACCATATCCTCATCGAAGGGCTCCATCTCCAATATCTCGTCTATTACTAGAAGACAATCCTCGTGCTTATCTTCTCCCTCATATAATTCTACCAAACGCTTCAGTATCCTAATTTTATGCTGATCAAATTTCATTCTCTCGAATATTATCAAGTCGTTGAATTCGTCGCAATTTTTAAAGTAATAGCCCTCTAGCAAATCGCCCCTAAAAAGTAGCTTCAAATCCATTACCCTTTGAATGGTATCCTCTGGACTTGTCTCAAAATCCATTATATCTAGGATATCACACTCGCATTGGTAGTCGCTGTTTATTGCACAACATTCGTTGTCAACATAGAGAAAATCCCTATCATTTTCGTCTTTCCCTACATTTTTCTTTATGAGCCATAGGTTATATCTTAGATTGTATCTGGCCGCCTCTGTATCGCTATCTGGCCACAGATATCCTTCGAGTTTTTCCCTACTTACATATCTCTTCCTATTTAAGGCAAGAAGGCATATTAAAGCTATGGCCTTGGAGCCAAGCTTTTCCTCTACATTTTTCTCATTATAACTTATTTTAACCTTTCCTAGAAAACCTATAATCAACATATAACTCACCTATTTCTATTTTAGGTTGCTAAACAAGATTTCTCCGGATTTTATGGTGGCATTTACCCTTATATCCTTTATTTTATTCTGGGCTACTGACAAGATATCCCTATCTAAAATCACCAGATCTGCCAGCTTCCCAGCAGTTAGGGTCCCCTTTATATTCTCTTGGAATATGGCGTATGCTCCATTGTATGTATACATCTTAATTGCCTCATAAATATCGACTCTGTGTTTTTCTACTGGATGGTTTACAGCAGAATGAATTCCCAGAAGTGGGCTAGGCTCTGTAACATTGCTATCTGAACCTCCACAAATGGTTACACCTGCCTCTACTATACTCTTGAAAGGATTTGTTCTAATATAATTATCCCCAAGCCTTTGTGCATACATCTTATCTGGTCCACCCCAGTATGTTTCATAGGATGGTCTCATGGAAAATACTATGCCTAGTTTTTTTGCCCTGGTAATTTGGTCCTTGGTTGCCAGCTCAACGTGCTCAAGCCTATGGCGGAGCCCCGTAATGCCTGTTTGGTGATGGGCATTTTCATGGGCCTTTAATGCCAGCTCGATGGCCCTGTCCCCTATGGTGTAAAGGGCCAATTGTAGGCCATTTTCATAGCATTTTAATACAAAGTCATTTATCTCCCCCTGGGTCAAGCGAAGGCTCCCCATGGTACCTGGGTAATCGGCATACTCAAATGAAAGGGCCGCTGTCCTTGCCCTAAATGTCCCATCTATATAGAAACATCCCCCTAGTCTCTTTAGATTCATTCCTTTAATCTTGTCTATATCCATGGTTTGGTAAAACAGGACTATATCTATGGGAAATTCATTGCCGTATTCATGCAAAAAGTCTGCATCCTTATCGCTGTACATGAAGCCACCTTCCATGGCATTTACTGTTGTAATACCGTTCATTAAAATATCTGCCATTACTTTTGTAGTCGCTTCCCGCCTTTCGCAATCTGGTATTCCATTTAGTATGTTCTTTCTTAAAATTGCATTGGCTTGTTTTCTGAATATACCCGTAGGCATTTGCTTTTCATCTAATTCTACCCCCTCTGCAGTAAAGGGAATCTTAAAATACAATAAGGCATAGGTGTTGAGCATACTAACCTGATATTCCATAGAATTTAACACTAAAGGCAGATCGCTACAATATTTATCTAATATTGCCCTGCCGGGAAACTTCTTCTCCTCAAACTGTTCTTCGGAGATATGTATTCCCCTAACATACCCCTTGGAATACAGTTTACAAGCATTTCCTATGATTGCACCAAGCTCTTCATAGGTCCCTGCTCCACTTAAATCCAAACTCACTGAATCCAATGCCGTTTGTATTACGTGAAAGTGGCTGTCTATGAATCCAGGTAAAACCGTATTTCCTTTTGCGTCCAATACAATTGTATTCTTGTCTACAAAAGCTTCATATTCATTTTCATTTCCTAGGGCAATGATCCTCTCTCCCCTTATGGCAATCCAATCGCTTTCATTTTTATCTTCCATTGTCAGGCATCTTCCATTTTTTATTAAGATAGTAGCAGCCATGAAATCACCTCCATATTGAAACAAAAACCTACCTTTAAATACATTATTACTATTTTGCGTTTAAAAAGTGTTTATTGTAGTTTTATTGAAGTTTTTAGATTTTTAGAATATACTCAATTAAAACTCTATTTCAAATTTATAACAACAGCCTATAAGTATAATTATAATAGAAGCCAAAAAATAATAAAAGGAGGAAATTTTTATGTTGAAAGATTCAAAAAAGCCATCCTTTGGTATTTCGGTATTAACTGTAGCTTTCTTGTTTTTTGTCATTGTAGCCCAATTAATTGCAGTAGGTGCACCAGATATACATATGACCCTGGTATTTGCAATCACCTTTGCAGTTGTGGTCCTGATGCTAACGGGCACTAAGTGGGACTTGATTCAAAAAGGGGTCTTACATGGGGCTGAAATTGCCACAATCCCCATGCTTATACTCATGTTTATTGGAATGCTCATACCTGCACTTATCGCCTCGGGTACCATTCCGGCCCTAATCTACTATGGATTGCAGTTAATAAATCCTTCCATGTTTCTCGTAACAGCCGCACTTATTTCAACTGTTGCATCTATCAGTACTGGTAGTAGTTATACTACAGGGGGAACATTTGGAGTGGCCTTCATGGGTATTAGTATGGGGCTTGGAATACCTCCAGCCATGACGGCAGGTGCTGTGCTTACCGGTGCAATCATTGGAGATAAAATATCTCCATTATCGGATTCCACTAATTTGGCCGCAGGGGTCACAGAGACAAATCTCTTTGCCCATATTAAGAGTATGCTCTATACTACAATTCCTGCATATATAATATCCCTTATACTCTATACCATCATAGGCATGCGCTTTGATGTCTCATCTATTGACACGACAACCGTTGACCTAATTCTTTCAGGGATTGCAGACAACTTTAATGTTAGCCCAATGTTTGCCTTGATTAGCTTGATACCTCTCATAGCCATTGTCTTCATGGCGGTAAAACAGGTAAGTGCCCTAGCGGCAATGGTTATAGCATCTATTATAGCCATGTTTTTAGCCATCTTGACCCAGGGTCATGGACTTATAGAAATGATGTCCTACATGAACTACGGATTTGTAGTAGATACTGGGGTCTCTGAGGTAAATGCCCTGCTCAATAGGGGCGGTATTCAGTCTATGATGTGGACTGTTTCCCTGGGATACTTAGGCCTGGCCTATGGAGGAATACTTGAGAAAACCGGTGTTATGGAATCTATACTTGATAAGATGAGTGCCTTGACAAACAATGCAAGGAACTTAGTTATTACCCATATATTTTCAGCTATACTGGTCAATCTGATTTCAGCCAGCCAATATGTTGCCATTATTATACCCGGTAGAATGTACCTGCCAGCATATAGAAAGCTTGGCATCAGAACAGATGTCGCCTCTAGGACATGTGAGGACTCCGGTACTGTAACTTCTCCCCTGGTCCCCTGGGGCCTATGTGGCGTTTTCTTTACTGGGACCTTGGGGGTCAGTACCCTAGAATATTTCCCCTATGCCTTTCTAGCCTATCTAACTCCAATCGTTGCAATCATATACGCCATTACCAATAAATTTATATGGATGGAAGAAGATAGCAAAAATGCAACTAAGACTGTTATATAATAGTATCTAAATATAAAAGAGAGGATAAGAAGATGTTCACAATTAATAAGGAATATATAAAAGAATTACTAATGGATTTAGTATCGATTGAAAGCCCCTATTTCGAAGAGGAAGAGGTCATGGATTACGTATATAATTGGTTGACAGAGAAGAACATAAATGTTTTTATTCACCACTACCATGAATCTAAAATAACTGGATTTAAGGGGAAAAATCTAATAGTTGATTTGAAGGGAAGTAAACCCGGTCCAACAATACATTTAAATGGACATCTAGATACGGTTAGATTAACCAGTGGCTGGACTAAAAATCCAAAGGGAGAGATTGATGGGGATAGGCTCTATGGAGTTGGTGCCCTAGATATGAAATCTGGTTGTGCAGCCACCATGGTGGCCATAAGGGCCTTTGTAGAAAACCACAGGGACTTCAAAGGCAGAATTATTTCAAGCTATGTTTCTGTAGAGGAAGGACCCTATGGAATGGGGACCAACGCCCTCATAGAGGACGGTTACCTAAAGGACATCGATATATCCATAGTCACAGAGCCTAGTGCAGGATTTTCTGGCAATGGCTTTCCAGATATTAGCCTTGGTGCCAGGGGTGGTTACGGTATAGAGATAGACTTATTTGGCAAGTCCTCCCATGCGGCGACTCCTGAAATAGGGATAAGTGCAGCAAAGGATGCCGCAAAGGTCATATGTGAATTGGATAATGTAGACTATATAAGGGATCCCTATCTAGGAGAGGGCGATGTATGCGTCGTAGGTATTGAATGCGATGGCGGGGCCTGTAGTGTCCCCGATTATGCTAAGATACGGCTATTTTGGCATATCGTAGTCGGTGAAAACCAAAAAACCATTACAAGGGAGATAGAGAAGGCCATTGAAAGGGCCCATATCGAGTCCGATTACAATATTAGATTTAGGGAGGCCCCCTCCGAGGATTCTAGAGGCTTTATGCCCTACACAATAACAGGAGAAGAGCCCCTAGCTAAGGAATTTATTGAATTAGTTGAGGAAACTTGCGAGGAAAAACCCAGTCTTTCATATTTTCGCAGCATTGGCGACTTCAACTATCTGGGTTCTAGATTAAATGCACCGGCCATAATCTTTGGTGCCTATGGCGAAAACTTCCACAGTGGTGACGAATACGTGGATTTGGAAACAGTAGTAAAAACATCCCAAATCATATATAAGTATCTGGAAAAGATGCTGTGTAGCTAAATACTGAAGTCTCATTTTAATCCTTGTAAAATCCAAGTGTCTAAGGACCTTGGATTTTACTTTTACAGGATATTAAGGCATAAAAAACCACCTAGGGATAAGGTGGTTTAATTCTTGTGATAGGTAATTTTAATATGCCTTTATTTTCTCATATATCTTTTTATTTATTGGAGTTGCTATATCGTGCTTTTGTCCCAGTTTAAGTACAGTACCTGCAAACATTTCGACCTCCGTTTCCCTCCCTGCAATGCCGTCCTGTCTCATGGATGGCATACCATCGGGATCCAGTGAGTCCATTAGCTTTACATAGCCTTCCAGATCCCCTTCTGTGACATTTATGCCCTCCTTATTGGCCAGTACTAGGGCCTCTCTCATGGCACCTATCATCATATCCCTAGCCTCTCCCGGCTCCTGTATAGTGCTATAGCTACCCTCATAAATCATCACTACCTGGTTTACCCCAACATTGAGCATGAATTTACTCCAAAGCCTGTGCTCAATATTATCCTCTAGGGTATAGGGAAGCCCTGTCCTATCAAATAGCTCTATCACAGCATTTAACTTCATTTCCATATCTGGATTCCTATCTATAATCCCAATGCAAAGTTCCCCCATATTTGTATATGTGAACTGGTTCCCTAGCTTGACTGCATCCATGCCTTGGGCTACAGTGTATACAATCTTGTCCCCACCATAGGCATTTCCAATGGCCTCCTCACTGGATATTCCATTTAGGAGGGAAATAATAATTGTATTATCTGCAACCTTGTTTTTGGCAGAAGCTATTGCACTATCTAAGTCTACTCCCTTTACGGCAAATATCAAAAGGTCTGCAGCCTCCCCTTTCTCTGCCTCGTCCACAAGGTTAAAATCACAAATTTCGCCATTGCTGGTAAGGCCCAGGCTCTGAAATCTCTCCTTCCTCTCCTTGTTGACTATAAATTCTACATTTTCCTTGCCCAATTTTTTGGTTAGAAAGCCGCCGAATAAGGTACCCAGTGCCCCCATACCAATGATGCTAACTTTTTCTATTCTCATACCATTCACTCCCTAAAATTACTATGGTCCACTTTCCTGACAAGTGCCCATTAGGGACATTTTACCACTTTATCTGGAAAAGTTACAGTAAAATATCTATATTAGTAGGCAAGACCCTAATTGTCTTAGTCCCCAAATAAAAAGAAGAGGTCTTATACCTCTTCTAAACTATTCCTCTATGCTTATTGCTCCTGTTGGGCAGGAGTTTTCTGCATCTCTAGCACTATCCTCTTGACCTGATGGAACTGGATCCGCAATGACTGTGGCTATGTTCTCATCATCCATTTCAAATACTTCTGGACATATACTGGAACATAGTCCGCATCCAATACACTCGTCCCTATCAACCTTGGCCTTCATATAATCATCCTTTCATAAGGTGTTTATTTAATTATTTACACTTTATTTAATACCCCTATTTCTAGAAAATAATCAAGCTTGTTAATATCGTGACAGGTTTTAGAGTTTTCATCTATCAGGCTCTTATTTACTCTTTTTTACCCCTATCCTATCTCTCGGAATAAAAGTTTTGTGTGTAATAGTACTTATAATAACTATCTTTTCCGTAGCCAACTCCTACTCCCAGTTTTTTAAAGTTTTCTGATAGTATATTGACCCTATGCCCATAAGAGTTGAGTAAGCCCTGGTGGGACTCTATGGGATTGGGATAACCTGCTGATATGTTTTCTCCCGCATAATTATAAATTATACCTTCCTTCTTCATCCTCTCAAAAGGAGTGGTTCCATCCTGACTGTTATGCTCAAAATAGTCATTGTCTGCCATATCCTGGCTATGTTTTCTAGAAGATATCTTAGATAACTCGCTCCAATCTAATGGATGCAAACCCTCCCTAACCCTGATTGCATTAACCAGGTCCAGCATTTGATATTCAAAACCATTCCTTAAGTCCTGGCTATAACTAGCATAGTAATTTGTAAAATTGTCTGCTGTCTTTTTATCAATTATTAGTAGGGCTGTCAATGCTTGGTCCTTGTAAATATCAAAATAGGCCCTTACATAGCTATTATCTACAAGAAATGTAGCAATTTCATCTTTTCTATCTTCTCTTACAATTGTGCCCAGGATTTTCTCCACATCCTGCCTAGGACTCCCTATCTTTAGTCCCTGCTTGGAAATCCAATTGTCAGCATTGGTATAGATGGCAACGACCTTCTTGTTTTTCACTCCAACCTGAATATAGTTTTTATAATTCCCATTGTAGATATACCAATAAAAACCGTATTCACTCAGGTCCTTCCTACTGGGTAGACCTAGGTGTGAAATAAGTTTGTCCTCTGCTTGTCCAATATAGATGGATTGTAGGACAAATTCCGCTTTTACTGGTAGATCTGCTTCATAAGAAATGTCCTTATTTCTATCCTTTTTTACAATACTATATAATCTATTTATAGTTATATAGGCCTGTTCCCGACTGTAGTTTGCCTTTGGTGCAAAGCTGTTGTTGCCAATCCCCTGCATTATTCCTTTTTGGGATACATAGGCTATATCGTCTTTGGCAAAGCTAGCTATACTAGAGTTATCTGCAAATTTATAGCTTGAAACTTCCGTGTCTTCTCCTAAAAAACTTGCAGTCCTGGTCAGGAGGGCTGCCGCCTGCTCTCTTGATATCTTATCCTTGGGGGCAAATTGTTTCTGGCTTATCCCATTGATTATGCCTAGGGAATAGGCAGCTATAACATTCTTATCATTTGTATCAATGAAAGGGTTTTCCAGCACTACTTGATTGAGGCTTCTACCTATTTTATCTATGATTACCTGGTCTATGGATTTTTCTTCAGTTGCTTCTATTATACTAACTACTAGTGTGGCAAAGTCCTGACGGATAATGTCATCCTTATAGTTCTTTTGGAGCCTGGACCCTATTAAGTTATTACTTATAGCTAGGGTCACCTCTTCATAGGCCCAACTACTCATTTCACCATAATTTATAGCCTGGCTAGTCAGCGGAAAAAAACCTACTACCATGGTTATTATAAGCATAAGTGAAATAGTTTTCTTCAATTTGTTTTGCATCCTTATGTCCTCTCCCTTCAATCATTCTTGACTATAAGATTTTTACCCCAGTTTTAAGATAAAAAACAAGATAATTTAAAGGGTTAGTAACTATAGCATTAACGATTTTACTTTAACCATGAAATTTTACAGAAAAAAAGGTATAATTATATTAAAAGCTTGAATAAGACAAGAACTAGGTTTTGAGAAGCAGTAAAGGCATTAATTGGAAAGGAGAGAATTTATGATTAAGATAGAAGGCAAATATAATACAGCCATGGTATTTACAGATAATGTTGATCCCGGTGCTATCTCCCAAATAACAAGTTATTTAAATCAAGACTATTCAAAGGGTAGGAAGATCAGAATAATGCCCGATGTGCACCTGGGGGTCGGCATCACTATAGGCTTTACTACAGATTTAGGTGAAGAGCTAGTACCAAACTTAGTGGGGGTGGATATTGGGTGTGGAATACTCACAGTGGAGCTAGGTAAAGTTGATATAAATTTAGAAATATTAGACAAAATTATATATCAAAATATACCTGCTGGATTTAATGTGCAGAAGGAAATAAAATATCGGTTCGATAAATTAAGGGACCTGCATTGCCTTAGAGAATTAAAAGATACTAGAAGAATAGAAAGGGGTATAGGTAGCCTTGGTGGCGGGAACCATTTCATAGAAGTAAATATAGATTCAAAAGATAATAAATTTTTGGTAATTCATTCTGGAAGTAGAAATTTAGGCAATCAAGTAGCTAAATATTATCAAAATATTGCAGTAGAATCCATCAGAAATGATATAGATTACCTGGCTAAAAAGAATGAGATCATTGAGGAATATAGGTCTAAAGGCAAACATAGGGATATAGGTAAAGCGTTGAATAAACTGAAGAAAGAAAATAAAAGGGACCTGAAATATCCAAAAGATCTATGTTATCTTGTGGGTAAAAGCAAGGAAATGTATTTACATGATATGAATATTTGTCAGAAATATGCAAAGATAAATCGCGAAGTTATGGCAGATATTATACTACAAAATTTATTTAATAGATCTTTAAATAGCTTCCCCCACTTTCATACAGTCCATAATTATATTAACTTTGAGGACGGCATATTAAGAAAAGGTGCAATTTCTGCACATGAAGGAGAACTAGTAATCATACCAATAAATATGAGGGATGGCTCTATACTAGCTAGGGGTAAAGGAAACCCTGAGTGGAACTATTCAGCACCACATGGAGCAGGAAGACTAATGAGCCGAGGGGAAGCGAAAGAAACTATCAGGATGAATGATTATTTGAAATCTATGCAAGGTATATACACATCATCAGTAAAAGAAACCACCCTAGATGAAGCACCTTTCGCTTACAAGTCTATAGATGAGATATTATCCAAAGTAGGAGATACAGTTGATATTATTGATATACTGAAACCTATTTTTAATTTTAAGGCTTAGGGAACCACTTGTCCAATCCTATTTTCCCTAAATATAAATAATCGTTCCCAAACTCTGTTTGTATTGGGGCAAATATATTCTTAAACTCGTTTATATAAAACCTACCACCCTCTATTCCCTTTATTCCAGCAATACCAGCTGCTACCTCCCTTGCCTTATCCATACCAATGGCTTTGGCACCTGCCTTGTGACATTCATCCACCACCAGTAACAAGTCCTTGCCAATATCCTCACTTATCTTATCTGCTAATTTATACGATGCTGATTTCAAAACAGATATCAATATCATTTTATTCTCATTTATCTCATCATCATAACTTCCCCCTAACCGGCCAATCATTGTTTCAGGTAAATTACTTCTTTTTAGAATTTCATTATACCATTGCCCTTGCAGGACTATGGTAGGAACAATTATCTCAACTACCAAGTTTTCATTTTGGCTTTGGAGTCTCTCAATAATCGCTAGCGCCAACAATGTTTTCCCTGATCCCTCTCGTGTCAAGGGTATGATACAAAAAACACCCAATTTTCATTAGGTGTTTTATTAATGTATCTCTAATTGTTAACCGAGAGAATATAGGCAATTATTTATTTTATTTTTTTGCGGAATTGTTAAAATGGAATTTTTCAATTTATTAGGATTATTTCTTATTATATCGTTCGCAAATTCTAATATATTTAAGTCTACATCAACATATCTATACTCGTTTAAATTCAGATAACCTTCATCAGTTACCTTACTTTCAATAAATCTATATCTATTCATGCCTGAAACTAAAGCAGTATCAACTAATATTGTTTTACCTTCTAAAGAGGATAAATTAATTGACTTTAAAACATCTGAAAGCTTCTTATCGTAGTCTAACAAAGTAATAAGTTTTTCAAATTTAATTGTTTCCAAACTATTAATTAGATAATCGTACATTTAAAATATCCTCCTTTCATTAAAATTTTTGATGTTAAAATATTATATAATATTTATTTACAAGTTGCAAGCCTTCCATAATTAAATCTCTCGCTACATTCATATCAGTAATTACTGGAGTATCAATTGAGTCTTTTGACCAATGTGCATACGGATGTCGTATTTTATTATAGTAATTATATAAATCATTTAAAAATTCTATTTGATCATCCGTTGCATTACCTCTTGATGGAGTATAATAGTACTTTGAAGCATTATTATCCCGGTTGAAATAAGTAAAATTATTGCTTCCATTACTCCTTACAGTATTATTGCCTAATTTATCACCTAATATCCTATGCAAATAATAATCCATAGCTCTAAAGATAGGTGTAATTAAACATGTATAATCTGGCATATACCCTACTAGCATTGTATTGAATATAGCTGATAGTATATTGTTATAGTGCTTTGTGTCCTGAATGTTATTAGGAAAATTAGGTAATAGATTGTTTAACTGATTCTCAAGTTCTATTTCTTCTATCGATAAAGCATGATAAATATTTAAAGTTTCTATAACTGAACTTTCTGTTGGCAATTTTTCTATTGCATAAGATATTGTTTTTTGAAACAATACACTTTGTTTTCCCTGAACATATGATTTATCACCACTATAGCAATTAATCACCATTTTATCTTTAACATATGAAACTTCTATTCTACTTAAATAATCCCTTGGTTTTGTGATATGTTTTGTTATTTCTTCCTCATTATATTTTTTGTTTTCTATCGATACCTCTTCTATAATGTTTACCCAGTCTTCTAAACTAAAACCTATAAAATATATAGACCCATCATTATAAGCTTTATATCCATGAGATAATAAAGATCTTTTTGCTAAATCATCAGCAATCTCATTATATATTATTCCACTATGTGCTTTTGCATGCACAAAATTTATTTTTATTAATTTAGATTTTTCGTCAATAAATTTAGTATATTCCTTTGTAATTTTCTTATTCGCTTTCCACTCTTTTTTTGCCCATTTTTCAATTCCTTCATAGTCATAATAAATTATAATTTCTTTTTTATTATTTTCTATAGCCCACAATATCGATTGTTTAACTCCACTTAATTCACCTGCTACATTTCTAGAATCCATATACTCTTGATTTACATAAGCTTTGAATAGTTTTTGTTCATGCCCTTTGGTAAACAAGATAGCACCAAATCCATATTTCTCTCTTCCATCTATATCAGGAGAATAACTGCCATCTACAAATGCAATTACCTCTCCTTCATCAAGGTTTCTTATTTCATTCTCTATTTCTTTATTAATATCATAACCTTTTCCATCTAAGTCTAATTCAATATCATCTTCTCTATTTGAAATATAATTTTCAGCCTCTTCAAATGTTGGGAATGATTTATATTCCGCTCCTGAAAAACCTTTAACTTGTTCTTCAGCTTGTCCCCACGTTTGATATATGCCTGGAACTTTACCTCTTTTAACTGCGTAAAATTTTCGTTTAGCCACACTATACCTCCTCTTAAATTTAATAAATCAAAATAAGTATCTACATTAATTACTTCAAAATTTACAGATCTCTATTTTTCAATATAGTTTATAAAGTTTATATGTGGTTACTATTAATAATATTTTGTCATACTATAATGTGTTTGGCAATAGCAAAATGCAATTTTCGGAAATCTAAAGTACAATCACCAGCACCAATATTTAATTCATTAATGAATGGGTCATTCTGTAACTTTTCCCTGTAAATAGCAGCATATGTGA
>Ga0172382_10008887_pt1 | contig 13852 bp, 13 predicted proteins | sample Leawel138RmetaG_FD_122245 | JGI IMG/M metagenome (GOLD analysis project Ga0172382, IMG submission 122245) | Leachate microbial communities from a municipal landfill in Southern Ontario, Canada - Leachate well 138R metaG | ecosystem: Engineered > Solid waste > Landfill > Unclassified | place...
ACATTGATTTTGGAGATGAATTCATTAAAGTCATTGGTGACAATGACCTTGAAATTACTGATTTAGATGAAGTTGGAAGTAATACAACCGAAAGCGATGCATATGAATTTTTCTTTAAAAAAGTTGATGGAACCATTTATTCACGGGTCTTAGAAAAAGATCCTGATGAAGGTAGGTTCGGCATTGAGTTTAAAAACTACAACATCGTTAATGAAGAAGAAACCTTTCCAAAGTACCAGGAGAACTCATCAAATATTGGTGGTCCTAGCGGAGGCTTATTACAAACACTAGCAATTTATAATATGCTAGTCGAAGAAGATATAACTAAAGGGTTAAAAATCGCTGGTACTGGAGAAATTAACTTAAATGGAAGTGTAGGCTATATCGGCGGAGTAGAGCAAAAAATCTTAACTGCCTATTTAAACAAAGTTGATGTATTTTTTATCCCATACCTTGATTCTGAGAGATATACTGATAATTATTTAGAAGCTTTAAGAGCTTGTGAGAAACATGGAATTGATCCAGAGCCTTGGTTAGTACCAGTTGCTACTTTCCAAGATGCTTTAGATTATTTAGAAGGGTTAGATGGATAATGAAAGCCTATATAAAACTATGGAAAAATTTATTTTCCGAGCTTAATTTTAAAGTTATTTTAGATGCCTTCTTTGGTGCATTGGTATTCAATCTTTTACTTTCAGTTCCGCTATTTATCGTCATGGCACAAATCATCTCAGTTTATGCTTATCTTGTTAATTTATGGGTTTGTGTTTTAATGATTCTAGCAATTTTATTAAATTATATTTTACATTTGTGGTGGAATAAAGCCTTAAGATTGGCTGAACCTAATCTTGAAGCAAATACAAAAAAACTATTTTTGGTTAATCAAATCATTACTGATATGATCATTGTAATTATTGGTTTGCTGTTTATCTTTGTGTTTATTCCCATAATTGTGGTCTAGAGGTGGATAATGATTAAGTGGTTGTTAATAATACTAGGATTAATTGGTTTAGATCAAATCAGTAAGATTTGGGTATCTGAGACAATGATGATTGAAGAGAGTATACCGGTGATTAAAGATTTTTTTCATATAACCTATACTAGAAACCTCGGAATGGTTTTTGGTGGACTTCAAGGAACTGCGGCTCAGTATTATTGGGTATTTCTAATTTTTGCAATAGTAGCTATTGGTGTCTTTGGATATATGTTTTTAAAAAGCGATTTTTCTGATAAAAAGTTAGTTGTGTTTCGAATAGCGCTAGCTTTACTTATTGCTGGTACCATTGGAAATGCAATTGATCGAGCTGTTCAAGTCGATCACGCTGTTATTGACTTTATTGATTTTAAAGGTATTTGGAGTTATATTTTTAATCTTGCTGATACCTTCTTAAATGTTGGAATTGCTTTATTCTTTATTGATATAATGTTTTTAGAAAAGAAACGAGTGAAGACAAATGGATGATTTGTTTTTTGAGTACGAAGTTAATATTCAAGATAGTTTAGATCGAATTGATCGTTTTTTAGCAAACAAAATTGAACATTTAAGTCGTTCAACTATTAAAAAATTAATCGCCGAAGAAAAGGTACTTGTTAACCAAGCACCAATTAAAGCTAGTTACAGTTTAAAAGTTTCTGATTTGATTGAAATCATTGATGTTGTTCTTAATGAGACTGATATTATACCCAAAGAAATGCCGTTAGAGATAATTTATGAAGATGAAGATGTCTTAGTTATTAACAAACCTTCAGGACTTGTGGTACACCCTGCTCCCGGGCATTACACCGATACTTTGGTAAATGGATTACTCTGGCATTTAAAATCACTATCAGATGTAAACGGAGAATATCGACCAGGAATCGTTCATCGAATTGATAAAGACACTTCAGGATTGTTAATGGTTGCTAAGAATAACTATTCTCATGAAATTTTAGCTCGAGAACTTCAAGAAAAAAAGACTAAACGCGAATACATTGCTTTGGTTGAAGGGGTTATTCTAAACAAAAAAGGCCGTATCAACGCTCCGATTGGTAGAGACAAACAAAACCGCTTAAAAATGGCAGTTACAGCTAACGGAAAAGAAGCAGTTACTAATTTCGAAGTTTTAGAAACGTTTTCAGATTCAACCTTAATTAAATGCATATTAGAAACTGGTAGAACTCATCAAATCCGAGTACACTTAAATTATATCAATCATCCTTTAGTAAATGACTATGTCTATGGAAATGCACCAATTAATGATTTTGGTCAGTTTCTACACGCTCAAACTCTCGGTTTCACACACCCAAAGACTAAAGAATGGATGGAATTTAAATCGCCACTACCTAATATATTTGAGGACTATCTCCAAAAAAAAAGAATTTAAATTTAAAATTTAATTCTTTTTTATTTTTTCAAAATTCTTAAAATTTACCTTAGCAATTTTATTAAAGACTTCTTCGCCATGCTTTAACGCTATTACTTTGGCAATAGCATCTACACCAGGCCCCGCGCCTTTTGGAAGCACAATTCCAATCTCTTTACTCAATTCATCAAAAGCAAGAAGAAACTTATATCTAGCGATAATCGCAGCTACTGCCACAGCTTGATGAATTGACTCTGCTTGGGTTAAAAAGTCTATATTTTTAACAACAGTTTCACCACTTAAATAATTAAAGTAATTAGACTCAGAACAGAACTTATCCAAAATTATTTTTTGATAGTCTGAATGCTTATCTACAAGCTTTTTTATTGCATGATTGTGTAGATAAGCTTTAATCTTATTCATATTGTATCCTTGACTTGTTAATTCGTTGAATTTTTCATTCTTTAAGACTAGTATATGGTAACTGATTTGGGAAATAAGTTTTTCCCCGATAACTCTAATTTCTCTATCGTTAATTCTTTTTGAATCTTTGATATTAAGTGTGTCTAAAAAGGTGTAATCCTGAGGGGTAACGTATGCTGAACAAACAACAACTGGGCCAAAAAAGTCACCAGTACCTACCTCATCAGAACCAATAACTCTTAAATTATAATATTGATTATCATAATCGATAATTGGAAGTTCTTCCTCATTAGGCAAAGTTTCAATACCAAAAATATCAGCCCATTTTTTATATTCGTTATAACCTCTTGTTCCTTGAAACATCACTTTGTTTGAATTATAAACTGTAATTGAAAAATCATCAGTTTTAAAACGATGTTTTATTTTTAAATCTTCACTATTCTCTTCGATTTTTTGGTAGTATGTTATAAATTTTTTTAAATCTTTATCACTTATAGTAAAAACATAGTTCATCTTGGTCAACTCCTCTTTTTATTTTAGCATAAACTGTGATAAAATAGAAGGAGCGGGTGAATGATAATGTACTTTGAAACCAAAAAATTAGAATATAATAAAATTTTAGATAACATAAAAATATATGCCCAAACCGATTTAGGAAAAAAGGCTATTTTTTCAATTGAACCTTTAAGAAATGAATTTGAAATAAAACTTTTGATGACAGAAACATTTGAAGCCAAAACCTTAATTGAGCGTTATGATGAAACTCCACTTTCAGGAGTATTAGATTTAACTAATATTATCAAAAAATCGCAGATTGGTTCGACACTTTCAATCGATGAGTTCATGCGGGTAGTTTCACATCAAGAAGCAATAACTCGAACTTTAAATTTTGTGAAAAAGGCACAAGCTTTAGAAATAGATTTCACAAATTTACTTGCCTATTACAATCGCTTAAATGATTTAACTGCTTTAAAGAAGAGTATTGACTTAGTGATTGATCGTAAGGGTGAAATTTATGATAACGCTAGTTCTAAGTTAGCGGAAATTCGGAAAAAAATTACTTTTACTGAAGAAAGAATCAATAATAAAATGCAAAGTTTGCTTAAGAGTGAACAAAAAAAACTTTCCGATGGTTTGATAACCATTAGAAACAACCGATTAGTATTACCGGTAAAACTAGAATATAAGAATAGTTTTAAAGGAATTCTACACGATTCTTCATCTTCGGGTGAAACTGTATTTATTGAACCGATGGCATGTGTGGATATGAATAACGATTTAGCAAGATTTTTCGTTGAAGAAGTCAATGAAATCGAAAGAATTCTATCAGCTTTAACTATAAAAGTAAGTGAAAAAATTGAAGAACTAAAACAAAATCAAGAAATATTTGTTCATCTTGATTTAACCTTCGCAAAAGCGAAATATGCACTTAACTTTACCTGTAACAAACCAAATATTACAAAAGATAAAATATCTTTACTTAATGCAAGACATCCATTAATAGACCAAAATGAAGTTGTGGGAAATAATATTACTTTCCATAAGTATAATCATATTATCATTACCGGACCTAATACTGGAGGAAAAACTGTAGCTTTAAAAACTTTGGGCTTATTAGCGTTAATGGCTCAATCAGGAATGTTGATACCGGTAGATGAAGGTTCAGACATTATAATCTTTTCCAATATATTTGCAGATATAGGTGACGAACAATCAATCGAGCAATCTCTTTCAACTTTTTCGTCACATATAGAAAATATAACTAAAATACTTTCTTTATCAGAAGATAACTCTTTAGTTTTGCTGGACGAAATAGGTTCAGGTACAGACCCTAAAGAAGGAGCTTCTTTAGCGATTGCGATTATTGATCATCTTCGAAACAAAAAACTCTATTCGATGATAACTACTCATTACCCTGAACTTAAGACTTATGCATATAATCTCGACAATGCTGTTAATGCCTCAGTAGAATTTGATATAAATACTTTAAGGCCGACATATCATTTAAGAATTGGAATTCCAGGGACATCAAATGCGATAAAAATTGCTAGAAGATTAGGCCTTAATAAAACTATTTGTGAACAAGCTGAATCAGTATCTTTAACATTTGATACTGATGTTTCAAAATTAATAAAGAAACTTGAAGACCAAAGCCTAGAATTAGATCTTGAAGTCAAGGAATATCGGAATAAAATTAAAAACCTAGAGATTGAAGAGAAACAATTACAAGATCTAAAAAACCGTGAAGAACTACTTCAAAACCAGAGGATGAAGGAGTTCGAGGCGGCTGAAGAGGCCCGACTAGAGGCTTTGAATGAAAAAGCTCTTGATTTAATTGAAGAGTTAGATGAACTAAAAAAGACTGCTCAATTTAAGGAACATGAACTTGCAAAATTAAAACATGATACCAAAACAGTTTTCAATCGTAAAAGAGCTTATAAGAAAACCACACATAAATCAATTCAAGAAAATGATATTGTCAACGTTTTAGCTTATCAAAAACAAGCTACTGTAATTAAAAAACTGAAGAACAACCAGTTTGAAGTTGCCATGGGTAATTTAAGTCTAACTGTTAAAGAAAAAGAAATTGAATTTGTATCTAGAAAACAAGAAAAAATTAAAACTACCTATCAAACTAGCTCTGACCCACAGGTAAGAACAGTTAAAGTAGAGCTAGATTTACACGGAAAACGGTATGAAGAAGCGATGCTTGAGTTAGATAAATTCGTTGATGATTGTCTATTAAACAATTTAGAATTTGCTTATGTGGTTCATGGAATTGGTACAGGAGCGTTGAAAAAAGGTGTAGAGAAATATGCCAAGAGCAATCCACAGATTAAAAGTTTCCGCAGGGGAACAGAGAATGAAGGTGGATTAGGAGTGACGGTAATTCAATTTAAGTAAGGAGTATTCATGAAAAAACTGGAAATATATATAGCTCGCTATTGCGGAACTTGTAGAGGACTAAAAAAGCGAATAATCAACATAAAAGAATCTCTAATTGAAGTTGAGATAATTTTTCGTGATATCGATATTGAAAGAGATAAAGTCAGAAAAAATAATATTGAAAATGTTCCTACAATTATTTTCTATATTGACAACCAAGAAGTCTCTCGTTTAGACGGATACATCTCCGAAGAAGATATTTTACACTTATTAGACGAGGCCAAATGATGGATGGATTATTAATTGTTAATAAAGACATTAACATGACTTCTCATGATGTTGTCAACATTGCCCGTAAGGCATTGAAGACAAAAAAAATTGGTCATACAGGAACTTTAGACCCGAATGCTACAGGAGTATTAGTTTTAGCAGTTGGTAGAGCAACTAAACTAATGAAATACTTTCTTAATGATAACAAAACATATATCGCTGAATTTTTGATTGGTAAAGCTTATGATACAGATGATGTAACTGGAAAATTAGTTGCTGAGAAAACTACAAAAGACCTAAGCTTAGATACAGTCAAAAACAAGTTACTAAGTTACTTAGGGGAAAGTGAACAACTACCCCCTGATTATTCTGCGGTCAAAATTGATGGAAAGAAATTATATGAACTTGCTAGAAAAAACCAAGTAATTGACAATAAAAAACTACGCAAAATTAATATCGAAGATATCAAAATCTTCGATATCAAAAGAATTGATGACACAATATTGCTTAAGACAAGCTTGACAGTTTCTAAAGGAACGTATATTCGCTCAATAGCTAGAGATTTAGGATATGACTTGGATAATTACGGAACGTTGTTTTCTCTTGTAAGAACTAAAGTAAACGAATTTTCTCTTGAAGATGCAAACACAATTTCCGAATTGAAATCAGGAAATTTTACTCTTAAGTCTCCTTTTGAATATTTAGATTTACCAAGGATAACAGTTTCAAAAAATATTGAAGATGAAATTGAGCATGGTAGATTTTTAGACTTAAAGTATTTTAAAGCAAAAAAAGACACAATAGTTTATTCTGAAACTAATGAGCCTTTAGCTATATATTTTTATGATGAGACAATAAATAAAATGAGGATGAGTGTTAAATGGCGGTTAAAATAAAGTATCTTGATTATACCGATACAATTAAAGAAGATAATCTAATTCTATGCTTAGGATTTTTTGATGGGTTACATAAAGCTCATCTTGCTTTGGTGAAAAAGGGACAGATTATCAAAAAAGAAAAAAAGTTAAAACTTGCAGTTTTAACTTTTGATCAAAGTATTAGAAACTTCATGCAGAACAAACCATTCTATTTTTTAACTTCTGTATATGATAAAGCAAAGATTTTAGAAAACTACGATGTAGATATTTTATATGTTATGAAAGTCTCTTTTTCATTAATTAAATTTGACAAAGGTATGTTTATTGAACAGTTTTTAAAACCGATAAAAGTATGTGTCGCTGGAGAGGATTTCACTTTCGGATATAAGAGTCTAGGAACTGTAGATGATTTAAAAAAATGTGATTATTTTGAATCCATTATTATCAAAGAGATCACTTATCATCATGTGAAAATCGGCTCAACGCTTATCAGAGAATATTTAGCTGATGGTTTAGTTAAAGAAGCTAATTTTTTATTAGGGAGAAATTATACCATAACCGGAGAAGTGATCAATGGTAAAGGGATTGGAAAAGAACTGGGATTTCCAACCGCCAATATTGATTACACAAAATATTTGTTACCTAAATTAGGGGTTTATTTAACAAAAGTTAAAGTAAATAAAAAGGAATATTTTGGATTGACAAATGTTGGAAAACGTCCAACTTTTAACGATAATGTTATCTCTGTTGAAACGTATATTTATGATTTTAGTAAAGACATCTATGGTAAACTTATCACTATTGAATTTTTAGAATTTATGCGTGATGAAGTACGTTATCCTAATTTAAAAGAATTAATTGATCAAATTAATCAAGACCTTCTTACGGGTCAAAAAATTATTGAGATGAGGTATAATAATGAAAAAAATCGGTAAAGGCTTCTGGATATTTTTAGGTATCGCTGCAGTATTCTTTATGATTATGATTATCCTAAGTTCCGTATTAGAACTTGGAGAAAGATTAGCCAAGATTAACCCGTATGTAGAATATGCTTTTTATGGACTTTCGGCAATTTTATTTATCATTCTGTTTGTCAGGCCAATTCTACTAATTATTTTTTCTCCAACATTTTCTTTAGATGAGTTATTCTCAGAAGAAGAAAATGCTCGAAAAAATTATTCGATGTATAAAAAAGTAGCAAAAAACTTAATTTCCGAGGATTATTTAAAGCCTGAAGATAAAACTTCATTAGAAGAATCTCTTGGAGATGCCTTAGAACTGAAAGCATCTTTAGCTAAGATTTTTGATGAAACTATAAAAAAAGAGTTGAATAAAATGATTATTTCTCATGCAGAAACAGTCTTTATTTCGACTGCAATTTCTCAAAACGGAAAATTAGATGCCATTGCAGTTTTATCTATTAATTTAAAATTAATTAAAAATTTAGTTTTAAAATGTGGTTTTCGTCCAAGTTATTATTCACTTGGAAAACTATCGGTAAATGTTTTGTCAACTGCTATAATCGCTGAATCATTGGAAAATATGGATTTTTCTGAAGTGTTTCCAACAAGTGGAGTTAATGCACTTTCAGAAATCCCAATACTAAAAACTGTTACCGGATCTTTCGCTCAAGGGATTGGTAATGCATTATTATCTCTAAGAGTTGGCATAATCTGTCGTAATTATTTATTTATGAATATTAAAGGTTTAAAAAAGAATCAAATTCGTAAACTTGCTTTTGGAGAAGCAGTCGTACTTTTACCAATGGTTTTGGTAGAATCAATGAAGAAAATTCCCAATCGTTTTAAGGGCTTATTCGGTAAGATTTTTTAAAAGTTAAAACGATTGATTTATCAATGTTGATTTGTTATAATTGTTAAGGCAAAAGATTTGGAGGAAAATATATGATTATTGACAAACTAAGTGGGTCAAGAGTTCATTTTGAGGTAAATGTTACCAAGGATCAATTTGAACACGGACTTGACCATGCATTTGAAGTAGAAAATGCAAAAGTAGAAATTAAAGGTTTTAGAAAAGGCAAAGCACCAAGAAGTGCTTATGAGGCAAAATTTGGTGTTGAATCTTTATATGAGGAAGCTATCCAACATGTATTACAAGAAACTTATTATAATACTGTTATGGAAAATGAAATTGATGTAGTTGCTCAACCTAAAATCGATCTTGATGTAGCTAACATCAAAAGAGGCGAAGACTTTTCATACAAGGTAACAGTGGCTGTTAAACCGGAAATCAAATTAGGAGAATATAAAAATCTTAAAGTTGATTTATTGCCGGTTGAACCATCTGATGCAGAAGTTAATTCAGAAATCGATCGTAAACTAGAACAAAATGCAGAAATGGTTATTAAAGAATCTGGTAAACTAGAAAACGGTGATACAGCTGTATTTGATTTTTCTGGTTCAGTTGATGGCGAAAAATTTGCGGGTGGTACTGCAGAAAATTATGAACTAGTTATTGGCTCAGGTAACTTCATTCCTGGATTTGAAGAGCAAATGGTCGGAATGGCAGCTGAGGAAGAAAAAGATGTAGTTGTTACTTTCCCTGAAGACTATCAAGAGAAGTCTTTAGCAGGTAAGGAAGCAGTTTTTGCAGTTAAACTTCATGAAATCAAACAAAGAGTAGTTCCAACTTTAGATGAAGAATTTGTAAAAGAATTAAATCTTGACGGAGTTGAAACTGTTGAAGCTTATAAGAAACATGTTTCTGAAGAGTTAAAAACAGCTAAAGAAGAACAAAACAAACAACATCTACGTCAAAGCGTTGTTGCGCAAGCAGTTAAAAATGCCGAATTTGATTTACCTGAAGAAATGGTTAAAGATGAAGTTTCAAAAATGGACGAAAACACTCGTAACCAAATTAAACAATATGGTTTAGACTTCACTATGTATCTACAATACATGGGTAAAACTGAAGAGCAGTATCAAGAAGAGTTAAAATCACAAGCAGAAAAAGGTTTATCTGAACAATTTGTTGTTAATGAAATTGCTAAAGTAGAAAACTTAAGCGCTACTGATGAAGAAATAAAAGCAAAATATGATGAGATTGTAGAACAATACAAATCACAAAATGTTACTTTAGAACAAGCTAAACAAGCTATTCCTGAATCTGCAGTTATTTCTGAAATCGCATATGGAAAAGCAATTGATTTATTGGTTGAATCAGCAGACATCAATAATTCAAAGTAAAAAAATACTAAAATCATAATTCACATAAACACCTTATATTTTATCAAATAACATTGGTTAAAATATTAGGTGTTTTTTCTATAATATGTTAGAATAATACTGACAACAAATATTAAAAACGAGGTGATTATATGTATAATCCAAAAAAAGTATTTTCTGATCACTTGCCGGTTATTGCAGTTAGGGGAATGATATTTCTTCCAGCTTCAGATATTCGCGTAGAAATCGGAAGAGATTTTTCAAAAAATGCTATTTATGAGGCTGAAACTAATCGCGATGGACATGTATTATTGGTGTTTCAAGAAAATCCAATGATTGAAGAACCAGAGTTCACTGATTTTGTAGAAGTTGGGATATTAGCAAGAATAAGCGTAAAGATAAAATTGCCAAATGGTAATTATAAGATAAAATTTGAACCCATTACAAGAGTTAAAATCAATGATTTAGTTGCTAAAGAGCCATTTTATCTAATTGATTTTACTTCTTTGTTGCTTAAACAAGAAGATGTTAATGAAGAACAAGTTCTACTTAAAATGCTTACTAAAGAAATTGTTGAAAATGCTAAATTCTTATTTAGAGATTCAAAAAAAGTTTTGGATTCATTAAAACAAGGAATCACATCAGATCAGTTATCTGATTTAGTAGCTTCTGAGCTTAGAATTCCTGAAAACGAAAAAATTAAATATTTAAAAGAATTATCAATAAACAATCGTTTAAAATATCTTTTAGAAGATATTGAAAAAGAAAAAACGCTTCAATCGATTGAAAACCGCATTAATGAGAGTGTTCGAAAGTCAGCTGATCAAAACCAAAAGGAATATTATCTAAGAGAAAAAATGCGGGCAATTCAAGAAGAACTTGGTGATTCTAAACAAAGTGATGCTCAGAAATTTTTAGAACAAATTGAAAGCTCTGATATGCCGCCAAAAGTGAAAGACAAAGCTTTAAAAGAACTTAAACGTTATGAATATCTCTCACCAAATTCCAGTGAGTCAAATGTTGTTAGAACTTATTTGGAAACATTGATTTCTATCCCTTGGGCCAAGATGACAGAAGATGAAAAAGACATTAATATAGCTATAGAAAAACTCGAAGCTTCACATTTCGGCTTAGAGAAAGTAAAGGAAAGAATTATTGAGTATTTATCAGTTAAGATGCTTACTGGTAAGAATCCACAGACAATTCTTTGTTTGTCAGGACCTCCAGGAGTTGGGAAAACTTCCCTAGCTAAATCAATCGCAAATGCTTTGAATCGTGAGTTTGTTAAAACTTCATTAGGTGGAGTCCATGACGAAGCAGAAATTAGAGGGCATCGCCGAACATATGTTGGAGCTTTGCCGGGAAGAATAATCAATGGAATGATTAAAGCTAAAGTTGTGAATCCTGTCTTTTTAATTGATGAGATTGATAAACTTACAATGAATGAACGGAATGATCCTTCTTCAGCACTTTTAGAAGTTCTTGATCCTGAGCAAAATCAATTTTTTAGCGATCACTATGTCGAAGAAGATTATGATTTATCAAAAGTAATATTTATTACTACAGCTAATTATCTACAAAACATTCCTGAACCATTAAGAGATAGAATGGAAGTTATCGAGTTAAGTTCTTATACGGAAATCGAAAAATTCCATATTGCAAAGCAGTTCTTAATCAAGAAACAAGTCGAGAGTCATGGGCTTAAATCAAGCAAATTACAAATCACAGATGCTGCCCTAAAGACGATAATTAGAGATTACACACGAGAAGCGGGTGTTCGTCAGCTCGAAAGGTTAATTGGTTCAATCGTCCGCAAGGCAATTAAACAAATACTAACCAAGAAAATGGATTCAATAACAGTTAAACAAGACAATCTAAGTAAATTCTTAGGTAAACCTTTGTTTAAGAATAACAAGGTTTCTAAAAATGATTTAATCGGAATTGTAACTGGTTTAGCATATACCATGGCTGGTGGGGACACTTTAGAAGTTGAAGCTACTTATTATGAAGGGAAAAATAATCTTGTCTTAACCGGTAATTTAGGTGACGTCATGAAAGAATCTGCTTTAGCAGCTCTTTCTTATGTTAAGAGTAATGCTGAAAAACTAGGAATCAAAAAAGAATTACTTGACGAAAATGATTTTCATGTTCACGTGCCAGAAGGAGCAATACCTAAAGATGGACCTTCAGCTGGTGTTACTATCGCCACCGCATTGATTTCGGTTTTAACTAACCGAAAAGTTAATCGTTATGTCGGTATGACTGGAGAAATCACTTTAAATGGTAGAGTTCTACCAATTGGTGGTTTGAAAGAAAAGGCTATTGCTGCATCTAGAACCGGACTAAAACAGATAGTAATTCCCCTTGGAAATGAAAAAGATGTTGAAGATATTCCTAAAGAGGTTTTAGAAGTATTGGAAATTAGTTTTGCTGAAACCATTGACGATGTCATTAAAATAGCACTTTTAGATTAAGCTGTATTTTAAATACGGCTTTTTCATCATAAAATTCAACTAATGAGGAAATATGAAAAACATTAAGCGTCCTTTAATATATATGCTTGGCTTAGCAATTCTTGGACTGAGCGTAACTTTATTTCAAAAAACAAATTTGGGTATGGGTTCTTGGGATGCATTGAACCGAAACTTTTATGAAGGTATCCCTTTGGACTACCGTTATTTAACGCCAATAATGGCGCTTTTACTTGTAAACTTAGCTTACGTAATTGAAAAGAAGAAGCCGAGTTTAGCAATGCTTTTTCCGATTGCAATAAGTTTTTATATTGGTCTAATTATCGATTTGTTATTATTGGTTATACCTGATGTAAGCCAACTTAATTTGGCTTATAATTTAGTATATGTTTTTTTAGCATTGATTTTAGTTGCCATAGGTTTGAATCTGATAATTATCTGTGATTATCCTTTGCCAGCATTAGATCAATTTTGCTTAGCAATTGCAAAAAGGTTTAAACTAACTTTTGGTAAAGGCAAATTAATTGGTGAAGTTATAGCTTTAATTGCTACAGTGATTGTTGGTTTGATTTTTTCTCATGAAAAAGTCTATTTCTACATTGGTGCCAATACATTTATAACAATTCTCTTAATCGGAAGATTTGTTGACCTAGTTGAAAAACCGATTAGAAAGGTGTTTTTAAGAAATTATGAAAATTGAAATTTATGCGGATAATTTAAGTAATAAAGATATTAGTAAAAACCGGCAATGTTCTGCTAGAACAGTCTTTGTAAAAGAAGGAAAAATTCTCCTTTTACACTCGAAAAAGTATGATTATTTCACACTTCCGGGAGGTAATCAAGAAATAAATGAATCATTAGAAGAAACTGCCATTAGAGAAACAAGAGAAGAAACCGGCTATATTGTAAGTGTGAAAAATAAAACTGTTACTATAGTCGAGTATTTTCCTGATGCAACATGGGAAAGTCATTACTTTTTAGTAGAACAAAGCGAAGCTGAACTAGTTGACAAAGAATTAAATCAAGAAGAGATTGAATTTGAGTGGGAAGTAATGTGGCTGAATTTGGAAGAGGCTTTAGTTTTGCTTGATAATCACGACTCCACTTATTATAAAGCAACAAATGTTATGCAAAGGGAATTCTTAGCAATAATAAACTCAATTTAACAGGAGTGAACTATGTTAGTTAATGCCTACACAATCCTTAATTATAATCGTTGCCGAAGATTTGCTGCTCTTAATGATCCGTTTACTAGTCTAAGTCTTAATACTTACCAAAATCACAATGATTCGGTTTATAAAGATATATTTTTAAGTCATATCTATAACCCTAAACATGAAATTAGGAAACATGTCAATCTTACAATTGAATTCCAACATGAAATCACCTTGACAGAA
>Ga0172382_10008889_pt1 | contig 13849 bp, 9 predicted proteins | sample Leawel138RmetaG_FD_122245 | JGI IMG/M metagenome (GOLD analysis project Ga0172382, IMG submission 122245) | Leachate microbial communities from a municipal landfill in Southern Ontario, Canada - Leachate well 138R metaG | ecosystem: Engineered > Solid waste > Landfill > Unclassified | place...
TAAGTTAAGGTAATAATTAAAAAGCGGTAGAAACTAAAAACCGCCAAACAAAAGACAGGAGGTAAAAATGGATAAATGCTTAGAGAAAAAAGGTATGCCTCTTCTTGGAGACTCTTTTCCTGAGATGGAAGTCCAGACAACAAGAGGTAAAAAGAATTTACCAGGCGACTATAAAGGCAAATGGTTTGTCTTATTTAGTCACCCGGCAGATTTTACACCGGTATGTACAACAGAATTTGTTGCTTTTCAGAAAAGGTATGATAAATTTAGAGCTCTCAATTGCGAACTTATTGGTATGAGCGTAGACCAGATTTTTTCACATATAAAATGGGAAGAGTGGATTTTAGAAAATATTAAAATAGAGATAGAATTTCCCATCATCGCTGATACAGGAAAAGTAGCAGAAATGCTCGGACTGGTTCATCCAGGAAAAGGTACCAACACTGTTAGAGCAGTCTTTGTTGTTGACCCTGAATCAAAACTTCGCCTAATGCTTTACTATCCTCAAGAAATAGGCAGAAATATGGATGAGATAGTCAGAATAGTTGAAGCATTACAAGTAACCGATAACAATAAAGTTGCCGCACCTGCAGATTGGCCAAACAATGAAATAATTGGCGGGAATGTTATTATACCTCCTCCAACAGATGTTGCCGCTGCAAAAGAACGTCTTGAAAAAGCCAAGAGTGGCGAATTCGAATGCTATGACTGGTGGTTCTGTCACAAAAAACTGTAATACGAAACAGTAAAATTTTTTACAGACAAAATAAAAAAGGCGGGGAATACATAAACTTAAAACCCCGCCTTTTTTTTTATATTACTCTATCACGGTATTAAGCGCTCTCTCCTCTAAATTGAAAGAGAAACCTTTTACAGCATCATAAGATATAAGATATGAATACTCGGTATCTGGCTTAAATTCTTTTTTATAGGTCTCTTTATGTTCTTTTATTTTCTCTTTCTTTGAGCCAAGAAATATATTGATAAGACCAACTGGCTCTTTAAAAAGAGAATAGGTAATCATAATATCGTAAGTACCTTTTTCAATATAAAAACTCTCTTCTTCTTTTGTTTTAGATTGAACTTCTTTTGGTGTCCACTCTTTATCCCCAACTTTCTTAATCTGAAACGAGACAGATATAGACTCACCTTCACCAAGAATAATGTTAGACTCTTTTTCGGTTGTCTTAGCAAGTGCTAAAACTATATTGGCTGGCAAGCTTTGTCTTTTAGCTTCTATTTGAGCAAGTTTAGTTTTGGATAAAATAGGTTTTTCAATTTTAAATAAAGAGGTACGTTTCTGTTTCTTTTCATCCTCAAAAGTTTTTTTAATAACAGAAGTCTTACCCGACATAACTAAAACTTTAAAAGTATCAGCATACAAACCGCTTACAAGAATTATGGTATGCAACCCAGTAGAAAGATCTTTTATTGTTACAGGAGGTTTCTCAGAAGTTTTATATCCATCAATATAAATATCTACATCAGTCCAATCAGTGATAATAGAAACATTCCCGGTTTTTGTTCTCTTTCTTGATGTTGCAACAGATTTAGATTTTTGTTTCTCCATAGCCAAATCCACAAGAGTAACCTCATTCTGCAGAATTTCAATCGTTTCTGTTTCAGATTCATACCCAGAAAGAATCGCTTTCATAGTATGTTTTCCTGGCTTAACAGTTGTAAGTAAAGGGGTTTTACCTATACTTTTACCGCCAACCTCTACTGAAACACCTTCAGGCACACTTGTTACTCTTAAAAAACCTTCTTGAGCAGATAATTTTGTAATACTAAAAAGCATAAACGATATAAGACCACATACAATTATTTTCTTCATATATCCTCCTTACTATTGTTTTTACCTTGCTTTGCTGACGCCTTTTGCTTGTCTTGCGAGGAGCGTTTTATTCCTATAGTTTTCAAAGGAATTGCGACGTGGCAATCCTCGTCTTTATCCTATACACTATTGTTTATTCCCATTCCTTTTCCGCCTTCGGCGAGATTGCCACGCTAAGAGGCGCTCGCAAAATAAACTACAAAAGACGGAATGGGGGGGCTGTTAACAAAAGGTTCAGCCCTTTTGTTCTTATACTCTGAGCCTGTTAAGCCCTTCGGAGATGCTTGTTATGCAGAAGGGTGAGTTCTCAGAGTGCCCGATTGTGACGTAGAAGGTGTATACGCCGTAGTACCAGAGTGAGTAGACACCACATACTTTTTTACCCCCATTTCCTTTTCCGCCTTCGGCGAGATTGCCACGTTACGAAGCACTCGCAAAGACGGAACGGGGGGTAGTGAAAAACGAGATTCCGGATCAAGTCAGGAATGACATATAGGGGCAACCCCATCCTTTCTCAGTACGTCTTTCGCTTTTTCTTAGCCTGCTAACAGCCCCTCAGAGAAAGGCTTGTCCCGAGTACCCCGAGGGATAAACTCATCTTTTATCCTTAACATTGCACCATAGCACTTATTAATAATTTTCAGCCAGCAACTCATAATAAGACTGAGGATGTTGGCAAGCGGGACACAATTTTGGTGCCTCGTTTCCTTCGTGAATATATCCACAATTGATACAATGCCATTTTACAGAAACAGGTTTTTTAAACACTTCACCCTTCTCCATATTTTCAATAAGCTTTCTATATCTGGCTTCGTGAAACTCCTCAACCTCCGCAATCTCTTCAAAAGAAACACTTATTTCATCAAAACCTTCTTTTTTTGCTGTTTCTGAAAAATCTTTATATAGAACACTCCACTCCAATTTTTCGCCTTCTGCCGCTGCCAAAAGATTTGCTTTAGTATCACTTATTACACCTGCAGGATATTCTGCTGTTATCTCCACATCTCCACCTTCAAGATATTTAAAGAAAACTTTTGCGTGCTCTTTCTCATTTTCAGCAGTCTCATTAAAAATACGACTTATCTGTTCATACCCTTCTTTTTTTGCAACACTGGCAAAATAGTTATACCTATTTCTTGCTTGAGATTCCCCTGCAAAAGCTTTAAGCAAATTTTTTTCTGTTTGAGTCCCTTTAATTGATTTACTCATAATTCCTCCTATACAATTTTTTTATAAAACCATTCTATTACTTTTCAACCTTCTCCATTGGTTCACCACAGCAGACCAACTCACCTCCACCTGCCTCTAAAACCTCAACAACATTTCCACATATCTCACATTTCCATACTTCACCTTTTTCTTTTACTGGCGCCATTTTTATCCCTCCTGTTCTGTTAAAAATATTTCTAATATATCATAAACCTTTTTTAAACTTGGTATCTCAACATATTCATCGTCTCCATGATGATATTTCCCTGTTGCACCAAAATCTATTGCAGGTATTCCTGCAGTAGAAAAATATCTTCCATCGGAGGCACCATACCTTCTTGCAAGTTCGCTTTTACTAATCTTTAAAAGTTGTTGTAAATACTTATTATTTTTATCTGTGTAAAGAGTTGGAGTGTACCAAGACTTAGCAATTTTACAATTATTTTTTTTTGATATTTTCTCAACAAAACTTATTATTTCTTTTGGGTCATCTAGTTTTGAATATCTAACATCAAGGTACATAATGGCATCATCTGGTACCTTATTAAAAACGTCCCCGCCTTTCATTAAAGCAAGATTAAGAGATTTTTGATATTTTTCATCTTCAGAACTTTCTTCAGTTATAACAGGGAACCCTTGTTTTACTTCTTTATAAGTAGATATAAGTCTTTCTAAAGCATTAACACCTTCCCAAGGAACAGAACTATGTACAGACTTCCCTTCTGCTGAAACGATGATCCTCAAAGCCCCTTTCCTTTCATAAATAATTTTATAATTGGTAGATTCAAGAACTATCACAAATTCTGCTGAATACCCCTTCTCAACAAGATATTTTGCTCCATTCATACCCCCTATCTCTTCATCAGAAGTATATATTACAGCAAAATCTTGATTTTTAAGGTTCTTCATTAACATTAAAGCAACTGCACAACCAGCTTTCATATCCAGCGCTCCTCTTCCATACAACTTATTGTCTACAACCTTTGGAACAAAAAGTTCTTTTTTAGCTGGCACAACATCTATATGACACAGAAGGATAAACCTAAATTTTTTTCTTTTGCTACCTTTATATAATATAAGAGATTTTTTGCCTTCCTTCTCATATTCTTCTATATTTACGGTATCATCTTTCAGAAAATCTTTTATATACGCATAAGCTTTTTCAACCTCTTCAGGTCTATCTTCTGTAGTGGCAAACGAAACAAGCGTAGAAGTAACATCTAAAAGTTCCTTCTCTATATCTGAGCCCCTCATTATACCTCCAAATTAGAAAGTTAAGACATTAAAATACTTATGTTTTTAGTACACTAAAAAGACTCCAAAAGTATAGAATAACACAGCTATACAAAAAAATCAACAAAACGAATTGAAACATAGCAAATTATATAAAAACGCCGATTTCTTTCACCTTCTGCCCTCGTAGGGGCTCCCCCCCCATTCCTTTTCCGCCTACGGCGAGATTGCCACGCCAAAAAACGGCTCGCAAAGACGGAATGGGGGGGCTGTTAACAAAAGGTTCAAGCCTTTTGTTCTTATACTCTGAGCCTGTTGAGCCCTTCGGAGACGCCCTTTGTGCAGAAGGGTAAGTTCTCAGAGTGCCTGATTGTTATGTAGAAGGTGTATGCACCGTAGTCCCTGAGTGAATAGACACCCCATACTTTTTTCCCCCCTCACCTTCCATCCTCTCCCTCAAGGGGAGAGGCAAATAGAAAAGTTTGTCTTTGCGAGTGATGAAGGTGGTACCTCGGAGTATTTTGCGGAGGTCTAGCCTTCATCTTACTCAAGTTTAGTGAAAAGAAATATCCCCCCCTATATGTCATTCCGGACTTGATCCGGAATCTCGTTTTTACGTTATGCCTATTACCAACGTGGGTTACATTAGAGATCCTGAAACAAGTTCAGGATAACAAAATTGAGCGTTTGGGCGATAAAATGAGCAAGTAGAAGGCTAGCCCCCCATTCCGTCTTTTGTAGTTAGTCTTGCGAGTTTTACCCGCCGAAGCCAAGGTATACATTCGCGCATTATAGGGGAAAACAACCTTTTATGTTAAACTATATCCTTATTTAAAATAATAGACAAGAGAGAGGGTTTATGCTTAAAACGTTTAAAAAAAAGTTTTTTAACAGATGGAACGGAGAAGTCGGTTACAGACAAATTCTTATATTGTCTTTCCCTCTAATCCTTTCTACAAGTTCTTGGTCGATTCAGCACTTTGTTGACAGGGTTTTTCTTTCTCGGTATTCAACCGATGCAATCGCCGCATCGATGCCTGCAGGACTATTAAACCATTCTTTACTAAGCATCTTTATTGGTATAGGTGCTTTCATAAACACCTTTGTAGCACAATATTATGGTGCAAAACAGTTCAAAAACATTGGCGCTATCGTTTGGCAAGGAATCTATATATCAATATTAGGTGGAATTTTCAACCTACTCCTTATACCTCTCGCCCCTTCTCTCTTTAGATTTATAGGACACGAACATTCCGTTCTTATTAACGAAATATCTTATTTCCAAATTTTATGTATTGGTGCTTTCCCAGCCATAGCCTCTTCCTCTTTTTCAAGTTTCTTTTCTGGTAGAAAACACCTCTTTCCGGTTATGTGGATAAATTTAATTCAAACAATAATAAACATACTTCTTGACTATTGTATGATTTTTGGCAAACTTGGTTTTCCTGAACTCGGAATAAAAGGAGCAGCACTGGCTACTGTTATCTCTGGATATATCGCTTTTTTTCTATACTTTCTTCTCTTTTCAGCCCCTAAATATAGAGACATATTTTCCACTCTTAAAAACTGGAAATTCAATCCTTGCCTATTCAATAGACTTGTATATTACGGACTACCCAGCAGTTTACAATTTTTTATTGATTCTTTAGCACTTACAATATTCATTATGTTTGTCGGACGTCTTGGCAAAATTGCACTTGCTGCTACCAATATAGCTTTTAACATTAGTTCATTAGCCTTTATGCCAATGATAGGTATTGGAATAACAATTAGTATACTCGTTGGGCAAAATCTAGGAAAAAACGACCCAAATACTGCAGAAAAAAGTGTCTACTCTGGTTTTCATTTAACAATTTTATATATGGCAACAATGTCCTTTTTATATATCTTTAAGCCACATATATTTATAAATCCATTCATACCATACACAACTGCAGGGAATTACAAAGAAATATATACTATGTCAGTTATATTATTAAAATTTATTGCATTTTTTTCTATCTTTGACACAATGAACATTGTTTTCCTTTCTGCGTTAAGAGGTGCTGGTGATACTCACTACATAATGAAAATAATGCTTATATCTTCAATATTGCTTCTTATCATCCCATCCTTCATTGTTATCAATATTTTAAATCTCGGCATTTTCTCTGCTTGGATAATTATTACTTTTTTTGTAACAATGCTTGGGCTAATGTTTTTTATTAGGTTTAAAAAAGGATATTGGAAAAACATAAGAGTAATAGAAACAACTTTATCATAAAACCAATAATGAAAAGAATATTGCGCTCTCTGCTCTCAAAAACAGGTTCAAAAAAAGACAAAGATAACCACGCTATTGTTGAGAAAGCCACTACTGTTGCAACCATCAACAGACGGCAATAAGGTGCCAAATACTTGTTTACAATTTTAAAAATCCTATTGACAAATATTCTTTTTTGCATTATACTTCTTTATATGAACAGGATGAATATGAAAAAAACAATATCTATTATATTCGGTATATTTTTTATATTAGGCTTTTCATCTGTTTTTGCAGGTAACAATGTAATATATGTAACAAAGAGTAATGATATCAGCAACCTAACAATTTATGATATCCAGACAGGTAAAGCAAAAAAACTGACACATTTTCAAGATATTGGAGAGATACATAGCACCTCAGTAAATGAAACAGGAGATACCATTCTCTTTACAAGACCCTCACCCGCAAACGGCAGAAACAATTCTACTATTTGGTCAATAAATACTGACGGAAGCGGACTTTGCGATCAGATAAAAGGAGAATTTGATTTAGATTTTAAATACGCAGGAATCTCTCCCGATGGAACGCAAATCGTATACTCAAAAAATAGTATATCTTACCCTGATATATACCATCTTTATTTAAAAACACCCACAGAAACAAGATGGTTAAGTTCTGGCATAAGCAATGTTAGAGAATGTGCTTATCCGTTTTTTATAAACGATAACCAACTCTTATTTCTTATTATCAACAATCAAGATAAAAAATATGATTATTACTCAATCAACACTAACGGAACTGGACTTACAAACCTAACAAAGAATAACAAATACAGCCCTTATTTCCCTAAACTTGGGCGACCTTACCTAAACAACACAAAGAATAAACTAATTTACGGTAAACAGATGCGAATAGCAGGTGAATATACAAAATGGCAAATCAACATTCTTGATATTTCTACTTCTTTAGAAGAAGTGGTATTTAACAACCTCTCCTATCCAAACATCCATCCAGATAACCAGCCGGATCCACAACCTTTCTTTAAAGATGGGGAGATAGGGTTTATTGGTACTCAAAACGGCACAGTATTTAACCTCTATTTTTCAAACGTAAACGCAACAAATCCATATCTGGAAAGAAAAACCTGCTCAAAAAAAACTTATTTACCAACATTTTTTACAACAGAAGAACCACCAACCCAATGGGTCTATGAATCAGCAGGCAGAGTAATAGTGAGAGATGAGAACAGTTTAGAAAACGATATTACATCAGGGTATTCTCCCATCTTCAACTGGAAAGGAACCTCAATAGCATTTAAAGATAACGAAATTAAAATGAAAAGATTAGGAGGAGCAATTGATACTATAATAGATACTAGTACCACCTCAGATTTCCCTGCTTTTTCTCCTGACGGCAAATGGCTCGCTTATATTAAGAACAACGATATCTGGGCACAACCAATAGATTTATCCAACCCACAACAACAACTAACAAACTCACCCTTTATTGAAAAACAGGACTTATCTTTTTCTCCTGATGGTCGTTATATTCTATATACAGGCATTGATAACAACAATAAAATTATATACAAAATGCCCATCTCAATAACATACGAAACCACCCCTTTAATAAATTCTGTTGGGTTACCAGTCAACTTAACATCAAACACAAGCGATAACTATAACCCATCGTTCTCTCCTGACGGGTTAAAGATTGCCTTTATTTCTACAAAAAACCAACACCCAGAACTATGGATAATGGATTCGGACGGCAGAAACCAACAAAAAATAATATTTTCTTATTCTGCACCAACCAACCCCTCTTATCCACAATTTTCGCCTTACAACCCAGATATTATAGCGTATCTTACAGATGTTCCATCTAAAGTTTTTACTGTAGATATATCTCAAGAAATTAAACAAGGTAACCTAATATACCCACAAATCAATACTTCAAACAGATTTTCTTATGCTAAAACACCGTCCGGGAATATTGATATTAAAAGAAACCTAATTTTTGATACATATTGCCCCGGCACTATCTTAAAATATACTATTGATATTGGAATCAACAGCAAATTAATCCCTACAAGTTTTCTTGTTGAAGAAACTATCCCAGATATTTGGATTGTTGAAGACGTTAAAATAAACGGAGTAACATCATCAAATATAGACATAACAACCTCTGGGGATAAACAAACCATAAGATGGTTATTTGGTAGTGGGGATATATACCTCACAGATTCGCAGATTGAACTAACATTAAACTTTAATGGAGATTCTTTAGGGAACCAATATTGGCTTACTGGTGGTTTGACCGTCTTTGATAAAAAATATCTTACAACAGGAGATTCTCATATTTCACTCGGAGAACCGTACATACCTGTTGATACCAATACAGACTGGAAGATAGATAGTCTTGAACTGTTAGAAACAATCGACCTTTGGGCAGATAACCAGCAGATTAAAGGGTGGCCTATAAATACAGAGGATTGGGATTTTTTACTGTTAAAAATAATAAGTTTTTGGGTTAACGAAGAAGCAGGGGGATATAGATACAAAACAGGTGGAAATACACCTGATTGGGAAATAGTCCCTTAACACCCCTGAACTTTCATAAAAAGGAGACAACGACAATGTTTCATAGAAAATTTATGCCTTTATTTATCGCAATATTCATTCTTATAGCAGGTTCTATTTTTGGTAGTGATGGCAATTTTAATATACTTTCTGCAGATACTGATAAGGTTTCCATAGACTACCAGTTTGATGGGTACACAGTTACTCAAAAAGACGGGTTCCATTATTTCAATCAAGACAACTGCCAACCAATTCTTGATGAAGGAGAACCCTTGATACCGGTAAAAACTGTTAGGATACTTATCCCAGAAGGAAAATCTATTGATAAAATAAAAACAACCCAGGCCAACATTAAATGCAAAGGGAGTTACAACCTAAATACTGTTCAAAAAAGTTTACCAATTGGGCAAGAACCAACTGAAATAATCACTTTTTCTGGTACTTTCCCAAAATCCTCCTACCAACTGCTCGCCACTACAAGATGCAAAGGGTATGATATTGCTGTTATAAGGTTGTTTCCTTTTAGTTACAACTCACATACCAGGTCGGTCTCTTATACAAACAACATAAACCTTGAGGTTACTTTTAAAGAAGAAAGACGTGTTAAAAGTTTTAATCAAGACTTAAAACCGAGAGGGCTTAAAAAAGATATGGAGTACATATCAACACTTGTTGACAACTCTTATTCTGTTGAAAAATATACCAGAACAAAACGTGCTCTTACTAAAAATTCTCAGACCTATGAATATATAATCATTACTAACTCAACTCTTAAAACTGCTTTTGAACCTTTTGCTGAATTCATAAGAAGCAACAGAGACCTTACAGTTGGCATATTTGATATAGACGATATAACCACAAACATTAGCCACATTAACTACCACGAAGGCAGAGACAAACAAGAACAGATAAGAAACTTTATTAAATACGCTTACGCAAACTACGATACCCAGTATGTTCTACTGGGTGGTTATGCGAGAATTATACCTGTTAGATACCTCTACCAGATTGAAAAGGATATTAATGGCAAGTGGGTTATTGAGATAGTTCCAGGAGATATTTATTATAGCAACCTTGACGGTGACTGGGATAATAATAAAAACGACAATTTTGGTGAGCGCCCTATACCCGCTGAACAAGGTAACCCCTCTATACCCGGCGATGGTGAAGACGGTGGCTATGTAGACACTGAGGCAGATGTTTTTGTTGGTAGAGCCCCTGTATGGAATGTAACCGATTTAGAAAACTTTACAAAAAAGGTTATGCATTATAATACCACCGATAACTGGAAACTAAAAACCGCTGGATTTATTGGGAAAAAACTTAGTATAGTTGAACCAACTTGGGGTGGAGACGCTTTAGACGGAATAATAAGGGATATTATGCCAGATGATTGGGATGTAAGAAGATTCTACCAGAGAGACAACACATTTACTGTTGGAGCAGTAAAAAGATTTATAAACCAAGGTGCTCAAATATTAACTGGGCTTGCCCATGGTGGTGCTGGTTCCTGCAACGGATTTAGTATCTCTGATATCCGTTCTTTGAGGAACGAACACTTTTTTATAAACTATTCTCAGTCCTGTCAGAGCGGACATTTTGACCACCCATCAGACGGACCCTGTATTGCCGAGTATATGGTTAACGAACCTTATGCGGCTGTTGCTTTTATAGGTAACGCAAGGTCTGGATTTTACCACCCAACAATTCCAGAAATTGGACTTTCGAACGTGTTAAATAAGGAGTTTTTTAACCTACTTTTTAACCATAACGTTACTATTCTTGGAGAGGCATACCATAAACATAAAGATAATTATCGTAGTGGTGGTGGTTCATGGAAACTTTATTATTATATGCACCTTTTTGGGGACCCTTCAATGCCCATAATGGAGCCTCGCATTTCTCCTTCAGATTTTGCCAAAGGGTCAACCTACTTTGTAAAAGATAACAATATCTGGAAATATAATCTTGAAACAAAGAAACGCGAACAACTTACAAAATTTCCTGCGGGTTCTGGAGATATCCAAAACCCCAGTTTAACAGAAGATGGCGAAAAAATCTTTTTTACAAGAGTTGATTCTGGAAATAGTAGACTATACCAAATAAACCCTGATGGTAGCGGTGAAGAAGATTTAACCGACCTTTACGACCTTTCTGCTCTAACAGTTGACCAAGCAGATGGCGTCTTAAGCCCCAGCGGAGAAATTCTTGCTTTTGTTGCTAAAGATTCATCAGACCCTAACGGTGGAACTCAGTTATGGGTAAAAGAATTAACTGGAATTGGCGGGTTACGCAAATTAACTTCTAATAACTGGAACTGCTCTTATCCTACTTTTGTTAGTGATACTTATCTACTTTTCAAAACAAAGAATATACTCGACAACTATGAAGATTACTACCTTATAACTACAGTCGGAACCAACCTTACCAACAAAACCGAAAACAACCACCCAAACAATCAATTAGGCAGACCATCTTTAAATAAAGAAAAGACAAAAATAATCTACGGTAAACGTATATGGCATACTGGTTACTGGATCATATACACACAATCTGTCTGGGAGGGTAGTGCAAAGTCTGAACTTAGTATCAATGAAACTGACCCACGAGACCCTATGCCTATTTTTGTTACAGATAGAGAACTTATTTATAGAGGAATTTCAGAACTCACTGGAGAACTCAACTTATATCATACAGTTTTTAATTCAACAGCACCTCAATCTGATCCAATACCTCTTTCTCTTGATGCTATATACCCTCAATACTTTTCTTTATTACCAAAACCATCTCAATTTGTTTATGTTAAAAACAACCAGATTTATCTACGAACAGATAAAGGAACAGACCTCCAATTAACAGATACTACCAACTCTAATAACGACCCTACTTTTGATTTTTATAGTGTATATATTGCTTATTCAGGGAACGGAATTTGGGTAATGAGAGCAAACGGCACAGACACAACTCAGATCGAAGAGACTTTTGAAGCAAGATACCCTGCCTTTTCTCCTGACGGTAATTGGGTTATATATGTAAAAAACAATGATATTTACGCAAGGAAAAAAGATAAAACAACTCAACCTCAAAGATTAACCAATATGCCTTCTTACCAAAAATCAGACCTCTCTTTTTCCCCTGACGGTAAAAAAATTCTTTTCACTATGGTAAGTTCAAAATATTTACAGATATACACACTACCTGTAACCATATTTGACAACTCAATTCAAGTGAACGATTCTCCCTTTGCACTTACTGATACAACCAACTTGAACAACTATCATCCTACTTGGTCGCCGAAAGGAGAACAGATAATCTACATATCAACCCAAACAGGTTCACCTGCAATATTTACAATGTTGCCTGATGGCACAAATAAAGAACAACCAACATTCTCCAAAATACCAGAAAATCCATCTTTTCCTGTATTTTCACCTTACTCTGAAAACAAAATATCCTATATAAACAATGGACAAATCTGGACAGCATACCCAAGTAATCAATATGAAGAAATGATTTCTCCTGCTATCAGCACAACAAAAAAATTTAGTTGGGTTCAATCACAGACAAAAAAAATTCAGACTAAACGCCAATTTATACTTAATCAGGCAGACCCTTCAACGGAATTTACATACAATATAATTGTTACACCAAACCTACTAACCCCTGCAACAAATATTGTTTTAGAAGAAACCTTACCTTCCATCCCAGACGCAGGAACAGATTGGACTTTAACAAAAGCATACTGGAATGGAGAAGAACTGATGCCTTCTAACGGTGCTACAACTGGTAAACTTAAATGGGCTTTCGAGGCTGGTGACATTCCAATATATACAGAAGGAGAAGTAGAGATTCCTGCTGGAACAATGACTCTCACAGTAACTTTAACAGGTGATGGTCCTATAGATAGTATTAGAAGTCTTAATGGTGGAGTTACTATAATAGGTGATAAATTTTATTCAACATCTGGAGATACCTATATTAACATTGGAGAACCCTATATCCCAGCTGATATTAACGGAGATTGGAAGATAGATGATAAGGAACTTCTTGAAGCAATCGACTATTGGGCAACCAACACCAGAATTGGCGGATGGCCAGTAGATACTAAAGATTGGGATATGTATATATTACATATTATAAATTTTTGGATAAATGACGGTTATGAATATGTCCCGGGAGAAGATCGCTGGAAAACAAACTAACCCTTCTCCGCCCCACTCGCCTCTCCCCTTGGGGGAGAGGATGCAAGGTGAGGGGGTCTTTAAATGTATGAAAAGAAAAAATATAGAAAAATGCAGAGCAATGCGTAGGAATCAAACAGACGCAGAAAGAAAACTCTGGTGGCTATTGAGAAACAGACGACTTGCTGAAGTAAAATTTAGAAGACAAGTTTCCATAGATAAATACATTTTAGATTTTTACTGCCCAAAATATAAAATTGGTATATAAGCTGACGGTGGGCAATATTACGAACCAACAGAAGAAGAGAGAGATAAACAAAGAACAAAAAAATAATAAGGATAAAGACGAGAATTGCCACGTCGCAATTCCTATGAAAACTATGGAATAAGGCGCTCCTCGCAACGCCACAAAACGGCGACAAGGCAAGGTTACTGAAACATGTTTAGGATGGTAAAATGAAAAAGAGACTTCCTTCCCAGGAGGTTATGGCAACAATAACGCTGCCATAACCTTTGTAATCGCTTTGATTACAGGGTATTATAAAAACAGTAATTTATTAACCCTTAA
>Ga0172382_10008890_pt1 | contig 13848 bp, 17 predicted proteins | sample Leawel138RmetaG_FD_122245 | JGI IMG/M metagenome (GOLD analysis project Ga0172382, IMG submission 122245) | Leachate microbial communities from a municipal landfill in Southern Ontario, Canada - Leachate well 138R metaG | ecosystem: Engineered > Solid waste > Landfill > Unclassified | place...
GGTTATGGTTATGGTTATGGTTATGGTTATGGCTACGGTTATGGCTACGGGGTGGAAGAAGAAAAACAACCGTGGTACAAGCGAATCTTCGGGTTTGTAAAGAAAAAATAACTCCGAAGAAATATTATTAAAAAAGCAGCAAATCACATCGACTTGCTGCTTTTTTAATATCAATCATCAATCCCCCCTGTCAGGCTGAGCAAGCCTGTACTAAGCTTGTCGAAGTATCGAAGCCCAAATCTCAAATTTCAAATTTTAAATCTGCAACCCAAGGTTATACCGCAAAGTTCCGCAGAGCCTACGCAAAAGTCCCGCAAAGTTTTTTTCACACTCCTACGTCTTACAGTCTTACGTCCTAATCCCGATAGCTATCGGGACTGCAATCTAATCCCGATAGTTATCGGGACGTTAATCTTCAATCATCAATCCTAAGGTTATACCGCAAAGTTCCGCAAAGCCTACGCAAAGTTCTATCATAGTCTTACGTCCTACAGTCCTACGTCTTACAGTCCTACGTCTTACAGTCTTACGTCTTACAGTCTTACGTCATAAAAAATCTCAAATTTCAAATCATCAATTCCCCGTCAGGCTGAGCAAGCCCTGTACTGAGCTTGTCGAAGTATCAAAGCCCAAACACTCCTGATATCTATCGGGACTGAACACTGCCCACTGATCACTGTAAACTGAACACTAATCACCGCTCCTTCACCAGGATCACCGTCCCTTTATAGCCTGTGGCAAGTTCCCATTGGTTGCTGCAAATAAGAGTGCCTTGGTCGTCATAGATTTGGAATTCTGCGGTATTGGGTCCCGAAGTGCCTTGGTTGAGGGCTAAGATTTCTATTTTGTTGAAGCCGTGTTGCAGGTCGATTTCCACTTGTTTGTAGGATGATTCGAGCAGTACGTCGTTATAGAGTATTCTCCCGTTCATAATAATCTGCACCCGGTCACCGTCAAAATAAATATGGTCTCTATACACCACCCGTATATATTTCGAATCCGTTTTAAAATCCCCGAAATACTGGTTGCGTTTAAACTGTTCCAAATTTTCCCGTTCTTCCTGTCTTAGCTCTTTGTTCAGGTTTTTTGCCACGTGTTGAGCCGGATTTTTAAATTCGGGTTTGTCAAAAATGCTTTTACCTTGAGTGGTAGCAAACTTCGGAAGTTCGAGTTCTCTTTCTGTTCCAAAATCAGAGAGTTTAGGGGCTTCTTCGGGAGTTAGGGGAGCTATATCAATTTGGTTTTCGTCTGCGGTAGGCTTGATGTCCAATACGGTAGTCCGTGAGGTTTCGGGTTGGGCAAAACTGCTCAGGCTACTCAGGAGTATGACAAAAAACAAAAAGATTTTCATGGTGTGCAAGTGTAATTTTCGGGTAAAACTAACAAAAAATATTCCAAAGATGTATGATTTAACTTTTTATTGATTCACAACCCGAATTTCGATAAATCCCAAATCATCAATCTTCACCCCATCGACGAATAACCAATTAACCAATAACCATCATAACCGATTAACCAACCTTAAACGTTAAACCTTAAACCAAAACTGAAATCCCAAACCCTAAGTCTTACGTCCTAAAGTCTTATTCCATCTCCAATCCACCACCCAATCTCAAATTTCAAATTTCAAATCTTCACCCATCGACGATAACCAACTAACCGACTAACCATCATAACCAATTAACCAATAACCATCATAACCAATTAACCAACCTTAAAGGTTAAACAAAAAACCAAGAAATCCCAAATCCTCCCCTTCTTTAAACATAATATCTTATTTTTGCACTCAACTAATTTTCTTACCCCACATTGATGACCGATTCTTTTTTCGATAAAGCACACCATTTGGCAAGGCAGATTCCCTTTGGCAGAGTTTCTACCTACGGGGCTATTGCCAAACACCTCGGGATGGCTCGTTCTGCCCGAATGGTAGGCTGGGCGATGAATGCTTCTCATAATCTCGATGATATTCCCGCTCATAGGGTTGTAAATCGGGTGGGTTTACTCTCCGGAAAGCATCATTTTGAAGGTACCAATCTGATGCAGCAACTACTCGAAAGCGAAGGAATCAGAGTCAAAGACAACAAGGTAGTTGATTTCAACAAACTGTTCTGGGATGATTTTAAGTAAGGCTAATTGCTATTTTATGAGAAAACTTCTTTTCGTTTTTATTTCTTTTTCTGTGTTCTCTCAAGAAAAAGTGCAGTTCCTTGATGCAGAAAATAGGCAACCTGTGGCTTATGCTGCTATAGCTCTTGGGGAAGGTTTTGGAGGTTATACAGATTTCGAAGGTTATTTTACTTTTCAGGAAAAGCAAACTTTTACGGTAAGCATGTTAGGATATAAAACCCTAAATGTTACTCAGGGAGATTTTAAAGAAGTGATTTTCCTCGAAGCAGAATCCTTGTTGTTGGATGAAGTAACGATTACTAAAAAGAGTGGAAAACGGAAAGTTAGTAAGCAAAAGCCGTATTGGAAAAATGCCACTTGGCTCGATGCTTTTACGCCACAGATAGGAAACGAAATTGCTGTTTTGATTCCGAATGAGAAGAAGCAAGAAATGACTCTTTCTAAAATCAGTATCCCGATTGCAACCAATCCATTCAGGATTTTTGACAAAGAGAGTCGAAAAAACTTAAATTCTCATGAAGAATTGCCTTATGCAATCGTTAGAATTCGTTTTTATTCGAATGAAAATAATAAGCCTTATGATGTTTTGTATTCGGATGAAATTATTGCGAATATTCATAACTTCAACAACAAATTTTCTGAGATAGATTTAGAATCCTACAATATCGATATTCCGGAAAACGGACTATTTGTAGGAATTGAATTTATTGGTTTTGCAGATAAAAATCAGAAATATGTTTATTTTCCGAACTATCGTTTAATAGAACGACACGGAAAAAAGATTAAATCGCCATATCCATTAGGAACTTGTATCCCGATTGATGTTAAGAAAAACAAAAGCCAACAGACTTTTATCAGGTATTCCGATTGGGATAAAGGTGGTGAGAAATTGCAATGGTTGCCTTTTACTGAAGAAAAGTTTCTGAAATTAAATTCCGAAATAGAAAAAAGAAAAGGTTCGGCAAATATTGGTTTGGGATATGAACTTAAAGTGTATGAATAGAGTCCCTTTCCCTGCTGTTGCCTGCAACTGTAAACTGAATACTCAACATTGAAGAACCTTAAACCAAAACCAAAACTGAAATCTCAAATTTCAAATTTCAAATTTCAAATCTCAAATCTTCACCCATCGACAATAACCAACTAACCGACTAACCATCATAACCGACTAACCATCATAACCGACTAACCATCATAACCGATTAACCATCATAACCGATTAACCAATAACCAATTAACCAATAACCAATAACCAATAACCAATCAACTTTAAACCCTAAATTCCCTATCTTTGCACCCAACAAATACCCAACAAACACCCAACACCATGTACATCGCCTACCATTTTACCATAACACCTCAGGAATCTCGAGAATTAGGAAGTGAAATCCTCTTAGCAGAACTTCAGGACACCGCTTTTGAGAGTTTTGAAGAAACCGAAACCGGATTATCTGCCTATGTGCAGGGCAATTTGCATACAGACGATATTTTGGCTGAGGTGATGATTCTGGAAAATCCTGAATTTCAGATTTCCTACGAAATCGAAGAGATTGCAACGGTAAACTGGAATGAGGAATGGGAGAAAAACTTCAACCCGATTCAGGTGGGAGAGGAGTGTTACATCCGGGCTCCTTTTCACGAAAGTAAAAACCTGAAATACGAAATCGTGATTGAGCCGAAAATGAGTTTCGGGACAGGTCATCATCAGACTACTTCGATGATGATTCAGCATTTGTTGGAAACGGATTTAGAAGGTAAAAAAACTCTGGATATGGGTTGCGGAACTGCAATTTTGGCTATTCTGGCAGAAATGAAAGGAGCCAAACCCATTGATGCTATTGATATCGACAATTGGTGTTATTTGAATTCGGTTGAGAATGCAGAGCGAAATAACTGTAAGGAAATTACGGTTTATGAAGGCGATGCTTCTTTATTGCCCGGAAAAAAATATGATGTCATCATAGCCAACATCAACCGCAATATATTGCTCAATGATATGCAGACCTATACCTCTTGTTTAAGCGAAGGAGGTTTGTTATTTTTGAGCGGATTTTATGAAGAAGATATTCCGTTTATTGATAAAAGTTGCCAGCAAAACGGACTGAAATTTCAAAGTAAACACCAAAAAGACAATTGGGTTGCCCTGAAATACGAAAAGTTATGAGTGCCAAAGAAAAAGTTTTAGAAGAAATATCCATCGAAGAATCGACTTCAGATATACATCATATTATTTTGTTTAATGATGATGTCAACACCTTCGACCACGTTATCGAAACCCTGATCAGAGTTTGCGAACACGAACCGCTACAAGCCGAACAATGTGCTATTCTGGTGCATTACAAAGGAAAATGTGAAGTGAAATCAGGTGACCTTTTTGAGCTTATCCCAAAATGTACCGCCTTGCTCGAAGCAGGTCTGAGTGCTGAGATTGCTTAGAGCCTGTTTAAATTTATATTGTGAGAATGTTTATAGCTTATTTTTGAGCGAGACAAGGCATATTTTCTTGAGATAGCGGTGTTCTATCTCAAGAAAATATAACGAAGTTGCAGCCAAAAAGAAGCATATACAAATTATTAGATAAATTTTAAACAGGCTCTTAATATATTAAGCTGTAAGTGAATGCACAACCTCGAAAAAATCGACACACAAATCACTGCATAAAAGTAATCTCAAATCCTAAGTCTTACGTCCTAAAGTCCTATGTCAAATCCCATCTCCAATCCACCACCCAATCTCAAATTTTCATCCCATCGACGAATAATCGACTAACCATCATAACCGATTAACCAAATGTCCGGTTAACCAACTTTAAACTTTAAACCTTAAACCTTAAACCTTAAACTTTGAATTTTAAACCAAAAAACTGAGAATCACCCCCCAATCTTCAATCACTACCTAAATCTTCACCCATCGATGATAACCATCATAACCGACTAACCATCATAACCGACTAACCAACTTTAAACCTTAAACCTTAAACTTTGAATTTTAAACCAAAAAACTGAGAATCACCACCCAATCTTCAATCACTACCTAAAAGCAAATCAGCGAATAAGCAAATCAGCGAATAAACAAATAAGTTGCTATTTCAACAAAGCCAATCGGGCAATATACTTCCCGACGACATCAAACTCTAAGTTGACTAAATCTCCAACTTTGATATTTTTGAAGTTCGTATGCTCAAAAGTGTAGGGAATAATCGCTACACTAAAGCTGTTATCCTCTGAATTCACAACCGTAAGGCTCACTCCGTTGACGGTTATAGAACCTTTTTCTATCGTAATATTTCCGGGAGATTTATCGTATTCAAACCTGAAATAAGTGCTTCCCTGAGCCGATTCTATCTCAGTGCAAACAGCGGTTTGGTCAACGTGACCCTGCACCAAATGTCCGTCAAGGCGGTCGCCAAGCTTCATCGCTCTTTCAAGATTGACAACATCTGAGACTTTCCACGACCCGATAGTGGTCTTTTCGATGGTTTCTTTAATGGCAGTAACACTATATTGATTCCCTTCAATGGCAGTAACGGTGAGGCAAATGCCGTTATGAGACACACTTTGGTCGATTTTCAGTTCGTTGGTGATTGCAGAACTAAGGCTAAGGTGTAAATTTTCCTGTTCTTTTTCGATTTTCGTAATAACTCCGAGAGTTTCTACAATCCCTGTAAACATATCTGATTTATTTTTCTAAATTTGTAGCTTCAAAGATAATGAAAAAACACAGATAATGGTAAAGAACACAGGAAATATCATCGTTGGAATTTCGATAGGCGATTTAAACGGAGTGGGCAGCGAAATCATTTTGAAGACTTTTGAAGACACCCGGATGCTGGAACTTTGTACCCCTGTGATTTTTGCAGGAACCAAAGTTTTTTCGTTTTTGAATAAAACCCTGCAAACCAATATCAATTTTTTCGGAATAGACCATATCAATCAGCTTGTTCACGGAAAAATAAATGTGCTGAACGTCTGGAAAGAGCCCGTAGCAGTAGAATTTGGCAAATCAGACCCCGAAATCGGGAAATATGCAGTGCTGTCGTTTAAAGAAGCTGTCAAAGCTTTGAAGAATGACGAAATAGATGTGCTCATAACAGCTCCTATCAATAAATATACAGCCGAATCCAAAGAGTTTCAATTTGCCGGTCACACCGAATATTTGGCACAAGAACTCCAAGGTGAAGCTCTGATGTTGCTCACTACAGATGATTTACGGGTAGGTCTGCTCACAGGGCATATCCCTTTACAGGAAGTAGCTTCAAAATTAAACGAAGATTTAATTCGTAAAAAAGCCCTCACCTTAGAAAAAGCCCTCATTCAGGATTTCGGAATCCATAAACCTAAAATTGCCGTGTTGGGGCTCAATCCACATTCGGGAGATGAAGGCGTAATCGGCAGAGAAGAAATCGAAATCATCACTCCTGCCATTCAAAAATTGTTCGATCAGGGGCATTATATTTTTGGGCCTTTCTCAGCAGATGGTTTTTTTGGTAGTGAAGCCTACAAAAAATACGATGCCGTTTTGGCAACCTATCACGACCAGGGGTTGATTCCGTTTAAGACGATTGCTTTCGGGCAGGGAGTAAACTATACGGCAGGTCTTGACAAAATCAGAACTTCCCCAGACCACGGAACCGCTTTTGATATTGCCGGAAAAGGCATAGCCGATGAATCTTCGTTCAGAGAGGCAATTTATATGGCTCTGGATATATACAAATCAAGGCTTGATTATGAGCAAATTAGCACGAATCCGTTGAAAATTACCGAAAAGCAATCGGAGAGGAGGTAGTTGAACATAGACCAGACAAATCAGAAGTTTAATGTCTTGTATGTGTGTTTTTAACACTTCCCAAAATTCGAGTAAAAGTTTAAAGTAAAATTGTTCGGAAATTTCGAACTTTATAAACCGGGCATTGCTCGGTTTTTCTTTTGTGAAAAATCATTAACTTTGCGTAAAGCAAATAGTTATGAGTATTACGGCAAAAAAAACAATAGACAAAGCTACGAGTGATAAAATCAGTTTTATTACATATATCGTTCCTGCATTTGCAGATGCCTATAAAATGAACGTACAGGAGGCTTTTTTTTATTTGAAAAAGTACGGAGGCTGGGAGTTTTTAAACAAGAATTGGTGGGCTTTGCATACAGATAATGTGCTTTATACGTTAAACGACATTTATGAAGTTTGTTACAAAAACGGAGGGAAACGATGATTGTTTATCACGGTAGCTACACAAAAATAGAAGAAATCGACCTTTCGAAATCAATCCCTAACAAAGATTTTGGAAAAGGATTTTATGTTACAAAATTCAAAAAACACGCAGAAGATTGGTCGGTTGTCATTGGGAATAAGTACAACACAAAGGGTTTTGTAACAGAATTTATTTTTTACGATTCAGAATTTACCGAAAGACTTTGTAAAGTAAAACACTTTGATGGTTATTCCGAGGAATGGCTTGATTTTGTAGTAGAAAATCGCAATCCGCTCGGTAATTCACACGATTACGATATTATTGAAGGACCTGTTGCAGATGATAAAATTCAAAATAAGATTACCGATTATTTGAATAAAATGATTAGCAAAACTGATTTTTTGGAAATACTGAAATGGCACGAACAAACACATCAAATCTGTTTTTGTACAACAAAATCACTACTGACTTTACAACGGACAGACCAAAAAAGAATATCAATTTTATCCCATATCGGAGAGCCAATAGTTGAGAAATTAGTAACCGATTATGATTTTGACGAACAAACAGCTTCTGACAAGTTTTTTACTTCTCAAACTTTTACTAAAGTATCTGATACTTCAACAGAGTTCTTCTTGAAAGACTGGACAGAAATTTACGAATTATTACTTTCCGAATTAAAGCTGAAATAATTCTCCGTAAAAATCCTTTGACTTATGGATAGAAAGTAGCATAAAAACAATTCAAATCAAAAAGATAAAATTTTTATTTTTAGTTCTATAATATTTTGTATATTTGCACGCTCAAAAGTTATCGACTATGGAATTGATCAAAGAATATGAGATTCCTTTTATTGGGTTGAAGTTAGGAAAACATCAATTTGAGTATCAGATAACAAACACGTTCTTTCAGGAATTTGATTATCATCAGTTTGAAGCGGTTTCCGTTAAGGTAGAGTTAACCCTCACTAAAAAAGAAACAATGCTGGAGCTTTCGTTCAGGCATTCGGGTTTTGTGAATGTTCCCTGTGATTTGACAGGCGAATATTTTGACCAGCCCGTCAAAGGAAAACTAAATCTGATTGTTCGCTTTGGCGAAGAATATAATGATGATCACGAAGAGTTGCTTATTTTGCCTCACGGAGAATACCAGCTGAACATCGCTCAGTATATCTATGAGATGATTGTTTTGTCTGTTCCGGTAAAAAGGGTTCATCCGGGCATAAAAGACGGAAGTATAGATGTTTCAAATTATGAAAAATACATCACTTATGAGCAACCCGAAGATAAAGAAGAAAGTGAAACAGACCCAAGGTGGAATAAATTAAAAGAATTATTAAACGACAATAACAATAAAAAAAGTATATAAAGATGGCACATCCTAAGAGAAAAACCTCGAAAACCAGAAGAGATAAAAGACGTACTCACTACAAGGCTACGGCTCCTCAGATTGCTACTTGTCCTGTAACCGGTGAAGCACACCTGTATCACAGAGCATACTGGCACGAAGGAAAAATGTATTACAGAGGTCAGGTAGTGATCGACAAACAAGAAGCTGTAGCATAACCTGTGTGGTAAACGACAATTTAAACTCTCATCGGCTGAGAGTTTTTTTTGTTTATAACATTTTTGTTGGAGTTTAAATTTTTTTATTAACTTGCAATTTCTTTTCCGATAGGTTTTTCGGAAAAGAAAAAAACTGTTTTTTATGGATAAAATTTCAGCTGCCATAACTGCTGTGGGTGCCTATGTACCTGACTATGTGTTGTCTAACCAAATATTAGAGACCATGGTTGATACCAATGACGAATGGATAACCACCCGTACCGGTATCAAAGAGCGGAGAATCTTGAAAGAAGAAGGAGCGGGAGCTTCCTATATGGCTATCAGAGCAGCCCGAAATCTCTTTGAAAAATCGGGTGTTGACCCCAAAGAGATTGATTTGGTTCTGGTAGCAACAGCTACGGCCGATATGCCTGTAGCTGCTACGGCTGTTTATACGGCTACTCAGATTGGAGCCGTTAATGCCTTTGCCTATGATTTGCAGGCTGCCTGCTCGAGTTTCCTTTACGGAATGTCAACCGCTGCTGCCTATATAGAATCGGGCAGATACAAAAAAGTATTGCTCATCGGTTCAGATAAAATGTCTTCTATTATTGACTACACAGACAGGGCTACCTGCATTATCTTCGGAGACGGAGCAGGAGCAGTGCTTTTTGAACCCAATACCGAAGGTCTCGGATTTCAGGACGAATACCTCAGAAGTGACGGAGTCGGGAGAGAGTTTCTCAAAATCGAAGCAGGAGGTTCTATACTTCCGCCATCTGAAGAGACGGTCAAAAACAAACAGCACTTTGTACATCAGGACGGGAAAACCGTTTTCAAATATGCCGTTTCCGGTATGGCAGACGTGAGCGAAAAAATAATGCAACGCAACGGGCTTACAAAAAATGACGTAAACTGGCTGGTGGCTCATCAGGCAAACAAACGAATTATTGATGCTACAGCTCAGCGAATGGGCTTAGACGAATCAAAAGTGCTGATAAACATTCACCGCTACGGAAACACCACTTCGGCAACCCTGCCTTTATTATTAAGTGATTTCGAAAAACAACTCAAAAAAGGAGATAACCTGATTTTTGCTTCTTTCGGAGGCGGATTCACCTGGGGTGCTATCTACCTGAAATGGGCCTATGACACAAAATAAACAAACTATAAAACTATAATTCACAATACTATGGATTTAAAAGATATTCAGAACCTAATTAAGTTTGTGGCCAAATCGGGAGCTACGGAAGTAAAACTCGAAATGGACGATGTGAAAATCACCATCAAAACCACATTAGAACACGATGCCGAACCTACGACCTATGTTCAGCATATACCGATGCAGGGAGCAATGCCTCAGATGATGGCTCCACAAGTAGCAGCTCCGGCTACAGAAAACCAGCCGGCAGCAGAAAAAACCGAAGCAGCCGAAAATGCAAAATACATCACCGTGAAATCTCCGATTATCGGGACCTTCTACAGAAAACCTTCTCCCGACAAACCGGTGTTTGTTGAAGTGGGGGCAACCGTTGCTCAAGGCGATGTATTGTGTGTGATTGAAGCAATGAAACTCTTTAACGAAATCGAATCGGAAGTATCAGGAAAAATCGTAAAAGTATTGGTTGACGACAGTTCTCCTGTAGAATTTGACCAACCTTTGTTTTTAATTGACCCGTCTTAATAAGATAGTTAATAGAAAATGGTTGATAGTTAAGTGTCAGACGATTGGCAATTAACTAATAACGATTAACCAATAACTCTTAACTAAAAACAAACACTATGTTTAAGAAAATACTAATCGCAAACAGGGGAGAGATAGCCCTTCGGGTTATCAGAACCTGTCGGGAAATGGGGATAAAAACCGTAGCGGTTTATTCCACAGCAGATGCAGAGAGTCTGCATGTTCGGTTTGCTGACGAAGCCGTTTGCATCGGGCCTCCTCCGAGCAATCTCTCTTATTTGAAAATGTCAAACATTATTGCAGCTGCAGAAATCACCAATGCAGATGCCATACATCCGGGCTACGGATTCTTGTCAGAAAATGCCAAGTTTTCTAAAATCTGTCAGGAAAGCGGAATAAAATTCATTGGGGCTTCGCCCGAAATGATTAACAAAATGGGTGATAAGGCTTCTGCCAAAGCTACGATGAAAGAAGCAGGAGTACCTACGGTTCCCGGTTCAGACGGAATTCTGGAATCGTTTGAGCAAGCCAAAAAAATAGCCAAAGAAATCGGTTATCCGGTTATGCTGAAGGCTACTGCAGGTGGTGGAGGAAAAGGAATGAGAGCGGTTTGGAAAGCCGAAGAACTCGAAAAAGCTTGGGAAAGTGCCCGCCAGGAAGCAGGAGCTGCTTTCGGGAATGACGGAATGTATATGGAAAAACTCATCGAAGAGCCTCGTCATATCGAAATTCAGATTGTGGGAGATGCCTACGGAAAAGCCTGTCATTTGTCCGAAAGAGACTGTTCGGTTCAAAGACGTCATCAGAAGCTTACCGAAGAAACTCCTTCGCCTTTTATGACCGACGAACTTCGTAAAAAAATGGGTGAAGCAGCCGTGAAAGCAGCCGAATTCATCAAATATGAAGGTGCAGGAACCGTAGAGTTTTTGGTTGACAAACACCGAAATTTCTATTTCATGGAAATGAACACCCGTATTCAGGTAGAACACCCGATTACCGAACAGGTAATTGATTATGACCTGATTCGGGAGCAAATCTTAGTTGCCGCAGGCGTGAAGATTTCAGGAAAAAATTACTTCCCGAAACTGCATTCCATCGAGTGCCGAATCAATGCAGAAGACCCGTTCAACGATTTTCGCCCTTCACCCGGAAAAATCACAACTTTTCACGCTCCGGGAGGTCACGGTGTACGCCTTGATACCCACGTGTATGACGGCTATGTGATTCCGCCTAACTACGATTCGATGATTGCCAAGCTCATCACCACAGCACAAACCCGTGAAGAGGCAATTGCGAAAATGAAAAGAGCTCTGGATGAATTTGTTATCGAAGGTATCAAAACCACGATTCCTTTCCACAGACAACTCATGGACGAGCCTGATTATGTGGCAGGAAACTACACCACCAAGTTTATGGAATCTTTTCAGATGAAATAATATAGTATAAAACCCCGTTTTGATAGCGGGGTTTTGTTTTGTAAAAATGCCTTATATTTGTAGAACTTACTAAAATTATTAAGCATGGACTTGACTATTAGAAAATACAGGTTTATTGAAAAGTTTATGAAATTTGTCAACAACGATAATATTAAACTTTTTGAAGAGTTCTTGTCTGAAAAAGCAAAAACCGAGGAAATAGTAGCCTATACGGTACAGGGACAACCCCTGACAAAAGAACAGTATAGTAAAGAAATACGACAGGCAGATGCTTCGATAGATTCAGGACAATATACTACTGTAGAAGATTTGGAAAAAGAGGTTAAGAATTGGTGATATGCCAAAGCCAAAAATTGAAATACTTTGGTCTGATGGGACAAAAGCAGATTTGCTCCATATTTTTAATTGGGTCAAAGAAGCTTCCGGGTCACTTGAGGTGGCTATAAATATAAGAAACAGTATAATTCAAAGAAGTAAGGAAATACATTTTGTTGAGCAATATCAGACAGATGAATATTTAGGCGAGCCTTTTCGCAGAATGATAGTACATCACTATAAAATAATTTACAAACCCCAAAATAATCTTCAAATAAGAATTCTAAAAATATTCGACACACATCAAGACCCTAAAAAACTAAAATAATGAACAAAAAAATCATTACCACCGCTCTCATATTGGGAATCTTAGCAATTATTTTCGGGGCTTTCGGGGCTCATGCCTTAAAGAAGTTCCTGACGGCAGACCAGTTGGTCAGTTTTGAAACAGGGGTGAGATACCAGATGTATCACGCTTTGTTTTTGCTCTTTCTGGGGGGTACACACAAGATTTCCGAAAGGCATAAAAACGCTATCTTTGTGCTGATTTTAACAGGGGTGATTCTCTTCTCGGGTTCTATTTATCTGCTTACTACCAAAGAGATTACCTCAGTCGATATTTCTCCCATAGCATTCATCACTCCCATAGGCGGATTACTGCTCATCTCAGGGTGGGTAGTGCTGTTAATTAGTTTTATCCGCAAATAAATGATATTTTTTGTCAAAAAAACAACCTTATATATTTTTAATGTTTACTTTTGTCGAAAATTTCGCAACACACAATATTATTAAATAATGGATACACATATTAATTTAGCGAAAACGATTTCGCTGGAAAGTTTAGGTATTACCAATGCCACAATCAATTATCAGCTTTCGCCCGATGCACTACACAGCATTACCTTAGAAAAAGGTCAGGGTGTTGAAAACTCAACAGGAGCTTTGGCGATAAATACAGGAAAATTTACCGGAAGAGCACCAAAAGACCGCTTTATCGTAAAAGATGCTATCACCCAGGACAAAGTTTGGTGGGGTAACGTAAACCTCCCTTTTGATTCCGATAAATTTGAAAAACTATTCAACAAGGTTGCTGCCTATCTCTCAGACAAAGAAATCTATGTGAGAGACAGCTATGTTTGTTCAGATAAAAACTATAAAATGAACGTAAGGGTGGTTGCCGAGACAGCTTGGTCAAACCTTTTCTGCTACAATATGTTCCTTCGCCCTACTCAGGAAGAACTAACCAATTTCACTCCCGAGTGGCATGTGATCTGTGCTCCTGAATTTATGGCAGACCCACAGACAGACGGAACTTCAAATCCGAACTTTGCTATATTAGATTTTACCCGTAAAATCGTCCTGATAGGCGGAACCGGATATACCGGAGAGATGAAAAAAGGAATCTTCTCTGCTCTGAATTTTATTTTGCCTGTTTTCAAAAACACCCTTCCGATGCACTGTAGTGCAAACGTGGGTGAAGACGGAAATACCGCTATTTTCTTCGGACTTTCAGGAACCGGAAAAACAACCCTTTCGGCTGACCCTCACAGA
>Ga0172382_10008891_pt1 | contig 13848 bp, 13 predicted proteins | sample Leawel138RmetaG_FD_122245 | JGI IMG/M metagenome (GOLD analysis project Ga0172382, IMG submission 122245) | Leachate microbial communities from a municipal landfill in Southern Ontario, Canada - Leachate well 138R metaG | ecosystem: Engineered > Solid waste > Landfill > Unclassified | place...
GCAAGTACCAGTGCATCCAGCCACGCAGCGACATGCTCCCAGTGCAGCGGCTCATCGAAAACCAGACAGAAACTGCCCACCTCGGCGGAGTGCCGGTTGACGTCGTGGTGATGCGAGTGGTGGCGGGCCTCGCCGTAGCGCTCGGCAGACAGCCATTCGCGCACCTGCGCCGGGTGCGTCGACGGGTCGTAGATGTCGACGCCGGCCAGAATTCCGGCGGCCGGAAACCGGCCTTCGGCGGACAGCGTCAGCGGCGCCCCGGGATTGAGCGCCTCCAGCTGCGCACGCAGCGCATCGATGCCGGCCTCGGCCAGATCGGCCTTGCTGACGATCAGCTCGTCGGCGACCACCGCCTGACGCATCGCTTCCGGGTGGGCCTCGAGCGTGCCGGCGCCGTTGACCGCATCGACCACGGTCAGCACGCGACCCAGCCGGAAGGCGCTGGCAACCGGAAAGGTGATCAGCGCCTGGATCACCGGGACCGGATCGGCAAGGCCGGTCGTCTCGATCAGAACCCGGGAGAACTGCGGGATCTCGCCCTTGCTGCGCCGCACGCGCAGGTCACGCAGGGTTTCGACCAGATCGCCGCGAACCGTGCAGCACAGGCAGCCGGTGCTCAGCTCGATCGTGTTGTCGTTGCTCGACGCGATCAGCGAATGGTCGATGCCGATCTCGCCGAATTCGTTGACGATGACCGCGGCATCCGACATTTCGGGATCGCGCAGCCAGGCATTGAGCAAGGTGGTCTTGCCGCTGCCGAGAAAGCCGGTCAGGAGGCTGACCGGAATGCGCGTATCGGTTCGAGGTTCGGCCATCTGGGCTTCTGCGGGTTCTGCCATGTCTCTGGAAACCTGTGACGCGCCGCACAGTCGCGGGCGCGCGGACCCGGCAAGCCGGGGTTTTCATTATTATCAGAGAAACATGATCAATTCGCAACATTTGCGAAATGTAGTTTTTATCATTAGATGCGAATTGATAATATATTATCATTAGAAACGATCCGATCCCCGCAGGGCCCGACGAGCCCGGCGACCGCCCTCAAATGGAGATGGCACTACCATGGCCCCCGCCATTCGCGCCAGGAACCGCATCCTCTACATCCTTCAGTTGTTCGAGCAGCAGCATGTCTGGACGGTCGAGGCGATCGGCCGCGAGATGGGCACCTCGACCAGTTCGGCCTATCGCGACGTGCAGGAGCTGTGCCAGGCAGGTTTCCTGGTGCCCGTCGTCGGCAGCGGCTACGTCCTCGGTCCCGCCTTCATCCAGTACGACCGGCTGGTCCGGGCCAGCGACCCGCTGATCTGTCATGCCACCCCCCGGATGCGCCCGCTGCTGGCGCGCACGACACAGCGGGCCGTCGCCGTCCTCAGCCGGCGCTATCGCGACGAGGTCATGTGCATCCACCAGGAGGTGGGCACCGGGCCGCACCCGCTGACCGCCTACGAGCGCGGCGTCGTGATGCCCCTGTTCAAGGGCGCCACCTCGAAAGCCATCCTCGCGCACCTCAACGACCGGACCCTGGAGCGGATCTACCTGGAACACGAGGAAGCCATCCGGAAGGCCACCGGCTGCCCGGGCTGGCGATCGTTTCGCGAGCAGCTTGAACCGATCCGCGCCGCCGGCTACGCCGTCACGGTCTCCGAAGTCGCCCCGGGGCGAGTCGGGGTCGCGGCGCCGATCCATGTCAGCGGACAGGTGATCGGCGGACTGAGCCTGGTCCTGCACGAACCCGACTACGATGCCGAGCGCTTCCCCGTCGAAGTGCTTGCAACGGCCGGCGAGATCTGCCTGGCAGTGGCCGATGAGGAGCCCTGGATCGCGCGGGCGTGACGTGGATCGGGCGAGTGTGAATCGGTCGGTGCACTCGCTGGAAATCAGCCGGCGCGCTCGCCGAAGGCCTGCACCAGCGCTTCGCCGGCCAGTCCGCTGCGCAGCAGCAGCGCCAGCAGCAGCCGCGCCTTCGGGCCACTCAGGCTGCCCGCCGGAATCAGACCGCGCCCCAGCAGGTCGACTTCGGAACCCGGATACGCGTAAGTGCGGGTGAAGGCCGGCCCGGCCGCCACGCGCGAGGCCAGCACCACCGGCATCTGGCCGGCCAGCCACGCGCAGGCCGGCACCACATCGGCCGGCACGTGGCCGGCACCCATTGCCTCGACGACGGCACCGCGATAGCCCAGGCTGGGCAAGGCGCGCAGCATCCGGTCGTCATCACCGAGCGCCATCCGGACCAGCGCGACCGGACAGTCCTGGTGCAACGGCGCCTGCGGTGGCAGCACGACCGGCGCAAACCGCGATGGCCGGGCGTGGATGAGCACACGCCCCTCGGCCACCAGGCCCAGGGGACCGGCGCTCGGCGAAACGAAGGCCGACGGCAGCGCGGTATGTCCCTTGCTGACCCAGCGGGCGGCATGGATCTGGTCGTTCAGAACGGCCAGCGCGCCGAGTCCGCGCGCGGCCGGCGCCGCCGCAACGCTGACCGCGGCCAGCAGGTTGGCCGGCCCGTCGGCACCCGGCGTCTGCGGTCCGCGCATCGCACCGGTCACCACGACCGGCGCATCACCGGGAACCAGCAGATCGAGCAGGAAAGCGCTTTCCTCGATGGTGTCGGTGCCCTGAATGACCACGGCACCGTCGAACTCGCCGGCCAGCCGTCGGCCCAGCTCGGCGGCCAGTTCGACCAGCGCGTCGACCGGGATCGATGCGCTGGCCACCCGCATCGGCGACACGGTCTCGAGCCGCGCCAGTCTATCCAGTCCTGGCACCGAAGCGACCAGATCGGCAGCGCTCAGGGTCGGCACCAGCCCGCCTGGACCGCCGGGGGTCATCGTGATCGTGCCGCCGAGCAGAACGATCATGATTCGGGGCAACTGACGCTCGTGACTCTCGGATGCAGGGCTCATCGGACACCATGGCAACGAAGCGGACAAGGATGCGATCATAGCGGCTCGACAGGGCTGCCCAGCGCGCGGAGGGAAGAGGGACATGAAGGGATCGAAGATCGGCGTCATCGGACTCGGCGCCATGGGCCTCGGTGTGGCGCGATCACTGCTGCGCGCCGGCTTCGAGGTGCACGCCTGCGACGTGCGCAGCACGGTTCTCGAGGTGATCGCCAACGAAGGCGCCGTCGCGCACGGCTCGCCCGCTTCGGTCGCAGCCAGGGTCGACCGGCTGATCGTGCTGGTGGTCAACGCCGAGCAGACCGAAGCCGTGCTGTTCGGCGAGAACGGCGCCGTCGGCGCGCTGCGCAACAACGCCGTCGTGATGGCCTCGGCCACCGTTGCACCCCACTACGCCGAGGGGCTCGGCGCCCGGCTGGCCGAAGCCGGCCTGCTGATGCTCGACGCGCCGGTCTCGGGCGGCGCCGCCCGCGCGGCCACCGGCGAGATCACCGTCATGGCTTCGGGGGTGCCCGAAGCCTTCGAGGCAATGGCCGATGCGCTCGACGCCATCGCAGCCAAGGTCTACCGGCTCGGCGATGCGCCCGGCATGGGCTCGAAGGTGAAGATGGTCAATCAGTTGCTGGCCGGTGTTCACATCGCGGCGGCCGCCGAGGCGATGGCTCTCGGCATACGTGCCGGCATCGATCCGGACACGCTGTACGAGGTGATCTCGAACAGTGCCGGCAACAGCTGGATGTTCAGCAACCGGGTGCCGCACATCCTCGCGGGCGACTACACCCCGCTGTCGGCGGTCAACATCTTCGTCAAGGACCTCGGCATCGTGATCGATTCGGCCCGCCAGTTGACCTTCCCGCTGCCGCTGACCTCGTCGGCGCTGCAGATGTACCTGGCGACGAGCGCTTCCGGACTCGGCAGCGAAGACGACTCGGCCGTCATCAAGATGTTCCAGCGGCTCACCGGCATCGAGCTGCCCGCCGCGAAAGACTGACCCGCGAGACCCGACCATGCTGCTTGGCTGCATCGCCGACGACTTCACCGGCGCCACTGACCTTGCCAACAACCTGGTGCGCGCCGGCATGCGCACCGTCCAGACCATCGGCGTGCCCGAGGCCGGACTGACCATCGATGCCGACGCCGTGGTCGTGGCCCTGAAGTCGCGCACCCTCCCTGCCGAGGACGCCATCGCCCAGTCGCTGGCCGCGCTCGAATGGCTGCGCACCGCCGGTTGCCGGCAGTTCTACTTCAAGTACTGCTCGACCTTCGACTCCACCGATCGCGGCAACATCGGCCCGGTCACCGACGCCCTGATGGCCGCACTGGGCACGGACTTCACGATCGCCTGCCCGGCCTTCCCGGCGGCCGGTCGCACGATCTTTCGCGGCCACCTGTTCGTCGGCGACCAGTTGCTGTCCGACTCGGGCATGCGCGATCACCCGCTCACCCCGATGACCGACGCGAACCTGGTCAGGGTGCTGGCGCGCCAGAGCAAGCACGAGGTCGGACTGCTGCGTTACGACACCCTGGCTGCGGGCGTCACAGCGACCCGCACGGCAATCGACGCACTGCGCGCCGATGGTGTCGGCATCGCGATCGTCGACGCAACCAGCGACGACGACCTGCTGACGATGGGCGAGGCCTTCGCCGGCCTGCCACTGGTCACTGCCGGCTCCGGGGTGGCGATCGGGCTGCCGCAGAACTTCCGGCGTGCCGGCCTGCTGCCGGCCGAACCGGTTGCCCCCACGCTGCCCCGGATCGCCGGCCCGGCCGTCGTCCTCTCGGGCAGCTGCTCGACGGCCACGCTCGGCCAGGTCGCTTACTGGCAGGCGGAGCACCCGGCCTGGCAGCTCGACCCGCTGCGAATCGCCCGGGGCGAGCCGGTGGTCGACGAAGCGCTGGCTTTCGTGCTCGCCGCCCAGGCGCGCGGCCTGCCCGCGCTGGTCTATGCCAGCGCCGCACCCGACGCCGTGCGCGCGATCCAGCAGCAACTCGGCCGCGACGAAGCCGGCACGATGATCGAGCACACGATGGCGGAACTGGCCCGCCGCCTGCGCGCAGCGGGCACACGGCGCTTCGTCGTTGCCGGTGGCGAGACTTCCGGTGCCGTCGTGCAGGCGCTCGCCGTGCAGGCGCTGCGGATCGGCCCACAGATCGATCCCGGCGTGCCCTGGACCGAAACCGTCGAGGCCGAGCCGGTGGCCATCACGCTGAAGTCCGGCAACTTCGGCGCGCCCGACTTCTTCGCCAAGGCGCTGGCCCTGCTCGACGCGCAACGATGAGCAACGACGAATCCCGTCAGCGCGAGGCCTTGTGCCGGCTCGGCCATTCCCTGTTCTCGCGCGGCCTGACGCACGGCTCGACCGGCAATCTCAGCGTGCGGCTGGCCGACGGCGGCTACCTGATGACGCCGACCGGATCGAGCCTCGGCGAGCTCGACCCGGCGCGACTGTCCCGGCTCGATGCGCAGGGCCGGCATCTTGCCGGCGACAAGCCGACCAAGGAAAGCTTCCTGCACATCGCGATGTACGAGGAACGAGAGCGCAGTGCCGCCGTCGTGCACCTGCATTCCACGTGGTCGACCGCGGTGTCCATCCTCGAAGACGTGGACCCCGACGACGTGCTGCCGCCGCTCACCGCCTACTATGTGATGCGCATCGGCAGCCTCCCCCTGGTGCCCTATCACGCCCCCGGCGACATGCAGCTCGCACAGGCCGTGCGCCGCTTCGCCGGCCGCCACCATGCGCTGCTGCTGGCCAACCACGGGCCGGTCGTGGCCGGCACCAGCCTGTCGGCGGCAGCCGACGCCATCGAGGAACTCGAAGCCACCGCGAAGCTGCACCTGACGCTGCACGGGCGGGCATGCCGGTGCCTGAGCCCCGAGCAAGTGGCCGAGCTGAAGGCGAAGTTTCCGGTCTGAGCGATACCCGCATATCGCCACGGCGCTGTGCGCATTCTCCACAACGCGCAAGCATCGCCGACCGTAAGATTTGCCTTCGACGCCTGATCCGCAACCACGCTCAGGCGCCAGAAGGAGGCAGATCATGGCGACGGCAGGCCCCAACTATTCGGTTGAGGCGATCATCGAGATCGCGAAATCCACAGACCTCTGGGTACGGGAATTCACCGTGGCCGGTGGTGAGGAAGTGCCCTGGCATCGCCATACGGAGGTCCAGGACCACTGCTACGGGCTGGAAGGCATCGTTCGCGTGCAGGTGGCCGACACCGAGCGCAACTGGGAAGTCGAGCTGCAACCCGGTCAATCCTGCGTTCTGCCGGCCGGAACACGGCATCGCCTGACCTGTGCGCGCGGCGCCCAGGCCCGCTACCTCCTCGTACAGGTCGGCAAGTACGACTTCAACAAGGTTGCGCCACCCGAATGAGGCCGGGGGCTGGCCCTGTACGCCCCGAGACCGCCACTATGGAGACAAGTCCATGTCGGACAGACGTTCAGTGAATGCTTCCCGCCGCAACCTGTGCCTGGCCGGGCTGGCTGTGGCCGGAGCGCCCCGCTTCGCGCTGGCGCAGGATTTCCCGACCCGCCCGCTCAAGATCCTGGTGGGGTTCTCGGCAGGCAGTCCGTCGGACGCGCTGGCACGGGGCGTCGCGGAAAAGCTCTCGGCATTGTTCGGCCAGCCGGTCATCGTCGAGAACAAGCCGGGCGCCGGCGGGATCGTGGCAATCAAGAATCTGCTCCAGACACCGGCCGACGGCTACACGATGCTGGTCGTGTCCGCTGCCCATGCGGCGACGCCCGCCATCCGGCGCAAGCTGGATTTCGATCCGGCCGCCGACATGGCCGGCGTCACCCGGATCGCCAACGTGCCCAGCATCCTCGTGACGAGCCCGAACCTGGGCATCAGGACACTGGGAGAGTTGCTGGAGAAGATCCGGCAGTCGCCGGGCGAACTCAGCTATTCGACGCCAAGCGTGGGCAGCGCCAACCACTTCGCGGCAGCCTACATGCTGGCCAAGGCCAATCTGCGCGCAACCGACATCCCCTATCGGGGCGTTCCCGAAGCCGTGACGGCCGTGATGTCGGGCGACTGCCAGTTCTCCTTCGTCCCTGTGCCCAACGTGATCAACTTCATCCGGGAAGGCCGGCTGGTCGCACTGGCCGCCTCGACCGGGGCCCGCTCCAAGGTGCTGCCGGACGTTCCCACCGTGGCTGAAGCAGGCGTTGCCGGCTATGCCTTCGACCCCTGGTTCGGCCTGCTCACCCAGTCCGCCGTTGCACCGGCGATCCGCGCCAGACTGGTTGCAGCGTCGCAGGAGGCGCTCGCAGTCGAGGATCTGCGCGAGCGCTTCGAACTCATCGGCGCCGACATCAGCCCGTTGCCGGGGGAGACCTTCGATACCTACATCCGCGAAGAGATCGCCAAGTTCAAGGCGATCGCAGCCAACGCGGGCATCGAGAGTTCGTGAGCCCTGGCCGATGAGCCTGCAGCCCGGCCCGCCACCCGTGGCGGCGGGCTGTCGCGGCGGTGAGCGACCGCGGTGCTGACAGCGACTGTCAGGCGTAGCGACGGGCGATCGTCTCGGCGATGCAGACCGGCTTGTCGAACCCCTTGCGCTGGATGGACACCTCGGTCGTCAACTGGACGCCGCCGTCGGGCAGCGGATCGTAGGCCAGCAGCCGGATCCGCGCGCGCAATTCGCTGCCAGCCGGCACCGGGGCGGTGAAGCGGACCCGGTTCAGGCCGTAGTTGACGCTCATCCTGACATCACTGATCTCGATCGACGATTCCAGGAACGTGGGCAACATCGACAGGGTCAGGAAGCCATGCGCGATCGTCGCACCGTACGGCCCCCTGGCAGCGCGTTCGGTATCGACATGAATCCACTGGTGATCACCGGTTGCCTCGGCGAACTGGTCGATCCGCGTCTGCGTGACCGGAATCCAGTCGCTGACAGCGATTTCCTGCCCCACCAACCCCTGCAAATCCGCCAGCCTTTCATAAACCTTGACCACGCTTGCTCCCTTGTCGTCGAAATCACAGCCGGCGACGTTACCATGGCGTTGCCGGCGACGCCTGTTCGGGTATGCCGACCCGATTGACCTGCGCACTGCGATCGACGAGGACGGCACCGATGCGAGTAACTTGCGGAACGGATTTCAGTGAACGCGGCCGTGAAGCGGCCGAAGTGGCTGCGCTGCTGGCAGCCCGCTCGCAGGGCCGGCTGTTTCTGGTCCACGGGCTGGATACGCGCGGGGCGGTGCTGGGTGCAGCACCGGTGCTGCAGGCACTCGAAACCGCGGCCCGCACGCAACTCGAGCGCGAAACCGAACACTTGCGCAGCCTGGGCGCCGAAGTCGAGGCCGTCATGCCCGACGGTTGGCCCGACGAGGCGATCCTGAACGAAGCCGAACGCAATGATTCGGAACTGATCGTACTGGCCGCCACCGGCGCGCGCGACGGCCCCGGCGTCCCGGTGGGCAAGACTTGCGAGCGCAGCCTGGCGCGCACGCGCACGCCGATGCTGGTCGTGCGCGACCCCCGCCCGCTCAGCGACTGGCTGCGCGGCGGCCAGCCGCTGCGGCTCATGATCGCCTTCGATTTCTCGCCGCAGGCCGCCGCCGCACTGAGCTTTGCCAGCCGGTTCGCACGAATCGGCAATTGCCGGATCGTCGTCGCCTATGTCGACGATCCACAGCGGGAAGCGCGCCGGATGGGCCTCTCAGGCGGTGCCGCGAACGTGCAGGCCAGTCTGCGCGAGGCCCTGGCCCGGCGAGTCGCCGAGAGCGAACCGGATCTGCCTGCCGAGATCGTCGTTTCGCCGCATCTGGGTGACCCGGGATCCCGGCTCGCCCATCTGGCCGAACGCGAGCGGATCGATCTCGTGATCTCGGGCACCCACCAGCGTGGCCCGATCCAACGTCTGTTCGCCGGCTCTGTCTCGCTGCAACTGCTGCGCGATGCGCCAAGCAACCTGATCATCGTACCGGCCACCGACGCCGCCCTGGCCGCCGCCACCACGACACCTCGGGCAGTACGCAGCGTGCTGGTCGCCACCGACCTGTCGGAGCTGGGCAACCGCGCAGTCTCCCAGGCAATTGCGATCGCACCGGCCGGCGCCACCGTGCACATCGTCCACGTGATCAGCCCGAACCAGATGCTCGACGGCGCCTATGGCCGGCCGTCCTACGCCTCCTTCGAGGCCGAGCATGCCGCCGAGCGCAAGCGCCGCCTGGCAGCCCTCGAAGCGCTGTTGCCCGACACCGCCCGGGATGCCGGCAATGAATTCGTCTGTCGGGTCGTCGGCCATGAACAGCCGGCGCAGGCGATCATCGAACAGGCCGAACACTTCGACGTCGACCTGGTCTGCGTCGGCACGCTGGGACGCTCGGGCCTGGCCGCCACGCTGCTCGGCTCGATCGCCCAGGATGTGCTCAAGCGCCTGCGGGGCCGCCCCTTGCTGCTGGTGCCGCCCGAGCCGAACTGAGGCAGGTCTGCGAGGGTTGCCCTGCCCCGTGCCGGATCCGCCGCAGGGCGCTACGGATCCTGGGCCGGCGCACCGGCAGCCGCGCGGGCCAGCCGATCGGCCACGGCAGCCCAGGCCGGCTCGTCGGGCGGGCGCTCGACCACGATTCGATCGAGGCCCAGGCTGTCGAGCCGGCGCAAGCTGTCGTACAGGCAATGCGCGTAGTCGGCGACATCGTCCGGCGCCCGTTCCCAGACTACTGCCGGGCCGGCCGGGTCGGCCGGACCGGACTGTGCAGCCAGGCCCGGGCGCAGCCGCGACCAGACCACCGACCGCCGGCCCCGCGCGGCAAGCACGGCAAGCCTGGGTTCGATCCGGTCGGCTGCCAGCAGTTCCATCGGTGTGCGCGGCGCGTAGTGGGCAGCCAGCGTTCCCGAAGCCCGGGGCGCATCGCTGCCCGCACCCGCGAGCGGCATGCCGAGCACAGCCTCGATCCGCGCTGCGTCGAGCCCACCCGGCCTCAGCAGCGCCGGCCCGCCACGACTGAGATCGATGATCGTCGATTCGAGCCCGAGATCACACGAACCGCCATCAAGCACGAGCGGCGCCTCATCGCCGAGATCGTCGATGGCATGGCTGGCGCGCGTCGGGCTGACCCGCCCGAAGCGATTGGCCGACGGCGCTGCCACCCCGAGGCCGCCACCCGCTTCGAAAGCCTGCAGCAGCGTCTGAGCCACCGGATGCGCTGGCGCGCGCAAACCGATGGTGGCCTGCTCCCCGCAGGCCCAGGCGGGCGCCCCGGGCAAACGCGGCAGGATCAGGGTCAGCGGCCCGGGCCAGAAGGCGGCGGTGAGCCGCTCGGCCAGATCGCTCCACACGGCCCAGCGCCGGGCCTGTCGGGCGCCACTGACATGGACGATCAGCGGATGCCCGGCGGGCCGACCCTTGAGGCGGTAGACGGCGGCAATCGCCTCGGCCGATGCTGCGTCGGCGCCGAGCCCGTAAACGGTCTCGGTGGGGAAGACGACCAGCCGGCCGGCCAGCAACGCTCGGGCAGCCTCGGCAATGCCGGCTTCATCGGCCCGTCGCAGACCGGCTGCGCCCGTCGCGCTCATCGCGCCGCACCCACCCGCTGGGCGATCAACCCGGCGACATGAACGGCATGGGTGAGCGACGCGGCCACCACGGTGACGTGGCCCATCTTGCGGCCGGCCCGCGCCTCGCGCTTGCCATACAGATGCAGCTTCGCCTCCGGATGAGCCAGCAACTCGGCCCACGGCGGCTGGCCATCTGCCGCGATCCAGCAGTCGCCGAGCAGGTTCAGCATCACCGCCTGCTGGTGCTGGCGGGTGGCGCCCAGCGGCAGTCCGGCCATTGCACGGACCTGCTGCTCGAACTGGCTGGTCACGCAGGCATCGATCGTGTAGTGCCCCGAGTTGTGCGGCCTCGGTGCGATCTCGTTGGCAACCAGCTGCCCGCCTTCGAGCACGAAGAATTCGGTGCACAGCACGCCGACGTAGTCGAGCGCCCTGGCCAGTCCGATCGTCGCCGCCGTCGCGCGGGCAGCGACATCCTGCGATACCCGGGCAGGCACGGTCGACGTGGCCAGGATGCCGGCCACATGAACATTCTCCGAAACCGGATAGGCCAGCGTCTGGCCATCCACCCCCCGGGCGACGACGACCGACACTTCCAGTTCGAGCGACAGCCGCTTCTCGAGCACGCAGGGAACTTCGCCGAAGTCGCGAAACGCCTCGCGCGCCTCGTCGAGCGACGCGACCCCGGCCTGCCCCTTGCCGTCATAACCGAGCCGGGCCACCTTCAGGATGCCCGGGAACAGCCCGGGATCGGCCGCATCGAGGTCGCTCACCTGCACGATCGGCGCGTAGGGTGCGACCGGAATGCCGGCGTCACGGATGAAGGCCTTCTCTCTGATGCGGTCCTGAACGGTCGCCACGGCAGCGGCCGACGGACTGACCACACAGGAGCGGGCCAGGAATTCGAGCGCCCGCGCCGGCACGTTCTCGAACTCGGTGCTGACCGCCGAGCAGAGCCCGGCAAGCTCGGCAAGGGCCGCCTCGTCGAGGTAGTCGGCCCGCAAGTGCCGGTCGGCCACGCTGCCGGCCGGACTGTCTTCAGCCGGATCGAGGACGCACACTCGAAAGCCGAGACTCTGCGCAGCCATGCAGAACATGCGCCCGAGCTGACCCCCGCCGAGCATGCCCAGCCAGTCTCCCGGGGTCAGAGGCAGGTTCACCCTGGGCATCGTCATCCCTCCTCCTGCGGCAGCACCATCGCGCGGGCCGCCTCGGTCTGGCGCGCACGGAAGGCCTCGAGCCGGTCGGCCAGCGCATCATCGGTGGCCGCCAGCATCGCCACCGCGCACAGCGCCGCATTGGCCGCACCGGCCTCGCCGATCGCGAAAGTGGCCACCGGAATGCCGCGCGGCATCTGGACGATCGACAACAGCGAGTCCTCACCGCGCAGATACTTCGACGGCACCGGCACGCCGAGCACCGGCAGCGTCGTCTTCGCAGCGATCATCCCCGGCAGGTGCGCAGCGCCGCCGGCTCCGGCAATGATCGCCCGCAAGCCGCGCCCGCGCGCCGCCTGCGCGTAGTCGAACATGTCGTCAGGCATCCGGTGCGCCGAGACGACCCGCGCCTCGTGCGGGATCGAAAACTCGCGCAGCATCGCAACTGCGTGCTGCATGACCTCCCAGTCGCTGCTGGAACCCATCACGATGCCGACCAGCGGCGGGGTGCTTGCGGTCACTGTTGTGTCCTCAGGTGATTCAGGTCGTCTGGCTGAGAGTCGTCCGGCGACCGGCAGCCTGGAGGCACGTCTGGAGCCCGGGGGGTGCTCCGGAGCAGGGCCGGGCGAACCCGCGGTCCGGCCGTTGGCCGGACTGCTCTGCGCTGCTCGCCCGCGTGGCCCCGGCGCGCAACTCGCTTCGCTCCCTTCGCTTCGCTTCGTTCGCTGCGCTCAGACAGGGCGCGCCGAGTCAGATTGATGATGGCGCGCTGCGCGCGCGGGCCACGCGGGCTGTGCTGCTCGACGCGGGTTCTGAAGGCCCGGCCCTGCTCCGGAGCACCCCCCGGGCTCTTCGAGGCGTCGTCACCGGGAGTTTGGGAAACTTCGGGACCAACGATTCGCATCCCGACACGATCGCGACGACAGCCCGAGCCAGCCAGCGACACCGCAAGCCGCCCTCCTGTAAGGCTGGCACGGCTTGGCGCTTCGCGATGAGCCACGTCAGCCATCCAGTTCGATGCCGGTCAGCCGCCGCAAGGCTTCGCGGTACTTCTCGGCCGTGCGCGCGATCACCTCGGCCGGCAGGGCTGGCGGCGGTGGGCGTTTGTTCCAGCCCGGCACCGTCTCCAGCCAGTCGCGCACGAACTGTTTGTCGAACGACGGCGGCGAGCTGCCCGGCTGCCAGTCTTCGGCGGGCCAGAAGCGCGAGGAATCGGCAGTCAGCACCTCGTCCATCAGGTGCAGCGCACCGTCGGCATCGAGGCCGAACTCGAACTTGGTGTCGGCGATGATGATGCCGCGGGTGGCCGCGTATTCGGACGCGCGCCGGTACAGCTCGATGCTGATCGCCCGGATGCGCTCGGCCAGTTCGCCACCGATCAGGGCACTCATCTCGTCGAAGCCGATGTTCTCATCGTGCTCGCCGAACTCGGCCTTGGCCGCCGGCGTGAAGATCGGCTCGGCGAGCCGGTCAGCCATCCGCAGGCCGGGCGGCAAGGTGATGCCGCAGACCTGCCCGGTGGCCTGGTAATCCTTCCAGCCCGAACCGATGATGTAGCCACGCACCACGGCCTCGACCAGGATCGGCTGCAGGCGCTTGACCACCATCGACCGGTCGCGCACCTGCTCGCATTCATCCGGGGCGACGACCGACTCCGGCGCCACCCCGGTCAGGTGATTCGGCACGACGTCGGCGAGCCGGTCGAACCAGAACAAGGCCATCCGGTTCAGGACCCGCCCCTTGTCGGGGATCGGCTCGGACATGATCACGTCGAACGCCGACAACCGGTCGGTGGTGACGATCAGCAGGCGATCGCTGCCCAGCGCATAGTTGTCGCGCACCTTGCCGCGCGACAGCAACGGCAGTGAATGAAGCGAGGACTCGTGAACGAGGGCCGCCATCGGTACGGCTCCAGGGAAAACCTCTATTTTGCCTGACTGCCTCGTTCACGCGAGCGGTCACACGAGACGCGCCCTCACCCGTGCGAGAGCGTCCTCTCCGGAAACCATCGAAACCCGGCCAGCGCGAAGATCATCACGCCGACGCTGGGCAAGCTGCAGCCACGCTTCCTGAGCCGGCGACCTCGGCTCGAAGCTGGCAATCAGGCGCTCCAGCAGGCGCGCCCGGTCTTCGGGCGGCAAGCTCAACGCCTGCGCTTCAAGGTCTTCCATAGATACAGGCATGGCCAAGCTCTCCGAACGCTTCATGCCTCGCGCCGAGGACGATGCATGGCACAGAGCTTGTGGCCATCGGGATCGCGCACGTAGGCCAGGTAAA
>Ga0172382_10008892_pt1 | contig 13847 bp, 9 predicted proteins | sample Leawel138RmetaG_FD_122245 | JGI IMG/M metagenome (GOLD analysis project Ga0172382, IMG submission 122245) | Leachate microbial communities from a municipal landfill in Southern Ontario, Canada - Leachate well 138R metaG | ecosystem: Engineered > Solid waste > Landfill > Unclassified | place...
ACAATTTTTGCAAAAACCACTCAACATAGCGAAATAGTTGAACTTATAGGAAAATACAGACAATGGATGGAACATAAAAGCAGTAAAACAACCGAAATTTACACACATGTAACTGAAAAAAGTGTATCATAATAAAAGATTTTGTATTTTCGCAAAATAAATATTGTACACCCAAAATTTATGAAAAGGTACACAATACATCCCATTATAGCATATATTGTACGCCTTTCGGTAATGGAAGGTGCACATATAAACGAGTTATCGCTCAGTGTAAAAAAGACAACGACGGTGAACAAAATAAACGACAGAAATAAAATGCCAACCGTACATTCAGGCACATTTGCTTGCCCCAACACACGGGCGACCGCTTCGCAAGCAAAAGAGACTGAATTTTTGCCAACGCACAGAATAAACAAGTAAATTTGAACCAAAGAAAAATATTATAATGACTTACAATTTCATAGACTTATTTGCAGGAGCAGGAGGACTTTCAGAAGGATTTATCCAAGCTGGTTTTGAGCCAATTGCTCACGTTGAAATTGAAAATTCTGCTTGTAATACTCTAAGAACAAGAACCGCTTACCATTACTTAAAAACGAACAACAAATTCGAAATATACATATCATACCTAAAAGGAGAGATAACTCGTGAGCAATTATATTCATATGTACCTATAGACATTATGGATGCGGTTATTAACCTTCCAATTGGAGATGAACACAATGAAACCATACATCAGCAAATAAATAAAAGTTTAGGGAAGCGAAATGTTGATTTAATTATAGGTGGACCACCATGTCAAGCCTATTCATTGGTTGGTCGATCTCGGTCTAAAACAAAAATGGAGGGAGATCCAAGAAATTATCTATTTATTCAATATGCTGAATATTTAGAGAGATATCAACCCAAAATGTTCGTTTTTGAAAATGTATTGGGGTTAAAATCTGCTAAAGGTGGTCACTATCTCGAAGAGATGGAAAAGATTTTCAATAAAAAGGGGTATCAAATAAAGTTATTTACGCTTGAAGCAAGAAATTTTGGAGTACTCCAAAATAGAAAACGAATTATTATTCTTGGTTGGCAGAAAGATAAAAAGTTCCGTATACCCAATTTGGAGGATATTCAGATCGAAAGCAACTTTTTAGTTAAGGATTTATTGATCGATTTGCCAGAAATAAAAGCGGGTGAAGGAGTTGACAGATATTTAAAGTACAAATCAGAAACAACTGAGTACCTAAAAACTTACGCTATCCGTAATGGCATTGATGTTTTAACGCAACATATTGCAAGACCGCATCGAGAGCTGGACAAGGAAATATACAAATTCGCCGTGCAAAAATGGAATAAAAAACAGGAACGCTTAAACTATAATGATTTACCGGAAAGATTAAAGACCCATCAAAATCGTAGTTCTTTTTTCGATAGGTTTAAAGTTGTTGCAGCAGACTTACCTTATTCGCAAACTGTAGTAGCGCATATAGCCAAAGATGGTCACTATTATATACATCCTGACATCAAGCAAAATAGATCCCTAAGTGTAAGAAAAGCTGCTCGACTTCAATCTTTTCCTGATGACTATTATTTTGAAGGAGAAAAGGAAGGAGCTAATAGAACAGCTGCTTTTAAACAAATAGGAAATGCTGTACCACCATTAATGGCAAAAAAAATTGCCGAAGAATTGTTTAAAGTTTTGAAGAATGAAAAATAAAGAACAAGCTATTGTTGTCTCTTACTATTTGTCCCGCTTCAATGATGATGCTGTTAATAATTTAGGATACAAAACTTGGAAAGATGCTTTTGATGATTTATCTGACAAGCTTCAAATTAACAAACATACTATAAAAAATTGGAGAGATGAGTTTGATCCATTTCACGGACATAGAGCAGGTTGGCATCAGAGACAACCAAGAAAAACAATTTCAAATATTATTTCCCAATTTGAGCAGTTGGAGGAATTTGATATAAGACAAATAGCAGTGGAAATTATAAATGGGAATAAGATTGATTTGCCTGAAATAAATAACTCAGAAAATGAAGTCATTACTAATCCGATTTTTATACTAAGAGGTCCAACAGGAAAAAAAGCTGAACAGTTTTTTATTGAATATCATAGATTAAATAATTTGCCTGTTGCAGGCGAGTTAATTGATTCGCGAGATTTAGGATGTGGATATGATTTTGAAATCAAATCTAAATCATATCAACATTTCATTGAAGTTAAAGGACTGGCTAGTAATATAGGCGGACTTCTCTTTACAAATAAAGAATGGGAAACTGCAAAACGAGAAAGGTCACGATATACAGTTTGTATTGTGTCAAACATTAATGATTCTCCTGAAATTTCCTTCATAAATGACCCATTTTCAAAATTAAATCCCAAAAAGAATATAATCCAAACAGTCCAAGTGCAGTGGAGTGTTTCCAATAACGAATTACAAGGAATAAATGATTGACTACACCAACATACCATCCACTTCCGCAGAACCAGAGGCAAGCTCAATGATTGAAACCTTTCGAGCGATTGGTTATTCTATTGAAACTGCAATCGCTGATATTATTGATAATTCGATTACTGCTGGAGCGAAAAATATATGGATTGATTACGATTGGAAAGGTTCAAACACAACATTGTCTATTTTAGATGATGGCACTGGGATGAATAATGAACAACTCATTCAAGCTATGCGTCCTGGAAGTAAAAATCCATTAGAGGAGAGAAATCAAGATGATTTAGGTCGTTTTGGTTTAGGTTTAAAAACCGCCTCATTTTCCCAATCACGAAAATTTACTGTATTCGCAAAAGCTAAAGATTATATGCCCGTTTATTGGACTTGGGATTTAGATTTCGTGAACCAGGAAAAGGCTTGGAAGTTGATCAAATATGTTCCTAATGAAGAACACTGGATAGAAAAAATTAATAGTGTTGAGACTGGCACTTGTGTCATATGGTGGGATTTAGACAGACTTACTAAGGATACTTCAGAAGAAAATGAAGAAGCAAAAAGTAAGTTTTTGGCGATAATGGACTCTGTAAAATCTCACTTATCTATGGTTTTTCATAGATATATGGATGATGGTATAAAAATCTATTTAAGAGATAGAGAAATAAAGCCTTGGGACCCATTTATGATTGGAGTGGAGGGTTTACAAACAAAACCAGAAACAAAACTAGCAGGTGGTTCTATTAAAATTAAAGGTTTTGTTTTACCACATCGTTCAAAACTTACAGTAGAACAATACAATTATGGCAAAGGGCCAAAAGATAGCTGGACTGCTCACCAAGGCTTTTATATTTATAGAAATCGAAGGTTGCTAGTTGCTGGAGATTGGCTTGGTCTTTTTAAAAGAGAAGTTCATTATGACCTTTGTAGAATTCAAATTGACTTACCAAATAATTTTGATGACGACTGGCAAATAGATATAAAAAAATCTTTAGCCAGACCACCTTCGATGTATCGTCAACATTTACTTGCATTAGCAAAAGAAGTTAGAAATCAAGCAGTAGAAGTTTATAGACACAAGGGAAAAGTAATTAAGCGGAAATTGGCGTCGGACGAATTTTTCCCGTTTTGGGAAGAAAGAGCCAGACACGGCAAACGATTTTATAAGATTAATCGCAAACATCCTCTATTAAATGAATTGCTTTCAAAATCAGGAGAACTAAAGAAGGATATTGAAAAAGTGATTCAGTTTATTGAAGAAACAATACCAGTGCCTTTAATAACACTTCAAGAAAGCGAAAATGAGAAACCGCATGGGCAACCATTTGAAGGCCTTGACCACAATGCAATAAAGGAAACCATGCAAAAGCTCTTTAATATATATATTGAAAATGGATTATCAATTGAAAAAGCAAAAGCTAGAATTCTGAATACTGAACCATTTAATTTTTATCCAGAATATATTGAATTTATTACTGTATGAATCACATAGATCCAATAAAAATAATTAGACAACTCCTTTTCGGAAAATCTTCCGTTACCGTTCATGAAGTGGAAACGGCAGTTGATAATTTTATGAAAATGGGTCTGCCAATTGTGGAAACAAGGGAGATGTTAATTAGAAAAGTAGAGGAACTTTTTACGATAAGGCAAGACGAATTTAGAGTTATTGAAAAAGCAGACGAAAATAATCCTTGGTTAAGTGAAAAAAGAGCATCAATAGATTTTGCAAATGGTTTTTGGGGCAATTACAGACAGTATCTTGAAGAAGAAAAAAACTTTGGTCCTGATGTGGTGAATAAACTCGATAGGCTCACGGATAGAATCCTTGATAATTTATTTGACCCAACAGAAAAAATAATAGTAAACAAAAAAGGTCTTGTAGTTGGTCAAGTACAATCAGGAAAAACTGCAAATTATACAGGGTTAATTTGCAAGGCCGCAGATGCAGGTTTTGGCTTAATTATAGTAATGGCTGGTATTCATAATAACTTGAGAAGTCAAACCCAACTGCGAATTGATGAAAGCTTTCTTGGATTTGACACACAACACACTAGAGCCTTTAATCAACAGAGTATAAAAATTGGAGTTGGAAAACCAGGATTTGGTAAATCTAAAATTGCACATTCGCTTACATCAAGTATAGAAAAAGGAGATTTTACCCAAGGTGCTGCAAATGCCCTTGGCTTAAACTTTGACACAAAAGAACCAATAATTGCTGTTATAAAAAAGAATCCTCACGTACTTAGAAGAATATATCAATGGCTAGCCGCACAAGCTGATGAAGGCGCCGAACTAGGTCGCGTAATACGTAACAAAGCTTTATTGTTAATTGATGACGAAGCTGATAATGCCTCTATTAACATTTCAAATGACCCCCAAAGACTAAGTTCAATTAATAGTTGGATTACTCAAATTTTAAACCTATTTGGAAAAAATGCCTATGTAGGCTATACAGCTACTCCTTTTGCAAATATTTTTATTCCTTTGGATGACCAAAATTTATTCCCAAGGAACTTTATAATTAATATACCTGCGCCATCAAACTATATTGGACCAGAAAAAGTATTTGGATTTAGTCCGTTAGAAGAAGATGAGGTTTCTGACACTGTTTTACCAATAGTAAATAGAATAAATGACTATAGCGAATTTGTACCTGATAGACATAAAAAAGATGATCAATTACCATCAACTTTACCTGAGTCTTTGAAAAGGGCAATACGTTGTTTTATAATCACTTGTGCTATTAGAAGATTAAGAGGTCAGACAACAGTTCATAACTCAATGTTGATTCACGTTTCACGTTTTATGCGTTGGCAGGATCATATTGCAGAATTAGTATCCAATCAATTTTTATACTACAGAAGAGGAATCGAGCAGAATGATCCAGCTATTTTAGAAGAGTTTCGCTCTACATTTGAAGTGGATGAAAATGGATATAAATCATTTGTTACGGTTTCTCAACAAATTTTAAATTCTAACCTCAAAAATTTAGATTCACAAATTCAGGTTCATAAATGGAGTGACGTTTTACAACATTTGAATGATGCTGCATCTCGCATCGAAGTAAAATCTATTCACGGAGGTTCAAGGGAAGCATTAGACTATTTCGACCACAAAAATGGACTTTCAGTAATTGCCGTTGGTGGCAATAAACTTTCAAGAGGTTTGACTTTAGAAGGACTTTCTGTTAGTTACTACTTAAGAGCCTCTAGAATGTATGATACGCTTATGCAAATGGGGCGTTGGTTTGGATATCGAGGTGGATATGTTGATTTATGCAGACTTTTTACAAGTGCTGAATTACACAAATGGTATTGTCAAATCACCGACGCTTCTAATGAGTTGAGACAAGAATTTGAGTATATGTCCGAGGACGCTAAATCAACACCAGAAAAATATGCTTTGAAAGTTAGAACCTTCCCTGGTACTTTACTAGTTACCTCATTAAATAAACTCAAAAATGCTGTCTATTTCGATTTAAGTTATTCTGGTAGATTGGTTCAAACAACTGTTCTTCTCCCAAGAAAGGTGGAAGCAGAAAAAAATTTGAGTGTTCTCAAAAGTTTTATTTCTAAACTAGATACACCAAAATTTGATAAAAATGCATTGATTTTTAAGGAAGTTAATGCGAGTATATTGACTGATGAATTCATATCAAAATTTCAATTTCATTCAGAATTAAAAACTATTAATGTTCCGCTTTTGAAGAAATATATTTCAGATTGTAATTCTAAAAATGAGTTAACAAATTGGACTATAGCAATATTTTCTAGTCAAGACAAAGATGCTTTGGAATACCCTTTATATATTAAGGATTCATTATACAAAATAGGATTGACCAAAAGGAATTATGAGGAAAACACTTGTCCTATTGAGGATAATCTCTTTTTAGTAAACAACTCACAAGTCATTTCACCCAGACACGAATTTGTTGACATTGAATTTCTGCCTGAAAAGCCCACTGGTAGACAAATTAGAAATATAAGAGATCCAAGGAATGGTTTATTAATGATTTATCTCCTGGATTCGCAATACATTAAATTAGATCACAATATTCCTCTTGTTGCCTTTGCTTTCAGCTTTCCTGAAAGCCCAAGTGATATTAAAGTTAGATATGCTGCACATAATCAATTAATTGACTATCTAGATTGGGAAGAAATAGATGAAGATTACAATTATGACGAAAATTGAAAATATTTGGCTGGGACTAGAAAATGAAATTTCCAATCATTCTGGTTTACTTTATAAAAGGTATTCAGCAGATGTATTGCCTGATGTTTTTATTGCATTAAAAAATCCAGAAAAATTAAGGTGTATTGCATTTAGAATAAGTGCTGCATTTCCATTTAATGAAAGTCAATGGAATATATTCAAAGACATCAAGATTGAAACGCTTCCTGATGAAAGAGACCAATCGAAACGATTTTTACTAATTCTTTTACTAAACAAACAGCATAAAGATATTTTCTCTACCCTTTGCGAAGATTTGATATTTGGAGTTTCAAACGTGTCCACGGAACAAAACTTAGTTGAAAAACTATTGGAGCGTTTGGCTAAATGGCAATCATTGTTTGAAAAAATTGGCAAACAAGGTTTATCTGATGCAGCACAAAGAGGGCTTTACGGTGAAATTTATTTTTTGCGATTTTTTTTAACTAATTATTCTGACAAAAATTATTGTGTTAAATCTTGGCTCGGCCCAGAAAATTCTATTCAAGACTTTCAATACGCAAACTGGGCAGTAGAAGTAAAAACCACACACGGAAATAATCATCAAAAAATTCATATTACTAGTGAAAGACAATTAGACGATTCCATTATTGAGAAAATATTTTTATTTCATCTATCTTTAGATGTCAGAGTTGGAAATGGTGAAACTTTAAATAGTCTGATTGATGAAGTTTCGGAATTATTGAAAGACAACACAATTGCTTCCAACTTATTTAAGTTAAAATTATTGGAATCTGGCTATTTTGATATACACAGACCCCTTTATGAAGAGAAAGGTTACACTATTCGTCAAGAAAATATATACCGAGTTACAGGTAACTTCCCAAGAATAACCGAAAATCAAATCCCAATCGGTGTTGGTGATGTAAAATATTCTATAGTTTTATCTGAATCTGAAGAGTGGAGAATTAGTAATGAAATCCTTATAGGAGAAATAATATAACAGTTTATGGAAAACAAAGAATTACAAAAGTTCTATATTGACCTTCAAGAAGAAATAAATTCAAGTCTTATCTCTGAGGAAGAAGGTACAAATCCAGAACAGATTTTTACAGAGCTTGCATTATCTTATTTATCCGAAGCAGGTGAGACTGAAAATTATCGAGTTTGTTTCGATGAAAAGATTAGTAAAAGAGGTGTCGAACATAAGATTAATGGATACTCACTTTATGAAAATTACGAAACACTTGATTTGTTTGTGACTATATACAATGGGGACTCTACTATTCAAAGTATTCAAAAGGGTGATGCAAACAAAACAATAGAAAGAGCTGTAAAATTCTTCAGAAATGCTATTTATAAGGATTATGTGAACGAAATAGAGGAAAGTTCTGAAATATTTGATCTTGCTCAAACTTTAGCAAATGTTCCTGAAGTCAAAGAATATCTAACTAGGGTAAATATTTTTTTATTAACAAATGGTGAGGTAAAATCAGATGTAAAAATTTCTGATACCATTGCAGGCTATACAATATTTTACAGAATAATTGATATCAACTATCTTTTCAATCTCTCAGATAAATCTAGAGTTCCTATTGAAATCGATTTTGAACAAGCTGGGTATAAGGTACCTTGTATAGTTAATGAAATTGAAAATACGGAGTATCAATCATGGCTTGCAATAATCCCAGGTATAGCACTTGCAGATATATATGAGCAATATGGAGCAAGACTTCTGGAGCAAAATGTTCGTTCATTTTTACAATTTACTGGAAAGATTAATAAAGGAATCCGAAATACAATATTAAAAGAGCCACATATGTTTATGGCATTTAATAATGGTATAGCTGCTACCGCTGAAGAAATTACCATTACTGATTTGCCCAACAATCAAGGTAAAACAATTGCTAAAGTAAAAGATTTTCAAATAGTTAATGGAGGCCAAACAACTGCATCTATATATCATACATGGAAAAAAGATAAAGTTGATATTTCAAATGTCTTTGTTCCAGTTAAACTGACTATTGTAAAAAATAGGGATAATTTTTCTGAAATAGTTGGACGTATAGCAGAATATGCTAACACTCAAAATAAGGTGTCTGCCTCTGATTTAAGCTCAAACAAAGAAAATCACGTAATTATAGAAAAGCTTTCTAGAACAATTTGGGCACCACCAATTCACGGGGAAACAATTCAAACACGATGGTTTTACGAACGCTCAAGAGGGCAGTATAAAAATGAAAGGGTAAGATTTGGAATTACGCCTTCCAAACGAAAACAATTTGATAAGCAGAATCCAAGAAGTCAAATGTTCACTAAAGAATCTTTGGCAAAATTCATTAATTCATATAAGGAAGTATATAATGGAAAAAAGCTGGTAATTGGACCACACGTAGTTGTGAGAGGAAGTCAGAAAAATTACGCTCAATTTCTAAATTATAATTTCAATTTTAAGCCAGATAATATTTGGTTTGAAGATGCAATAGCAAAGGCTATTCTATTTTCCTCTGCTGAAAAGATATATGGAGTTAAGCCCAATGCAATTGGTGATATGCGTTATATCACAGTCCCTTATTCAATTGCTTGGCTAGGTTATAGACTAAACTACAAACTTGATTTATACAAAATATGGAAAAATCAATCGCTGAGTGAAAATTTAAAATCCAAATTATATGAAGTAATGTCTAAAGTAGAGGAATATATCAAAACAAATGCTCCAGGCTCTCTATATGGAGAGTGGGCAAAAAAAGAAGAATGCTGGAATGCTATAAAAAATGAAAGTTTTGAAATTAATCTCGAAAACTTAAAATCTGATTTGGAAGATGAATCGATTGAAAAAAGAAAAAAACTATCCGAGGATGAAACTCAAAAAGTTGAGATAGAAGCTTCGCTTAATAGACTAAAATCTATACATCCTAAAACTTGGAAGAAAATAGAAGAATGGGGAAGAGAGACAAAAAACCTTACCCAATATCAATGTGATATGGCTTTTACTCTGAGAAATAAGATTAAAAACAACAGAACAATTTCAGATGTAGAAAGGAGTCAAGGAGAAACTATCCTTAATATTGTTGCAGAGATTAATCCAGAATTATTTTTTGACATGGAAGATTTTTTTGAAGAGGACAATAGTAAAAAAGTTGAAGAAGTAGAAATAACACTAGACCTCATCGAAAGAATTGTGCTATGGGATAAAAAAAATAAACGACTTGACGCATATAAATACAGGTTTATGGTAGATCTTTTAGAAGGTAGGAAAGCCCTAACCGATAGGAACAAATATTTAGCAAGACTAAACTTAAAGACAGTAGAGAAGTATGGATTTAGATAATTCCCTTACTAACAGCCACACACATTGCCAAGCCGCACCTGCCAACGCTCAAACCCAAGCTTGGCAAAGAGTGTGTATGCCCAGCCGCACGACCAAAACGACCGACAAACCAATAGACGAAAAAGAACACCGAAGCGATAACATCACCTATACGCAAGCAGGGGTTTCGTGCTTCGTAGGACAGGAATGTGGTAAATTTAAAGTTCAGTTCTTCGTAGGAAAGTTTAGAGGTTAAAATCCCTGCCTGCGTATAGCTGAGAAACGTTGGCGGTAATGCTAAGAAAGACACAGCACAAACTAAATGAGTAATTTAAATGGACATTAAGAAAGTCACACTAACTAACGGAGAATACCTTTGTGACATTGATATTTCAGTAGAGGAATGGAAAATTATACTTCAAGACGAAAATTTACTGAATGACAACTACAAAGATGCGTTAATAAAATTTTATACTGAACCAGACCATAAATCAACGTGTAAAGCACTTGGAGAAAAATACAATGTTTCACCACAATCTTTTAATGGTACAATAACAAATTTTGCTAAAGCAGTTCAAAAGAAACTGAATCGGTTTGAAATAATTGGAACAGATGGAAAACCTACATATTGGATAATTCCAATGAATGGGAAACATATATCTGATGGATTATTTGAGTGGTCAATACGTGAGGAATTAGTTACGGCAATTATGGAATTAGATTTAATTAACAAGAATAATGAAAAACAACTCGAAGATTATAAGAGGTTCAAAAAACTATTAGAATATTTTGTTGCACATTTAGAATGGGTTAATAGTGAAGATAAAAATTGTAAAGGTTTTGACAACTATATAAAACCTTTAACAGATGCAAATAATTTTAAAGCTACAGGACAAGGTTATAGCGGAGGTAATATACAAATTCAAATTAGTAATTGGGATAAATATTCAAATGGTAAAATTTGTATTAATATCCAGCCAAACTTTGGTAGTTACAAATCTTCAAAAAGTTATCTTAATTGGGAAGGAACTGGAATTAATGTAATTGCAAAATGGAATAAGGAAAATATTGAAAGTCTTTTACAAGAAGAATATCAATATTGGTTAAATCCGCCTAAAAGAAAGGATTTGAAAATTACTAGAAGCCTTGATTCTCTTGGACTTTTTGACAATAAAGAAGAAGTAACCAATGTTCTAATTGATTTTTTTGACAACTTCAAAAATATTTTAGCAAACCATAATATTAAGCAACAAGAAATTAAGCACATGCAAGCATTAGAGCCATATATTAATCTTTTAACTGCCAATTATAATTTAGTACTCACAGGTGCTCCAGGTACTGGAAAAACATTTTTGGCAAGAGAAATTGCGAAAGCATTAAATGCAGAAATTGGATTTATACAATTCCACCCTTCTTATGATTATACCGATTTGGTTGAAGGGCTACGTCCAACTCCACCCGATGAAAATGGAAATATTGGCTTTGAACGGAAAGACGGTGTTTTCAAAGAATTCTGCAAAAAAGCATTAAAGGAAAATATTTCTAATGAAGTTGACAATTTTGAAGAAACTTGGGAAAAGCTAATAGAATTGGTTAAAACCAATTTGTCAAATGACAAATTATTAAAAATTGGTTCTTGGGAGTATGGACTATCAACTAAGGATTCGCTCAAATATTCATCATTAAACACTCCTTCTCAGTATTCTTTTACCATCACAAAACAAAATGTTTATGATGCTTATCAGAACAAAAAAGCAAGACCCTCTGGCGCTTTTCAAAGAGATATGGAAGATGTGGTTGATTTTATGAAAACTCAATTACAATTAAAAGACTATCAAGAGGGTGCAATCTTAAAAGAAGCAGAAAATAAAAAATTTGTTTTTATTATCGATGAAATAAATAGAGGAGAGATTTCAAAGATTTTTGGAGAGTTGTTTTTCTTATTAGACCCAAGCTATAGAGGTATAGAGCATAAAGTTCAAACACAATATTCGAATTTAATTGAGTCAGGTGATGTTTTTTCTGATGGCTTCTTTGTTCCTGAAAATGTATATATCATTGGAACCATGAATGATATTGACCGCAGTGTTGAATCTTTTGATTTTGCAATGCGTAGGCGTTTTGCTTGGAAGGAGATAAAAGCAATAGATAGAATTACAATGTGGGATGAACGTATTGAAAATTGGAAAGACGATGCTTTAAAACGAATGAATTCATTAAACAAAGCTATTGAAGGAATTCCGAGTTTAAGTTCTGCTTATCATATTGGTCCGGCATATTTCTTAAAACTTGAAAATTATCAGAATGAAATTAATCCTTTTGACAGTTTATGGAATAATCATTTAGAAGGTGTTGTATTTGAATATTTAAGAGGATTACCAGATTCAGAAGAGTTAATGAGTAAATTGAAAAATGCTTACAACAATTTAATCGATGTTGAAAACGACTGATAATAATTGCGGAAATTGTCAGGTGTCTCAACAGGACTTGGAAAACTTTCAAAAAATTTCCAATACTAAAATTAAGGACATTACTATTGACAATAACTCCAACTTACTCATTTATCCTCAAAGTTTTAGCGACTGCGAGGATAGAATTTATGATGAAATTATTTTTTCATTACAAGGTCAAAAGTTGACAACTGGTAATGTTATGGGTTTTGTTGGTATAAATGAAAGCGAACTAACAATTCAGTCCCATTTTGCAAAAGATGAACATGATTACTTTTTGCATTATTTACTTCAAAAGGTTTTTTCATTTAATCTTTTTGAATTAAAGCATCGCTCAAATAAGGAAAACATCTTTGACTTTCTAATTTATCTATTTCCATTTTTCTTAAAAAAAGCATTAGGCCAGGGTTTGTTTAAGGAGTATCAAAAGAAATCATATAATGATGCAAATGTTAGAGGAAATATAGATATAAATTCACATATCCGAAACAATATTCCATTTAACGGCAAAATTGCTTATCGTGTTCGAGAACACAGTTACGATAATAAAATCACTCAATTAGTAAGGCATACAATCGAATTTATCAAAAGGCATAGGTTCGCAAATGGTGTATTAACAAGTAATAATGATATTCAAAGCTGTGTTCTTCAAATAGTTCAAGCAACTCCAACTTACGACTATAATTCAAGAAAATCTGTTATTAATTTGAATCTACGTCCTTTGGTTCATCCATATTTTTCGGAATATAAAGACTTACAGAAAATCTGTTTGCAAATATTGCGCTTTGAAGGTTTGAAGTTTGGAGAAAAAGATGACAAGATTTACGGTTTGCTTTTCGATGGTGCTTGGTTATGGGAGGAATACTTAAACACAGTTTTAAAAGAATGTAATTTTATTCACCCAATGAACAAAGCATCAAAAGGTGCAATCTATTTGTTTGCTGAGCCTAAAGGCTATAAACGTTACCCTGATTTTTGGAAAAATAACTTTATAATAGATGCGAAATATAAAAACCAGTCTGATAGTATTGATAGAAATGATATGAACCAGATTATCTCATATATGTACGTAATGCAAGCGGATTTAGGAGGATTCTTGTATCCGACAAAGCATAAAGACAAATTAGAATGCAAACATATAGGAAAATTAAATGGTTTTGGCGGTTTAGTTAAAACATGGTCGATTCCAATTCCTCAGAAAGCTGATAGTTTTGATAACTTTAGCTCATTAATGTCTGAAAATGAGAATGGACTTAAAGAAATGATAATGAATGAAAAAGCACATAGCGGTAACATCGTGTAAAGTGCATTTGGCGGATAGTGCTAATTTTAAGGGTATTACACTTAATAAGCATCACAACGGTTTGATAGGAAATCGCTTTGAAATGCCAAACGTTTCATATACCCATCCGTTATGGGCAAGGCTAAAAAAGACAACAGTACAATATGAAATTATTCACGATAGATAAAAAC
>Ga0172382_10008893_pt1 | contig 13846 bp, 15 predicted proteins | sample Leawel138RmetaG_FD_122245 | JGI IMG/M metagenome (GOLD analysis project Ga0172382, IMG submission 122245) | Leachate microbial communities from a municipal landfill in Southern Ontario, Canada - Leachate well 138R metaG | ecosystem: Engineered > Solid waste > Landfill > Unclassified | place...
AATGCCTATTGTTTTTCTTTTTAGTTTATACCCCTCAACTATCGAACTCCCGCCACCCATAAAAGGGTCCAAGAAAACATCGTTTTGTTTAGAATATTTCTCTAATAATCTTACAACTAATTCTGGGGGAAATGCTGCAAAATATGGATGAAAATCATGAGTTAAATAAAAACTATGTCTATCTCTAGGAATAAACCACTCATCTATTTTATTAAATTCTTTCTCTACTTGCTCAATCGTGGAGAATATTTTTTCTGGATTAAATTTATTATTATCATCTTTCTTCATAATCAAGTTCTCGGTATATCTTTTCAGTATTATTTAATCTATTAAGCGAAACATTGGCATATTCAGGATTTATTTCTATCCCAATAGACCTCCTCCCTAATTCTTTGGCTGCAACTGCAGTAGTTCCAGTTCCCAAGAATGGATCTAAAATAGTATCTCCTTCATTAGTGGCTGAAAGTATTATCCTACGCATTAATCTAATTGGCTTTTGAGATGCATGTAATATTTTTCCATTTGGTAAAGATACTCTTTCTTTGGAATTCCATCTAACTCTGTGAATTTGCCATACATCGTTAGGATTTTTACCTCTTGGGTCACTAGTTTTATCATATCTGACCAAAGGCACTCTTACATTATCTATATTAAAAATATAAGAGTCTTCACTCATTCGATAATACATAATAACTTCGTATCTTTTTTCAAAATTTTTTTTCTCTGGCATTCCATCAGTATAATAATAAATAATTTGATTTGTGTATACCAATTTACTATCAAGATAAGGTATTAAATAGGCAGAAAATCTTGGGTGGCCCATTATCATTATAGACCCATTTTTTGTAAGTTTAGTAATACATTTCTCTATCCATTGGGTACACCAAGTTCTATAACTTTCTGGAGTTTCCCATTTATCATGATTATTACCAAATTTCTTCCCCATATTATATGGAGGATCAGCAAATACTAATTGACAACTACAATCTGGAATTTCATCTAGAATTTTTAGACAATCTCCAATGTATATCTCATGATTATTACTATTGTCAATTAGTTTATTCATTTCATTAATACCCCTTTAGTTATACATAGATATTATGTTTTAATATTTCTACATATAATTTGAATTTGTATTTTTTTATTGTACGCCTTGTGATATCAATATATCGGAATATTATTGGCCTCTTAAATACATTACTAATACTTAAATCAAAATAGTTTAATTTCTAAATATTGAATCAATTAAGTCTTTTGAGACTACTCCATCATATGTTAAGATTTTACCAATATATTCCCAATTTATTTTCTCATTTTTTCTAATCCAAGCTTCTATATATTTTAAATTTTCAAAAGTTATTATTGTAAATGGATGATACTGATCTAGTAGTAACGATACATTTTTTTCAATATTATTGGCTATTTTGTTTCCAACTATCAAAGTTCTATTTGATTTAATTTTTAATACTTTAGTTGTGTGCTTATTAAAATTTTTAAGATCTTCTCTAATTTTTGTTAAGCTTAAAACATCGGCCGAAGTTGTTTCAACTAGGATTTTTTGTTCGTCGTTATGTAAAAAATCCATAAAGTTAGATTCTTTTCTATCCGGAAATATAATCATATCGGGCCTATCAGATTTTGTAAACATTATTGGAGATAGCCCTATTCTATGAAATAAATTACTTAATTCAATCTCATATAAATGTGCGGCAGATGTTAGAAAAATATTTGGTAAAGATCCAAATGCCATCTCTTCCTCACATCTTACTTTGATAATTCCCAATTCAGTTGAGTCAAAACTTTCAGAAACTTTTTTTTTGATAAAAGGGATTCTAATATTAATTTCTATTTCTTGATTTGGTAAAATGACTATTTTGTTATTTATCTGATTATTTTTAAATCTTTTATGAAATAATGGGTGTAGTAAGCATGATATATCTAGATAAACTTTTTCAGGATTTTTTGATTTGATTTTAATAGGAATTATTATATCTTCGTTTATCTCAGGGGCATAAGGTGATAAATTAATAATTGTAGTTATCAATATATTTTTTATTTCAAGAATATTGGGATATTTTTTCCCTGCCGATTCTTCAACACTCTTAAAAGATTTTACATAATCAAAATAATTTTGGTCTAGCACAAACGTTCCATGTTCTGTACGATCCAAAAAGCCTAAAGGTTCTAACCACCCATACATAATTGCTTTAATGCTATCTCTTACAACTCCAGTTAATTTACTAGCTTTAAACATGTCCAATGGTACTTCATATTTTCTAAATGCATTAAGAGCAAGATGTAATTGTTCAAAATCTGAAATATTATCCATTTGAATTAATAACCAAGCTAATGCAAAAACTCGTTTTTCACGTGGGATAGCCATTATTTTTAGGCCGTTGGCAGAAATTTTATATTCTGGCCTTCCCCCTTTTTTCCAATTTTCTGGAGTACATAAAATAATTTGTCCTTTTTCCCTTCTTTCAATTAAACCATATCTCCATAATTCCTTAAAATAAGATCTGCATGTTTCATTTCTTTCGCCTCCAAATTCTTCTGGCATTTTTTCCATTAAAAAATTGACTGAAGTCCAATCATTTATTTTGTATATTTCTTCCAATACATCAAAGAATATTTTAATACCCATGCCCTTTGCTATTGCTTTTTTAGCAGAAGATTTTCTTGCACCACCTTTGGCCATTAAAAAACCTGCTCTAATTCATTAGAAATATCGACAACTTTATTCATATCCCATTGTTTTTGAGCAATAGGGATTCTTTTTGTTGGAGTTACATCATGAACATAAACTTCTTTCACTTTTTCCTTATCATAGGCAAAGATCATAAGATATATTTTAACTGGAAGATATTTTAGTAACTTTTGGTATTCAATATAATCCCTTTCATTTACTATAAAATATCTTTGACTCTTAGCTTTCGCATCGAAAAAGAATATATCGCCATACAAATTAGCAATACCATCTGGTAATTTTGTATATTTACTCCAATTTTTTATATTTGAACAAGTATCACAAGGTGAATTATAATTTAAATTTATGATTTTTGCCCCTAGTGAATTAAGTAAATCAATTAGTTTTTCTTCTCCTTTCAATCCAAATTTACGTTTATCTTCCCACTTATTTTGCTCAGATTTTAGCGTTTTTTTAGTAACACTGATGTATTCCTTTGAAGCATATTCTAAATTAGTATCTATAATCTTTTTTGAATTGATATTATTTATATCCAATAATTCGTATAGTGTATTTCCTTCGACTAAATAAATTTTATATTCGAGGAAATCTTTATGTTTATTTATAAAATCTAAAACAATTTCATATTCTTCAATTTTTGTAATAATAAAGGCAAAATATTTTTTGTCATCTTCTAACAAAATTAAATCAGGTGAAAAATTAAATCGGGTCCAAGATTCAATAATCTCACATGAATCACATGGCATTTTATAGAACATTTCCAATACATCTTTTCCTTTTAATATAAGAGATTTACATACTGCAGATTTTATTAGATTAGCTTTCATTTTTAATCATCGTTTTCTTGGCATAAATATGCCGTCTTAAATTAATATAAAGCAACTCAAATGAGAATTCCTCTTTTACATAGTTGACAATTTTGTCGTATTCTGAATTTAGATAATATTTTGTGACTTCTTTACCACTACCACTCTTTATTGGCAATTCAAAGAATTCATTAGCTTTTTTCTGACTTATATTTAAGATGTCCTTAAACCTATGGTTTGATATAATTTGGCTTAATTGGCCTAAATCAATATAATGAGGTTTTCTATAAAAAACATCATATATCTCATCAACAGGCGCTATATTAAGTTGAATTAATCTGCCAAATAAAAAAGTCATGTCAAATTTTAAATTATTAAATCCAAGAATTTTTAAGTGTGGGTCATCTTGAATTTTAATTCTTAGAAAATCATAAATTCTTAAAAGGATAAGTTTTTCTCCATTTTCCCATTCTTTTAATATTGTTGGTGATTTAATATGCTTTTCTTCTAAATGAAATTCATCATAATAATTATACGCAATTATAATTATTTTAGAATTGGCCAAGTAAGGATTTAAGCCTGTTTCAGGTTGTTTTGGATCTATAAAAGTTTCAATGTCAATGAAAAAATATCCCATTTTAGTTCTCCTCTAGAATATATTAAACAATTGAGATTTCTTATATTTAAGGGTATGGAAAAAATTAACGAATATAAGAAAAAAATAATCATTTGATTATTCGTCCTTAAAATCATCTACCTATTTGGCCTTAAAAATTAGCTCTCATTCTGCAAGTATAATTAATATGAAAAAATATCCAGTTTGCAGTAATTATTAGTTTGGGTTTGGCCTTAAAATTACATTAATTTGAAAATGCAAAATAGATCTATTTTTTGAAATTCCATCCTTCTCTGTAAAACCATATAGTCACTGCCACAGGCTTATTTGATACTTAAAACGGTGTTCACATGACAGATGAAGATCCTAAAAAAGAGCCTAATTCTAATTTTTTAATTGAAATACTTTCTGATGTGGAGGAGTTCATAGGCGATGACGGGAGGACATACGGCCCTTACAGCGAAGGCCAGATAGTTAATGTTCCCAAATATGCAGCCAAGGCTTTTGATCTAATTCTCAAGAATGGTTTTGCCAGGGTATATGATATCCTGCCCGAGTATGTTGATGTTAATCCCCTTTTCGACCAGGCCATAAAGTATTTTTACTTTGGCCTCAATGTAATTCCGCTTAGAGAAAAGGGCAAGATATCTATCATCCCTTGGAAAAAATATCAAATAGAAAAGGTAACGTTAAGCGAGATAGACAGGTGGTGGAGCCAGTGGCCCAATGCCAATATTGGCATTGTTACAGGTTCAATCAACAGGCTCTTAGTTCTGGATATTGACGGAGAAGAGGGGCGCCAATCGCTAAAGATAGTATCAAAAGACATGCCAATTAACACAGCAATTGCAAGGTCTAGCCGAGGGAAGCACTACTACTTTAGGGCCAATAGAATCTTTGGCACTTGTGTTGGAATACTTCCAGGTGTTGATGTAAGGTGCGAGGGAGGACTTATTGTTGCGCCTCCTAGCATTCATGCCTCTGGCAAAACCTATACCTGGGAAAAATCAATCTTTGATATTGATCTAGAGGATACGCCAAAATGGCTATCAGAAATACTTTCAGAGAAAGAAGCTAAAGATAGGGCCAAAGAAGCAAGGATACCTCTAGGGAAGAGGAATTCTGAGCTCACAAGAATATCGGGAGTATTAAGAAACAGGGGCCTTTCGCAAGAGACCGTAAGGGACACTATATCAAGGATCAATCAAACTCAGTGCGAGGTGCCACTTGACCAGGGGGAAGTGGACAGGATAACGACAGACTTTCCAAAGAACACTTTTGCCATGACTGATCTTGGGAACTCTGAAAGATTGATCTACCACTATGGGGATGTCATAAGGTACTGCCACCTCTGGAAGAAATGGATAGTCTGGGATGGAAAAAGGTGGCTAAAGGACGATAGCGGCGCCATATTCAGACTTTCCAAGGATACAGTGAGAAGCATAAACGCCGAGGCTGCCATAGAGCAGGATTATTCCAAGAAAGGCGAGATATCAAAGTGGGCATTCTTATCAGAAAGCTCCTATCGCATTGAATCTATAGTAAAGCTTGCAACAAATGAGCTGCCTATATCGCCTGATGATCTTGACCAGGATGTTTGGTTTCTAAATGTTGAAAACGGCATAATAGATCTAAGGACTGGTGAGTTCTCTGAAGACCACCTGAAAGAGAAGCTCATCACAAAGCTTGCCAATGTCAAATATGATCCGGATGCAAAATGCCCCATGTGGGAGAATTTTCTTCATGAGATCTTTGAGGGAAACTTGGAGCTAATAGATTACATCCAGAAGGCCATTGGGTACAGCATGACATCAGATGACCGTGAGCAGGTCCTATTCTTCCTCCACGGCCTGGGCCAGAATGGGAAGACCACATTTCTCAATATAATCATGACGTTGCTCGGAGAGTATGCCAAGGATGCGGATCCATCCACATTCATGGACAAGAAGTTTGACGGCGGCCCTAAAAATGATGTTGCAAGGCTCAAAGGGGCTAGATTTGTAAGATCTTCAGAGATCGCAGAAGGCAAATACCTAGATGAAGACTTCATAAAGAGGGTGACTGGCCATGAAGGCCTTACTGCCAGATTTCTATACGGAGAGATATTCGATTTCACCCCGAAGTTTAAGCTCTGGATGATCTCAAACAACAAGCCGACCATCAGGGGGAGTGACTTTGCAATATGGCGGAGGCTCATGACAATCCCATTCAACTATCGTGTTCCAAACGACAAGAGGGACAAAACATTGGAAGCAAAACTCGATAGTGAGCTTCCGGGGATCTTGAACTGGGCCATCGCTGGATGCATCAAATGGCTCTCAGAAGGGCTTAATCCTCCGGAGATAGTTGTCCTTGCGAACACTGAATACAAGGACGAGATGGATCCCTTAAAGGACTTTCTTGATGATATCTGCAATATCGGCGTTGTGGCGAAGATCCCGGCCGGTGAACTTTACTCTGCTTACAGGACATACTGCTACTGCATGAGAATTGAAACTATATCGCAACAGTCCTTTGGAAGGAGGCTAACACATCTTGGCCTTAAAAAATCAAGGGAGTTTGACGGAAGGTACTGGGAAGGCATTGAGATAAACAAGAGTAGATTTGAGCATTTGCAGAAGAGTTACAAGGGTGAGTATCCTGCTAACTGATCCTTATGACGCTATGACGGTTATGACGCTTTTTTCTATTAAAACTTATAGTAGGGAAATTTACTTTAAAAGTTTTGTAAAATGGCAGAAAACCGTCATAAGTGTCATGAAAGACAAGAAGGTGAGCAAATAGCAAGGAATCTCATCGAATACAGGGCCTATCTAGGAGATAGTGAAGTGCCATGCGTTAGGCAAGTATATGGATACACACTTATGGAGGCTGATGAAGGCGAGATCCTGGACAACATTATAGGTGAGAAGGGAAGGTATGCAATCTTAGAATATGGGGAAGATCCATGCTGGAACTATGAGTTCGTGCTGTATGTCTCTGACAGCCTCTCAGTTTTAAGGCCAATTTTTGATCTGCTCTGCATTGAGTGCGATAAGGATCTTACAAGATCAATGGCGCATACAAACTTTCTGATTCTATACTTGTGGTTGAGTAAGGAGATTAATGATATGGATAAGGCCAATAAGAATGAAGCTTAATTTTAGGGCCAAATTCGTTAAGTATTTATCTGAAATGGCTAATTTTGCTTAAGGCGCTTATACAAACATCCGGTGATGTAAGGCCATAAAAACACTGAAATAACAGAACTTAAAAAAACATCTAAAAAACAAGAAATATCTATATAAAAAATATATATCTAAACCCAAAAAACACCAAAACCCAAAAGAAAGTGTGCGGGGGAAGGGATTCGAACCCTCGAAGACCTGCGTCACCGGATCTTAAGTCCGGCGCCTTAGACCATGCTCGGCAACCCCCGCCTAGAAAAATATCTAAGCCTATCTCTTATAAAATTACCTGATAATATAAATCTTTAGGCAGTTTGTATTGACGCACTTGTAACCATCTCTCATTTTGTCATCTTTGTCATGGATGGTAACTCGTCTTATCACAGATCCACAAACTTTGCAATTTCTTTCTCCAAAGTTTATATAATCGTATTCCTCGTCATCATCTTCTTTATCATCAAACTCGATATCTCCATCTGAAATTTCTCTATTTATTATATCCAACTCTCTTTCTAGTTTTGTATCCTTGATTTCAGGTAAATGTTTTTCTTCATCCTCTAATTTTAAACTAAAAATTTTGGCAAGTCTAGAAAAAGTTGCATAATTATCATATTCGATGACTATGTAGGATCCATCTGGGGCAGTATCAAATGATATTATTGCATAATCTGCTTCAATCTCATTTCTTAAATAATCCTTGATTTTTTTTATAAATGACCTATCATCTCCTTTTAAATCTTGATTTAATAGAAGATCTTCATTGATGTATATTTCCTTGCCAGCAGTATAATACTCAATATCTGCCTTATTTAAGGCTTGGACTACCTTCTTTATTCCTTCTTCAACTGTATAAGGCAGAGCTTCAACTTTTCTCATGAATATACTACCATTTATTAGAATTTAAGGTTTTCAATCATTTTGTTCTGCATCAGAATTTTCAATAAGATCAAATAAGGTTTTTTTAAGATTTGGAACTGTATCATACCTTTCCATCTCTTTTGGATAGATCCATTCAAACGTGTCATGTTCCCAATCTATTTTTATTTCCTCTCCTTTGAACAGAAAGAGGAATGGATTAATCGACCATATCGTATCATTTACAGTATCATTGACATCGAAAGGAGTTCCAATCTTTAGAAGCTCTAAGTATTTGTTATCAATACCAGTTTCTTCTTTTATCTCCCTTAAAGCGGCCTCAAGGCCGTTCTCTTTTTCAATGAATCCAGAAACACCCGCCCACTTGCCTTTAAAAGTGCCAACTTTATCGCTTCTTTTAAGAAGGAGGACCTTTCCCTCTTTAAATAAAAATGAAGTAACAATTTCTTTTCTCTTCATAAATGAAATAAATAAAGTATATTAAAAAAGTATCTAAAGAACTGGGGCAAAAGAATGAATTTATTGCTTTCTAGCTTTTCTTTTCATTCTTCTCATTTTCTTCTTAACGTGTTTCCAGCGCATTCTGCCTTTCTTTTTCCATTTTCGCGGTCTTTTGCCCATTACATCCCTCAATGATTTTATTTTTTCATCGTTATTTCCATAGTACTTACTGCTCTCTGTTCTACTTGCTCTGTTCCAATCTTTATATTGGTAATTTTAGCATCGGGAATAAATCTGCTTTTTACGATTTCTGCAGTATCCACAGCAGTAGATATGCTTCTTCCCCTAGCTTTTATGGTTATCTCATTCTCGCCTGCATTAAATCCAGTGACTATAGCTAGAACATATGCCATTGCTTTTTTCTTTCCTACTAGTACATCCATAATATCCCTCTAATCAATGCTCATTGAAAACGCTAGAGAACTAGCATGAAAAAGTTTCGTTGCCTATTTATATACTTTTTGGTTATTTCACAATTACTTAAAAATATATATTTATTCGCTTAATTAATGAAATATAATATAAAATAGGAGGATTTTATCATTCTGATACGACTACATTGATATTTTCTTGGTCAAGTAAAATACCTCTCCAAAATACTTTAGTGTTTACAATGAATCTAGTCTCATAACTTCCAGCAGAAACCTTTGATTTAAATAAAAATGATTTTGATATTCTTTTATTTGCAGGAAGGGGGTCTTGAAAAGTGAATTTGTAGCCACCATATGTTTTCTCAGATGGATATTTATCGACAGACTCTATCTCTAAATCAAAGTAATCCGATGTAAATTCTATCCAGTACTCTCCTTCTCTAAAGACTTGATCAGATTCAATGTCCATCATTAAAAGTCCATTTTGGTCATGTTTTAGCGATAACTCAGTTTTAAGAAGTCCACCTAGGTCTATTTTTTTAATATCAAATTTTGGTCTATAAACCTGAATAGTTGTTTTAGCTGTAACAGCATTCATTTGAATGCCTTCATTATTCTTGTATTTAATTATAAATTCAAGGGGTATATTTTTTCTTGTTTCAGAAAGTTTTAGTACCTCTTTTTCTGCAACTACAATGAATTTTATAGTGGAGGTCTTTCCTTTCTCCAGTAACAAAGGAGGGGTGGCCTCTAAGGTAACTGTAAACGGTGAAACTTCCTCAACTTCTATGTCTATAGCATTGCTTTTTCCTGTATTTACTAAATTTAGAATTCCAGTTTCTTCATTTGTTATTAACATCTTAGTAGCCAAAACATCAACACCGGCTGATATTTTAGGATTCTTCTTGAAATTGAAGATAGTGTCTTGGCCTAGATATAGAATTCCAACTATCAGAACTACTGCAATTACTATGAATATCCACTTTTTATTGATATTCATAAACATCGTAACCCATCATAGTTTAAAAGATTATCTTTTAATTTTATAAATTTATAATTTTCAGTTTTCAGTATTTGAAAGTATATTTTTAATTATCTATAAACATACCCCAAATTTTATAAACACCAAACAGTTAATCTTTCTGGTAACCTATGACAGCGGAAGCGCTTTATGAAAGATTATTAGAAACAATTTCTGAAAACGAACTAAAAGAAAGAATTGATAAGAAAATTCAATCTGTTGGGGGGCTGTTATCAGAAGAAGGGGCATTACTCCTAATAGCTGGAGAGCTAGGGGTAACTTTTGAAGAAATTCCCAAAGAGAAAAAACACTTTTTTATTTCGGACATTAACGAAGGCATGCAGCATGTGGACATCAGTGGCAGGGTCATGAGAATTTTTGATGTTAACACTTTCCAGAGAAAAACTGGCACTGAGGGAAGAGTTCAGAATATTGTAATTGCCGACAAAACAGGAAGTATTAGAATTGTTTTTTGGGACGATCAGATAGAAAAACTTAAGCAATTTAAGAGAGGTGACGTTGTCACAGTTAGAAACGGATATCTAAGGAAAGGTTTTAACAACGAATTTGAGGTCAGTCTTGGTAAAGATGGTGTCATTTCTGGCAGTCAAGACAGCGCCGATTATCCCTCTATAAATTATGTTAAACTAAAAATCAGAGATATTGAAGACAAGATGAACAACATTGATGTTACAGGCAGAATTTCTGTAATCTATGGCGTAAGGGAATTTGCCAAAAAAGACGGTTCCATTGGAAAAGTTGGTAGTTTCATGATAATGGATGACACAGGGGAGATAAGGGTTACTCTTTGGGATAAAAAAGCAGAATTATTAAACACTTTTACAAAAAATGATATTATTACTATTGAAAATGCTTACTCTAAGATGGGATTAAACTCTGTTGAAATAAATCTTGGATCCTCATCTAATATAATACCTGAAAAGACTGAAAGAGACGACATCCCTAAATCTGAATCTCTGACAGTATCTATATCTGATCTCAATGAAAATATGAGGGACATAAATATTGAGGGTTATGTTAAAGAAGTATATGGTATTAGAACTTTCACAAGAGAAAGTGGAACTGGGAAAGTTGGCAGATTTTTACTAAGTGATGGCACACATGATCTTAAAGTAGTTTTGTGGGACGACAAAGCCGATTTATTGGTAACTTTAGTACCTAGCACTAAAGTAAGTATCGAATCCTGTAACATAAGATTCAATAATGGGCTTGAAGCACACCTAGGCCTAGGTTCAAGGATACAATCTTCTAAAGCTGAAGAAAAGCCAGATGAAAAGAAAATAGCAGATTACAGTTTATCTGACACAGTTAATGTGTTAGCAAGAGTTAATGGAATTGAAGGGGATTTCTTAGTTATTATTGATGAATCAGGCACTATACCTCTTTCTTTGAGTCAGATAGCAAATAAAAACTTTAACATTGGTGACGCTGTTAAAGTGATCGGAACAGTTGAAAAGGATTCTGATGTTTTGTTTATTAAAGCGAGTTCTATCCAAAAAGGCGAATTTAGCATTCCCAGCCTCGAATCTATCAAAAATCCTCCCTCCAAAACTATTGATGAAGTATCAAACAACGATTATTGTATTATCTCTCCTTTGATAAAACATATTGTAAATGAAGGAGATAGCTACCTTGTTATTTGTGACGACGGTTATGGCAATATTAGAGGTAAGATTAAAAAGGAAGTACAACCTTGGAAGGAATACGATATTAAAGCTAGAATTTATGAGAATAATAACTTGAAAGAGTTTTATGGGTATGAGATTAGAGAAATAAATCCTGCCTCCAAGGCTAGAGATATATTTATGGTGATTTAATGGAAAAAATTAAAGATCTTGAAGGTCTTCCAGGTATAGGGCCTAAGACTGCGGAAAAGCTAAGAGAGGCCGGATTTAGAACTGTAGAGTCAATAGCTGTAGCTTCACCAAAAGAATTGTTTGAAATTGCTGAAATCGGTGAAAGTTCAGCCTCCAAGATAATTGAAGCTGCAAGAGAAGCTGCTGATGTAGGTGGATTCCTAACAGCAAACGAACTTTTAGAAAAAAGAAAATTTATCGGCAGAATTACTTCTGGGAGCAAAAGGCTTGATGAATTGATAGCTGGGGGATTCGAGACACAAGCAATAATTGAAGCTTTTGGAGAATTCGGCTCTGGAAAAAGTCAGATCGGCCATCAGCTTTGTGTAAATGTGCAGTTACCAATTGAAAAAGGCGGACTTGGGGCTGGCGCTATATTCATAGATACGGAAAGTACATTTAGACCAGAGAGAATTATCCAGATGGCTAAAGGTGTGGGTCTAGATCCAACAGAAGTGTTGGGTAAGATTAGAGTTGCAAGGGCCTTTAATTCTGACCATCAGATGTTACTTACTGAAAAAACTGTTGATCTAATCGAAGCAGAAAAAATTAAATTACTTGTAGTTGATTCCCTTACTTCTTCATTTAGATCAGAATATGTTGGAAGAGGAACTTTGGCTGAAAGGCAGCAGAAACTTGCAAGGCATTTAAGGACGTTACATAGCATTGCATCTAATCAAGATGTCTGTGTATTTGTTACCAATCAAGTTTCAGCAAAACCTGATGCTTTTTTTGGCGATCCGACAAGGCCAATTGGGGGCCATATACTTGGACACTCATCTACAATTAGATTATATTTAAGAAAAGCTAAAGGTGGACAAAGAATAGCAAGACTCGTTGATTCTCCAAACTTACCAGAGGGAGAAGCAATATTCTTTCTTACTGAAAATGGAATCGAAGACAAATAGGTGATTCATTGAAAGACGGAGATTTTGTTGAAATACAATATGTTGGAAAAATCAAAGAAACAGGTAAAATCTTTGATGTAACTGACGAAACAAAAGCAAAACAAGCTAATGTATATAATGAAGGGAATAAATATGAGCCTATTCAGGTAGTAGTAGGTGCCGGACACGTCATTAAAGGATTGGACGAGTCCCTTTTAGATATAGAAGTTGGCGAAACTAAAACTTTTGATATAATTCCTGAAAAGGGGTTTGGAAAAAGAGATTCGTCTCTATTACAAATAATGCATTTGAACGATTTTAAAAAACATGGTATATTTCCAAGGACTGGATTAAAAATAGAAATTAATGGTCACTGGGCGACTGTAAGAAGTGTTTCAAGTGGGAGGGTAAAGCTTGACTTTAATCATCCATTGTCTGGGAAAACACTCTTATACGAAGTAACACTTCTAAAAAAAATTGAAGATCTGACTGAAAAGATTAATGCTATTATAAAGATTAGAGCCCCGGGGATCGATGTTTCTTCACAAGTAGTTAACTTTGAAGGAGAAAAAGTCAATATAGAACTTAAAGGAATTAATCCACCTTACAAAAGCTCTCTTGAGGAATTTATCAAATCAGATATTTCTTCCTATATCTCTGAAATAAAAGATACCTCAATTATATTTATTGATTAAAAATCTTTTTTTTATTTTATACCCCAATATTTATATTTATATAAGTTTTCATCGTGTTGATGATATGGATAAAATAAAAGCTCTATTGATTTCTGTTGAGATACCTATTTTTACCTATCTAGTTTCTTTCATTGGAGTTTCTATTAGAGAAACTATCAGGGGAACATATCCTGAAAAAATGATAGAACTTCTTTTAATAAAGAGAATTTTGATTAACTTCGGTTCTATTCCTGCTATTGGTTAAATTTATATACCAATAGCGGGTTTTAGTTGTCATGGACAGCTTGATTGATTTTGCCTTGAAAAGAGAGTATGAACGCCT
>Ga0172382_10008894_pt1 | contig 13840 bp, 1 predicted proteins | sample Leawel138RmetaG_FD_122245 | JGI IMG/M metagenome (GOLD analysis project Ga0172382, IMG submission 122245) | Leachate microbial communities from a municipal landfill in Southern Ontario, Canada - Leachate well 138R metaG | ecosystem: Engineered > Solid waste > Landfill > Unclassified | place...
AGGCTTTCCTCGGAAAGCGCAAGGGACAAATATTTTAATAAGGACGATGATGACGACAAAAAGAAGGACAAAAAGAAAAAGAAATCCGGGGCAACCAAAAGCTACGCGAAAAAGGACTAGGACCTGACTATGAAGAGTGCGCTTGATTACATCTACGAATTCGAGAAAGAGCAGCAGACGGAACAGCCAAGGACCGCAGCCGAAGACGCGCGAAGGGCGCTCGGGATGATTAACCAGTTCGAGGCAGAACAAAGCGGCGCAGCGCGTCCTTTGGTGGAAGCCGGTCGCGGCCTCGTTCATGGAACCATCGGTCTGGCCGAATCGGTCGGCACCGGCCTTCAGTATGTCGGCGGGAAGATCGGCAGCGAGACCTTGGAGGACTGGGGGAAGACTGCACACGATTACTGGAAGGAGAAGGGCGAGAAGTACGAAGCGCCGCCGGATCTTCAGGGAGCGGTGGCAGATACGCCGTCACTTCTTCTCAAGCCGTCATGGTGGGCGTACAACGTGGCGGATATGGTGCCCTCGTTCGCGGCGGTTATCGTTCCAGGCGTCGGCGCGGCCCGATATATTAATCTGGCGGGGCAGGCGGTCAAGATGTCTCCTGCGGTCGTCGCGCGGCTGGCACAGCTCGGGAAGATGGGGATTACCCCGGCAAGAACGGGTGCGGCTCTGGCTGGCGGCGCGGCAGGCGGCGGGCTCGAAGGCGCAAATACCTATCAGGAGATCCTCGAACGTGGCGGCACGAAGGAAGAAGCCGAACGGGGCATGGAATTAATGACGCTCGCAGCGGGCGCCCTTAACGCTATCTCTGTCGGAAAGATTATCAACCCCGGCAAAATGGGCGCATTAAAGAAGTTCCTGCAGACCGGCGCGACTGAGGGATTGACGGAATACCTCGAAGAACCCGCCGAGGTCCTCATTAAACGCGGCCTGCTTTCCGATGAGCAATTTACGAAGGAAGAGGCGAAAGAGCAACTGAAAAGCGGCTTGAATGTCGTCGGCCCCGCCTTCCTCATGGGCGGCGCAGGCGGCGCGACATCGAGCATCATCCAGAAAGACAAATCGGCCGCACAGGTGAAAGAAGTCGTAAACGAAGGACAACATCTTTCCATCACAGACGAAGAACTGGCGAACACGCTGCAGAATACCCGCGATCTTATCAAGCGACGGCCGGACGATACTGAGCTTGCCAGCGTGTTGAAGATCCTCGAATCCGAGCAGATGGACCGTGCGTACGACCGCATCCTGGGTGATCTCCGAAGCGGCAAGGCGTCTATAGCAGATGTCGAAAAGCTTCAGGCCATGGCGCAGGAAGGCAACCCCATGCGAGCCGCCCTTGATCAGGTCATGCGCCAGTACCGGGTAGAGACCGGGCAGGCGGCACGGGCGGGGATCGGTGGACAAGCAGAAACACAGGCGGGAGCAGTGCCGCTTGAAAGCGATGGAATACCGCAGTTCGAACCGCCTGCAGAAGGAGCGGCCGCGACGGCTGAAACAGCTCCGGCCGTTCAGACCGCTCCGCCGACAGATCAGGCAGCAGGGGTGACTGTCGAGACGCCGGAGGACATTCTGAAGCGGCGGATCGGAAACCTTGAACGGGCGAAGCGGTCGCGCAAAAAGGGACTGACCCGGATTGAAGCGGAGAACCTCGCTCGCTACAAGAAGGAACTGACCGACATGAAGAAGGCGGCGCAGGCAGGGACGGAAACGGCCACGGAAGGACCCGCCCCGCTTGCTGAGGCTGTCGCCACCGAGAAAGAAGGGGAAATCGGGGGTACTGATGCCGAGGAAGGGGAGATCGTTGAACCTGGGGCAATTGTGGGCGTCGAGGAAGAGAAAACAGCGGCGATAGACGAGAAGGCAAACGAAGCGGCCACATCTCCTCTTAATGACAAGCCTCTTCCAACTGACGGACAGAAGAAGGCGGGGAATTACGCCAAGGGGCATATCAAGGGCAGCGATATAAGCGAATCCCTTGCCGGTCTGGAATTGTCCATCGAAAACCCCAGGGGCTCCGAGCGATCCGGGAAGGATAAAGGAGGAAAGTCCTGGTCCGTCACGATGAAGCACTCCTATGGCTATTTCAAGGGAACGCAGGGTAAGGACAAGGATCACATCGACGTGACTCTCGGCCCGAATCCTGACAGCGACAAAGCCTATATCGTGGATCAGATCGATCCGGCAACCGGCGACTTCGACGAGCATAAAACTTTAGTCGGGTTTACGAACGAGGAAGAAGCACGGCAGGGCTACCTCGACAACTACGAGGACGGGTGGAAGGGCCTCGGCGCCATCACCGAAATGCCGGTAGGCCAGCTCAAGGAGTGGTTGAAGGTCGGGCGGCAAACGAAGGCGGTGAAATACCAAAAACCCGCCGAGCAGATTCCGGAAGAAAAGTCAACGGCTAAAAAAAATATTTCAGCCGTCTCCTCCCTTGTCCCGGCCAACACCACCTTCAAGCAGTACGTCGAAGCCAAGGGGATCGCATGGCCGCTTTCCGCAAAGGATGAACGGTATCGGGAGGTGAAGGCGGAGTATGATGAGTTTGTGAAAAAGGGAGTGATGGAAAAGGGGAAAGTGGGTATTTCGGCCCAAGAACCCCCTACCGCTACCATACCCCCGACGGAGAAAGTCGAACCTGAGCCATCCTCCGAAGCCGGAGAAGGGCCTACAAGCCTCGATGATCTTTTGGAGAGGATAAGACACTTCGCACCTGATACTCTCGACAAATGGGACAAGGGGCTAGAAAGCGGAGAAGTATGGGGCTATATGTCGCCTGAGTTTAAGTCTCATGAGAGCGAAATAAGGAACGCTCTTGCCGCACGCAGGAAAGTTGAAGCTGAAGAATGGGAAGCTACCCAACGAAAGCTCGAAGAGCGAAGGGCGCAATCTAAGGCCAGAGACGAAGCCGCCAAGGGTCCGATGCTTCCCAAGCGAGACGTTGACCTTTCAACCGAGGTTGAAGTGTCAGACCGGATAGAGAGCATTGAATCGCAACTCGAAAAACTCGAAGCGGTAAAAAACCCAAAGGATTTTAACAAGCATCACGAAAAAATCAAAAAGCTGAACGAGCGAAAGGATGCACTTCGGGTCAGAAGGGCGAATCTTGCCAAAGAGTTGAGGGACGAGGCGAAGAAGGGGAAGACCGGGAAGACCGGAAACCTATCCGGATCCTACGCCGCTTCTCCCGAAGACGCCAAGAGCGACAATCCCGGAGCCGCCGCAGAAGGGGCCTTCAAGAAGGACCTGAAACGGTTTGCCAATGAGCTGAATGATATCCTCGGATGGGAGCCGCATCGAGACAAAAAAGGGAAAGACGATAGCGTGGCAACCAACATCTCACCGATAGGCGGCAACGGAACGATTCTCTTCTGGAAGCCAGGGACTGAATTCGGCGCGTATGTATCGGTTACGGTAGGGAGAAACTACGAAACCCAAGACCTCGACGTTCAAGACCTCTTTCGCGGTGGCGGCATTATGTATCGAGCGACCACCAAGGCGAGCCCGTACGGCGGACTGCAAAATAGGTGGACAAACACGACCGTTACACCTGCGGAACTGGCGGACCTCATAAGAAATGAGGTCGATGCCCAGGAGGAGAGGGCGGCAGCGAAAGCGAAAAAGGAAGAAGCCAAGACCCCTCCCCCGCAGCCGGAAATCTCGGCAAAGGATTTCGCCAATGTCCGAATCAGAATTAAGAGGGCGGAAGAACTTGGGCTGAAGGTAAGCGGCGCGAAGGCATGGGTTAAAATAATTGAATCGGGAGACGCCGAAAAAATAGCCGGGGTAGTGGGGGCAAAGAGCATTCTTAATCAGGTCAACGAGGCTATTGCAAAGAGAGAAGTGGAATTGAAGGAAGGGGCAAAGGAGGAATCTCCTCCATCCTTCGGCGCAAACAATAAATTCTTCACCGAGGACAAAGCGAACAAGGCCCGGGAGATCCTCCGCCAGAAGCTCGGCGGTATCCACGCGGGGGTGCCGCTCGATCCCGAGGTAATGATGGCGGGGATCGACCTTGCTGGGTATTACATAGAAGGAGGGGATCGATCATTCGCCCAATATTCTTCGAAGATGATCGGGGACATGGGGGATGCGATTCGCCCCTATCTCAAGCCTCTGTATCTCGCTATAAGGAACTGGCCGGGATTCGATAAAACGGGAATGAATACCGAGCCTGAGCTTGACGAAATCGACGAGAACGCCATCGGCAAAGAAGCGGAAACTGTTGACACAACTAAAGAAAAAGACTACAATGTAGCTAAGGAAAATGAGAAAGGAGGTGTGGCCGGTGAATCTGCAGAAAGCAGTAAAAGCGATACAGGCAAGAGAAAAACCGGAGCAGATCGCCTTCATGATGAAGGAACTGCCGAGGGGCGAAGCGGCGATACTGAACGGTCCGGAGAATCTGCAGTCGGAAGAGAGGGCGCTGGCAACGAAGACGCTGGCGGGACTGTATCGGATTCTGAACGACCAGCTCCGAGTAGCGTGCGAGAGCCTATCTTACCCGCCGAGACAGTGGGAATGGGCGGACTCGGCGCCCCTGGAAGCGCTTTCGAAAGTGTATCCGGGGCTGGAGGACACGGACTGGTACCAGCGGCAAACGGGAATGATAATGCACCCGAGCGGTCATCCCTGGTACACCATACCAACTACAACCTCCTAGAGAAGCCTTCCATTGCGCTCACCAAATCACAGCGCAGGGATCTAAACGCCAGAAGCAAGGCGCTCCTCGACAGGGGCGCACCGTACACCGACGCCGAGAAAGATGTTCTCAGGCAATACACAGGCGAAGGTGGGCTTGGCGAAGCGAAAAAGGAATCCCTCAACCAGCATTACACCGACTATGACACCATACGGGCCATTTTTGCCGCTCTTGATACTGCAGGGATCCAGTACCGCAAGGCACTCGAACCGGCGGTTGGCAGTGGCAATTTCGTCGGGATGCGCCCCGGTGCGACCTGGACCACCGTTGATATTGATCCTACAAATCACCGAATCGCATCAGCCCTCTATCCCGATGCAAAGCACTATCTTATTTCATTCGAAGATTACAAGGCGCAGGGGTTTGATCTTGTCATTTCGAACGTTCCGTTTTTAGAAATCCGCAAAATTGGCGCAAAAATACGGCCAGACATTAAAGCGCTGCATGACTTTTATTTTATCCATGCCCTTGCTCGCGTGAAGGATAACGGCGTTATCGCCTTCATCACTTCCCGGGGGACAATGGACAAAAAGGACAACGCGACTCGGGCGGAAATAGTCGGAAGGGCTGACGTGCTCGGCTGTTTCCGTCTTCCTGGAGGACATTTTGAACGCAACGCGCACACTTCGGTAATTGCAGACATTATCTTCTTGCAGAAAAGACCAGAAGGAGTCGAGCCATCCAAGGAGCAAAAGGCCATAAACGACGCCTTTGTCGAAGCAACGGAAACGAAAGACGGCATCGTACTTAATAATTACTATCACGGCAGGATGTCGAACTTTCTCGGCCCGGTGGAAATAGGCAAGGACAAGGCGCGGTTCGGCAAGGAAACGTACAACATAGTAGGTGATGCAGACCTTTCACGTATTGCCATTGAGTACACGCCATACGATACGGGGTCGGAGATTGCCAGAAAGGAGGAGGAAGCGCCAGTCGGACCCCCGAAAGAGTATCACGAGTTTGTGGCCTGGGAAAACGAGACAAAGGCGACGGTGCGATATTCGAAGCGCGTTGAATATGTAACGGACAGAGAAGGGAATCAGTACGCCAGCACCATGGCTGCCGATTTGGACTACGGGCGTAATCTTGTCACAGAAGGGGATTCGCAGCAAGTCTACGAACTCGATACTGCAATAAGTTTTTCCGATATAGAAGGAAGCGCAAAGATCTACAAGCCGGTCCCAGTGAAGCAGGCGCGTAAGTTACTGCAACTTCAGCGTATCGCAGACCACATAACCGACTTTCAGAATACTGGGAGCGAGGCATCGAGAGAGGCGGCGCTGACAGGTATTGAAACTTACAAAAGCGAGCACTCGTCAGTTCACCCCTCAAAGGACAGGGGGCTTAGGCAGCTTATAAGGCGCACGGGAGAAGAGGCGTATCTTGCTGAACTGTCCAGTTCCTTCAATGATGAATTTGAACCGTCTGCGGCACTGAAAGAGCGCACGCGCTATGAGGGAAGCGGGAGGGCAAGCGCAACAAAGGACTCTCCCTTGGGAATCAGGGCATTCGCCTCCGAAAATAACAAGGGGATGTTTAACGTCAAGAAGTCTGAATTACTTGGCGACGAAGATGTCCACGACCTTCTGCATAACGGATATGCCGTTTCCGATATTGCCGATGATGGGACCGTGCTTCAAAATGAGATTCTCTATTATTCGGGGAATGTCTATAAGAAAATCGACAAGGCAAAAGACCTTAAGAAAAAAACGAAAGATCCCATTATATCTGACTCGCTTGACAGACAAATCGCACGCCTTGAAGACATCAAACCAACACAGAAAACAATCGATGAAATCAGATTCAAGGGCTCTGAGGAATGGCTCTATCCGATTCTCGAAAAACACGGGGTCCTTCGCATTAATACCGAGACTGACCCGAGGAGCGGGTGGACGCATCTATCTCACCCCAATGATGTGTATGAGCGATACCTGAACGACCGCGTGCTTACAGATCGGAAATCAGGCGATGGATGGAAGGAAAGTATTTCTTCGTATATGGCAAGACTGCATGAAGCCGAAGAAAAACTCGCGGAATTTATCGACGGAATCAAGCAACGAATCTCAGAAAATGAAGAGCTCCTCAATACGGTTATGCATAGATACAACTCCCGATTCAGGGCATATGTGAGGCCAGATTATGCCGCGGCGAAGTACCTAATTAAAGACGTTCTCGAGGAAGTAGCCCAAAGCCTCAAGTCGCACCCTACTATCAAGGGGCTCAGAAAGAATCAAATAGAATGGATAATCCAGGCGCTATACGAAGGCAAGGGAATTAATGCCCATGACGTAGGCGGCGGGAAGACCTTTGCTGCCATTGTCTTGGCACGGGCCATGAAGAGAAGAGGTATTGCGCACAAGCCTCTGTTTGTGGTCCCGGCAAAAACCATCGTTAAGTGGGAGCGGGACATAAAAACGCTGTTCCCTGATGCAGACGTGGTAAACCTTGGTGCGCTGACCAAAGATAAACGTACTAAGGCGCTTTTCGATCTTGCCAACAGGAACGCCGATTACGTGCTCATCTCCCATGAGGGATTCGGACAGATACGCCTCCCGGTCGATAAAGAGCTCGAATATGTCCGCGCGACCATTGCAGAGAATATGACCGATGCGGAGCTTACGGGAAGGGAACAGTCAAAGCTTGACGAAAAGGTACGGGATTTGGTTGAGATCATTCAGGAATCACCGCGAGACACTCGCCTCACCTTCGACAAGCTCGGCATTGATATGATCGTGGCGGACGAGGCGCACAACTTCAAGAATTTGGCCGTAACGCCGAGCCTTGTAAGGCATAAACTTGGGGTGTCATTTGGGATCAATGTACGCGAGCATATGCCGCCCGTTGAATACGATAAAGAAACAGGCAAATATTCTTTTGTCGATCCAGTTTCGAAGAAAAGGCGCGGCGGATTTCAGACAAAAGAGGTGGCGCAGGCCGCCCTTGACAAAGCGTGGGAACAAACGGGGAATCTCAAGCGAACGGCTGCGCTGAATTCTGCGAGGTCATACGACTTTAGATTTAAGGCGAATTTTATAGAAGAGCGCAACAACGATAGCAATGTATTCCTTCTTACGGCAACGCCTACCCCCAACAAACCGATGGAAGTCTATACGATGCTGCGCCATTTGTCTCCGCATATTTTTGAAGAGTACGGCATACGCGCCGCGAAGGACTTTTCCGATATATTCTTTCTTCTCGGCACCGTGCAGAAACCGGGGGAAGATTCCACAACAAATGTTCTCAGGGCTATACGCAATGCGCAGGAGTTCCGTGGTATTTTAAATCGTTTCGTAGACAAGATATCTATTGAAGATATGCCGTGGATTACAATCCCTGAAGAGTTAGAGCAAAAGCACTTTCTCGATCTTTCGACCGAATATGAGGTAATCCAAGAGGATTTGAAAGAGCGAGACAAAAACAGACCCAGGAGACCGGGACCGGGAGACGATAACTACATATCCATCTACACCGCAGGGCGCACTGCTTCGATTGATCCGAGGCTATACGGCGGAGCGCACGCAAACGTCACGATAGACACACGGTCTTTCGATACCTCGAATGACAAGTTGCAATATATTATTGAGAATGTGTCCGCCAGTCTTAACACAAACCCCAATGGCGGTCATTTGATATTTCTCGATAATGCCGGCCACGAGCAGGAGGCCAGAGGCATCCTTGCCGACAACCTCCATGCGGAAATAAAAAAAGAGCTTATAGGACTGGGGATTAAGCCGGAAGAAATAGGCATCATCAACGGCAAGGTCGTGACAACGGCCGCAACGGGCAGAGAGACGTCCAGTGGAGACAAAAACGTAAAAAAACAAGAGCTGGCTGATTTTTATAATGAAGGGAAAATAAAGGTTCTTATCGGGACCACCTCAAGCATGGGCGAGGGGATGGACCTCCAAGTAAAAACTGCAGAGATTTGGCACGCCGACATCCCGTGGAAGCCCGGCGATTATCGCCAGAGAAACGGGCGCGGGCTAAGGTTCGGCAACGAAAACGACAAGGTGATGATCCACTATCTCTTTATGCGCGGTACCTTCGATGCGATCAGCTTCAATGCCGTTATCAACAAAAAAGGATGGAACGAAGCCATATGGGACAAGGAAGTTGCGGACGTTATCAGCACTGAAGAAGAAATGGCAACCGGCGCCATGCCGAACAGGGAGCAGATACAGCTTGAAATGGAAACCAACCCAATTAAACGGTCGAGGCTTCTCATTCAGTTCGAGTATGGGAGAATCCTCGATGAACGCAGCGGCGTGGCAGATGCACGATTTGTTGCAAGAAGAAGGCTGGAGACAGCGGGAAAAGACATCAAGGAAGGGATTACAAGCCTTGAAGAAAGAGAAGAAAAGCTCAGAACCCTTACGCCCAATGAAGATATCAAGGACGAGCAAAAGCGAAGGGAGCAGTATGAAAAAAGCAGGGACCATCTGGAATTTCTTATAACGGCGTCAAGGAAGAAAATAGAAGAGGCGCAAAACAAAGTTCCGGTTTTACAAAAGAGGCTTGATGGCCTTAATGACGAATATGACGTTTTATCATTGCTACTGCAGCGTTTTGAAGAAGCATTCCCCACCGATAAGGATGGGGATATCATAGTCCCCGATGATTTTGATTTCGATGCTGGCGCGAGGGCGTACGCAACGAGGACTGGCGAACCGACAGACACCCGGCTCCGCCTCTCCGACTCCGAGGCCGGCGATATCCCCGTCTCTGCCCTCGTCAAAATCGCCAAAGAAGTAGACACGATCTTCCGCAAGGCCCTGCCTTCTGACGCCTACGCCCGGGTAAGCCTCCGGCTGAAACCCTTCATCGAAGTACCCAAAGGAACAAATGTCCAGCAATCCCTCATGGAATGGGAGAGCGAAAAGCCGGGCGGCAAGACCGTTGCCGGAATGACCCGCTTTACCCGCGATTTCAGGGCCATAGTCGAACTGTCCTATAATGTCCCTTCAGCCGATATCGTGAGCGGAACGGCATACCATGAACTCTTTCACGTCGCCTCGTCATGGCTCCTTCCGGAGAAGGACCGGAACGCCGTTTTGAATCATTATGACGGCAACGAAGAGACCGCCGCCGAAGCCTTCCGGGTGTTTGCGCAGGGGAAAGACGGCAGGGTGAAGCGGAAAGCAGAGATCACCCGCATATTCACAAAGTTAAAGCGACTTCTCGAAAAGATCAAGAACGCCTTGCAGGGCAAGGGATATTTCAGGCCGGAAGATGTGTTTGAAAAGATCATGGCCGGGGCTTACAAGGAGCAGTCGAAGGATGTGAGAGCGGCGAGGATGGGAGGGGATCGGCTTGAAGTAGGCGCATGGCACGGCGGTCCCCATGCCTTTGACAGGTTCAGCGCCGATAAGATCGGGACAGGTGAAGGGGCGCAGGCGTTCGGGTGGGGATTGTACTTTACGGGACTGGAGGATGTGGCGAAGCATTATGCGGAAGGATTGGGCAAGGGAGAGCTAAGAATAAATGGAAGGGTGTGGCCTCAAGCCTCTGATAATTTAAGGCAAGATGTTGATAATTGGCTGAAGTCTGGCAATGAAAATTATGTAAAAGAAATGGTCAACATCTCAATTAAAAACAACGAAAGGGCTATCGGAAAGCGAATATACACTATTCAGATGGGCCACGACCTTGATGTTTTGACGGAAATAAAAAGAGAGATTGACAATGGAACTTTTTACGAAAATGTGAAGTATAAACCAAATTCAAGAAACCTCTACCGCGTAACCCTCCACAAAGGCAAGAAACCGGGCGAGTATACGTGGCTGGATTGGTACGAATCCCCCTCATTAGAACATATGAAATCTATCCTAAGGTCAGCCGACAAGGGAGGTATTGAGTTGAGGCCTCGCAGAGACTGGAAGCTGATGCGGGAAGATGTTGAAGCCGGAAAACTACCCGACGATTTTCCGACAAGCGACTCCATATATAAAGACATATCAAATGCCCTCGGTTCTGACAGAGAAGCCTCTCTCTTCCTCCTTCGTGCCGGCATCGACGGAATCCGCTACCCTTCCGGCACGCTGTCCGGCATCAAAGATTCCGACAAGTACAACTACGTGGTCTTCGACGAGAGCGCCGTCACGATCGAGGAGCATACACGCTTCCGTATGATCGAATCCGGCTCCCCCGACTGGGCTGACGAGTACGCCCGGCAGTATCAGATCTTGGCCGACCCGCAGAACCCCGAGACGGTCAACCCCGAGAAGCCCACCAAAAAACAGGCAAAAAACATACAAAAGACGGAGACGGCGGCTATCCTTCGGGAATGGAACGCGGTAAAGGCCACGGCAAAGGCCTACACTCCCTCCAACCTTCCCGCCGGCACGATGATCGAGCAGATCCTCCGGTCCCCCGAGTGGTACAGTCACCCGGTACTGCGGCAGCTTGTCGATTACGCCGTCGAGCGAGACGACCTGTACCACCAGTATCTCAACGAGTTGAACAAGGTCGAAGATCCCAAGGTCGAGAATGAGACCGTCACCGACGCGACAAAGGTCCTCGCACATAAAGGTCTCAAGTGGCATCAGTACATGACGGGCAGGAAGTCGAAGGAGTACCAGCAGCTTATGGAACTCATCGATGAAGGCGACGCCGAACGCAAGGAGCCGGAGATGTTCGAGGCGGAGATGCGGGAGCGGGGAATCGGGGAAGACGTGATCCGCGTCTGGAAGCTGCACCGCGAATCGTACGACAAAGCCCTTGACAAACTGCTCGCTCCCTTGAAGGCGCTCAACGAAAAGATGAAGGAAGAGGCAAAGTTTAAAGGACAGACTTTCACTTCTCCTGATTTCACCTCCTTCCAGGGCGATACGCTCACTCTTGAAGAAGCAATCGCCAATATGGAACAGTGGCGCGGCTCCTATGCGCCAAGAATCCGCGAACAGGGGGAATGGGTGGTCCGGGCCGAGCGTAAGGGCGAAGTGGTCCGCTATCACAAGAGGACGCGCCTGCAGGCCGAACGCTTCAGGGAAAAGCTGAAGTCCGAAGGATGGAACGCCCTGCCGGTGATCGAGCGCGAACGGCTCCCCGAACAGACGTACCAGATGATCAAGGTCATGGAGACAGGGAAGTTCCTGGAAGAAGCAGCGAAAAAGACGATAGGCGACGCGCAGTCGCAGGCGCAATTCCTCGCGGCGATCCTGGAAGAGGCGGCGGACCTGATCAGGGCCCGCGGCTACCGGTCCCACATGATCCACCGGAGCGAAAAGGGCGGCGTGGTGAAAGGGTACATTGAGGACCCGATGGAACGGTTTGTACGGTATATGTCCAATATCTCCGCAGGCCTCGCCAAGGCCGACACGGCCATGATGATGACGGAATCCTTCTTCGGGACCGGCGGGAACGAGGGAATCGATCCGATGAAAGACCGGCGGGCGTATGAAGTGGGGCGACGGTACATCGAGGAACAGCTCCGCAACACAGACGCCACCGACCGGAAGATCGCCACGGCAAAGAGCATTGCTTCCGTGAAATACCTCGGCTTTTCTCCCCGCTCCGTCGCGGTCAACCTGACGGCCATGTTCTCCACCGTGCCGGCGGCGCTGCATCAGTACGCTTCCAAAGGAAAGGCCTCGTTCGCACAGATCGGCGCGGCCCTCGGGACTGCATCGAAGGATTACGCAAAGGTAATGACCGGCAAGGCGGCGACCCTCACCGCCGACGAAAAGCGGTTTATCGAGGACATGCGGGAAAAGAACTATGCCAGGGCGCAATACGCGAGAGAAGCGCAGGGAACGATCAGGGACGCCCACGGCCATGTGTGGAGCTCAATCGTCAGCGGCGCGATGTACGGCTTTCAGAAATCGGAAGAGTGGATGCGGGGCACGACGATGCTTGCGGCCTACCGAATCGCAAGAAAGCAGGGATTCGGTCACGCCGAAGCGGAAAAGCGGGCCGTTGACGCGACGGGGAAGGCGCACGGCATCTACGGCAAGGCCACCATGCCGATATGGGCGCAGGGCACGAACGTGGGCGAGCGAATCGGCCAGATGCTCTACGTCTATGCCAAGTTCCCTCACAATTATGTACAGATGCTCTATGACCTGGGGATGAACAAGAAGAACGCCCGGGCGTTTGTGTGGGCCGTTGCCGCTCCTGTCTTCCTGGGCGGCGCGGCGGCGATCCCGTTCAAGGACATGCTTATCGGCCTCCTCAATGCGATCTGGAAGATCATAGGCGACGACCGGGATCTTGAAAAAATGGTGTGGGACGGTGTACGGGATGCGATGGGCGAAACGGCGGAAACGGTGCTGCGGCACGGCGCGACCGGTGCGGCCGGAATCGATCTTTCCGGATCTCTTTCGATCGGCGTTGGACTCCCCCGGAACCTCGTCGAGCTGACCGGCGTCTTCGGCGGGGTTCTCTCAGACGTAGGGCAGGCGGGGCGGTATGCAGCGACCGGACAGCCCGGGCGGGCAATCGAGAAACTTCTCCCCACCGGCATAGCCAATATCCCGCGGGCGATCAGGGAACTTTCCGGAGCGACGACGCGGAGCGGCTACCGGGTGTGGGATGAAGAAGGCAACCCCTACATGCCGAGGCCGTCCGAAACGGCGCTGAGGGTCGGAGGGTTCAGGTCGTCCCGGCAGGCGACGCTCGCCGGGCGGCAATGGGAAACGAAGCGGGAACTTGCGCGGTTCGATGAGCGGCGCGGCAGAATATATGAAGCGTACAGGGCCTATCTTATGCAGCCGTCTGCCGAAAAGCGAAAGGTGATCTACGATAGGATCAAAGCATATAACGACGCGGCACAGGAAACCGGGGGAAGCGTGGCGTACATTACGCGGCAATCCCTGACTCGACAGGTACGGTCCATGGCGCGGCCAACGAAACGACAGAGAGCATATCTCAATTAAGGGGGATTATGAAATGTTGAACTGGGATGAACGGTATGTGGTTGAAGAGAGGTTGATTGCGAGCGGCACACTGGCGATGGAGGCGACCATTAAGGCGACCGCTGTCGCGGACAATGGCGACAATACGGTTGAGTTCGAATGTTCCGCCGCCCACGGGCTCGCCGCAGGAAGTCAGGTGTATATCGAAGGGACAACGAATTACGACGGCCTGCACACGCTCACTGCGGTAGACGGGGCGAAGTTCAGCATAACGGCGGCATAT
>Ga0172382_10008895_pt1 | contig 13840 bp, 13 predicted proteins | sample Leawel138RmetaG_FD_122245 | JGI IMG/M metagenome (GOLD analysis project Ga0172382, IMG submission 122245) | Leachate microbial communities from a municipal landfill in Southern Ontario, Canada - Leachate well 138R metaG | ecosystem: Engineered > Solid waste > Landfill > Unclassified | place...
CCCGCCAACCGGCGCCCCCGGCCCGCCGTGTTGACAGTATCGCCGCGTCGGCGCACAACGTATCCATGCGTTCCCGATTCGCCCTGTCAGCACTGCTTTTTGCGCAGGTCCTGGCCCTGCTGCTCCTGGGTTGCGTCCCCGGGGCCCAGGCCCGGAGCCCGGAGCCGGGCACCGCGCAGGACGCCCCCCTGATTCCCCTGCTCTCGCCCCGCACGACCCGCGACGACCCCCGCCAGATGGTGCGCCAGGGCCGCGAGGCCGCCCGCTGCGGCGACAGGGACCAGGCCTGGGAGCTGCTGACCCGGGCCGTGAATTCCACAGACATGGACCAGCGCTCCCTGGCCGACGCCCTGGTGCTGCGCGGGAGCCTGGGCCTGGGGGGCGTGGCCCCCTACCAAGCCCTGGCGGATTTCCGCCGCGCCGTGGAGCTGGCCCCGGCCACCTCGGGCGCCCTGGCCTGGAGGGCCCTGGCCTGGCTGGAGCTTGGCCGCACCGGCCCGGCCCTGGACGACGCCCGCCGCGCCGTGACCCTGACCCCCAGCGTGGCCCTGGCGCACCTGGCCCTGGGCCGGGCCCTGCTGGCCCAGGAGCGCCCCGGGGAGGCCCGCGACGCCCTGGACGAGGCCGTGCGCCTGGACCCGGGCCTCGGCGCCGCCCTTCACGACCGGGCCCTGGCCCTGCGCGCCCTGGGCGACCCCGAAGCGGCCGGGCGCGACGAAAGCCGCGCCCGGGAGCTGTCCCCGGTTCTGCCCCTTCCCGGGTCCTAGGGCCGCGCCCGCACAGCGCGGCCACAGCGCCCCGGCGCACCCCGCCCCGGATCAAATGACCTTTCCCAAAACCCCGGGTGCTGCTTCGCGGCCCGCACCAGGGGTCCGGGGCGCCTGGCCCCCGCAGTCGGCCCCGCCCCCTTAACTTCGCGCCGCCGCTGCCGATGATAAGGCATGCACCGCGACGATCCCCACGGCGACCGCGACGCGCCCCCCGGGGCCGCCCCCGAAGCCGACGAGCACTACGAGCCCAGCGAGCAGGACCGCAAGGCGCTGCTGGACGAGCTGCGCGCCCAGATCCGCGCCGGGACCTACCGCCCGAGCATCGGACGCATCAGCGTGAACATCATCGGCGCCCTGGGCGGCGACTGACCTGCCCCCCGCGCGCGGGGGGCTGGGGCGGCATGGCCGCCTCCGGATGTCTTCCTGACCTGCGCGCCGGGTGGGATTGCGTCCAGGGCTGCGCGCCCCCGCGCGCGGGCGCCCGGGTGCCCCGGCCGGGGAGCTGTCCTCGGGCCGGGCCTGGGTGGGCGCACCCCCGCGTGCGGGCGACCGGGTGCCCCTCCCCGGGCCTGCCGCCCTGTCCGTTCTGCACACCCGCTCTGCGCACCCGCGCGCGAACGCCTGCCGACCAGCAGGCAGCAGTCCTGCCCGCCCCAGGCCCCGCTCTGCGCACCCGCGCGGGCATGGCCCGCGAGCGGGCCGCCGCCCGTTTTCGCCCGCGCCCCGGGCGCGGGGCGCATTGACCGCCGGGGCCGATCCGTGCGAGGCTGCCCGGACGGACTCCCCCGCCCCGCACCCCAGCCGCCGGAGCCCAGGCCATGCCCCGTTTCCGTCGCCGTATCCCGCGTTCCCCCGCGCCGCCCCTGCGGCCCACGGCGGCGCTGACCCTGCTGGCCGCGCTGCTGGCCGTGGCCGCCGCCCTGGTGGGCCACCGCTCGGGGCAGGAAACGGCGCAGCTGGTGGAGGCCCGGGGGCGGCTGGCCCTGGTCCTCGCGGCCCAGGCCGATGCGCGCCTGGGCGCCCTGCGCGCGGCCGCCGCCGAGGCCCTCGCCGCGTCCCAGGCGCCGGACGCCCCGGGCCAGCGGGATGCCCTGGCCCAGGCCCTGGGCCGGGGCGAACCGGCCCTGGCCGGACTGGCCCTGGAGCCCGGGCCGCCGCCGGACGCCCCCCGCGACGCCGTGCGCCCCGGGCCGGACGGCGCCGCGCGCATCGCCCTGGACCTGCCCCGGCCCGCGGGCCGGGGGACGCTGACGCTGTTCGTCGACGCCGGGGCCCTGGCGGCGGACGCGCAGCGGCCCCAGGGGCTGGAGCTGCTCTTCGCCGCCCGGGGCGGAGCCCTGGCCCCCGCCACGCCCGGCGCGGACGCTAGCGGACGCGCGGCGGCGCGGACCCTGCGCGCCCTGGCCGCCGACGCCCGCGAGGCGGGCGCCCTGGCCCAGCGGGAGCTGGACGCGCCGGGCGGCGGGCGCCTGCTGGCCGTGGCCGTGCCCCTGCGCTCGGAGCCCCTGACCCTGCTGCTGCTCGTGCCCGCCCCCCGCGACCACGGCCCCCCCGTGGGCATGACGGCCATCCTGCTGGCCCTGGCGGGCACGGCCCTGGCCGTGCTGCCCCTGCTGCGCAAAAAAGGGCGCCAGCCCTGACGGCCGACGCCCCGAAAATCCCCGCCCCGCGCGCCCCCGCACCTAGCCGGGGCTGACGGCCACCCGGTTGCGCCCCCGGGCCTTGGCGGCGTAGGCGGCCTGGTCCACCCGGCGGGTCAGGCCGTCCAGGCTCTCCCCGCAGCGATACCCGGCCACGCCGCAGCTCACGGTCACGGCCTCGCAGCCCTGGCCGCCGGCGAACCCGGCCACGGCCACGGCCTCGCGGATGCGTTCGGCCACGGCCACGGCCTCGGCCTCCCCGCCTTCGGCCAGGACCATGAACTCGTCCCCGCCCCAGCGCGACAGCAGGTCGCAGGGGCGGATGCTCTCGCGGATGAGCTCCGCCACGCCCCGCAGCACGCGGTCGCCCTCCAGGTGGCCCAGGCAGTCGTTGACGGCCTTGAAGTGGTCGAGGTCGAAAAGGATGAGGGCAAAGGGCGTGCCGTGGCGGGCGAAGCGCGACTCGGCCTGGCCGAAGCGGCTTTCGAACTCCCAGCGGTTGGCCGCGCCGGTGAGCTGGTCCGTGGCGGCCATGTGGACCAGGCGGCGCTGGAAATGGTTCACGGTGGCCACGCTGAGCGCGAGGATCACCGCCCAGGCGAACACGCCCACGGCCAGCGTGCGCACCAGGTTGCCCCGCGCGGCGGCCAGGGCCGATGCCTCGTCCTGCTCCACGAGCAGGGTCCAGCCGATGTCGTCCAGGTGGCGGGCGGCCAGCAGCACCGTGCCCCCGGGGCCGGAATACTCGAAGTTGGCCGGCTCCCCACGCAGGGCCAGCACCTCGCGGGCGACGCTGGAAATGCCCGGCGTGGTGCGGATGTTGTCCCGGCCCACGCGGGTCGGGTCCGGCCCGAGCTGGACGGTGCCGAACTCGTCCACCAGGACGATGCGCCGGTGATACTTGTTCTGGAATCCGGCGATGATCCGGGAGAACTCCTCCAGGTCCAGGCCCACGCCCGCCACGCCGAGCAGGTAGCCCCGGTAGTCCTCCACGCGATGGTTGATGAACAGGCTCAGGACGCCGCCCGCGGCCTGGTTCGCATCCACGTTGAGGTCGAAATCCTGCCCCCGGCCCGCGAACTCGTAGTACCACACATCGCGCAGATCCATGCGCGAGATGGTCTTGAGCCGCCCGCCGTAGTAGTAGTAGCTGCGCGTGGCGTCGGAAACGAAAAAGGCCGTGAGGAACCCGTAGCGGGCCCTGATTTCCTCAAGATACCTGCGCACGGCCTCCTCTTCGTGCTCGCCGTCCAGGGCCCAGTCGCGCAGGAAGGTGTCGGTGGACATGAGCGAGGCCACGAACAGCGGGCGCATCAGCTCGGCGCGCAGTTCCGAATGGATGGTGTCGCGCGTGAGCGGCAGGCCGGTGCTCAGGAGCTCCTCGCGCACGGCGTCGCGCGAGACGCGGTAGTTGACCACGCTCGTGGCCACGAAGGCCGCGAGCAGGATGACGGACAGGGCCAACGCGAGCCTGGCCTTGATGGACATAAAGTGCAAGGAAGCCTCCCGGCGCCGAGGGAACGGCGAGTTTTCCGCAGGCCGACCTTACAGATTCCCCCGCGCGCCGACAAGGGCCAACCCCCGGCCGCCTCCGGGAAGTGGCCGGGTTGCAATCGGAGGCCGTTCGGCTACACTGGCCCCGGCAAACACCCCCCGAACGCAATCCCCAAGACAGGAAGGACGCGATGACCAAGACGATCTGCATCACCGGAGCCACCGCCGGCTTCGGCGAGGCCATGGCCCGCCGCTTCGCCCGCGAGGGCTGGCGCGTGATCATCACCGGCCGCCGGCGCGAGCGCCTGGAGGCCCTGGCCGGAGAGCTGGCCCCGGCCCCCGTGCATGCCGCGGCCTTCGACGTGCAAAGCCGCCAGGCCGTGGAGGCCTTCGTGGCCGGGCTGCCCGCCGAGTTCGCCGCCGTGGACGTGCTGGTGAACAACGCCGGGCTGGCCCTGGGCCTGGACCCCGCCCAGTCCGCCGACCTGGACCAGTGGGAGACCATGGTCGACACCAACATCAAGGGCACCCTGTTCATGACCCGCGCGCTGGTGCCGGGCATGGTCGGGCGCGGCCGCGGGCATGTGGTCACCCTGGGCTCCATCGCGGGCACCTACCCCTACCCCGGGGCCAACGTGTACGGCGCCACCAAGGCCTTCGTGCGCCAGTTCGCCCTGAACCTGCGCGCCGACCTGCACGGCACGGGCGTACGGGTGACCAACATCGAACCCGGCATGGCCGAGACCGAGTTCTCCCTGGTGCGCTTCTCGGGCGACGAGGGCCGCGCGGGGTCGGTCTACCAGGGCATGCAGCCCCTGGTGGCCGACGATATCGCCGAGCTGGTCCACTACGCCGTGAGCCTGCCGCCCCATGTGAACGTCAACCGCCTGGAAGTGATGCCCGTGGCCCAGAGCTTCGGGCCCTTCCCCGTGGCCCGCCAGAGCTAGGCCGGGGGCGCGCCGGACCCCGCCGCGGGGTCCGGCCGCGGGCCCGGCCGCGGGGGCCTCAGCGGCCCCGGCGCCCGGCCCCGGAGGCCGCGCCCCGGCTCCCCGCCCTGGCGCCCCGGGCGCCCTCCTGCTCCCGGGTCAGCTTGCGGTTCAGCTCCTTGCGCTCCTCGAAGAACCGGGCCTTGCGCTTCTCGAACACCAGCGCCGTGCGCAGCAGGGCGAACACGAAAGCCGCCACGCTGACCACCACCACCAGCCCCTTCTGCACGTTCCAGCGCTGGCCCTCCACAGCCTGGGACAACCATTCGATGCCCCATTTCTCGGCCATGAACACCGACACCGGCATGCCCACCAGCGCAAGCCCCAGGCCGATGATCTCAAGCCACATGAAGCTCTTGCTGAACAGCAGCAGAAACAGGGTCGCGTCGCGCACGATCCGCAGGGTCACCAGCCGACGGCCCAGGCGGGTCAGGGTGTCCTCCACCTGCCGGAAGTACTCGTGGCTCTGGCGGAAATTCGCGGCCACGGTGAAATGCTGCTGGCGGACCCAGTTGAGCTTGGTCACGCAGAAGTTGAAGTCGCGGTTGAAGTCGCGCAGGGCGCGGGGGAAGGGGAACCAGGCGATGTCCTCGTGGATGCGGACCAGCCGCTCGCGGATGGCCTCGGCCTGGCGGGTCAGGGTCCGGGTCTCGGCGTCGATCTTCTGGCGCATGGTCTTTTCGAGCTGCACCCGCCCCGAGGTCAGGCGGCGGAAGGCCACGAAGTTCTCCACCTCCGCCAGGAGCAGCAGCTCGTCGATCTGGCGCCGGGCCGTCTGGCCGAACTCGTGGCTGTCGCCGAACCAGTCGTCGATCTCGGTGCGCAGCTGGCGCAGCTTCTCCGCGCTTTCGCGCGCGGCGGCCCGGGACTGGACCCACAGCCCGTAGAGAGCGCCAAGCAGCTGCACATGGCCGCGCTCCATCTCCGGGTCCACCAGCACCCGGTTGAACATGTTGGAATCCTCGTCCACCAGCTGGTCCACCAGGCCCACGGCGTGCTCGGTGAAACCCATCTTGACCATGCTCGCGGCCTGCCGGTAGAGCGGCTCGTGCCAGCGCGGGCAGAGCTTGTGGGCGTCACGGAACAGGGTCATGGCCTGGTCGAAGCGGCCCTGGACCTCCAGCGCCCGGCCCTGGAGGTACTTGTGGTAGGCGAAGTGCAGCGGCGTGTCGCCCAGGCGCTCGGCCTCGTGCCAGAACTCCCCGGCGCGCTCCAGGTCGCCGCGCTCCAGGGCCAGGAAGCCCAGCACCGTGCGGAACCCGAAGTCGCGCGGGGCGCGCAGGGCGCCCTGCTTGGCCTGGGCGTCGGCCGTGGCCGCGTCGCCCGCCACAAGCGCCCCCAGGGCCTGGGCGTGGGGCGAGTCCTGCGGCGGGGAGAGCTTGAAAAGGCCCGAGGGCAGCTCCTTGCCCAGGGAGCGCATGACCAGCGGCGCCGTGCGTAACTGCGCGGGCGCGTTGATCTCGAACACGGCCCCGAGGATGGCCCGGGGGCGCCCCTGGCCGCCCAGCACAACGTCCAGGGCCCCGGCCGGATCCTCCCGCAGGGCCTCGCCCAGCTCGCCAAGGGCCAAGGACAGCTCCTCCAGGCTCATGGCGGCCAGCGTCCTCCAGGCTCCGGGGTCCAGGTCCGCCATCCGCCGCGAGGGGCACTGCGTCTCCGTGTGGGAGCGCTGGCCGCAATAGAAACAGGGCCGCCCGCTGCCCACCAGCAGCGCCACGGGCAGGGTCACGTTCAGCGAGCCGCGCTCCCGCGTGTCCTCGGACTCGGCCAGCAGCACATAGCACCAGTCCGTGAACCTGTTGCGCTCGAAGCTGTAGCTCACGTCCTTGACGCGGAAGCGCGGGCCCAGGAGGAAGGCCGTGCGGTAGGACATGTGCGGGAAATCCGGGACCATCTTGTCCCAGTCCAGGCTCACCTTGCGCGGCAGGTCCTCGTTGAACTGGAATCCGGCCTTTTCCACTGCGGCCATGACGCAGGGCCAGTAGGCGCACTCCTCGCAGTCCTTGGTCCGGGCCACCAGGGCCAGGATTTCGCGGCACCAAACCGCCAGGGCCTTGAAGTTCTCCAGCTCGAAGATCAGGTGGTTGTCGTGCAGGATGTACTTCAGTTTCAGGCGCTTGACGATCTGCTCCACCTCGGCGAAGAACCGGGGCCAGCCTTCGATGAAGCGCTTGTCCAGGGGGTTGCCCAGGGGCCGCAGGATGAAGTACCACCCCAGGGAGGAGCGGAAGCCGATGCGCGGGTCGCCCGAGAGCCTGTGCCAGTGGGCCGAGGCCATGCCGGTGATCTGGCGGTCGACCTTCTCCAGGATGATGCCCGGCACGTTCTCCACGTCGGGGCGCACCTTGGGGTGGACCCAGACCTCGAAGTCCCCCGGGGGCATGGCCTGCTGGGAATACAGCTCCGAGGCGATGGACAGGGCGGTTTCGCCCTGGAACCCGATCATCAGGTTCGTGGGCATGATCTGGATGAAGACCGGCAGTTCGTTCAGGTTCGCCCAGACCTGGAGCCGCGCGGCGGCCTGGAACACGTCGCGCGACCAGAAGTACCACACCGCCTGGTTGCGGTCGGCGCTGATCTCCACGCCGCCGTAGTCGCGGAAGGTGGAGGGGATGGCCTCGGTCAGCTCCCCGGACCAGACCAGCCACACGGCGTAGCCCGTGGCCGACATCCTGTATTCGTGCAGGGTGGGAAGGTCCTTGAGAAGCGTCGCAAACTTGTACACGAGTCGCCTGCCGCAAAAGGGGTTCACATGGACATTACAGCAACCATCGCAAAGCTCAAGGCCGAGCCCGGATTCAGCGAACATGTGGGCATGGTCCTGGTCCACAACGGCGTGGTGCGCGGCACCTCCCGGGCCGACGGCGCCCGGGTCAGCGCCGTGGAGGTCCACCCCGACAGGGACAGGATCGCCGCCCTGTGCCGCGAATACCAGGCCCGCCCGGGCATCTGGCGCGTGCTCGCCGAGGCGGCCTCGGGCCGCCTGCTTCCCGGCGACGACCTGCTGTTCATCGTCGTGGCCGGGGATTTTCGCGAAAACGTCAAGGCCACCCTGGCCGAAGTCCTGGACCGCATCAAGGCCGAAGCCGTGGTCAAGACCGAAACCTGCGAACGCTAGACGGGCCGGGCGGCGAAAAACCGTCGCCGCCCTTTGGCCTTGCAATTCCCGTGCAATCCGACTAGGCAGCCCCCATGCGCGTCATCCAGGTCGCCAACGTCCGCTGGTTCAACGCCACCTCGTGGTACGCCCTGTACCTGGCCCGCCTGCTGCGCGAGGCCGGACACGAGGCGCTGGTGCTGGCCCCGCCGGACACCGAAACCCTGGACAAGGCCCGCCACTGGGGCCTGCCCGCGGCCGCCCTGCCCCTCAACTCCTCCAACCCCGCGACCCTGGCCCGGCTGGCCGTGGAGCTGCGCCGCCTGGTGCGCGAGTTCCGGCCCGACGCCGTGAACTGCCACCGGGGCGAGTCGTTCTGGCTGTGGGGCGCCATGCGCGCGGCCGGGGCGCCCTTCCGCCTGGTGCGCACCCGCGGCGACCAGCGCCTGCCGCGCAACAATGCCCCCAACCGCTGGCTGCACAACCGCTGCGCCGACGCCGTGGTGGCCACCAACTCGGTGATGCACGCCCACTTCCGCGACGCCTTCGGCATCGGCCCGGACCGGCTGCACCTGATCCTGGGCGGGGTGGACCGCGAGCGCTTCGCCTTCGACCCGAAGGCCGCGCCCGGGTGCGCGCCGAGTTCGGCTACGGGCCACAGGATTTCGTGGTCGGCCTGCTGGGCCGCTTCGACGAGGTCAAGGGCCAGCGCGAACTGATCCGGGCCGTGGCCCAGGCCCGACTCGCCCCGGGAGGCCAGCGCCTGCGGCTCATGCTCGCCGGGTTCGAGACGGCCACCACCCAGGCCGAGGTCCGGGGCTGGATCGACGCCGCCGGACTGGGCGAGGCCACGACCATCACTGGCCAACGCCCCGACGTGGCCGCCGTGATCTCGGCCATGGACCTGGGCGTGGTGGCCTCCAAATGGTCGGAGACCATCGCCCGCGCGGCCCTGGAGATCATGTCCTGCGGGCGCCCGCTGGTGGGCACCTCCGTGGGCGTCATGCCCGACCTGCTGGGGCCCGAGGCGCTGCTGCCGCCCGCCGACGTGCCCGCCCTGGCCCGGGCCGTGGCCCGCGCAGCGACGGACCCGGGGCACCTCCGGGCCCTGGCCGCCGCGCAGGCGCGGACCATCGCGACCCTCTCGGGCCGGGATTTCCTGGAGCGGACCCTGGCCGTGTATGCCGGAGGGCGCCCATGAGCCGCGTGGCCCTGATGCTGCCCAAGCTGTCCACCTACGGCGGGGCCGAAGGCTTCGCCCACCGCCTGGCCGGAGCCCTGGCCGCCGATGGCCTGGAGGTGGACTTCCTGTGCGCCCGCCAGGAGACGCCCGCCCCCCCGGGTGTGCGCGTGGTGGCCCTTGGCCGCCCGCCCTTGGGCCGGGCGGCCAAGATCGCCTGGTTCGCCTTCGCCGCCGAACGCGCCCGCAGGCGCGGCGGCTACGCCCTGACGTGCAGCATGGGCAAGACCCTGTGCCAGGACGTGCTGCGCATGAGCGGCGGGCCGCTGTCCAAGTTCTGGGAGCTCTCCTCCCGGGCCTACGCCCCGGGCGCGCCCAGGGCGTGGAAGGCCCTGCGCCGCCGCGCGGCCCCGGAGAACCTGCTCATCCGCCTGCTGGAACGCCGCGCCCTGGAGAACCAGCGCGTGTGCGTGGCCGTGTCCCACCGTGTGCGCGACTGGCTGCTGGAGGCCCACCCCTTCCTGGCCGGACGCGACCTGCGCGTGATCTACAACCGCCCGGACCTGACGCGCTTCTCCCCCGTGGACGACGACGGGCGCGCGGCCCTGCGCCGGGCCCTGGGCCTGGACGGCCAGCGCCTGCTCGTGGCCACGGCGGGCACCAACTTCGCCCTCAAGGGCCTGGAGCCGCTCATCCGCGCCCTGGCCCTGCTGCCCGGCGACGCCGTGCTGCATGTGGCCGGGGGCCGCAACCCCGGGCGCTTCCGGGCCCTGGCCCGGAGCCTGGGCCTGGGCGACCGGGTGGAGTTCCTGGGCCGCGTGCAGGACATGGCCGCCCTGTACCGCGCCTGCGACGTGTTCTGCCTGCCCTCGTTCTACGATACCTGCTCCAACGCCGTGGTGGAGGCCCTGGCCTGCGGCACGCGGGTGGTCTCGTCCCGGGACAACGGGTCGAGCTTCTTCCTGCCGCCGGAGCGCGTGGTGGCCGACCCCGGCGACCACCAGGCCCTGGCCCGGGCCATCGAGGCCGCCGCCGCCGCCCCGCGTCCCGGGGCCTTCTCCTGGCCCGAGGGCGTGGCCTCGGGCCTGGAGCCCTACCGGGCCCTGGTCCGCGACATGCTGGAACGGCCATGAGCCGCCCCCGGCGGCCCCAGGCCGTGCACACCGGCACGGCGCGCGACTATCGCGGCGCCCTGCGGCCCTCGGGCGGGGAGACGGCCTTCCAGGTGGTGGTGGAACAGACCGACCTCTGGGTGGTGGCCCGCAAGGACCTGACCCGCGAGGTGGCCGCCTGGGTCACGGACCTGCGCGGGCAGCTCAAGGCCTACATGGCCCTGGACCCGGCCTTCGGCCCGAGCCTCGCGCCCGTGGCGGTGCCTGCGGGCGCTCCGGAGATCGTCCAGGCCATGAGCAGAGCCGGGGCCGCGTGCGGCGTGGGGCCCATGGCCGCCGTGGCCGGAACCATCGCGCGCATGGTGGCCGAGCGCTTTGTGGATGAAAGCCCCGACATCCTTGTGGAAAACGGCGGAGACATCGCCATGTTCTCCACCCGCCCGCGCACGGTGGGCATCCTGGCCGACCCCGCCGGGGGCGCGCGCCTGGGGGTGCGCATCCCGGCCGAGGATTTCCCCTGCGCCCTGTGCGCCTCCTCGGCGCGCATCGGGCATTCCCTGTCCCTGGGCCGGGGCGAACTGGCCGTGGCCCGGGCCCGCGACGCCAGCCTGGCCGACGCCGCCGCCACGGCCCTGTGCAACCGCATCCGCGACGCCCGCGACCTGCCCGACGTGGCCGAGCTGGCCCGCCGCTTCGGGTTGGACGGCGTGTTCGCCCAGGCCGAGGGCCGCGTGGCCGCCTGGGGCCGCATGGAGCTGGTGGCCCTGTAGGCGGGCGGCCACCAGGCGCAGCCCCGCTCCGGGCGGACAAAAAAACCGCCGGGGTGCCCCGGCGGCTCCGCGCCCGTGCCACGCCCTTGCCCCCCCACCACCTCCGTCCCCCTGGAAGCCCGGAGGCTCCGAAACAAGAAACCCCGGTTTCAACGCTGCCTGCCGCCAGGGAGAGCGCCGCATTGCGCGGACCAGCCGTCCCTGCCGCGCCCGCGCAACGCGGCTCCTGGCTTCGCCGCATGACGCCGCAAGGCCGCGGCCCTTTCGTTCCGGAAGCTGGCCGTGACTCCAGGGCGGAGTGCTAGCGCCTGGCCTTCGCCCCCAGGGCAAGGCGCCCGGCGGCCAGGTCGAACAGGGCGTGCCCCACGCTCTTGAACAGCACCGGGCCCTCCACCGGACGCGGCGCGCCCAGGGCCTCGGCCAGGGGCGTGCAATCCCGCGCGGGATCCAGCCCGGCCTGGAGCAGATCCCCGGCCCCGGCGGCACAGCCCGCCGCCGTGTCCACAAACACCCGGCAGACGCGCACCACCTGCGGGGCGACCTCGGCCATATCGGCCCTGAAGGCGCCCACGGCCGCCACGAAGGCGTCGCGGCGCAGCGGCCCGTGCTGCACGGGGACCGGGCTGCACGTCGCCGTGACCACCAGGGCGCATTCCTCCAGGGCCGGGCCCGGATCGGCCACGGCGGCGGCCTCCAGGCCCAGGGCCCGGGCGTGGGCCGCCAGGGCCTCGGCGCGGGCCGGGGTCCGCGAGTGGACCAGGACGCGGCGCGTGCCCAGGCCCCGGTGCAGGGCCTCCAGATGCGCCCTGGCCTGGACCCCGGCGCCCAGCAGCAACAGCGCGCCCCCGGGCCGGGGGGCCAGGGTCCGCGCCGCCAGCAGGGACAGGGCCGCCGTGCGCCGCGCCGTGACCGCAGGCCCGTCGAGCACGCCCAGGCAGCGGCCCGTGGCCGCGTCGAGCACGGTCATGGACCCCAGCAGCAGGGGCAGGCCGCGCCCGGGGTTGCCCGGGCAGACGGTGACCAGCTTGTTCACCGCCACGCGCCGGTCCGCCGCGGGCATGACCAGCAGCGTGCCGCCCCCGGCCAGGGGGTGGTGGATGCGCTCCGGGGCCGAGGCCAGGCCCCGCGCGGCGTCCACCAGGGTGGCGGCGATGGCGTCGGCCAGGGCGTCGTAGGGCAAAAGGGCCGCCGTGCGGTCCGCGTCGTAAAACTCCATGCCCGCGTCCCCCGGGGCCCGGTCCTGCGTCACCGGGGCTTCATCTGGGCCAGCACGTCGCGGCCGACCTCCTTGAAAATGTCGGCCTTGAAGATCACGCCCAGGACCTTGTCGCCGTCGCAGACCAGGGACCAGCCGCGCCGGTGGCGCAAAAAGTCCGCGACCACGGTGATCAGCGGGTCGTTGGGCTGGACCCTGGGCACCTTGGTCTCCAGCAGCCCGGCGATGCCCTTGGCCGAGCACGCGCGGCAGGCCAGGGCGAATGCGCGGTCCCAGTCCTGGTCCTTCAGCTCCATGAGCGCGTCGTCGCCAAAGACGCACTCCTCGAGCTTGCGCATCACGTTCCACATCGTCACCACGCCCTTGAAGACGCCGTCGGCGTCCTGGATCACGGCGATGTGGTTGTCGGTGTCGGCCTCCAGGCCCCGGTACAGGGCGCGGATCAGCTCCATGAAGCCGATGTCCTCGCCCACGATGGTCAGATCGTCGCGCATGATGTCCCAGGCGCGCTTGCGCATCAGCATGGGCAGCTCCTTTCGCCGCGGGGCGGCGCGTCGCGGTTGTGTTCCGTCTGTCCCCTACGTCCGGATGTAGGCGACTTTCGCCCGGGGCGCAACTCCCGCCCGGGCCTTGCGCCCCGGCGCGCCCTCCCCTATGCTGGCGACCCGAAACACCCCAGGCGCCCCGGGCGCGAGGAGGGAATCATGGCGGAGTTGGACGGCCTGCGCGGCCTGATGTTCGTGGAGGACGTGTACGAGGATCTCGAACTGTGGTACCCCAGGCTGCGGCTTGTGGAGGCCGGGGCGACGATGGTCGTGGCGGCCCCGGAGGCCGGCAGGCGCTATGCGGGCAAGAACGGCTACCCCTGCGTCAGCGACGCCGCCCTGGACGGGCTGCGCGCCGCCGATTTCGATTTCCTGGTGGTTCCCGGCGGCTTCGCGCCGGACAAGCTGCGCCGCATGGAGACAGTGAAAACCCTGACCCGCGAGACCTTCCAGGCCGGAAAGCTGGTGGCGCACATCTGCCACGGCGGCTGGATCCCCATCTCGGCGGGCATCATGGCGGGCATGCGCTGCACCTCCACCCCCGGCATCCGCGACGACCTGGTCAACGCGGGCGCCACCTGGGAGGACCGCGAGGTGGTCGTGGACCGCAATATGATCTCCAGCCGCAAACCCGACGACCTGCCCGCCTTCTGCCGGGAGATCATCGCACACCTGGCGCGCCGGTAACGTTGCCCCCACAGCAAGCGCAAAAGCCCCCGGACCATGCGGTCCGGGGGCTTTGCCGTTGTGGCGCCGCGCGGGTCAGGGAGCGGGGGGCGGGGCGTGCTCCAGGTGCAAAAGCGGGTAGGGCCGCCCGCTGTCGTCGTACGCAGAGCGGCCCCGCACGACGAAGCCCAGGGCCGCGTAGAACCGGCGCGCTCCGGGGTTCTGCTCGTTCACGTCCACCAGCAGCCGCCCTCCGGGGCCGGCCTGGGCCAGGGCATGGGCCACCAGGGCCCGGCCCACGCCCCGGCGGTGGCACGCCGGGTCCACGAACAGCGCGTCGATGATGCACAGGGCGCAGCCCGGG
>Ga0172382_10008896_pt1 | contig 13839 bp, 8 predicted proteins | sample Leawel138RmetaG_FD_122245 | JGI IMG/M metagenome (GOLD analysis project Ga0172382, IMG submission 122245) | Leachate microbial communities from a municipal landfill in Southern Ontario, Canada - Leachate well 138R metaG | ecosystem: Engineered > Solid waste > Landfill > Unclassified | place...
ATCAAAAACCAGACGCGCCGTCTGCCCTGCTGCAGCGTCGAAGACTGGCCGGAGTACCGCATCCGCTACCATCACGACGACATCAGCCGCCGCCAGGTTTCGACCACGGAGGACTTCCTCTCGATCGTCCGCAACCTGGCCGGTTTCAAGTACAGTCACTATACCCTCTACATGGAAGACCTCTACGAGCTGCCGGGCGAGCCGCAGTTCGGCTGCGGACGCGGGGTGCTGTCGGCCGACGACATCCGCAAGATCGTTGCCGAGGGCGAGCGGCGTCAGGTCGAAGTTTTTCCGACCCTCTCGCTTCTGGGGCACCAGGAGAGCATGTTGCGCCTGCCGCGCTTCCGTTCGCTCGGAGCCGCCACCTGGCAACCGCCGAGCAGCTTCGACCCCTCGCTGCCCGCCGTGCGCGATCATGTGCTGCGCATCCTCGATGCCATCTGCCCGCTCTTCCCCTCGAAGTTTTTCCACATGGCCTTCGATGAATGTATCGGCATCTCGGGCGAACTCTTCCTCGAACATGCCAACTGGTGCGCCGAACAGCTCGTCGTCCGCGGCAAGATTCCGCTCTTCTGGGCCGACATGCTCTACAACCATTTCGGTGTCGAGCAACTTGAAAAGATGCACCCCGCGCTGCTTCCGGTAGCCTGGAACTACGCTCCCAGCGGCGGCAAGGCGCGCGAAGTCATGCCCGATTTGCTGCGCCTGCGTCCCGGCGCCTGGATGCTCGGCGGCTATGGCTCCTATGCCAACTTCCTGCACCTGCCCATGCAGCAGTTGCAGCAGCAGTGGGAAAGCTGGCGCAAGATTTCGCCCCCCGAGACCCTCGGCGGCTTCGGCGCGGCCTATTGGGGCGACAGTGGCGACAACCTGCGCGACGCCATCTGGCCGCTGATCGGCACCTTTGCCGAGGTGGCCTGGAGTGGTGAAGGCTACGATTTCGACAGCGCCCCCGAGCGTTTCAACGTCGTCTTCCACGGTGCCCGTCTGCCGCAACTGACGCAGTTGCAGAGTCGGCTCGAAAGCGGTCTGGCACTCGATTCCGGCAGAGCCTGGAAGTTGAGTCAGATGTCCGTCCACGCCTGGCAGCGCCATGCACATGCCGGCAAATTGCCGAGCGCCGCCGAGGCCGAAAACAGCCTGCAACTGCTCGAGGGCAGTCGCCACTGGCTGGCAGATGCGCGTCGCACCAGCAAGCGCCACAAGGCGCAACTCGACCACTGGCAACTGGCGATCGAGCGCATGACGGCCTCTTTCCAGGGCATCATCGCCATCCGGGAGCCGACTGTCGCCAACTGCCGCAAGGTCGCCAATGCCCTGCGCCGCGTGTATAAAACCTTCAGTAATGTCTGGTATCAGCACAACCGTCCCGAAGGGGTTGAAGGTCCTCTGGCGACCATCGAAGCCCAGATTGCCGGCTGGCTCGCCCTGCCGCGTCCGGCCGCCGAGCCCGCCACGAAGTTTCATCCGCTGGATATCGATCATCTGCTCAACATCAACTCCGAATTCGTCTGCGGCATGCCGGTCGGTCTGGCCGATCTCGACGGTGTGCCCTTCCGCTTTGCCGGTCTCGACAGGACCTTCGGCGAGCTGGCGCAGGGCCAGACGGTCAACATCCCGCTACCCGGCATCGCCATCCGCGACCTGCAGATCGTCTGCACCCAGCCGCGCGTCGGCGAGGTACCCCAGCCCGGTGCGCGGCTGCGCCTCTTCAACGGCGACCAGCTCGTGTATGAAGAGGAGCTGCTCAACATCCGCCACCTCTGCGACTGGTGGGCTCCGCTCGGTGAACACATGTGGGCCGGCGGCGGGCTGGCCTATGTCGATCCCATGCGTGTGCGCTGGCTCTGTTCGCCGGGACCTTACTACGGCATGACGGTACTCTCGCGCTTCCCCTGGCATTCATCACCGACGGCCGACCGGCTGGAGCTGACCGGCCTGCTCGAGAAGCCGCTCCAGCTCTTCGCCATCACGCTCATCGAAGCCATCCGCAACTAGTAACCCAAAACTGCGAGAGTTAACACTTTCTTTTTTCTCAAACATGCACTTTACTTTGCTCTGACGGCTCGCGGGGACGCTCGCCCTCCATTTTTAATATCAACCCTCACGTGTCGTGCCGTAGCCTCCCGGCGAAGGCGGACGAACCGCAATTGCAAGGGATTGCGCATAGGAGAGCAAAATCTCCCGCAGTTTTGGGAGTCATCCGACAAACAGATTGCCGGATGACAGACCGTGGCACTGTCCGGACTCTGCCACAGCCGCGGGCGGAGCCAGTGAGCTTGAAAAAGCCCGTGGTTGTCCTCGTCAGGCTTCGGACTCTGTGCTACACTTTAAACCATGGCATCCAACGAACGACAGGCACAACTGGAAGAGGTTCGCCGGCGGACGGATATCGTCGAGCTGATCGGCTCGCGCATCTCCCTCAAACGCTCCGGTTCGAGCTTTATCGCCTGCTGTCCGTTTCATCAGGAAAAAACGCCCTCTTTCCACGTCAACCCGTCCGGTCAGTTTTACAAGTGTTTCGGCTGTGGCGAAGGGGGCGATGTCTTCAGCTTTCTCATGAAGCACGACGGTCTGACGTTTGTCGATGCCCTGCGCCTGCTGGCCGAGCGGGCCGGGGTCGAGCTGACGGAGCAGTACGACGATGGCCAGAGCCAGCTCCGCAAGCGCCTGATGCAGCTCCATGGCGCACTCTCGCTCTTTTACCGTCAGTCGCTTCTCAAACTGCCCGAGGCTCAGGTGGCGCGCGATTATCTGCGCAAACGTAACCTGCCGGCCAAAATCGTGGAGGATTTCGGCATCGGGTTTGCCCCGTCCGATTTTGCGGCTCTCGAAAACTGGGCCCTCGCCAACCGCTTCACGCGCGCCGAGCTGGTGCAGGGCGGCGTGATGGCACAGTCGAGCCGCGGCGGGTCGGACGATTTTTACGACCGCTTCCGCGGCCGCCTGATGTTTCCGATCAGCGATACCCGCGGCAATGTGGTGGCTTTCAGCGGACGCATTCTGCAGGCCAGTGCGCGCGCCGCCAAGTACGTCAACAGTGCCGAATCGCCCATCTTTTCCAAGAGTGCGATTCTCTACGGACTCGACAAGGCGCAACGCGCCATCACGGCCGCGCCGGGGCGCCGTGCGATTGTCTGCGAAGGCCAGATCGATGTCATCCGCTGTCATGCCAGCGGCTTTGCGACCGCCGTCGCCTCGCAGGGCACGGCCTTCACGATGGAGCATGTGCGGCTGCTCAAACGCTATGCCGACAGTGCCGTGCTGGTTTTCGATTCCGATGCCGCCGGGCGCAAGGCCGCCATCAGTACGGCACGCATCTTTCTCGAATCAGGTCTCGCTGTGCGCATTGCAGGGTTGCCGGACAAATCTGATCCCGATGACTTCATTGTCCGGCAGGGAGCCGAGGCGTTCGGCCGTCTGCTCGACGAGGCCGAGGAGATCATCGCCTTTCAGACGCGCTGGCTGCAGGAGCAGGAGCGCGACCCGGATTCGGCCGATGCGGTCGGACGCATTGCGGACCAACTGCTCGAGACAATTCACGGCAGTGCCAACGCCGTGCATCAGGCCCGCATGTTGCAGGAGGCCGCCGATCTGCTGCGCCTGCCGATCGCCGCCTTGCAGACACAGTTCGACAAGCTGGCGGCCGCCGAGGCCGAAAGAGCCGCCCGGCGCAATCTCGACAGTCAGCGTCGCCAGCAGTATCAGCAGCGTGAGAATTTCGACAACCGTGCGCTGGACGAAGCCCGCGCTTTTCTGGCACCGCAGGAGGAGCTGGAAGAGGGTTTTGATTTGGATGTCGAGGGCGCCGACCGTCGGCGCGGACTGCCGCCGGTCCGGATCGAAGAGCTGCACCTCTGTGAGTTTCTGGTCCACCACATCGACGAAGAACCGCTGATCCGGCTCGTGATCGAACACCTGCCGCTCAATCTGCTCGAACATCCCCATGCCCGGGCGGTCGCCGGTGCTGTTTTCGAGACGGTCATCAGCGGCGAAGATGCGCTTCTGCGGCTGCAGGAGGATGGGGATGCACCTCTGCTGGAGTTTGTACTCCGACTGGCTGTGGCTCCGGCGCGCGACCAGTTGGGCGACTTTACCCAGCGCGAGGTGGCGCAGGATCTGATCCTCTCCATCTGGCGGCACTGGTACCAGCGCCGCTGCACCGAGCTGGCGGCCGCCGGGAACAACGGAACCGCAGACGAACAGGAGCGCCTGCGGCTCTCACTCGACTTGCGTGCCCTGAAACAGTGGCAGAGTGGTCATGCCGTCATCGCACGCGAGCGTTCCAACGTCACGGCCGCCGCCGATGCCACGCCCGAACGGACGGAAGAAGCGGCTGCAGCGGCTTACGGGTCAGACCGGGGTTCCTGGACGGGCGAGGACGGCGGCGACAGCCTCCCGCCTTCGTTCGATGAAGACGCGCTCTGGATTGAAGAAGACTTGATGCCGGAATAGTAAACAAAACAAGGGAGAAACTATGATTGAGCTCTTTTGGGTGTTGGTTGGTCTCACCGCAAGCGGCATTATTCTGGTTCTGCCGATTGTTTCGCTGGTTCTGATGGTTAAAATCCGCAACCTGATGCGCACACTTGCGAGTCAGAATCAGATGATTTATCAGCGTCTCGAAAAACTGAGCCGCACCACGGCCCTGGCGGAAGAGGCGCAGCCGACGACAGCCGGGCTTGAGCCTGAGCCGGAGGTGTCTCCGGTGGAAGCCCCTCCCGTTCCTCTGGTTTCCGCCGTCGCGGAGGTCGCCGTTTCTCCTCCTCCGCTGCCTCCCCCGGCACCTGAAGCAGTATCTGAAGCTGCCGCATCCGGGCCAACTGCCGACAAACTGCCGGTATCCGCACCCGTCTCGCCCGCCATGGCGGCCTTCGAGCTGGGGATGGCGAAAATCTGGAACTGGCTCACCATCGGCAGCACCTACCGCAAGCCGGGCGAGTCCTGGGAATATGCCGCCGCCACGCATTGGCTGATGCGCATCGGGGTCATGATCGTCCTCGGCGGTATCGCCTTCTTCCTCAAATACTCGATCGAACGCGGCATCATCGGTCCCCTCGGGCGGGTCGTGATTGCGATTGCCGCCGGTCTGACCCTGATCGCCGTGGGAGTACGCCTGCTCTTCAAAAAATACCACCTGCTGGCACAGGCCCTGGCAGGTGCGGGTTTCGTGACACTCTACTTCGCCTTTTTCTCGGCCTCGACACTCTACAAGCTGATGCCCGCCGGTGCCGCTTTCGCCATGATGGTGGTCGTGACCGCTGCCAGCGGTGTGCTGGCCGTGCTCTACGAAACCCCCGGTATTGCCCTGGTCGGTCTGATCGGAGGCTATGCGACACCGCTGCTGATCGGCGACAGCGGCGTCAGCCCGTATTTCTTCTATACCTATGTTCTGCTGATCGGCTGCGGTGTTCTCGGCATCTCACTCGTCCGGCGCTGGAATTATTTCAACGGCATGTCGATGCTGGCCGGTTATGCCCTGGCCTTCATGTACTGTGCCGATCACCATGCGTTTGACCAGTTGACAACCGATCTGATTTTCCTTTCGGCGATCCACCTGCTGTTTCTGCTCTCGATGGTGCTCTCCCACCTACGGCTCAAACGCCGCAGTTCGGTCTTTGAGTGGATCGGGCTGAGTCTCAATGCGTTCCTGTACTGGGTCTGGGCCTACGCTCTCTTCAACCCGGTTTTCGGGCGCCACAGCACGGGGCTGGTGGCTCTCGTTCTGGCCGCGGTTTATACCGTCCTGAGCTGGCTCTACCTGCAACGCGCCCGCGAAGACCGGGTGGCCCAGTCGATCATGATCGCGCTCGGTGCCGTTTTTCTGACCCTGGCTCCGGTCTTCAGCCTGTCCGGTGAATGGCTGACTTTCACCTGGTCGATGCAGGCTCTGATTTTCGTCATGCTCGCCAAAAACACCGGTGTGCGTTTCTTCAGCCGCATGGCACTGCTGATTTTCGCCATCGCCATCCTGCGCGGGCTGATATATGACTTCCGCATGTTTTACATCCACCCGGAGCCACTGGGACTCGCTCCGTTCTGGAAAGGACTGCTTGAGCGCTGGCTGCTTCTCGGGGCCTTGCCGGCCAGTCTTTTTTACGCACGCCATCTGGTACGCCAGCATCGCCACGCCGGTAAAGTTCTCGGACTGGCGTTGTTTCTCTTGTGGCTCATGCTGACCTACGAATCGCGGCTGCTGGCTCGCCATTTCGTGCCCGATTTTTATGAGGCTTCGAATACCGTCACCTGGACTGCCTTCGCCTTTGCGCTGCTTTTCGGCGGCATTCGCAGCCGTAGCCGCTGGCTGCGCTGGTTTGGTCTGGCGCTCTTCGGGCTGGCGGTGGTCAAGCTGCTGTTGCTCGATCTGGCCGATCTGGATACTCTCTACCGCATTGTGGCTTCCATCGCCACCGGCATCCTGCTGGTGCTGGGATCTGTTCTCTATCTGAAATACCGTCATCTCTTCGCCGAGGAGACGGATGCAACCCCCGCGTCGGAACAATCTGTCTCGAAAGGAGAAGCCCATGCGTAAAATTACACTTCTGTGTCTCGCTCTTGCAACGGTCTGCGTCAGTCTGGCGGCATCGGCATCCGGCGGAAGTCTCCGACGCGAGATTATCGGCCAGAGCAGCAACGGCGCGATCGTGGTATCGGTCGAGCTGGACTCGCATATCTTCAACCACACGCAAACCGGATGGGCCGATTTGCGGGTGATCGAGCGTGAGTCCGGCAGCGAAGTGCCGCGGCTGGTCGAGCCGCTGCGCAGCTTCGAACAAATTTCAAATGATGTCCGGCGCTCTGTTGTCATCAGGCAGATCGAGCAGTTGCCCGAGGGCGGGTTGTCCGCAAGCTGTCGCTGCGCAGGGGACCGAAATGACAGTCTGAGAGCCCTCACGATCGAAACACCCCTCACCGATTACGAACAGAGTGTGCAGGTGCTGCTGCAAGATGAAAGCGGAATCTGGCAGTCTCACGGTCCGGTTCAGCTCATTTACGATTACAGCCGTTATGCCGATGTGCGCAAAAACCGGATTGATTTTCCAGCCTTCACCAACAAGAACTTCAAACTCGTGTTCGGAAAGGCCGATGACCAGCTCTTTTCGCGTCAGCTCACCATTACCGAGGAGCATGACGCCACCGCCACAAAGGAACGCGAGATCAAGCGCTATCAGGTCGAGGAACGGCCTTTCCGCATCGACCGCATTATCGGCTATGACAAAAAGCTTTCCATGGCACAGGGGCAGATCATGACGACCGAGCTGCCGCTGCCGCAATTCAGCAGCAAAACATCGTCCCGCAAGGGGGAGACTCATCTCACCATCGATACATGCAGGTGGCCGCTCGTGGCCCTGCGGGTTGCGCCAGTCCAGCAGAATTTCGAACGCTCCGTCATCCTCGCCAAACCCGCCGCCACGGGCTGGGAGACCATCACGCGTGGAAAGATCAGCCAGATCCGTCTGCCGGGCATGGCCGGGCACGACGCCCGTACGATCGCCTTCGGCGAAACCCGTGCCGACAAGCTGCGCCTGACGATCGAGAATCACGACAACCCGCCTCTGACCTTCAAGCCTGAAAGTCTCAGTGCCAGACGCATCCGCTACCAGATGCTCTTCATTGCCGAGCCGGGCTGTGAGTACTCGCTCTGCTACCGGCATCCCGAACCCCAGCCCATGCCGCGCTACGAAGAAAACATTCTGCTTTACCTGCGCGAAGGGCGTTCGGCCGTCACCTGGAAACTGGGTGCGGCTCCCTCTGTCAGTGCGGTCAGCCTCTGGCTGCGGCTGCGTTACTTCGTCGTCGGCCATGCCATGCTGCTGGCCTCCCTCGCGATCATGGTCGTTCTCGCCCTCCTGCTCGTGCAGGCCGCCCGCAAGATGAAAACTGCCACCCCCGGCGATGCAGTCTGACGAACCAATATCCCTGCGAACCGAAACTGCAATGAATTGCGCATGGGAGAGCAAAATCTTCCGCAGTTTTGGGATCTGTGGCAGAGTCCTGACCCTGCCACTACATTGTAATCTGGCAACACCTTTGCCAGATTACGGCTTCCCTTGTCCCGAGCTGGTGCTCGGGGTTTTCAGGGTCTGGCGGCGCCTTCGTAGAAGCGGCGCCCCGCCGCTTGCATAACGCGACGTGGGTGTCGCGTCTACAGGTGAAGCGACATCCGGCAAATATGCCTCTGTCGCATTGCTCAGATTGGTCTCATCCCGCGATCGTAATCGTAATCATAATCGAAAAATCTCAAAACCATGCCATTCGATAGCGATAGCGATTTTGATTTCGATCCCGAAGATGAGAAGCCCCAACAAGCGGCGGCACGGAACGCGCTTCGGCCGTTAAGCCGCCGGCCTGAGAATCCCGAGTGCAGGCTCGACTACAGGGCTATCGGCCGATGAGTTTGAGGTATTCGTTCCGGCTGGCGGCGATGATGGCGTTGGCTTCGGCCAGGGCGGCGGCCGCCATTTCCTGCGGTACGGCCGCGCGCAGTTCGTTCATGCCGACCACGCCCGGCAGGGACGGATCAATGTTGCGCGGCAGTGCGAGGTCGATCAGCAAAGCGCCCGGCCGCAGTTGGTGGCAGTGTCCGGACTCTACCACGTAGCCTGGGCTGGCAGTGGCACAGAGCACGACTTCGGCAGCGGCCAGTGCGGCACTGAGCTCAGTGCCGTCGCGTCCGGAAATCTGATATGCCGCCGGGAAGCGTGCGGCGAGTCCCGCCCCGATCCGGCCGCGGCCGATGATCAGCATCGGTGCCTGCTGCCGTCCCTGTTCTGTCAGGTATTCGGCTACCAGATCTTCGGTTTCGAGCGAGCGCAGGCGCGGTTCGAGAGTCTGACGGATTTCCTTCGAGAGCCGCAGGGCGAGATTGAGCCAGCCCTGCAGGACGCTGCCGGCCTGGTTCTTCGCGCGTGCGTTGGCGAGAGCTTCCTTGACCTGGGCAACGATACGGGACTCGCCGAAAGCCTGCGCTTCGAGCCCGGCCGTGATCAGAGTCAGCCTTGCAAAGGCTGCTGCGCCCTCAGTAATGCGCAGGTCGCGACCGGAACCGGCGATGCGTTCGAGCAGGAGTTGCAGTGGTGCAATGGCGCTGCTGCTGCCGGTGGCGACAATCTCGAAACGGTTGCAAGTGTCGAGCAGCATGAATTCGTGGATGCTCCAGAGCGCTGCGAGCATGGTTTCGATTTCGGCGCGAGCCTGCTTGAGCCGTTCGATCCGGGTGATGTTGTCGCGTTCGTAGTCGAGACCGATGGTCAGCAGGTCGAAATCCTTCAGGACTTCGGCGTGGCGGCTGAGGTTCTCGCGCCAGAGACGCGAACGGCGGCAGGACTGCCCTGCCGTGCTGACGGAAAAGGTCATGTCGCCGGCTGACATGCTGGCCGGCAGGATCAGGTCGCCCCTGCGCCAGTGGGCATCGGCAGTCGAACAGAGAATGCCTGCCGAGCGCGACAGGTCGACGATCTCCTGATTGAGCACCGGATCATCCGTGGCGGTAATCACCAGAAATACGCCATCGAGATCGTCGGGCTCGAAAGGACGTGTGAAGATTTCGATGTCGGGCATTTCTTGCAGGCGCGGATCGACTGTGGGGGCGACCACGACCACATCCGCGCCGCCCGCCCGCAGTTTCGTAATCTTGCGCCAGGCGACCCTGCCGGCACCGACCACCAGACAGCGTTTGCCGGTCAGCAGCAGCACGGCGGGAAAGGTCGGAAGCGGTGGAAGAGGGGCGGTCATGTCGAATAGTCCGTCAGTTACAGACCCAGCACATCGCCCGCCAGGAAGAGCGAACCACAGACGACGACTGTGCCATGCTCCGCCGCCGCCCATGCGCGGGCCTGCTGCAGGGCCTCGGTCAGTTGTTCGCAGGGCTGCGCCGGGAGCCGGTAATGACGGGCGAGATTAGCGGAGGTCTGCGGATCCATCGAACGCGGGTTGGAGATCGGTACGGTCCAGACCCGTTTGGCAATCGGAGCGACGGTGCGGAAAAATCCGTCGACATCCTTGTCGGCACAGAAGCCGCAGACCAGAGCGACATTGCCGATGCGGGTTTCCTTGATTGCCCGCGCCAGGGCGCTGGCACCATCCTGATTGTGGGCACCATCGACAATGGTCGGCGGGGAATCGCTGATCATCTGGAAGCGGCCGCGCCAGATGACTTCGGCGAGGGCATGTGCGAGCGTATCCTCCGGCAGCGGCAGGCCGAGGTGTGATTCGAGCGTTTCGAGAACTGCCGTGACCGTGGCGATATTTTCGAGCTGATAGGGCGCGGCCAGCCGGCAGGTCAGGGTGCCGTAGTTGCGGTTTTCGCTGGCCACGCGAACCTTCTGCTCCGTCAGCGAGCCCGAGCTGCGGGTGACGGAGATGGAGTTGGCGACATCAATCAGGGGCGATTTTTTCTGCTGGGCGGCAGCGGCAATAACCGCGGCAGCGGCGGGCGGCATGGCGGCCATGACCACCGGCCGGCCCGGCTTGATGATACCGGCCTTTTCGCCTGCTACGGCCTCGAGCGTGTTGCCGAGGTATTCGGTATGGTCGAGCCCGATGCGCGTGATGACCGAGAGCAGGGGCGTGATGACATTGGTGGCATCAAGCCGACCGCCGAGCCCCGTTTCGATCACGGCCAGCTTCACCCCTTCGCGCTTGAAATAGAGCAGGGCGGCGGCGGTGGCACACTCAAAGAAAGTCGGCGGATATCCGCCGCCGCGTTCGATTTCGTCGGCGACAGTTTCGACTTCGCCAAGGAGACCGTTGAGCGTGCGGCTATCGATCTGGCGGCCGTTGATGACAAAACGTTCGTTGAACTGCACCAGATGCGGTGAAGTATAGAGACCGATCTTCGCACCGCTATGGGCCAGACCGGCCGCCAGCATGGCACAGACCGAGCCCTTGCCATTGGTGCCGGCGACATGGATCGCCGCCAGACCCTGTTCGGGATTGTCGAGCCGTTCCAGCAGCGCTCTGGTGGTATCGAGTCCCGGCTTGATGCCGTGTGTCTGGCGTGCAAAGAGGCGCTGAGTGAGTTTCGTGTCGAGCATGGTTAAAAATTCCTGTGCCGCTGCGATTCGGGCGGGCACTTTGTGCGGGAAATTGTAGCGGTTTCCGCCGCAATACCAAAGCTGAAAAAATACTACCAAACTACTCTGGATATGTTATACTAAAAGGCCTGAACGCATCGTTTATCCACAGAGAAGGAGTTGAGAAATGAAGACAGCAAAAATCTTTGCCCTGTTCGGTTTGGTCGCAGGGTTGAGCCTGGCGGCGACTGCGGATACCGCCAAATCCCGTGGCTGGCTGACTGATTTTGAAAAAGCCAAAGCCGAGGCCGTCGCGGCCGAACAGCCGGTACTGGCCTTCTTCACCGGCAGCGACTGGTGCGGCTGGTGTATGAAACTCAAGGCCGAAGTGTTGGAAAAGAAAGAGTTCAAACGCTTTGCCGATGCCAATCTGGTACTTTTCATGGCCGACTTTCCGCGGCGCAAAAATGTTCCGGAAGAGGTGAAAACCCAGAACGCGGAACTCGCCCAGAAGTATGGAGTGCGCGGCTATCCGTCGCTCTATCTGCTGGATGCCGAGGGCAAGGTGCTGGGCCAGACCGGTTATCGCGAGGGCGGAGCCGAGAGCTATGTCGAGCATCTGACCAAGATGATCGAGGCGGCGGGATTCAAGGTTGTCGCGGCGGCGACTAAAGAAAAACCGGCAAGTGCTTTCGAGGCACTCAAGGCACAGCAGGAAAAGGGCAAGGAAGAGGCCGCCAAAGAGACGCGTTCCCTGGACGGCGCTCCGATCATGCTCCGCTCCCCCAAGGCCAGAATCGATATCGAGCCCGACGACAAGTAGCAGCAACTGACACGACCAATGCAATCCGAAGCTCCGGCGAACGTGCCGGAATCAGCCCATGCCGGCGGTGAGAAAAAAGAGGCGCGCAATCCGCAGGAGCGCATGGAGCGGCGCGAACGTGCCGCGCGATGAACGGATCGAGCAGCTTTATGCCACGCCGGAGGAGTTCGCCGCTTGCCAGGCGGCATTTGCGGCGGCCGGGGCACGTTCGCACCGCAATCGCAAACAGGCGGAGAGATGAACGAACAACTGCGCGAAACCCTGCGGACGCTGCCCGACAAACCCGGCTGCTACCTGATGCGCGACCGGAACGGGCGCATCATCTATGTCGGCAAGGCGATTTCGCTGCGGCGGCGCGTGCAGAATTATTTCCGTCCTTCGACCCTCGCGCGGGCCGAGCCCAAGCTGCGCAGCCTGATCCACAGTGTGGCAGCGCTCGAGGTGATCGTCGTCCGCAACGAGGCCGAGGCGCTCCTGACCGAGAGTCGGCTGATCAAGGAGTTTCGTCCGCGCTACAACGTTGTTTTCCGCGATGACAAACGCTATCTTGCCTTGCGCGGCGAGCTGCATCTGGAGTTGCCGCGCTTCTCGGTCTGCCGGATTGTGCGCGACGATGGCGATGCCTATTTCGGACCCTTTCCGTCGTCGCAAGTCGTAAGGACGGCCAAGGATTTTGTCGAGCGACATTACGGCATCCGCAAGTGCAAGGAGAACGCGCCCGATGCCGAGACCTATCGTCACTGCCTCAACGACGTGATTGCCCACTGTTCGGCGCCCTGTATCGGGCGGATCGGAGTTGAGGATTACCGGCTGCGTTTCGAAGAAGCCTGTGCCTGTCTGCGTGGCGAGCGACCGGTCGTGCTGGAGCAGTTGAAGGCCGATATGCAGGCGGCGGCGGCCGGGCAGGACTACGAACAGGCGGCGCGCTTGCGCGATGCCTGGCTGGCGTTGCGCGAGATTACCAGTCAGCGTGCCCGCGCTGTGGGAGCGCCCGGCATCTCGCGCGAAGACGCGGCAGCCGGCCTGAGTGAACTGGCCGGGCTGCTGGAGCTGCCGGCACCGCCGGAGGTTATCGAGGGGTTCGACATCTCGCACATCGGCGGCACCCTGACCGTCGCCAGCATGGTCGTCAGTGTCGGGGGACTGCCGGCGCGTTCCCGCTATCGGCACTTCCGCATTCGCTCGGTCGCCGGAATCGACGACCCGCGCAGCATTGCCGAGGTTGTGCGGCGGCGCTATCTGCGGCTGCTGGAAGAGCAGCGCACGGCGCCGGATCTGGTGCTGGTCGATGGCGGCATCACGCAACTGCGCGCCGCCCGCGCCGTTCTGCAGGAGCTGGGCCTGGCGGAGGTGCCGGTGGTCGGCCTGGCGGAGCGGGTGGAGGAAATCGTGCGCGAGGGACAGCCGCCGCTACTGCTGCCCGACGATTCGAAAGCGCTGCAGGTGCTGATACGGCTGCGTGACGAGGCGCACCGCTTTGCCCTGACCCACAACCGCGCCTTGCGCTCGCGCCGCATGCGCGAATCGATACTCGATGAAATCGACGGCATCGGCTCCAAGCGCAAGACGGCGCTGCTGGCACATTTCGGCTCGGTACATCGGCTGGCGCGGGCAACGGCGGAAGATGTGGCCGGCGTGAGCGGCATCGGGAAGGTGTTGGCCGAAACGATTCTGGAGTCTGTGCGGCGCGTGCTGGGCATCCAGCCAGACGCTGGCGACAGCGAGCCGGGTGGAAAAATTGCGGAGGGAAACACCGGGTTGAAGCTATAAGTGCGTATCCTGCTCAACGCCCGTTTCCACATCAAATTGAAAATTGAAAATTCATCCCCAACTGCGGAAGATTTTGGAAGATTTTGCTCTCCCATGCGCAATTCATTGCCCGCCAGCCAGTAGCCAGCGCAACGCGCTAGCTACTGGCTGGCGGGATCGCGCACCCCTTCGTGTGAAGTGCGGTCATTATGGCACAGAAAGGCTAGCGGGGCAAGCGAAGGGCGCGGCAGG